>OIWV01002244.1_pt1 | contig 14476 bp, 10 predicted proteins | sample 1587751 | NCBI WGS metagenome assembly OIWV01 (sample SAMEA3888913, study PRJEB22519) | human gut metagenome | biome: human gut; feature: human-associated habitat; material: faeces | place: Denmark | collected 2010
GTTCGGAATAGGCTTTTCGCGCCATAGCTTTCCATTCCCCTTCCTGAGTATATAAAGGATAAAAATCTAAATTAGTATTTATATCATAACCGAACGGAAGGAAATATACAACTGTTTTTTGAAAAAATTTTATGAATCGAGAAAGTTTTTGCCCGGCTTCTTTGACAGATGGGAGTAAAGATGATATTCTTGGGATAAATAAAGCGAAGGGATTTGAACGTATGATGCAGGATTTGCAGTTTTATCACGGCAGTATGTTTATATGAGGTTTATTCTGTATCTGGGGGATTTCTCTGTGAGGGAACAAGATAGGAGGTACAGCAAATGAAATACTTCTTAACAAGTAGTCTTTTGATTCCAAATACTGAGAAGATCAATCCGGCAAACGGGTTCCTTGATGCCCTAAAACATTGTGTGCCGAATCCATGTAAAGCGGTATTTGTCTGCTCTGACCCTGTACACCATGAAAAGACAGAGCGATTTGCAAAATCAATTCAAGCAGCGTTCCTCTCCGCCGGCTTTGATTTTAGCCAATTTACGATTCTGGACAGCAAAAATCAAGAGGATGCAGCTGATTTGGTAAGCGGTGCTGAATTGATAATCTTGGCAGGAGGTCATGTTCCGACGCAAAATCGTTTTTTCGCACAAGTTGGTTTAAAAAACCTCTTGCAATCCTTTGGCGGGGTACTCATTGGAATCAGCGCAGGCTCGATGAATTGTGCTGAGGTGGTCTATGCCCACCCGGAATTAGTAGGTGAGGCAATAGATACTGCATACCAGAAATATCTTCCTGGTCTTGCTCTGACGAAAAAGATGATTCTCCCTCACTACCAAATGATAAAACATGATATGCTTGATGGACTGCGCGTAATGGAAGATATTGCATATCCAGATAGTCGGGGGAAAGCGTTTTATGCCCTGGTAGACGGAAGTTACCTTTATTTGGATAATGGCATTGAAAAAATATGTGGGGAAGCCTATCTGATTACAGATGGAGAGCTGTCGCAAATTTCTTCCTTAGGAAATACAGTGGTTGTATAATGGACACCGTGTTTTGAAATAAAATAAAAATAGAGCGAACTGATTTTGATTTAATCAGTTCGCTCTATTTTTATGAATTATGACAAGATGTCGCTATTTTGTTGTCACGGAGGGCATCAAACCTTAGAAAACCCAGTCATTCCGGGAGTTTTCGGACCTCTGAAATTATTCCCACTCGAGCGCCAGACCTTAATTTCTCGTGATTTTATGCACTAAAAGTACGCTTTTAGTCCACACATTCCACATATTTCACGCTATCCGTAGCGCCTTTACGAATTCTGTAGCCATTTTGTAGCCATTGGCTACAACCTAACCTCCGCTGGCTGATTCACCTCAAAGCCACTCAGAACTATCTATTTCAAATAATACATGAAGGTTTGCAACATGGAAAAATACATCTACGATAACAGCAACGGTCTTTGGTATGAACTGCACGGAGATTATTATCTGCCGTGTCTGGTCATTCCGGAAGAAGAAAATCACACCATCGGTACCTGGGGCAGAAAGCATCAGCAATATCTGAAAGAATATCATCCTATGTTCTACAATGACCTTATTCTCATCGGAAAGCTGTATAGCTATCTTGCAAACATTGACACTCAGGCTCGAAATAAATTCGACCTGCTTGTAACGCATCTGGCAGAGACAGGGGGCATTAGCGAACATCTGAAAGCACCGGATCAGATGGCATGGGTCAGAGCTATGAACAATATCCGCAACCGTGCAGAGGAAATCGTCCTTAAAGAGCTGATTTTTGCTGAGTAAACAACTTCATAGCGTGATAAAATTAGGCGACCAATCACACTATTGGTCGCCTAATCTAATATACTTTCCGTTCTTCCTCAAGCAAATGATAACTTTTTTTCGCAAACAGCTATAAATGGTATCTACCAATAAATCTACAATGACTTCATCACATTCAGCAGATTCTGGTAGCTGTCTACATCATGATATTTCACTTTGCTTGTAGACATTTCATTGAACAGCTTTTTAGCACATGAAATTTTTGCCTGCTCAATCGGTCTGAGATTTAAGCTATCCATAGTACCCTTTGTCTCAGCAACGAAGAAAATGTGTTTTACCATACCTTCATAGAAAGCAATCGCCCAGTCAGGAGAATAGTTACCTACCGGAGTAGGAATATGAAATCCTTTCGGAAGTTTTGCGTAGACACAAACCTCTTGTGCAGCATCCAAATCTTCTACAAAACGACGTTCTATGCTCTTTTCAGCAGAACCATCTGTAAACACATAGTCCTGAATTGCCTTGGTTGCTCGGAACGCCTTATCAAAGGTCTGTGCACTCTTTTCAGCTGTAAAAATAGTACTGTCATACTCGCCTTCGATCTGGTCATAAGAAATATGTTCCACGATCATTGTGGCTTTCTGTTCTTTAATAAGCTTAATTACCTTGGATATAAACTCTTCCGGATTGTTCTTAAACATATAGAGTTTATCTGCTCGTAAGCCTTTCAAAATAGCAGCTACTGTTTTACGGGTCAGGACAGTACCCTCTGCAATCTTACCAATAAGATCATACTTAATTTGACTGGTCTGTGCATGTTTCAAAGTCTGAGTCCTTGTCTTTTCACCAGTAAACGATGCACCACGACCAACTTCATGTTCATTCATTTCTGCCTTTTGACGACCAATTGTTGTGGTGTATTGCAATTCAGAAACAAATAATTTTTCATTGATGTGGTCAATGGACTTACGAATCAGCTCATCGCTGTCAAACTCGACAGTATAAGCGTATTTGTGGTTGATTTGCTTCCACAATGCCTGAAATTCAGCTTTCGCAAAGTTATCATTCAGCGGATTGTCTTTCACCTTTGTTTCGTGACCATCGGTAAACATATCCTTAAGAACACTGTCATCGTAAACAGATTGAATCAAAGTATGAATACCTTCTGCCATTGGCTGAATTTCTTCCGGTAATGGAGCAACTGTGCCCATCTTCACATCGATGCGGTACTTGTCTGTAACCTTACGCTTCATATCGACATAACCATTGCTAATCAGATAGAACTCAATGGTATCTGCTGCATTTTTATCTATAAGTGTCGGTGTTCCATCCACCTTGACATATTTACCATTAAAGTATTCGCTGCTTGCAGTAGTAGGTCTGTCATAGAGGACAGTCTTGATATCGCTCTGAAGATCCGCCACAAATCCTTTGTAGCTTTCACTGGCAATAACCGTCAGCATATTGATGTCATGAACACTGTCACCGCAGCTTTCGGCATCCATACGGTTACCATGCTGGTTTACACAAAGACGCAGGCCACGCCCAACTTCCTGACGCTTCGCTGTCTGGCTGTCAGAATGTTTCAGCGTACAGATCTGGAAAACATTTGGGTTATCCCAACCTTCACGCAGTGCAGAGTGAGAGAAAATAAAGCGAGTCGGCTCTTCAAAAGAAAGCAAACGCTCCTTATTTTTCAAAATCAAATCATATGCAGAGATATCATCCGAAAATTCACTGCCACGCTTCAGCTGACTGTCAATACTGTGACCGGTCTTTTTATCAATACTGAAATATCCTTTGTGTACAGCAGAAACATCACTGCAAGTTGATTTCAGATATTTCTGATAAGGTGTATCAAATACCGTAATGTACTCGTTCAGCACATTCAGATATTCCTGCTCAAACATCTGTCCATATTCTCCAAGGACCTCATTACCATCAGCATCATATTGACGATACTTAGCAACCTCATCAATAAAGAATAGAGAAAGAGACTTAATTCCCATATTGAACAGCTTTTCTTCCTTCTCAAAATGCGAAAGAATGGTTTCACGAATCTGGATTCTTCGCATATCCGACTCGGATACATCACCGGAAACCTCACCTGTTTGAATGACCTCGCCATTGGTAAAGGTCACAGTTCCGCGGAACGGATCAATATCAGAGATCGTATATCCCTTATACTGCTCCATTTCCTGAGATACATAGTAAAGGTCATCGCCAACGCCAAGCACACGGGTCTCACGGTTAATAGACTTGTTATAACCGATTTCCAGCTCGATACGAGCCATAGGCGGTTTCTTAGAAGAAAGAACAATCTGCTCAAGGAACATATAGCTGTCTGTTCCTCGGAAGTTCTTCACATCAAATCCCTTAACCTCAATCTTCTTGACCAAACGCTTATTAAACGCATCCAGAGCATCCAGTACATAAACTGTGTTATGCTGAACAGCGTGGGTTGCGGAATAGTTCAGGGTAAACAATGGATTAAAATTCTTAAGTGCTTTCTGTGTAACAGCTCCACCCATTTTCTGCGGTTCATCCAGAATAATGATCGGTCTGTTTGCCTTGATAACATCAATCGGACGGCGAGAGCCAAATTCATCACGCTTAGAGTAAATGATACGGGCTTCTTTACTTCTGCCATCTTCTTTCAGGGAAGAAGCAAACGCCTGCGTATTGATAATCATTACATTGATGCCGGAGCTGGAAGAAAAATTATCCAACTGATTCAGGTTGGAACTGTTATAGACGAAGAAGCGAGCTTTCTTGCCATAATGCTCCATAAAGTGATCAGCGGTAATTTCAAAAGTCTTTTTGACACCCTCACGAATGGCAATAGAAGGCACAACAACGATGAATTTGCTCCAACCATATTTTTTGTTCAGCTCGAACATAGTCTTGATATACACATAGGTCTTACCGGTTCCGGTCTCCATTTCGATATCAAGGCTGCATCTGCCTAAATCCTTTACCAGTGCTTTGGACTGCTTAATATTATTCTGGCTCTGGAGCTTTTGAATGTTGATTAAAAGTTGCTCATCAGACAGTTCAATTATTTCGTTCTTGTAGCCGGTGTCATCGTCCATATCGTAGAGGTTAAACTGCTGTGCATCTTCCGTATCCACATTCAGCCGCATCTGCTGATTTTCCTGCTTTTTGCCCAAATCTCGGATATAGCTGATTTTGTCATGGTATCCCTGTCCTTGGAACACCTTTACAACCGCATCGACGGCATCGGTTTGGTATTGCTGTATCTTAAAGTTAAATTTCATCTTCCGGGCGCACCTCCTGTTCCAACATAAGAAAACGGTCAAAGTCGCTCTCATACAGGCGATCCTGAATAATACGGTACTTTTCGTATTCCGTTTCCGCATGGAGTTTGGCCTGCTCTGCACTGATTTTTCCTGGGCCTGTGAGCAGTTCATTTCCATTAAACTCCAGGAAACCGTCCAGGCGCTTTGCCCAATCCTCCATACTCATAGGGATTTTCCGCTCGGCTTGCAGCTCTGCATAATCCAGATACAACGATACGATCCGTTCCAAATAATTCATTTCTTCTTTGCTCAGATAGTTTTTTGCAATCGTCACATCGGCTTTCAGAATTTTTCCATCCGGAGCGTTCTCCCAGGTAGTCAATCCCATGTGTTCCTTATTTGCGGCTGCACGCTCCACAATCAGTTCTGCCGCTGTATGGCGATGAACGGCAAAGTGCATTTTGTTCTGAACCGTCTGGAAGAACAGACGGGTGGTTTTTGCATTTTTGTCATAATCAAAGGCTGTTGCATATAGATCCGTTACCTTCTGATAGAACTTCCGTTCCGACAGACGGATTTCCCGAATCTGCTGCAACTGGCGGTCAAAATATTCGTCTGTGAACATATGGCCTTTTTTCAGCCGTTCCACATCCATTGTCCAGCCCTGAATGGTATGGTCTTTTACGATTTGTCCTGCCCACTTGCGGAACTGCACCGCCCGCTGATTGTTCACTTTAAAGCCTACGGCAATGATCATTTGAAGATTGTAGTGGTCCTGGCTTCGGCTGACCTGTCGATTTCCCTCGGTTTGAACTGTCAAGTATTTCTTGACAGTTGCCTCTGGTGTCAGCTCGCCGTCTGCATAGATTCGATTGATATGCTGGGAAATTGTCTGCTTGGTTACATCATACAGCGCTGCCATCATTTTCTGGGTCAGCCAGATATTTTCGTCCTCATACCGCATTTCAAAGCTGGCATCGCTCTCCCCGGTGGAAGCCACGAAAGTCAGATATTCTGCTGCCGAGCTGCGAATCGGTAGTTCTTTTTTCTCAGCCATATCAAAGCACCTTCCTTACTGTGTCAGGACTGTAGGTTGCAAAAATCTGCTCAAAGTTGGTAGCAACACTATCGTTTGCCAGCGAGCTGTCACGCATCACAAAGTAGTACGGCTGCTTCTGTGCGATTGCCTTGATGGTCTCATCATTGACGTCCTTATCAAAGCAGGCGATTAGGAAACCGTCCGCTACATCAAAGACCTTTTTTCCACCAATGGTCGTTTCTTCAATCTTGCTGGAAAGTTCAACACCCAGATCCAACATCACCTGGAACAGCAAATCCTCCGGGGTTCTGTCCTCCTTGATGTTATCTGCCATCAGATCCAGCAGGTTCATGTCAAAGTCAGAAGGGCTGTAGTAGATATCCTTCATATTGGAGGTATCGCATTTCAGAACACGGAAACCGATATCAAGGTTTTGCGTGGTCAACGGGCTATCTTCTTTGATTTTCTTACCGGCACGGCGGATACGTTCCTTAGCAAGCTCTGGAATAATATGAGGGCGTCTGAGCTCATCTAAAACTGCAACGGCGTTTTCAGCAACACGCTTTGCGTTAGCAGATGCACTATTCAGCATTGGGTCAATATCTTCCTTTAATTGCACAAGAATGTATTTGCATCTTTTTCCTTCGGCGTTAGAACGCATAACCGCTTCTGCTGTGGTAGCTGAACCACTAAAGAAATCGAGGACAATATCATCTTTCTGTAAACCAAACCCCAGTAGGAATTTAATCAATTCAACTGGTTTAGGATTAGAGAATACATCTTTTTTGAAATATTCATATACATCACTTGATCCTGTACTTGTCGTTCCTTGTTCTGTAAAGACTGTTTCAGTTGTAAAAATACTCCTGGGGGTTTTACCAAGAGGGATACGTTGTTTGAACTGAACAGACCATTTATCTCCCAACTTGACAATTCTTATTTCTCCTGATTTTATATCTGATTCAAAACGAGCTTTGGAACGTAACCAGCTTATTGGATTACCATCATCATCGAATTGAAGTACTGTTCCATCCGGACAAACAATAGGATAGTATTGCTTTCCAGATTTTCTCTTGAATGTATCCCAGAAGAAGCGACCAATCTCATCATGTTCTTTGTAGCGTTTGATATAATCGTCAGAATACGCCTCGTAAAATTCAGACAGAGCAGAGATATTTCGTGCATATACCAAAATATACTCGTGTTCAATGGCAATATATTTTGAATCATTACCGCCACCTTTTTTATTTTGCCATATTAACTGAGAAACAAAATTTGCTGCTCCAAATATTTCATCACACACATTTTTCAAATTTTTATTCTCACTATCATCAATACTAATAAAAATTACGCCATCCTCAGTGAGAAGATTTTTTGCAATTTTTAGTCGAGGATATATCATATTCAACCAATCAGTATGATAACGTCCATTACTATCAAGATTTTTTACAAGACGGTTGCCTTCCTCATCGAACTGTCCACTGTTAGTAATGTATTCATCTGTACTTTGAGCAAAATTATCTGCATAAACAAAATCGCTACCAGTATTATACGGAGGGTCAATATAAATCATCTTGATTTTCCCAAGATAGGTTTCCTGCAACAGTTTCAACACTTCCAGATTATCGCCCTCGATATAGAGGTTTTCTGTGGTATCAAAGTCCACACTTTCCTCCCGGCAAGGGCGGAGGGTTTTGTTGATTGGTGCATTGGCAAGAAGAACGGACTTCTTCTTGTCCGGCCAAGTGAATTGGTAGCGTTCCTCTTTGCCATCCACCACAGTGCAAGAAATTTCCTGCATCAACACATCCTTATCAATGGCACGAACCACTTCGCCATTTTCGTCAATCGTTTCTGTCACAGCATTGGGGAACAGCGCCGCCAGCTTTTTGAAATTTTCATCCGCCTTGTTGGGCGTGTGCATTTTGAGTTTGTCCATTTAGATTTCCTCCAGTTCCTTTTTTAGCCGGTTCATTTTCTGCACCAGTTCAAATTTTTTCTTAGGTTGCTTTTCGTTCTTAGCCTGTTTGGTCAAGCGGTCGAGTTCCTTCTGAATCCTCATTCGCTGTTCATCAACTGCAATCTGTTCATCCAGAGTGTTTCCCTGATCTACCGTGATACCGCCAATCTGAATGATGATGTTTTCCCAAACGGCATCCAGATTCAACCCCTTTAGTTCAACAGACAGTTCTTCTTTTCGTTTCCATTCTGTCTGCATCAGCTTGGTGTGGTAGGTGGCAAGCTTTGCTTCATCGCCACACTCCAGCACCAACAGCATATTCTGTGGTATCAGCTTTGATATGGTGATGATTGTCTTATCGTCGAAATCTTTCTTTTTCAAAGCGACCAGAAGAACGAAAAAAGATTTGACCTGATCACCAGCAGCAATATGAACTTTTTCAGCTGATACTTCATTGACAATGGTGATTCTTGAAATATCGGCATCAATTTTTGCTTTCTCTGCGGTGTTCATCTGGAACTTCGCATAGATTGCATTCTTCGGAAGCTGCTTGCTTAATTCGGTAGCTTTTGGCAAGCCAAGCATGATTCCACCTCACTTTCTATGTCATCGGACAACCAGGAAGCATATCAATTCAAAGTCGTCCAATCCCTTGATCTCATTCGTGAGAAAGCTCATTTGACCGCCGCCTAAGAAGCTATCAATATCGCTTTCTTCCTTGACCTCAATGATAGATGCAATGGCGTCACCCAGCAGCTTAGAGAACTCAGACATATTTCGTCCGTCACGAGTTTCCTTATTGAATTGGCGATACAGCTCTGGAATAGGCTCTGTTTTTCCTTTACAAAGGAAACGCATCTTATCCAACATCTGCTTTGGAGAAAGATGGTCACAAATCACTTCGCCATCGTTGCTGATGTAAACCATATAAAACGGGTGCAGACGATTCTGATTATCAATATTCACACTGTTGGAACGATTCTTCAAAACATAAATTACGCCTGCCGGTGTTTCTTCGGAAGCAGCAGCTACCGAGTGGAGTCCAAAGGGAGCTTTATCAATATCCGGGTGATTCTTAATATATTCCAGCAAATCCATACGGAATTCATTCAGCCCCAGATCCATAATAGAAATACCGGTAGACATATCTTCAATATCCACCACTTCTTCCTGCAAGCGCTTCAGCTGAGCTTTGCGGTATTCCAAATCTGTTTTTTCTTCATCACTCAAAAGGTTATCGTCACCCGTTGCAGTCATATCAACGATTTTCATACGGGTCTCAACTTTTGCCTTCAGGTCGATGTACTCATCAAGAGTCACATCCGGCCAGAAGTTCACAAGCTGAATAAAGGCGTTCTTACTGCCAATACGGTCAATACGCCCAAAGCGCTGAATAATACGAACAGGGTTCCAGTGAATGTCGTAGTTAATCAGATAATCGCAGTCCTGCAAGTTCTGTCCTTCAGAAATACAGTCAGTCGCAATCAGAAAATCAATCTCTGTTTTATCATTCGGCATAAGCAGATGCTTGTCCTTAGATATTGGAGAGAAACAAGTCAATACCGTATTCAAATCGCTTTTCAGCTTCGGAACGGTAGTGCGTCCCTCTACAGAACCAGATACCATTGCTGTATTGAGTCCAAAATTCTCCTTTACATATTTGCTTACGTTATCGAACAGATATTCAGCCGTATCAGCAAAGGCAGTGAAAATAATGATTTTCTTATTATCCTGGTTGATGGGGTTCTCCAGTTTATTTTTGATTACTCGGAATAGCTCTTGAAGCTTGGAATCATACTCAGGCGTGATATCCCCAACCATTAGTGTCAAAAGTTCAAGAATATCACGATCTCTTACGAGGCTATCTCTCCAGGACTTATAATCCATGTCCCCAATTTCAATTTTTACTTTTTTGCCAAAGGTAAACAGCTCGTCGCCGTTTTGATCTTCACTGTCAAACTCGTCAATATCAGAAATATCCGTCAGTTCAAGTCTTACAGAAGAAGTTTTATCATATGTATCAATGCTGTGAATTGTAGAATCTATCAAACTGTAGATTCTTTTTAGTGTAAGGTTAAAGGAATGTACGGAGCTTTCCATTCGCTTCATCAAATTGATTGCCGTCAAGCGTCTGATACCTTGCTCACGGTTTGCCTGAGTAAAGCCGACATTGACCTTGTTATCTTCGTACATTTCCGCATACTTCTCCATTTTACTCGGCAGAATAAAATGAGTAGGCGTATAAATTGACAACGACAGCTGTGTCAGCTGCTCATAGATTTCATTGTAATTGATTGCCTTCTTCAGGCTGGTAAGCGGTGGTCTAAGGGATATTGGTTTCAATCTGGTAGGGAAGGTGCCAATATCAGAAGTATCATAATATTTCTGAATATGCTTTCTGGAACGTGCAATCGTCACAGAATCCAGAACTTCAAAGAAGTCAAAATCCAGCATACGCAGAAGATTTTCTGTTGTTCTGTCTACCGGGTCCCATTTACTCCAGGTGTTAAATGCTCTCTGGGCATTTTTGAAAATCTCATCAATACTTTTTGTTGTATTCAGTTTATCATCAATCAAATCGGTATTACCCTCGTAGGCAAGAGCAAGCTGATTTTTCAAGTCATTAAAACGGTTATTGACCGGAGTTGCAGACAGCATCAAAACCTTTGTTTTCACGCCTTTGCGGATAACTTTATTCAACAGCTTCAAATAGCGATTTTCTTTTTCGTTATCTTCACCTGACAGTTTGCCACCATTACGGAAGTTGTGAGATTCATCAATCACAACAAGATCGTAATTACTCCAGTTCAGCCTATCCAAATCCAGGCCATTGGACTTACCATGGGTACGGTTCAAATCTGTATGATAGAGGACATCATAGCGCAAGCGATCAGATGCGATCGGGTTATTCACATAGTTGTCTTTATAGGTATTCCAGTTGTTTGTTAGCTTCTTCGGACAGAGGACGAGCACGGATTTATTTCTATTCTCGTAATATTTGATAACAGCCAAAGCGGTAAATGTTTTACCAAGACCTACACTATCAGCAAGGATACAGCCATTAAACTTTTCAAGTTTGCTGATAATCGCAAGAACAGCATCCTTCTGGAAGTTGTAAAGCATGGACCATATCTTGCTTTCTTTAAATCCAGTAGCCTCGTTCGGTAAATGATCTTCAGAGACATCTTCCAGAAACTCGCTGAAGATATTATAAAGTGTCACGAAATAAATGAAGTCGGGAGAGTTTTCATTATAAGCAGCTGTAATATTCTCAATGACTTCATCCGTAACCTCCTGCAATTTTGAGGTGTCATTCCAAAGGTTATCAAACAAGTCTATATATGCGGTTGAGAATGGAGCCTCCGTTTTCTGAACCATGTTGTAGGCATTATTGCCACGTTCACATCCCAGATCAACCGTGGTAAAGCCATTAATCGGCATATAGTTTTTATCATCCAGGTTGATGAAGCCCATCATATTTTCATTGGTTACATTCGATTTGAAAGTAACCTTTTTCCGAATCCATTCAGCACATTCTTTTGCAATCGCCTTTTGTGTAAGTTCATTTCTAAGCTTGACTTCAAATTCTGTTCCATACAAACTGCGTTCTCGGCTTAGTCTTGGAATATAAAATTCTCTCTTCTCTTTTTTTGCCTTCTCCGTTGTAAAAGTCGGTGATGTAAAAATGAATCTTAGTTCGTCTATTCCCTGAAGTTCCTTTTTCAATTCCTGGAAAGCATAGATAGAAAAGCAGGCTGCTGCAACAGAAAGTCTACTGCCTTGTTTTATCTCAATGGCTAAATCATCTCGCAATGTTTTAGTTGTATTATTAATTAGTTCCATACCTAATCTCCTGAATTTTTACAATACAAACAATACCATAGTTGCTGTCCTATAATAATCACAGCATCATTTTTCATCTGGAACAACTTCCATAATATCTTCAATCCTGCAATTCAATGCCCCACAGATTTTTACCAAGGTATCTGTATTTACATTTTCGCCTTTATTCATTTTGTTGATTGTATAATTACTGAGATTCGCTTTCTCAGCCAAATCTTTTTTCTTCATATCTCTATCAATCAACAGTTTCCAAAGCCTTTTATAACTAACATCCATAGAGTTACCAATCCTTTCGCAGAAAACTTTTATCTAAAAAGTCCTATTATGTTAATTATAGCATTATCGCAAATAAATTCAACGAAAAAGTGAGCGTTCGCTTAATTTTAGTTTCTATTGAATAAATAAAATATCGAAAGCCTGTATAATAAGCTCAATTCTGGGAATAACAGCATATTCGCTTACGCTCACAAATTGGCAAGCAGTGTAAACCTGTACAGGTTCACTCGTTTTCTTAATTTCCCCTTTGGGTCAATCTTCGCAAATTGCTTGTTGGGGAAGCATCCCCAATCCCCTTTGAACGGTATCTGCGATACCGGCTGCACAATTTTCAATCGTTTTGTAAGGAGAAAAATTTTTCATTTTTATCTTTACAGAAAAAAAGTGATGAACGCAACAACACCAAGCGGGGCGCACCTACTTTCAGTGAAATCGCTGCAATCATCACTCTCTTATCTGCAACTAACAGGAGCGTGGCACGCTCCTGTCATCTCTCCCAAGGAGGAGTTGTCCACCGGAAACTCTGAGAAACCCCACGCTCATCCAGATAACGCTGGCGGGCTGCTTCTCGCTCTTCCAGGGTAGGGGCAGTCTTGTACTTTGCATACCATTCATGCCTTACCATAGCCTCCAATTTTTGTTCCAAGCCATATCGGATTCCATCCGCATAATCGTCATCCATCATCAGATGATATTGGAGCAAAGCAACAAATAAATCATAAGGGATTTGCACATCTTTCATTTTCGATTCGTTCCTTTCCTGTCCGTGTCGGTGGTGACGATGGTGACGGTGTTTTAGACACCGCCACCACTGTCAAAATCATCGTCACAACCGTCACGCATCGTCACGCTGCTCTGAAACTCGCTTTAAGATGATCCTTCTTCCTGCATGAGTGCGAATATTTTCATATTGGGTACGGCACTCATGAAACAATCTGCCTGCATTGACATTCAGGTGTTTTGTCAAAAGATTAGGCTTTAGCTCTAAATGCAAGGCTTCTGCCAGTTCCGTTGGAGTTCCGCTCCACTCTAAAATATCTTCTGACAGCAAAGCTACAACCTTTTCCAGAATCGGATCTGGCGGTATTTGCCACAGGTCTGTTTCGGATTTTTCCAGCTCCCAAACAAGACGTTCCATATCCTTTTTTAGAATCAGTCTTTGCTCTGGTTGGTCTCTGCCGGACACTTCCAGTACAGCCGTATTGCCTGTGCGTTTTTCTTTTTGCAGAACGAAAGCTCCGTCGGCAGCGCCAAGCAATCCATTGGTGCCGGAAATCATATCAAACTTATCATCTGCCTGCTGTTTTCGGGTATGGTGTACCAACAGCAGTGCTATGCCCGTTTGGTCTGCAAAATGCTTCAACTGACCAATCATTTCATAATCGCTTGCATAGCTGTATCTGTCTCCGCTGGCTTCTCTGATTTTCTGCAAAGTATCAATAATAATCAATCTGGTATCTCTGTGCTCTGATACAAAGCGAGCCAGCTGTTCATACAACCCTGCACCAAGCTGTTTGGCACAAGTTGCGAAGTGCAAGGTATCTGTGCCATCTACTCCAAACATACGATATAAACGCTCCTGCAAGCGTCTGTAGTCATCTTCCAATGCAAGGTACAGTACAGTGCCTCCATGGACAGAATAATTCCAAAGCGGAATCCCTGTGCTGACATGATAGGCAATCTGCGCCATCAGGAATGATTTGCCGACCTTGGGAGCGCCTACAAACAGATAGGTTCCGGGGTAAAGCAGACCGTCGATAATTGGCAGTCTGCTTTCGTATACAGTGTCATACAGCTGGCTCATAGTCATGGTAGCCAGATAGGACGGGTCGGACATTCTCTGCATCTGACGAAGCATCTCCTCCATACTTTCATCTATGGGATTGATTTCTTCGTTGCCAGTTGTTATAATTTCATTTGTTACATAGGAAAGCGACTGTTCCCCATCTGCGCCAACAGATGATACGGGAGCAGTCGTTTTCATTTTTTCCATCATTCATCTTCTCCTTTCAATCCCTCTAACGTAATTGCAATTACCTGCAACGTATAGAGCAGTTCAGCATTATCCGGGCTTACTGTTTCCAGCCGCTTTAATTCCTCATGAATAGCTGCCATCTGATTTTTTAATGCCTTATAAACTCTCGGATTTCCCTGTACAACCACGTCCCTGTACGTCAGTCGTCTTATGATATATTCCTGCTTTGTCAAACCAGACAATGCTACCAAATCATTAAGCAGCCTCGCTTCTTCATCCGATACCCGAAATGCTACGGTATGATTTCTCCAACGCCCTTTATAATCAAGACTTCTTTC
>OIWV01002249.1_pt1 | contig 14467 bp, 10 predicted proteins | sample 1587751 | NCBI WGS metagenome assembly OIWV01 (sample SAMEA3888913, study PRJEB22519) | human gut metagenome | biome: human gut; feature: human-associated habitat; material: faeces | place: Denmark | collected 2010
ACATTCTTTGCCTTGGCATATACCGCCAGCTTCCCGACATCCGGTGTCTGCCGTATCATCTCATTATGCACCACAGCCTTCATTTCTTCAAGTTCATTAAAAATATATGCATATGCATCACGTCCGTACAGAAGCCGTATCTTAGTTGTATACTGTCTCATTGAACACAGCATCTCATCAGGAACAACAACCGTCGGATATACGCCGGTGTCTGCCGCAAGACTGTCAGATATTATTGCGTCAGCAATATCTATTGTTACCTGTGGAAGCTGATATTCATTCTGTGCCGGCACATAGTTATCTTTTGAAAACATCGGTCTGCCTGACATTGCAATTACGCAGACTGTCAGAGCAAGCGTAACGGCCTTCAGAATATAATTATTAAATCTCATTACAAGCCATGTACCGCCAATGGCAATTATAACAGAAACGGGAACCAGCCAGAGTATCCTCCAGTACATTCCGTTAAGGAACCGTATACCTATCGTTCCATAGACCAAAGGGCAGAAAAATACTATAAGTATCATGGCGGCAGGATACAGGAACTTATGACGGAAATGAGTGTTTTTAACACTTCCTGCCACAAGTATTATTGCTGCAATAAGCCAGTGAAACCATCCCGTACCGACAAATTTTATAAACATATCACAGATTTCAGTAAACCATCCAACCATAAAATCCGTACTCCTATGATAATATATCCTAAGATAATCTGAACACCTGATACCAGAATACATTGCATAATGCGTATACAACACATGGCGAGCATGTCAGCCATATATACAGCGTATTCTTAATATTCCTGTATTTTGCCAGCACAACAAGTCCATAGAACCCGACAGCAAGTGCGGCTATAACAATTCCGCCGCCTGACAGAAGTGATGACGCCATACATGAGACAAACAGCAGTACCTTTTCAGGAACCAGTGTGCAATCCTCATAAAGCCTGTAGAGCAGGTCGAGGATTACAGGCACCATCAGGCCTGCAAACACAGCCTTTCCCTGCCATATTCTTAACAGCAGCAATGACGGCACCGTATGCGTTGAAGTGTACCCAAATATATTAACAGCCGATACTATAATTGCAAATATCAGTGTCTTCTCCCAGTCATCCCTGAACAGGTTAAGTCCAAGAAGCAGGTATGCAAGACAGCACAATGGTACAAGGTACATCGGCATCAGCCTGTGTGAAAGTATTGCAGGATGGACACCGCTTATTCTGCTGCATGCTGCAACATACATTGTCCAGGGAGACGTGTAATCTTTCTTAACCTCTCCGGTATTCCAGTACATCGGGTATCCGTCAATCGGATTATGCGTAAGCATTCTGTCCTCATCCACTGCCAGAAGCTCAAGCGCAACAAACCGCGCATCGTCATCATCCGTATGCTGGTACTTTGATGCAATTCTTGCCTGATAGCCTGTAAGTATGACAAATACCGCCGCCAGCAGCGCAATCCAGCATACACAGCTTCTGCGTCCCGGCACCGTCTCCGGCTTATTAAGCTCCCGCATCCTGTCATTGTCCGTACCGGCATTATCCACTGCGGGGCCTCCATGCTTCTTTGTACGCAAAACAGCTGCGATATATCCCACAATTCCGGCAGCTGCGAGAACAGCCAGCAGTGCGCACCATACATTTACAAGCATCGTAAATGTAGTCCTTACGGCAATCATAGGAACGGCAATAAGCTGCATAACAGCAAACATGGTTATAGTACCGTATATCCATGTCTGTATTAGCAGCTTACATATATCCGCAAAATGCAGTTTTATTCTTTTTACAAGAAACGGGCTGTATATGCCTCCAGCAATTACGGGAAGCACTACAAATAAAATCCCGGTTAATATCTTACCTGTGAGGCTCATATACAATCACTCCGCTGCCTTCAATATCATAAAGTGCCATTGTGCTTACTACATTTTCTATATCCTGCTCACGCAGTCTGCCTGCGCCTGCAACAAGTATGCTGGCATCAGCCTTCATTGCTGCTCTGTACGCACCTGCATTAACGTCTGCAGCATTGGTATCCGTCAGCGTTACGTCTGCCTTGTATCCGGCATTCTTAAAGCTTTCCTTCAGCTTATCCGATATATATTCCCCACCATCACCTATGTGTATGAGATTGATATTTATTCCGTTCAATCCGTATCTGTGCTCCAGATACAGTTCCGCCTGCTCAAGCTGTGAACAGTCATCCTCCTTAACATCCGCAAGAAGCTTAAGCCCTGCACAGAATGCTATCTCCGCCGCAGTCCTTAACTTACCGCCAAGAAGATATATAAGCGTTATGATTACAACAGGTATGATAAGTCCTATTACTCCACCGATAAACGCATTCTTAATTACCGCCTTATTGGCTGCCTGCTTCTGCTCGTCGCTTGCAGTATATGTCACTGATGAACGGTCGCTTCTTCCAAGTTCATACACAACATTCTCTCCGAGTATTCTGTCACATGTATTCTTAACCGCCTGTACATAATACCCCATAAAACTCTCAGCATCGGAATCTTCAACTATTGAATATTCGTCGCTGCCAAACGGATACTGCATTCTTGCCGTAACACTGTCCTTAGTTCCGTCATTATCACATATGACAAGCTCTACAAATGTATCATATGTCAGAGGATATCCTGACAGCTTAACAAGTTCCGAATATGTCTCGCGGCTTGTCATAACGGCAATAAGCGTCTGTGTACGCATAAGAAGTGACTCGCCCTTAACATTGCCCGAATAGTAATCCACCGAGTACTGCTTTACAGTGCCCTTCAACTCTATCTTGGCAAATCTCTTCTGATACTCATTGTATTTTTTATAACCAAGACCGCCTGCAAATACTGCAACGCATATAACTATCAGCCACCAGAATCTCATATTGCGCTTAAATATATCTTTAAGCATATATTTTCTAACATATTCCTGCTCTGACATAAAGCTCCTTTCACAATTACTCGCCCTTAAATACTACGGCGACTGTTTTAAATAAAATCTTGATATCCAGAGCTATGCTCCAGTTGTCTATATATTTGAGATCAAGTTTTACTACGTCTTCAAAGTTGGTTATGCGGTTTCTTCCGCTGACCTGCCATAATCCGGTGATTCCCGGCTTAACGCTTAATCTTCTCTTATGATAAGTCTCATACTGCTTGAACTCGTCCACTGTAGGCGGTCTTGTTCCGACGAGGCTCATATCACCCTTAAGTACATTAAAAAACTGTGGAAGTTCGTCTATGCTTGTCTTACGGATGAACCGGCCGACCTTTGTTATTCTCGGATCATTGTCCATCTTGAACATAAGCCCGTCCATCTTATTTTTATCCATGAGCTCTTTCTTGCGCTCTTCTGCATCAACATACATCGAACGGAACTTATATATATAAAAATATCTTCCGTTCTTGCCGACTCTCTTCTGCTTGAAAAACAGAGGCCCCGGAGATTCAAGCTTAAGTATTGGTGCGAGGAATATCATGATAACTCCTGTTATTGCAAGTCCTACTATCGAACCCACAATGTCCATCAGGCGCTTTATAAAAAGCTGTCTGTAATCATACACATTATTGGCAAATGTTATGACCGGAATACTTCCAAGCTGGTTAACTGACTTAGAGAAGTTCGAGAACTGCTCAAGCACCTCTATATTAAGATGCACTGTCGCGCCCATGCCCTCGAACTTGGTTACTATATCCGTAAGTGACTTGCCTGAATCATACGGAACATCTATAAAAACCTCGTCTACAATCTGCTCCTTGGCATATGTTACCATGCTGTCAAATGTAGCTGCGACTTCAACTCCGTCTATCTTCTGTCCAACCATGTCCCGGTCTATTATGGCAATGCTGCATATCCTGTTGCCCCACACTGAATTGCTGTCCATCTCTTTGATGACCTTTGAGGCCCTGTCCAATGTCGTGACAACAAAAAGCTGTGTATTGGCACGGCTGTTCTTATAATACTTAAGAAGATATGTCTTAAACAGTCTGTGCACGCCATATGTAACTACTACATTAAGACATATCATCACCATATACACGCCACGTGACAGGTCTGAATTCTCATGCTTCAGGAATATTACAACTGCCATAACTGCCGCAATGATAATATTGGACTTAATCACCTGGATAATCTCAATCAGCTTTCCCCTTTTGATGAATTCCTGATTAAAATTAAACAGGAGTGCTGTGACGGCATATGCAATTATCATGGCACTTATATCCCCATAAAGGTCCCTTCTGAGTGCCTCATACGCCGCGCCTTTGATAATCCCGAGCCACAGATATCCCGCCATCACATAACTGAGAAGCAGGCATATAAGATCTATTGCCATTATACAAATATTCTGTATCTTTTCTCTGGACTGATTCATTGTTCCCTTCCACTCTTATATCTTAATTGTCTTAACAGATTACTTCTCATTAAGGAACTGCTCTATTATATAACGCGGACGTTCCTTTGTCTCCATGTATATCTTACCTATATATTCACCGATAACTCCGAGTGACAGCAGGATAAGTCCGCCTATCGCCCAGATTGACGCAATAATTGTTGTCCATCCTGTTATCGTTGCCCCCATAAAATGTCTTACAAGGCTGTAGATAAGAATCACAAAGCTCATAAGAAATACAAATATGCCGAGGTTAGTTATCATCTTAATCGGTTTGTTGCTTAATGATGTAATTCCCTCCATTGCAAATGCGAGCATCTTCTTGAGAGGATACTTACTCTCACCTGCGAATCTTTCGCTTCTCTCATAGTAAACAACATCTGTAGGATAGCCTATCATTGGGACAATACCTCTTAAGAACAGGTTGACTTCCTTAAACTGTGCGAGCCCTTCAAGCGCCCTCTTACTCATAAGACGGTAGTCTGCATGATTATATACCGTATTGGCCCCCATCCAGTTCATAACTTTGTAGAAGCCTTCTGCAGTTATTCTCTTAAACGGTGTGTCTGTTGCACGCTTACTTCTTACACCATATACAATATCACATCCGTTGTGGAACTTCTGAAGCATCTCATCCATTGCATTAATGTCATCCTGAAGATCTGCATCCATTGATATAGCCACATCAGCACAGTCCTTTACAGTCATAAGACCTGCAAGCAGTGCATTCTGATGCCCTCTGTTACGGCTGAGATTAATTCCGCCAAAAAGCGCATTCTCCTGATGAAGCTTCTGTATGATACTCCACGTTGAATCCTTTGAACCATCATTTACAAATATAACACGGCTTCGGTCTGATATAACATTACCGGCTATAAGTGATGTCATCTTCTCTTTAAGACGTTTAGATGTCTCCGGAAGTACCTCCTCCTCGTTATAACATGGTACTACTACATAAAGTATACTGCTCATTGTCTTCTCCATTCCTGCGCTGCTGCGCATATCTATTCCACTACAAATCTTCATTTTTCAGTTCCATTGAACTGAGTATTGTGAAGTTGGTATCTCTTTTTGTAAGATTTCTGTTATAGTATCTGTCCGTCTGTCTGAGTACTGAGCTCCATTTTTTATTAAACTTCTCATCTTCTTCATCTATATGCCACTCAGGCTCTACCGAAGCATTGATTACAGCCTCTGCATATGGCACATATACAATCTTATGCATGTCACGCCACATCTGAGGTGTCTTCGCATCTTCCCCCTCATCAGCCTGGGAATCCCTGCTGCCTTCATCGTTAAGCTGCGCAACCTTAAGACACAGGTCTGCCGCTGCATATTCTGCCGGCATGCTTTCGTCAAGCTGTCCTGCCGCCATATAGTCAGCTCTCCTGATAAGCGTACATGTAATATCAACACCGCTTACATCCTGAGGTGCATTAATGCGCATGAAATAACCATTGTTGCCCTTATCGAGCTGATGGAATGCATATCCGAACGACTTGTCAATTCCCATAACAAGAAATGCGTGATATATCTTATCTTCAAGATTACTTGTACGTGCCGCTGCCATTGCAACATCTTTTCTCTGGACATATCCCATAAGCTGTTCAACAAGGTCTTCGCTCAGTGATGTAATTCTTGAATCAAGAAGCAGAACATAATCCGCTGCCGCTGATGCCACAGCCCTGTTAACTGACGCCGCATCGCCGCCACACATCATCACACTGAGATTGCTATATGTAAGTTTCTTTGTACACTGAATGCACTGTTCAGCCTTAGCCGCATCACCATGAATTATTATATCAACTGACGGCTTACGGTCAAGTACCGGAACATCCCTGTAATAACCGTATGACGTACCGAGTTCTCCTGTCATCGGGATTCCTGCTCTCTGACAATGCTCATTAATTGATTTCACGCCTGCATGATATGCATACATCTTACTCTCCGGAACGGCCGCCGTTGAATTAACATGGCATCTCCAATGATATATTACTCTTGGCACATGCGCAACATGGCGTGATTTCTCTGTGCATCTGAATATAAAGTCAAAATCCTGTGCTCCGTCAAAAGGTTTCCTGAATCCTCCGACCTCTCTGGCTATTGATGTTCTCGTCATGAACATATGACATATGTAATTACAGCTTCTGAGATAATCAATATTAAAATCCGGCTTAAAATGTGGCTCAAAGAGCTTCCGGCCATCCATATCCATCTTATCCTCATCTGAGTAGACACTGTCAGCCATTGCATCTTCATTAACCGCCTTAACAAGATGATACAGCGCATCCGGAGTTATTACGTCATCATGATCCATAAGTGCAATGAATTCACCTGTTGCCATCTCAAGTGCCCTGTTTGTATTCTCTGATATTCCGTCATTAGAATCAAGCATTTTGTATACAATTCTTGAATCCTTTGCCATGCACTGTACGGCATACTCACCAGCCTCACTTACACTGCCCGTACCGTCTGCGAGGCATAATTCCCAGTTAGAATACGTCTGTGCCTGAACGCAGTCAATAAGTTCCTTGAAGAACTGCAGCGGTGTATTGTACATTGGAATCAGAATACTTACCTTCGGTTCATGTATAAACTTTTCTTCGCGCTGCCTGTTAAGTTCCTCCGGTGTAGGATTCGTATACGCAAGAAGCTTCTCATATGATCTTTTTTCTGTAAAGAAATATATTGTACGCTTTACCGCCTTTTTGAATCCGTTTTTACGAAAATACGCCATTCCTTTACGAAAAACATGTCTGCTCATCTCAATCTCCATTCCGCAGAAGCAGGAATATGACACATAGTCCTGCATAATGCATTTATACAAATAATCTCTTCCAGGTATATGCCCTGACTGCCGCCGCAAACGCCGGACTGTCACCGCTTCCCTGATTGCTTACATACATCTGTATGTCAAGCTCATCCGTCCTGTCTTTCATTGTAAATGTAATCTCAGGCTGTGTTCCTGTAAAAGCATACAGACGGTTATTTATCTTCATTCCGTTTGTACTTATCCTGCATGGTACCGATGTACCCTTTATATATACAAAGCAGCAGCAATGCGCCGGGTGTACCGTGACAGCCTTTCTGCCTTCTGTCTTTATATTAAGTTCCTTAAGCTCGCCGGTAATTCTGATATCACACGGGTCTGCTCCTGCATCAATACTGTCCTGCTTAATCCTGTGAATCTTCTCTTCGGCAAGACCTCCCGCATTGAACACTATTCCGTGTTCTCTTGAATATATATCATTAAGTCCGATATGACCGCTCTTAACATGCTCCTGGAACTTTCTCTCAAATTCATTATCTCTTTCATAGCAGTGCGACGCAAGCTGAGGCTTTGTTACTCCTGCCGCCTCATACAGTTCATCTGTGCCGTCTTGTATTCCCTGATTATCCGCAATAAAATAATACACTGCGCGCTGTATAATATAATCAGCTATATCCCGTACATCGGCATTGTCAATCTGCCATGTCCATTCATAGTCAGTGATTATCCACTCGTCAAGATTGTCATTTACAAATATATTCTTGAATATCATGTCGATATCCCATACATTGTATGATGAATTATATCTTACTATATCTGCAAATGTCCTGACAGTAGCCATTGCCGCCTGAATATTACCTTTTGCCAGGAAATCAGCAAGTTTTGATTCAAGCGTGCCATATTCAAGGAATTCAATCACTGCATTGCTGCCTTCCATATGGCATGAATTGGCACTGACCTTTACACCTTTTTCAGCAAAATAATTTTTATATCTTTCATCCAGCTTACTGCCGTTTCCGGCAAGCGCTGCTATATGCTCTGCGGCCGCATCAGTCATCGGACGCTTTACAATCCTTCTGCCGTCTGCATCATCATATATCTCTGTACATATTCTGTACTGAGGTGCCCTGTCATTAGAATATTTTATGAATACCGGAAGCTTATCGGATGTTCCGGGGGACATTACCGCAAGATACGAATTGGAATATTCCGCAAACATTCCGTCTGCAATTAATTCATCCCATGTCTGTGCTTCATCAAACATCTCAAGCCTGTCTGTGGCAAAATTCCGGTAGTTATTGGTAAGCTCACCTCTGCGGGGAAGCCACTTATCTGAATATATTGCAAGTGGCAGGTGCATATCAGGATACGGATAATACATATGTATATCACCGTCTTCAGGATTAAGACCTGATTCGTCTGCACTGCGTGCTGCTTTTTCAATAAGCTGCCTTTTTGTGCATGGTTCCTCATAAGATATGTGGATTCGTGATACCGCACCATCCTCTTCTCCAGGTGCTGCATATTCTTCCGCATATGCTCTCAGCAGCATCCCGGCAGACACCTTCCAATATGCTCCTGCCCATCTTGCAAGAGAATATCTGTTATCAGCCGCAACAGCTCTGCAGCCGTCAGGAAGCCATTCCGTAAGATTACCATGTATATATCTGAAATTGTCCCTATAATCCTCAACAGACATACCGCTACCTGCCATTTCCTCTGAATTCAAACAATTTATACGTTACCACAGATAACACCATATTATCCTAGCTTACAGTCACCTTTGAAAACATATCGTAATATCCGACTGTATTCTTATCCGAAACAACAGTAAAATTAAGCACATCATATAACCTGTGATAAACAACAAAATCTCCGCCGCTGTAGCCCGTGCAGCTTATCGACAGCAGATATTCCCCACCCTGCAGATTCATGAGCTGTGTAAATGCAACAGTGCGCTCTTCTCCCGCCATAACATTTCCAAAATTGACCTTCTCGTACATGGTGTTGCTTCCTGTTATGGAATTACCCTTGAGATCCTTAATCGTATATGTAAGTATCGGATCGGAAACATTTTCATTGAAATGTACTTTGTACTTAATTGTAAAGTTCGTTCCCTTCTCTATGTTGCCTGACCACATTCCATTCTCATCAAGTATGCCAAAATCAACTATCTCTGCCTTCTTATTGCCATATTCATTGACGTCAGGGTTAAGTTCAAAATGTGAACTCCATGATGCATTGTCACCAGCTTCCGTCTGCACCTGCTCCGGGGCTGTAGCGGCATCACTGTCGCCGTCCTTAAGCTCTGACGGAAGTGCCGGTGTCTGTCCGACAAGAATCTTCTTATAGAGATTAATCATATCTCTTGGTGTACCCTCGTCAACCTTGACACCTCTGTTAAGAAGCACTACCTTATCGCAGTACTGTGCTATGCTGCTCAGGTCATGGCTTACAAACAGAATTGTCTTACCGAGCTTCTTGAACTCCTCAAACTTGTGATAACACTTGGCCTGGAAAAATACGTCGCCTACGGAAAGTGCTTCATCAACAATAAGTATCTCAGGGTCAATATTTATTGCAACCGCAAATGCAAGTCTTACAAACATACCGCTTGAATATGTCTTAACCGGCTGATTAACAAAGTCGCCGATATCTGCAAAATCAAGAATATCCTGCATCTTTGCATCAATCTCTTCCCTGGAAAAACCAATCATGGTTCCATTAAGGTAGATATTCTCAATTCCGGTATATTCCATATTGAAGCCTGCGCCCAGCTCCAACAGTGCAGAAATTCTTCCATCAATCTCTACATGACCACCGGATGGATTCAAGACTCCGGTAATAATCTTAAGAATCGTAGATTTTCCGGAACCGTTGGTTCCGATTATGCCAACGGTTTCTCCTCTTTTTACATCAAAAGAAACATTATGCAGTGCATAATGTTCCTTATATAATTTCTTTCGTGTCAAGCCTAACGATTCCTTCAGTCTGTCTGAAGGTTTATCATAAAGCTTATATAATTTACTTACATCATCTACTCTAATTGCTACTTCGCTCATATCCTATGCCTTCCTATAATACATCTGCAAAATGAATCTTCAACCGCTTAAATATCATGGTTCCGATACCGAATAATACCGCTGTCAGAAGCCAGAAGTATAAAGTCAGTGGTGCATTTTCCCAGAACCACGCCTTATTAATCAACGCATCCCGGTATCCTGCCACAATATAGTACATCGGATTCAGTTTGAATATGGTAATCAGCACTGGAGATAATTCCATGGTATCAATGTTCCACATAATCGGTGTCATCCACATCCCAACCTGCAGAACAATGTTAATCACCTGTGTTAAATCACGGAAAAAGATTACAATCGCACAGGTTGCATACACAATTCCCAATACCATAATAAACATGGCAAAGGTATAATACACAATCTGCAATGTATATAAATCCGGATAATAGTGATATGCACTATACAGCACCAGCGTAAATACTACGAAGAATACATGTACAAACAGTGCAGATACTACTTTCACAATTGGGAGAATACTTATCTTAAATACAACCTTCTTAACCAGATAGCTGTATTCAATCAGTGCATTGGTTCCACCATTTAATGCATCCTGGAAGAAGAACCAAGGCACCAGACCTGCAACCAGCCAGAGTACAAACGGAACATCAATTCCGGCTCTGGTGTTGATTCCGCCAGCCTTTAATCCCTTTTCAAATACGAACCAGTATACCACTACCGTTACAATCGGCTGTATAAATGCCCAGATAATACCAAGGTAGGAACCTGCAAATTTAGTTTTAAAATCATTCTTTGACAAATTCCAGAGCAGCTTTCTGTTCTGATACACTTCTTTCGGAAGAACAATCAGCTTTTTACCTGCTTTTAATGTAACAATAAGAATGATATCTAATACAACACACGCAAGGATTTTAACCAGAAGATACCGAAGCCACAGGCTGTCCTTTACCAGCTTCGCAATTCCCCAGTTCTCTGTATTCCATACCAGGTAAGGATCCTCTTTTTCTGCTGTCAGGGCAATACCGTCTGAAACATTATTCTGTTTTACTTCCTGCAGACGCACTGTTTCTGAAAAAACATTCTGATCTATTACCGCAGTTTTTCCATTACTTTCAACGGTTATGCCGGAAATAGTTGTCTCGGATGCTCCGCTTCCCAAATCAAAGCGAAGATATGAAGCATCTGCCGGCACGGTATATTCTAACGTTTTCTCTGTTCCAGCTTTTTTATAATTCACTCCGCTGCTTTGTTCTGCCTTGAAATCATCCGGCATTTTCTGTCCGTCTGTCAGATAGAACATCTCCATATAATTTTCTTCATCGGATGTAAGTGTTACCTTTACCGTAACCTTCTTCTCACTTAAAGCCGGTTCATATCTGAAAACCAGGATGTTCGCCAATATACCAAACAGTACCACCAGCAGGCTGGCTGCGAGTCTCTTCTTAGACATATCATTTACTCCTTATGTTACTTCAACTGCCTATCAGTCTTTCCTGCAGTTATTCTTATTCTCTGCATATGCCTTGATGCCATGCCATACTTTATCTTTGTCGGATAAAATCAAGTCTGCCTCTGTCATTCCTTCCGGCATCGGCCATTCTACTCCGATATCCGGGTCATTCCACAGAAGTCCGCCCTCATCATTTGGATGATAGAAATCAGTAACTTTATAACAGAATTCTGCATAATCACTTAATACGATAAATCCGTGTGCAAAATCCTTTGGAATGAAGAACTGTTTCTTATTCTCAGCAGATAAAGTAACTCCAAACCATTTTCCAAAGGTTTCAGAACCTTCTCTTAAGTCAACTGCGACGTCAAATACTTCACCGTTTACTACACGCACCAGCTTGTCCTGTGGATAGTTTAACTGGAAATGAAGTCCACGAAGTACACCTTTCTTGGATGCAGACTGGTTATCCTGTACGAATTCGCAGTCAATTCCTGCTTCCTTGAAATCATTATAGTTATAGGTCTCCATGAAATATCCTCTTGCATCTCCGAATACTGCAGGTTCAATTACTTTTAATCCTTTGATTCCATTACAGTCGTTTGTTACTTTGATTTTTCCCATTTTTCTCTTCCTCGCTTTTCTACAATAATACCCAACTCTATTTTATAATCCGTTAGCAACGTCTATCAGATACTGACCATATGCAGTCTTAAGTAATGGCTGCGCCAGCTTCTCTAACTGTGCTTTATCGATGAATCCTCTCTTGTATGCAATCTCTTCGATACAGGAAATATATAATCCCTGACGTTTCTGGAATGCTGCTACGAAGTCTGCTGCATCAAGAAGCATGTCATGGTTTCCGGTATCTAACCATGCAAATCCTCTTCCTAAGGTCTCAACCTGAAGGGTTCCACGGTTCAGATATTCATTATTAACACTTGTAATTTCAATTTCTCCTCTTGCAGATGGTTTTACATTCTTGGCAATCTCTACTACATCATTGTCATAGAAATAGAGTCCCGGAACTGCATAATTGGATTTTGGCTGAGCCGGTTTTTCTTCAATTGACAATGCTTTACCATTCTCATCAAATTCTACTACACCGTATTCTCTTGGATCTTTTACATAATATCCGAAAATGGTTGCTCCCGGCTGGCTCTCTGTACGCTCTGCTGCACTGCGAAGCACTTTAGAGAAGCTCTGTCCATAGAAAATATTATCGCCTAATACCAATGCTACTGCATCATTTCCAATGAATTTCTCACCGATGATAAATGCATCTGCAAGTCCTCTCGGCTGTTCCTGCACTGCATAAGAGAAAGACATCCCCAGCTGGCTTCCATCTCCTAATAACTCCTCAAATACCGGAAGGTCTCTTGGTGTAGAGATAACCAGCACCTCACGGATTCCTGCTAACATCAGTGTAGATAATGGATAATAAATCATTGGTTTGTCATATACCGGCATAATCTGTTTGGATACTGCCTTGGTTAATGGATAAAGTCTTGTTCCGGAACCTCCGGCTAAAATAATACCTTTCATGGAAAAATCCTCCTTAATCATATTGTTTACGTTCTCCAACGCATTCTTTCACCTAATAAATCATTTAATTATAACATATTACATCGTATTTTTCATCTATATTTTCCTTAATAATTTCTGTAGTGCCCATGGAAATACTGGCGAAAACGCACAAAAAAGCGGACAGGTCTTGTATTTTCCTATCCGCTTCTCTTTCTATACTTCTATTTATTTATCTTTATACATATCTGCATAATATTTCTGGTAGTCACCACTGGTTACATTGTTCATCCAGTCTTCATGCTCAAGATACCATGCAATTGTCTTCTTGATACCATCTTTGAACATGGTCTCCGGCTCCCAGCCAATCTCAGCTTTAATTTTGTCCGGAGCGATTGCATAACGTCTGTCATGTCCTTTACGGTCTTCTACGTAAGTGATTAAATCTTTGCTTACATTTGCTTTTCTTGGATCATCATCCGGAAGAATCTCCTGCAAAGTTTCAATAATGATGTTGATGATTTCGATATTACGCTTCTCATTGTGTCCACCGATGTTATAGGTCTGTCCAAGACGTCCCTGCTCCTGAACCATATCGATTCCCTTTGCATGGTCATCTACATATAACCAGTCACGGATGTTCATTCCATCACCATATACCGGAAGTTTCTTTCCGTGTAAAGCATTGTTGATGATTAACGGAATCAGTTTCTCCGGGAACTGGTAAGGTCCGTAGTTATTGGATGTATTGGTAATATTTGCCGGGAAATGATAAGTATCAATATAAGATTTTACTAACATATCAGAAGATGCCTTACTTGCAGAGTATGGGCTGTGTGGCTGATATGGTGTTGTCTCATAGAAGAAGCTCTTTCCATCATCCGGAAGGGAACCATATACTTCGTCTGTGGATACGTGAAGGAATTTCTTACCTTCCTTGAAGCTTCCATCCGGAAGTTCCCATGCTTCTTTTGCACAGTTTAACATAACTGCTGTTCCAAGCACGTTCGTTTTTACAAATACTTCCGGATTTTTGATACTGCGGTCTACATGACTCTCTGCCGCAAAATGTACAACGCGGTCAATGTCATTTTCTGCAAAAATCTTTGCAATTGCCTCTTTATCCGTGATATCTGCACGCACAAATGTATAATTTTCACGATTTTCAATGTCTTTTAAATTTTCCAGATTGCCCGCATAAGTAAGCACATCCACATTGATAATTCTGATCTCGTTATCATATCTGCGAAACATGTAATGAATATAGTTGGAACCGATAAAACCGGCCCCTCCTGTTACCAGA
>OIWV01002264.1_pt1 | contig 14390 bp, 18 predicted proteins | sample 1587751 | NCBI WGS metagenome assembly OIWV01 (sample SAMEA3888913, study PRJEB22519) | human gut metagenome | biome: human gut; feature: human-associated habitat; material: faeces | place: Denmark | collected 2010
ATGTGGGATGAGATCCATCATGCCAGTAAGCTGGGAATTCCGATGATGACGGACCAGAAAACCATTGGCCGGACGCCGCCCAGGCGTTCCGACAGAAAGGAGCGGTAAGCCTTCATGGAGCAGGAACACAAAAAGCCGCCCTGCCCCCTTGTCGGGCAGAACGGCAATATTTTCAATCTCATCGGTCTTGCAAGCCGGACACTGCGGCAAAACGGTATGACAGCCGAGGCAAAAGAGATGCAAAACCGAATTATGGGCGGAGACTGCCACAGCTACGAAGAAGCCCTGGGGATCATCAGCGAGTATGTGGAGACAGAACTGTCCGTAGATATCGCTGAAAAAAACAAGAAAAAGGAGAAACACACGCATGAGAGATGACCAGAAATGGGAGATCATTCAAGGTGACGCGCTGAGGGTGCTGAGCGGGTTTGCCCCCAACACCTTCGATGCCGTCATCACCGATCCCCCGTATGCCTCCGGCGGACGGACCCAAGCCGAAAAGAACAAGTCCACAGCCAGAAAGTATTCCAGTATGGGGGAGAACGCACCGCCTCCCTTTGATGGGGACGCCAAGGATCAGCGCTCCTGGACCCGCTGGGCGGCGGAGTGGCTGTATGAGGCGAGGAAAGCCAGCAAGCCCGGTGCGCCGGTGTGTATGTTCATCGACTGGCGGCAGCTTCCTGCGGCGACAGACGCCCTCCAGTGGGCCGGTTGGATCTGGCGAGGCACCGCGGTTTGGGACAAGGGCAACAGCCGCCCGCAGAAGGGGCGCTTTCGCCAGCAGGCGGAGTACATTGTCTGGGGTTCCAATGGCGATATGCCTATCAGCCGTCCGGTGTCATGCCTGCCGGGGGTGTTCAAGTATGGCAATCCACAGAGCCGCATTCACCTTACGGAAAAGCCCTTGCAGCTCATGCGGGACATTGTAAAGATCACGGAACCGGGCGGCCATATTCTGGACCCCTTCGCTGGTTCCGGTACCACGGTGCTGGCGGCTGTGTTGGAGGGCTATTCCGCCACCGGCATTGAGGTAACCGACACCTATGCCAAGCTGGCAAGAGAAAGAATCTGTTCAGAGCTGGAGGAAGCTGCATGACCTGCTGTGCTGTCTGGCAAAGGGACTTGCTATAATGCCGGAAAATCGGTATAATAAAAATGATCCAGTAAGAGAGCATTGTGAGGAATTAGTTATGAATCACGCACAATATGATCAGGAAACCGGAAAGCCATTGGATCAGTCGTATCTTGAATGCGGACTTCCCGATGATTTGCAGGCTTCTATTCAGGAGATGCAAAAATCTTGGGCCATTATAGACAGCGGAAGCCGAGATCCTCATTGGGACATCTACTGGTGTAATCTGAATGCGGACATTAACTCAGCCGAAGTCGAACGGATTATTTCTCCCGAGCAGGCATGGTATTTGCGTGAAAAGTATCTTCGCATGGAAAGAGAGTGATACCTCTTGATAAATTTTACAAACCTCCCCACTCGCAATAAATTCTATGCAGGGGCAAACGGCGCAAAGCGAGCTGTAATTTATCAAGGCGAACAGTATATGCTGAAGTTCCCCGCACCAGCCCCCAAGAATAAAGACTTGAGTTATGCCAACAGTTGCATTACCGAGTATATCGGCTGCCATATTTTCAACAGCGTTGGGATCAACGCTCAAGAAACTCTCCTTGGCACTTATGAGAAAAATGGCGTAAAAAAGATTGTTGTTGCTTGCAAGGATTTTACCTCTCCCGGAATTGTGTTGCAGGACTTTGCCTCACTGAAAAACACGGTGATCGATTCCGGTCACAGCGGGTATGGTACAGAACTGTCTGACATTATGCGGGCCATGGAGGATCAGACAGCATTCCTTCCCGCGTTGTTGCAGCAGCATTTTTGGAATGTATTCATTATAGATGCGCTGATCGGAAATTGGGATCGGCACAACGGAAACTGGGGTTTTCTTTATAATACCGCGACAGACGAAATTGCCATTGCCCCTGTGTATGACTGCGGGAGCTGCCTGTATCCCCAGGCTGATGAAGCCATCATGCGAGACACCATAGATAAGCAGCAGGAACGAGATTTGCGCACTTTCTCAATCCCTCTTTCCAGCATTAAGGTCAATGGCAAAAAAATCAACTACTTTGATTTTATTTCCTCTTTGGAGAATGCAGATTGCAACAAAGCGCTGAAGCGGATACTGCCCAAAATCAACATGGATGCAATTTTCCGTATCGTGGATGAGACTCCGTTCATTTCGGATCTGCAAAAGCAATTCTACAAGACAATGCTGCAGACACGGAAAGAGCGCATCCTTGATTTTTCAATGGAAAAACTGCGGAAAAGGGAAAAGGCCAAAGAACTTGATGCGCGGTAGTAAATAAGCAAAAACGTATTTTCAAGGGCAGGGTGTTTACAAAACACCCTGCTTTTTCTATAAGGGTGTTTATAAAACACCCTGCCACAAGGAGAGAAGTATGTCAGAAAATTTTGCAAGTTTTTATCGGAAAGCAAGCAGTGTGCGGGAGTTAGTAGGTAAAGCACCCTTCCCTGAAAAAGCGCGGTTTCAGATCACGAAGGTGATCGAACTGCCAGCCAATCAGTACCGCCGCTACATGAACGAGCTTTTGCGGGATGTTTCCTTCATATCCCGGAACGTGGCGGATATGAGGTTCGATGGGAAAACAGAAACATTTCTCTGCCTGTTCGTGACCTGCCGAGATGCGAACACCGGCCTGCTGGTGGAGTCCGAAGGTTTTGGATATGCCAGGTACGCGGCATTTATCCCTGAAAAGAGCGCTCTCTCGTTGGATGGGATTCCGATGGAACGCGCAAGCGAAAAGTGCCTTTGCCGGCATCCGACCCCGGAGAGATGATTTCGTTTTTACGAGGAAGCGGGCTGCGCCCGCCCAATATTGCAATTACCATACCGTTTGCAAACAAAGCCCCGCGCAGCGGGGCGAAAGCCAACGCCGCCGTGGGCGGCGCTGGCGCAAGCATAGCGTTTGTATGACAAACGCGCTTGCTGGGGCTTGCCCCAGTCCCCCATGCCGCCTGCGGGCGGAGAGTTTTGCGGCTTCGGGCCGCAGAAAGGAGCAAACAGGACGAGCAATAAAGACTACATGGTGTCCGTGCGGCTCACCGAAGCGGAGCGCGAGAATCTGCGGCAGCTCTGCGCTGTCTCCGGTCTGCCAGTCAGCGCCGTGCTACGGCAGCTCATCTCCGGCGTGACGATCCGCCAGCGCCCGCCCGGAGAGCTGCACGAACTCTATCTTGAGATCAACCGCATCGGCACGAACATCAACTAGATCGCCAGAAAAGCCAACGCCGGATTTGCCACGAAGGATGACATGAAAGAACTGAAGTTCCTCATGCGGACCATTGAGCAGAAGATGGCGAAGGTGGCAGATCAGTAATGGCTGTTACGAAGATCCTCGCACGCCGCGGCGGACTCCAGCAGGCCATTGCGTATGTTCTCAACGGAGATAAGACGGAGGAACAGATCCTCACGGCGGTGCAGGGTTGTCTCACATCAACGGCCTGCCATGACATGGTGGCGGTCAAGCAGCGCTGGAACAAGACGGACGGTGTGCAGCTCTATCACATCATCCAGTCCTTTCGTCCCGGCGAGATCACGCCGGAACTGGCGCTGGAGATCGCGCAGGAATTTGTGCGTGAGCATCTGCCGGGCTATCAGGCTGTGATCGGCGTTCATACGGACCGCAATCATATCCACGCCCACATCGTCTTTAACTCTGTCAACCAACTCACTGGAGAGAAGTACCACAGCAATGCCCGAAGCTACTACCAGCAGATCCGCGGCATCTCAGACCGGCTCTGCCGGGAACACGGCTTGTCCATCATTCTGTCAGGCGCACCCGCCAAAGCCGTCAGCTATGTGGAATGGCTGCGGCAGTCCAAAGGCCAGCCCACATTCCGTTCCATGCTGGAGGCGGATCTGCGGACGGCCATTCAGGACGCCAACGATCTCGGCCACTTTTTCCTGCTCATGGAACACATGGGTTATGAGATCCACCACGGCAACCGGTTGGGCTTCCGCCTGCGAGGGCAAGAACGATTTCTGTATCCCGGCAGGCGGAACCCGCTGTTCACCGAGGATGGTATCCGCACCGCGATCCAAGGCAACCTTGCGGAGATTGAAGCTGGCAGTCGGCCTGTGGTGATTTCCCGGCCCAAGTACCAGCCGTATCAAAAGCATCCGAAATACACCGGCTTTCTGGCCCTCTATGTGCATTACCTCTACCTGCTGGGTAAAATTGAGAAGCGGCAATACCCTCCCCGCATGACGCCCCATCTCCGGCAGGAGGTCATGCGCTTTGAGCAGTACCGGGTGCAGTTCGCATTCCTGCGGGAAAATAAGATCACCAATCAGGCAGACATGGATGCCTTTCAATCCCGCACAGAGGAATCGCTGTCCAAATTGATGAAGCAGCGCACCATCCTCAATGTGCGGAAAAAGAAACGGCAGAAGCTGTACACAGCACTGGCGGACGCAGAAGCGTTGGCTCCCAGCAAAGCGCTTTATGAAGAGGGGCTCACCGGTATGGAAGCGGAGTTTGAACAGTACATGGCGGCCACGGCCCTGCTGGAGCGCAGCGGCATTCCCAGAGAGCGGTTGATAGCGGAAAAATCAGAAGTCTACGAGCAGTTGGCGGAACTGAACCGCGAGATCCGCACGGAGCGGCAGAAGCTGAAGCTCTGCCGTGAGATTCAGGAGCAAGTGCCTGTCATGGAACAGGACATTCAAAGAACAGAAGAACACCAGAAGGAGGTGCAGGAACATGAACGTAGGAGGCGGTGAAGCAGCGGACCAGTTGGTGCGCATGATGCTCTCCGGCAGCGAAGTTGCCGTCCGGCTGAGTGGCTCCGCCCTCAAAAATGTGCTGGCGCTGACCATGGCGCTGGCAAGGAACCACAAGACTATTTCCGGCAAGGTCAATCTTGCGAAGATGCTGAAAGAGACTCGGGACGTGCGCAGGTTTGCCATGTCCCCGGAACAGTATCAGGCATTTAAAAAGAGGGCCGGTAAGCAGAAAATTCTGTTTTCCGCCATTCGGGATACGGACGGCCATGGCAAGGTGATAGACGTCATCATGCCGGTAACGGAGATTGCCCGGGCCAATCTGATTTTCGAGCGCATTCAATATTTCGGCCCGCCTGAGCAGGAGCAGCCTCCGCAGGAGAACGCCCCGTCCAAGGCCAGAGAAGGCCGCACAGAGCAGGATGCCCCGCAGGCCAGGCAGGACCAGCGCCCCCAAGCGGAAGCCCACGTAACGCCGCCTATGGGCCAGCGTCAGGAGGTGGCGTCAAAAAAAGGCTCTCGGTCGGGACCAGACTCGCCCGCTACCGCGCCCAACTCGACTTTATCCAAAGGCGGGGCCCGGATGACGAGTGAGGAACGCCCCTCTGTGCTGGAAAGGCTCAAGGGCTATAAAGCACAGTTGGATCAGCAGAGATCTGTTCCGACCAGAGAGTTAAAAAGAAGTAAAAAAATACGGTAATTTGAAGATATAGCTTAAAATCACTTGTAAATCACGAAATATAAATTATCATGGAATTATAGATTTTATTGGGGAGGGAATAACATGTCCATTATTGTAAGCGTATATCTAAAAGAAGGAATTATAATGAGTGCAGATAGCAGAATAACAGGGACTACAACTTATAAAGATGGCAAAAAGGATCGGCATACATTGAGCGATAATGGTCAAAAGCTATTCCTGATCAAAAATGGAAATATAGGAATATCAAGCTGCGGAGATCAGACTCTTGATGGGAAGACGATTGCTGATTTTATTCGTTGCTTTGAATTGGAAGAGGTCCGCTCTGACGATACAGTAGGCGATGTTGCTAACAAACTTGCTGCGTATGTGAAAGGCAAGCATTCAGGAATTGTGATATTCCATGTTTGCGGATATGTCAATACGGAGCGATTTGTATACAGGATTGTAGATTCTGACGAGAGACATGATATTACTTCGGAAATAGATATACCTGAACAATGTGCTGCGGTATGGAATGGCGAACCTAAAGTCATTGCTAACTTGCTAACAGGAGAAAACGCAATCCCCATTGAGTGGGACTTCATGCAGTTAAAGGATGGTATTGATTTTGCAGAATTTCTGGTTGATGTTACCTGTAAAATACACCGGTTTCAAACCGGTATAGGTACTTGCGGAGGTCCTATTGACATCCTCCTAATAACTAAGGACTATTCAAAATGGATTAAGCATAAAATATTAGCCCCATAAGGAAACGGCCCTGAATGAGACCATCTCATTCAGGGCCGTTTTTACATGAAAGAGGTGAACTGCCTGAAACAAACATCCCAGCAAAACAACCTTATTTTTCGACTTTTCCTCTACGTTCCGGTCGTCTGGGCGGCGCTGCTCATTGCTCAGTCCCTTGGCGGCGGTCTGCCGGATCTGCTCGCCAACCTGACCGCCGCACTGAAACATCCATTCCTGATCCAATGGACGGACAAGAGCCTGCTGTCCATTCTCGTCTGCACGGGAGCCTACATCATGGGCCTATGTCTTTATGACGCAGAGAGCGGCAGGACCAGAGATGGCGAGGAACACGGCTCCGCCATGTGGGGCTCCCCCAAGCAGGTCAATGCGCAGTTCTGCCAAAAACAGAATAAGATCCTGACCCGTCACGTCCGGCTGGGATTGGATACCCATAAGCACCGGCGCTCCTTGAATGTGCTGGTCATCGGCGGCAGCGGCGCGGCCAAGACTCGCGGCTACGTGAAACCCAACATCTTAGAGGCAAACACAAATTATGTCATTACCGACCCGAAATCCGAAGTCTTGCTTGCAACAGGTGGTTATCTGAAACAGCAGGGCTATGACATCCGCGTGCTGAACCTTGTAAATCTGGAGCAGTCTGACGGCTATAACCCCTTCCGCTACCTGCGGGATGAAAAAGACGCACTAAAGCTGGTGAACACGCTGATCCAGGCAACCACTCCCAAAGGCAGCCACGAGTCCGATCCGTTCTGGACCAAGTCTGAGACAGCCCTGCTCCAAGCCATTATTCTCATGCTGCACCAGGAGGCTCCGGAGTACGAGCAGAACTTTTCCATGGTCATGCGCGTACTGGAATATGCCGAAGTCAGAGAGGATGACGATGAGTACATCTCACCGCTGGACCTGCTGTTCCGCGCAATGGAACGAGAAAAGCCGGAAAGTGTAGCCCTGCGGCAATATAAGGTTTTCAAACAGGCTGCAGGAAAGACTGCCAAGAGCATCCTGATCAGCGCCGCTGTACGCTTGGCACCGTTCAACCTGCCGCAGATCAAGGCCATCACGGATCATGACGATATGGATCTCTACACCTTGGGTGAGAAGAAATGTGCCCTTTATGCGGTGATCCCGGACAACGATACGACCTTCAATTTTCTCGTTAGCCTGCTGTATTCGCAGATCTTCCAGACGCTGTACTACTGCGCCGACCAGATCCACCACGGGGCGCTGCCGTGTCATGTTCACTTCATCCTCGATGAGGCTCCATCAGTCAACCTGCCTGGGCTCCCGAGGGAACTGGCAACCATGAGATCCCGCAACATTTCGTGCAGCACGATCATCCAAAACATGTCCCAGATTAAAGAACTCTACAAAGATTCCTGGGAAACCATCCCCGGCAATTCGGACACCCTTCTCTACCTCGGCGGCAACGAGGCCAGCACCCACAAATACATCTCAGAGGCCCTCGGCAAATCTACCATTGACACCAAAACCCACGGACAGACAAAGGGCCGATCCGGCTCCTACTCCACCAACTTCCAGATGAGTGGCAGAGAACTGCTGACGCCGGATGAGGTGCGCATGCTGGACAACCGGTATTGTATCCTCTTCATCCGAGGGGCAAGGCCGGTCATGGACCTCAAGTACGAACTCATGGATCATCCCGCTATTCGCCAAACCGTAGACGGCGGCGCGCCGCCCTACATCCACCACGGGACAGCCGCACCGGCGCTGCCGGGAGAACCGCTGTTCCAACCTGATCACAACAACGAAAAGGAGAACGCTGCGTAATGAAACACGAACTGAAAACCAAGAATTTTGATAGAAAGGCCAAGCGGATCTATACCGTCCTTGCCTGCACGGCCATGGTGATGATGTCCACCGCTGCCCCCGCGCTGGCCGCGGACGATCCGCTGGCGGTAGTCAATAATTTGAGTGATTTTATTTTCTCTTTGATCCGCGCTATTGGCCTCATCCTGCTTGGCTTCGGCATTTTGCAGGTAGGCCTGTCCCTCAAGAGCCACGATCCCTCCCAGCGCGCCAACGGCATGCTCACCGTGGCAGGCGGCATTGTCATCACCTTCACCAAGGAGATCCTCACCCTGATCACCGGCTAAAAGGAAATCGGCAGGGTGCATTTTCGCACCCTGCCGTTATATCGTTCCATGTATGTTTGCGCGCAACAGCTCCGCCAGCGGCAGAAAATCCTCGCCTATTGCGCCGGAGTTGATCTCTTGTTCTGCGGCCGCCAGCTTATCGTATAAGTCGGGGATATCACCGCACAGATCCGAGGCATCGCAATATTGGGAAGTCGGAAGATCACGCATGTCCTTACTCCATTCCGAAAATATGGTAGATATAGTTTTTCCGTGCATCCGCCAGATGATAGATACGGACGGTGTCGCCTTCAATCTTGTAAACGCAGACATACTTGTCAATGAAGAGCGCACGGAAACCGTACTTTCCCATAAGGGTATCATACTTCAAAACACCCATTTCAGGAAACTGCGCAAGCTGCTCCGTGGAACTGAGGATGCGGTCTGCAAACTTCCGCGCATACGGCGCACCGACCTCGGTTCGATAGTATTGAAGGAACTCTCGGAACTCGTTTCGCGCTTCACTGAGCCATTCAACCTTCACGGAGCAACTCCTCCGCTTCTACTCTCATATCTGCCGCGGAGTAGGTCTTGGCCCCTGCCATTTGATTCTGCTCTCTGCGCAGCATTTCCGCAAACAGTTCTAACTCTGCCTGACGCTTTTCCCAGAGGTCAATGGGCAGAAATACCATCTCTCCCTCCCCGTTGCGGGTCAGATAGATGGGTTCCTGTTTTTCTGTGGACAGCTTGACCATACCATCGTAGTCGTTGCGAAGTGCGGTTGCAGAACGTATCATCATGGAGCATCCCTCCTTGTTACTTATTATGCACTAATTATAAACGAATTATTACCTGTCGTCAAGAACGACAGGGTAAGGAAAGAAGGTGAAAACGATAGGAAGTGGAAACTGGATCATAGATAACTTAAACTCCGCACTGGCCATGTGGAACGAACGGCTCTCAGAAATCTGGCAGCTCATCACCACATCTCCAGAGTCCTTTAAGGGCGGCGGCATTTGGGCCGTCATCGTCAATATCAACGACGGACTGAAAGCAGTGGGTTATGCGCTGTTGGTGCTGTTTTTCGTCATGGGCGTGGTCAAAACCTGCGGCAGCTTTGCGGAGATGAAGAAGCCGGAGATGGCATTCAAGTGCTTTATCCGCTTTGTGCTGGCCCAGGCCGCGGTAAGCTGGGGCATGGAACTCATGACCGGAGCGTTCCGCGTGGCCCAGGGCATGGTGACGACGATCATTGACTCATCCGGCCTGACGGCCATGTCTGCAACAGCACTGCCGGACGAGATGGTAGGCATCATCGAGGATGTGGGCTTTATTGAATCCATCCCATTGTGGGCAGTGACGCTGCTTGGCTCGCTTTTTATCTGGGTGCTGTCTCTCGTGATGATCCTGACAGTATATAGTCGTTTTTTTAAGTTATTTATTGCGACCGCTATCGCGCCCGTACCCTTGGCCAGCTTTGCAGGACAGCCCTCCAGCAGTATCGGCATTGCTTTTCTAAAAAGCTACGCCGCCATCTGTCTGGAGGGCTGTGTCATCGTATTGGCTTGTGTGATCTTTTCGGCGTTTGCGTCTTCACCGCCTGCCATCGCAGATGATACGCTGGCAGCGGCCACGATTGTGTGGAACTATGTGGGCGAACTCATTTTCAACATGCTCGTGCTGGTGGGTGCCATCAAGATGAGCGACCGGATCATCCACGAACTAATGGGGCTTGGCTAACTCAGCGCCACAGGCCCTCGGTGCTGACGGTGTCCTCGCCGTTCTCTCTTGCCTTGCGGACCCGGTACGCAAAATACTCAACGGCGGCGCGGTCCTCCCGCTTCTCCTGAATGAATCCCCAGATACATTTGCCCAGCGAGATCAGCCAGGACAGAACGACCAGGCCGACCAGCGCGAACAGGATATTGTCTGCCAGTGCGGTGTGCGCCTGATACCAGCCGTGAAATACGGTCAGCATTGACATCGTGTACAGCAGCGGGATCGTCAGCCGGGCCAGTGCCGCCAGGCGGAACAGGATCGCCAGGATACCAAGTCCTGCGCCGATCATCCAAAACATCATTTGCCGTGACCTCCTTCTCGAGTTTGGGGGCATGGTACCATGACCGGGCAGAAAAAGCAAGTATCTGTTCGGGAAAAGTCAAAAATATCGGAGGTGGTACATTGGAGGTACGCATCAACAAGGAAGTGCGCAACTATCAGGAAAGTTTATTTTTCGGCCTGTCCCTGCGGCAGTTTCTATTCGCCCTGCTGGCGGTAGCCGTAGCGGTCGGCGTTTACTTCGGCCTGCGCCCTGTGCTGGGAAACGGTGAGATCGGCTGGGTCTGTGTCCTCGCCGCATTTCCCTTTGCCCTGGGCGGCTTTTTTCAGTACAACGGCATGAATCTCGAGCAATTTTTATGGGCCTTTCTTCGCTCGGAATTTCTCACGCCGAAACGGCTCGTATTCAAATCGGAAAACGTATACACAAAACTCATGGAACACTCATCTGTAAAGGAGGCTCTGAAACTTGATTAAAACCCTGCAAACCACGTTAAAGCAGGACAAAGAACAATTCAAGGTACCAAGATCTGTACAGGACACCATCCCCATCCGGCGACTCTGGCCGGATGGGGTCTTTCAGTTTGGCAGCAAGTATTCCAAGACACTGCGATTCAGCGATATCAACTACGCCATTGCATCCAAAGAAGATAAGACAGCTATGTTTCTCAGCTATTCCGAATTGCTGAACGCGTTGGATACCGGCTCTACTACAAAAATCACCATCAACAACAAGCGCCTGAACCGCCGCAACTTTGAACAGGAGATCCTCATTCCCACTCGCGGAGATTTTCTGGACGGCGGACGGGCGGAGTATAACGCCATGCTGTTGGATAAGGTTACCGATTCCTCCAACAGCGTGGTACAGGAGCGTTATATCACTCTGTCGGCACATAAGAAAAATATCGAGGAAGCCCGTACTTTTTTTGACCGCACAGTCAATGATGTGACTTCCCGCCTCAATCACATGGACTCCCGCTGCGAGGAGCTGGACGCCGTGGAGCGCCTCCGCATCCTCCATGATTTCTACCGCGTGGGTGAAGAAACGCAGTTCCAATTGGATCTGCGTGAGTGCATGAAGCAGGGCCGCTCCTTCAAGGACGCCGTCTGTCCGGACAGCATGGAGTTTAAGAAGGACCACTTCGTTATGGGCAATAAATACGGTCGAGTGCTGTTCCTGAAGGAGTACGCCAGCTACATCAAGGACTCCATGATCAACGAGCTCACGAGCCTCAACCGCAGCCTCATGCTGTCTATCGACATTATTCCGGTGCCCACGGATGAAGCGGTGCGGGAGATGCAGAACCGCCTGCTGGGCGTGGAGACCAACGTGACCAACTGGCAGCGCCGCCAGAACAGCAACAACAATTTCTCCGCGGTTGTGCCTTATGACCTGGAACAACAGCGCAAGGAAACCCGCGAGATGCTGGACGATCTCACCACCCGAGATCAGCGCATGATGTTTGCGGTGGTGACGCTGGTGCATCTGGCAGACAGCAAGGAGGAACTGGACAGCGATACGGAGACTCTGCAATCTATTGCCCGCAAGCACCTTTGCCAGCTCAACACACTGAACTGGCAGCAGGCGGACGGGCTGGTGACGGCCCTGCCGCTGGGCCTGCGCCGCATCGACGCCCTCCGCACGCTCACCACCGAAGCGCTGGCTGTGCTCATGCCCTTCAAGGCGCAGGAAATCTGGGACCGGGGCGGCGTATACTACGGGCAGAACGCCATCAGCAAAAATCTTATCGTAGCGGATCGCAAACGGCTGTTGAATGGCAATGCCTTCATTCTGGGTGTTTCAGGTTCCGGCAAATCCTTCAGCGCCAAGAAGGAGATGGTGTCGCTGGCATTATCTACCGACGATGATATTATCATCATCGACCCTGAATCCGAGTACCGCCCGCTGGTAGAAGGGCTGGGCGGTCAGGTCATCAATATCTCCGCCACATCACCCAACCATATCAACGCCATGGATATGGAGCAAGGCTACGGTGACGGCGAGAATCCCGTGGTGCTGAAATCTGAGTTTCTGCTGTCGCTTTGTGAGCAGCTCATCGGCGCTGGAAAGCTGTCTGCCAAGGAAAAATCCATCATTGACCGCTGTACCGCGCAGGTCTATCGGGACTATATCCGCGGCAGGTATCAGGGGCAGGCCCCGACCCTGCAGGGCTTCCACGCGGAGCTGCTCCGCCAGCCGGAAAAGGAGGCCGCCGATGTGGCTCTGGCCATCGAGTTGTTTACGGAGGGTAGTTTGAACACCTTTGCCAAACCCACCAATGTGGATACCAATGCCCGTATCCTCTGCTATGATATCCGGGATCTTGGCAAGCAGCTTCTGCCGGTAGGTATGCTGGTGGTGCTGGACAGCATCTTCAACCGCATCATCCGTAATCGCGGGTTGAAGCGGAATACCTGGATCTATATCGACGAGATCTATCTGCTGTTCCAGCATGAATACAGCGCCAATTTCCTGTTCACTCTGTGGAAGCGTATGAGAAAGTATCAGGCTTGCGGAACGGGGATCAGCCAGAATATCGAAGACCTGCTCCAGTCTCACACGGCCCGCACCATGCTGGCCAACAGCGAATTTCTCATCATGCTGAATCAGGCGGCCACGGATCGGGAGGAACTGGCGCACCTGCTGAATATCTCAGACAACCAGCTTTCCTACATCACTAACGTGGACTCCGGCCGGGGGCTCATCAAGTGCGGAAGCGCTATCGTGCCTTTTGTGGATCATTTCCCCAAGAACAAGCTCTACCGCTTGATGACCACAAAACCCTCGGACTTGGCTGCGTGATAGCCCATGGAGAAAATTAAAGAAAAACCGGCGCTGGGTGAGCGTGTCAAAGAGAAAGCTGTATCCGCGCCAAAGGAACTTTTGCGCAAGGGGCTGGATGACGGCTCGGAGCACCTGCGGACTCAGCTCCGGGATACCGCCCAGCAGGGGCGGCGGGATGGATATGGCGGCGACGCCATTGAGGACACCTCCGCCAGCGGCCTGCGCCGCGCCGAAAAGGAACTGCTGAAGCAGCGCAAGAAGAAAAACGCAGAGCAGAGCGCGTCATCCCAGGGTGACGCCTCTGCCCCCAGCTCCAACAGCGACGTGCCGCCTGTCATCCGCACCAGAGAAGCCGAAGCGGCGAGGGTAAGCACTCCGCCGCCTGCGCAGGAACAGGCACGGCAGGCGGCTATGAAGCAGGCAATCAAGACAAAGAATGCCTACATCAGCACTCAAGGCGGGACCGCCGTAACGGAAGCGCCGGAGCCGCAGCGGCAGGGCCAGCAGGCGTTCATTCAGGAGCAGGGCCGCAAAGCGTCCCGCCAGCAGGTGCAGCGCAGGCAGGCAGAGCAGCGGTTCCGACACCAGGTTGATCTGCGCGGTGATCCGCTGCGTTCGGAATATCCCACATCCCGTGGGAGAGAGCTACCCAGCAGGGAGAGGATCAAAGAGCGCGGCGGCATCCAGCCGCCGAAGAAGCATCGGCTCCCCGGACCGAAAGCACCGGAGCACGCCGCAGGAATCATGCCGAAAGTCCGTGAAGGTGGCAAATCTGCTGTGCAGTCCGCCGAACAGGCCATGCACTCAACCACCGTCCATGCGACTGCGGCCGGAACACACGCTGCCAGAGAAGCGGCCATGCAGATGGCCAAGCGGCAGCAGATGACAAAAGTGGCAGAAACCGCAACGCAGAAAACCGCGCAGGTGGCGGGCCGCGCGCTGCGCTCCATCATTGCCGCTGCCCAGAGCCTGATCGCCGTGCTGATGACTGGCGGCAGCACCGTGGTATCTCTGGTGCTGGTTATCTGCCTTATCGGCCTTCTGATCGCATCCCCCTTCGGCATTTTCTTCTCCGGAGAAAACAGCGGTACCGGCTATACCATGCCGGATGCTGTCAGCGTATTGAACGGCGAGTTCGCCGCCCGGATCGAACAGATCAAGGCAGAGAACCCGCATGACGAACTGGA
>OIWV01002284.1_pt1 | contig 14285 bp, 16 predicted proteins | sample 1587751 | NCBI WGS metagenome assembly OIWV01 (sample SAMEA3888913, study PRJEB22519) | human gut metagenome | biome: human gut; feature: human-associated habitat; material: faeces | place: Denmark | collected 2010
GGTTCTACCCTATGTGACACACCCCAAAACGGCCGTTCTCGGACGGGCTGGGGGGCAAAGTTCTCTTGGAGAAGTTGATTGTTTAGAGTTTAAAAAAGAAGAATTATTCAAACCAACTTCGGATTTCAAGGAATTTGCACATAGTCGTCATACTTGCCGCTGGTACAGTGGAGAACCTGTAGATAAGGAACTTATTTCAAAGGCGATAGATTTAGCACGAACATCACCTTCTGCTTGTAACAGGCAAAGTATTAAGGTGTATGCTGTCTCTGGTGAGAAGAAAGATGAGGTAATAGGACTGCAGAATGGTAATAGAGGCTTTGGTGAAGATATCGGTCAAATGTTGGTTGTTACATCTAACCAAATAGATTGGGATGCAGATTTCAGAACCTCAGCCTATTTGGATGGTGGTATCTTTACCATGAATCTCCTTTATGCATTACATTATTATCATATCTGTGCTTGTACCCTAAATGCTCATCTGTCTATTAAGAAACAGAAAAAACTAAGGGAAATCACGGGCATGAAAGCTTCTGAGATACCTGTATGTTTTGTCGGTATCGGCATGCCTACAGAGAAGATGAGAATTGCCAAGAGTAGACGACTATCCATAGAGCAAGTATTGAACTTTGTAGATTAAAAGTTTATCTCTCTTTTAACCTGATATCTTATTCTTTTGAAATCCAAGTGAAATGGAAAACTTGGATATGAAATTATATACGAATATCAAGTCATATTCAGTTACATGGCTGGCAAATACATACGATCAAAGTAGTTCACATGGTATCATTGCTAATTACTATCTTCCTGAGACAATGGAAGAAATGACAGAACTGTGTAAAGACTTATATGACAGGAAAGAAAAGTTTTATGTAGTAGGAAATACCTCAAACATATATATCCGTCCGAATACCAACATTGAACATCTGATTTCTGTGAAATTGCTTCATCAATTTTATGTAGAAGATGATTTCATGTATTGCGAATGTGGAGCAAGTGTGAAACAGATTGTGCGAAAAATGATAAAGGATGGAATGAAAGGGTACTCTTGTATGATTGACTTGCCGGGTACGGTTGGAGGTGCCATCTATGGCAATGCCAGTGTCTCTACAGATAGTATAGTTCAGCAGCTTGTTGACGTGAAAATATTGTTGAGGGATGGTAGCGTGAGAACTTTTTCTCCTTATGAATTAAAATTCTCTTTCCGTTCCTCTTCTTTAAAAAGAAAAGAATGGGATGGTATCATCCTGTCATGTCGCTTGAAAAGAGTAAAGGGAGATCAAAAGAAGATAGAGGATGAGGCGCAGATGGCTCATGCATGGAGAAAGGCCAACCAGCCTGGAGCTGCGAGAAATTTAGGAACCACTTCCTTGTTGTCTATAGCTGACAGAACATTGTTAGGAATGGCATTGCGTTGTCTGGCCAGTCTTGTAGGATTGTTTGTTCCTTCAAAGAAACGAAATGATGTTAAAACAAAATTAATCATGGCGTTGTTGGGTAAGCCAGGGTTGGCAAAATATCTTTTCGGTCTTAATCGCTATATGTGGTTGGATTCTGCTGCCCATCTATGTTTTGATGATTATGTAGATGTCATCAATCAATTATATGTTAAACCAAGATTAGAAATAGAAGTTTGGTAATTATGAAAATAGGAATAGTAACCTATCATCGTGCGTTGAATTATGGAGCTGTATTGCAGTGTATGTCTTTGTATTCGGCTCTGAAAAGATTAGGGCATGATGTCGAAGTTGTCGATTATCGTCCAGAGGCGATAGAGGCATACAGAATGTATTTCAGATGGAAGGATTTTAAGAAATGCATGGGTATCATCGCCAAGTTGCGATATTTGTTTTCCTGCATGACGCTGATTGTTTCAAGATTTAAAACAGTCAGTAAGTTTAATCGCTTTCTGAAAGATAACATCAAACTGTCTTCGGTTGTATCTTCTGTGAATGATGCACCTAAGTATTATGATGTTGTTTTCTTTGGGAGTGACCAGATTTGGAATCCTGCTATTAATGAAGGTGTAGATCAAATTTATCTTGGTCAGATGCCAAAAGACCATGCCAAGTTTTATACTTATGCTGTAAGTATGGGACGTCTGGATTTATTCAAGGGTAAAGTAGAAGAGGAATATCGTAAGTATATTTCATCTTTTGATAGACTTTCTGTGAGAGAAACGAGTTTGCAGGCATTTCTCAAGGAGAAGTTGGGTAGAGACTCTAAGGTGGTTTGCGATCCTTCTTTGCTGATTACCAAGGCGGAGTGCGAGGCTATGGCTGTAAAGCCAAAGAATGAGGGGTATGTACTCTTATTTATCCTTGATGGAAATCCTGATGCATTAGGATTTGCTAATAGAATAGCCAACCAATTGGGTAAGAAAGTAATTCGCATAGGCGCTGTACAGAATCCATTCCATCGCTACCATTGTGAAGTATGTGCAGAGTTGTCTCCTGCAGAATTTCTTGGTTATATTCTGTATGCAGATTGTATCGTCACCAATTCTTTCCATGCAACTTCTTTCTCTCTCATCATGCAGAAGAACTTCTACACTATATTGAGAAAGAATAATAATGACCGGGCTAAAACCATCTTGGGCGTTGCTGGGGTAGATGGTAGATTGGTAGATGCCAAAGAAAATATAGAATTCAAAGAAATCAATTATCAGGGAGTTAGGGAAAGACTGGAAAGATATAAAAAAAGTTCTATGGAATGGATTCAAAAATGTCTTGATGATGCCAAATAGAAAATATATAAAGATCACAGAATAGCGCATATGTAAAACATAGACAAGTTACCTTGATTAGTGTCGTATATCGAGTGTGGAATCATTTTCTTGCTGTAAAACTTGGACTTATGGATTGGTCTAACATAGAAGCAGTAAAGGTGCTATACCGTTTGTTGGCAGTAAAAGGAATGGGACCTGTAAAAGCTAATAATTTGCTGTCTAATTTAAGAAATAAGGTGGCTTCTACAATGGAGTTGCAAGAGAATATTTGTGCTTGTTTGAATGAAGCTCAGAAAGAAATATTCTTGAAAGACCTTAAATTAGATATTGATATAGAAGATTCGACATTCTTGTCAATATTCGATGATAAATATCCTAAAGAAATATTGCAAGATATGGGGATAGCTTCTCCTACCGTCTTGTCTTTAGCGGGAAACTTAGACTTGTTGAACAAGCACAAAATAGGATTTAGTGGATCTCGAAAGGTCTCAGAAAAAGGAATGGCTATAGCAGAAGATGTGGCAAGTCAGTTGGCTGACAATGATTTCTGTTTGGTTTCTGGCTATGCCAATGGTGTGGATATGGTTGTGCACAAAACGGCATTGGAACGAGGTGCTTCTACGATTATGGTCTTACCAGAAGGTATTAGTTCTTTTTATATTAAAAAAGAGCTAAAGTCGGTATGGGATTGGAATCATATATTAGTTGTTAGTGAGTTTGAGCCATTTGCTAAATGGCAAGTTTCAAGGGCTATGCAGAGAAATCGCACTATCATTGCATTGAGTCAAGCAATGTTGGTCATAGAAGCTGGCGAGAAAGGTGGAAGTTTGGATGCAGGCTTAAAGTCTATAGAGAAAGGCAAGAAACTGTTTGTTCCACAGTATGCAGAGTTCCCCGTTTCTGCTTTAGGAAATAAACGACTTTTGCAGAATGGGGCTTATCCTTTAAAGATGAGTCGGACAAGTATGAAGGCTAATTTGGATAATCTTTATGCTTCTGTAGGTGCCATGCAGCCTGCAATGACTTTGTTTTAGTCTTTGCTATAATATGGTAAGTTTATTTGAACTTCTATTGTACACAATTGATATATTCATGATAATAATTTGGCGATTTGTCAGAAAAATCATATCTTTGCACATAGTAATCAAATAAGATATATAAGATGAAGGATATTAGAATAAGTAATTTCCGTTGCTATGACGATAAAATGATGGTTTTTCGCAAGGGAATCAACCTTTTGATAGGTGACAACTCAAGTGGAAAAACCTCTCTTATTCGGGCGTGCAATTTTGTCGCTAACTCCTTGTTTTGTGGGTATAGTGATGAAAATACGGTATGGAAGAGTGTGGATGATGCGGATTTTAAGATGAATGTTGATGCTAATAATACCATACTCCCAGAAGTTCCAATAGCGATTTCTTTTCATCTTGGTCTTTCGGACATTCATCCTATCATAGATGCTGAAGGTGAAACGATAGATTTTGATTATTCTACAGAATTACATCTTGAGAAAAAGTCAAAGAAAAACAGCCGTAATCTGATTCAAGGGTTAGTTCCTTTGAAAAATTATGCTGCTCAGTTGTATTCTAATTCTCATGTTAAGCAGGGTGATTCGTTTGTACAAAACAATGTCTTGCCAGTATATGCTTGTTTTACAACAGAAGATATTCACGCATCTCGTAAGATTGACAGAAATAAGTTTAAAGAATATGCACAAAAACCATCCTTTGGTTATTTTGAATGCTATGACTGCCGTGGACTATTTGATTACTGGCTTGAACGATTGCTGGTTTTGCAAGAGGCTGAAAGCGGAGAGCAGGAAATTAATTGTGTGAAAAAAGCAATTCAAAAATGCTTAGGAGCAAATGGCTGTAACATTATTGAAGAGATGGTGCTTAGACCTGTAAGGGGAAAGGTGTATTTTAAGTATACGGATGGTAGATTTGTTGAGTCTTCCATGCTTTCTGATGGATATAAGCGATTGGTCAATATTGTGGTTGATATAGCTATAAGGTGCGCTTTGTTGAATAAGACGATGCTGGGCGATGAAGCATTCATGCATACCCATGGCACTGTGATTATTGATGAGGTCGATGAACATCTTCATCCTGCTCTGCAGAGTAAAGTGCTGAAAGCTTTACACACAACGTTTCCTAATGTTCAGTTTATTGTAAGTACCCATGCTCCGCTTGTTATTTCTTCGGTAGAGAATACGGATGAGAATGTGGTGTATCGTTTGTGGTACAATCATGAGACGCATCAGTATGAGCATATGGAACTGAGGACTTATGGACTCGATTCCAATTTGATCTTGGAAGAAGAGATGATGGTTGGTACTCGTGACAGTTCGGTAGAACAGAAGTTGAAGGATATTCAGCAACTCGTAAGTATGCGTAAGTTGGAGGAGGCAAAAGAGCAGCTTGCTGTCTTGGAAACGATAACATCGCCAGATCAGCCTTCTTTGGTGAAGATTCGTTCAATAATCAATAGACTTGAAAGCAGAACTGTATGAAATATATAGAAAAAAACTTCGAGGCTTGTGAGGTTGTAGCTTATGAAGAAGAATTGGCTGAAAACCAATTAGACAAAGAAAGCCTTGCTGATAATTCTATACATCCTTCGCTGCAAGGTCCTGACGTGTATGACTTGGTCAAGAGTTTTAGCACTTTCAAAGATCTTAAAGAGTGGATGTTTAAAGAACAGGGTGGAATCTGTTGCTATTGTGGGTGTAGGTTGGAATATCCTAATCATCCACAATATGTGGTAGAACATGTTTTCCCTAAAGATAAAAACCGCATGCTGGCTGGGGAATATGAAAATTTTCTGCTTTCTTGCCGTCCGACTATCGAGGAAGAACAAGGAAGAATGGCTGCCCCAAAGAAAGAGAAAAAGAGTTTTTTTCATTGTGATAAGGCGAAAGAGTCCGAAATACTGACTATTACGCCTTTGCAAGAAGATTGCCAGCAGTTCTTTAAGTATGATGAGTTTGGTGGAGTTGTGGGTGCTGATGACAAAGCACAAAAAGATGTTGATACTCTGAATCTTAATTGTAAATGGTTAAGCAAGCGTAGAGAGGCTGCTATTGATGGAGAGATTTATGATGAAGATGGTAATTTGCTTCCTGATGAAGAACTGCGCCAGCGTCTTGACTCCATCATGGATCTTGATAAAGATGGAATGCATACGGAGTTTTGTTTTGTGATAAAGAGTGTGCTTCAAAGTCTTTTGTCTCAGAAAGATGCGGAAGGGAAGTGGGTAAGAATATTATAAATGTGTAATTTTTCTTCTTGTTTGAGAAGTTTGAGATTTTGAAAATATAGATATAATACATGATACCAAAAATAATTCATTATTGCTGGTTTGGGCGTGGACCATTGCCTGAACTTGCACAGAAGTGCATTGCTTCTTGGAAGAAGTATTTGCCTGATTATGAAATAAAGGAGTGGAATGAGGATAATTTTGATGTGAATATCATTCCTTATACTGCTGAGGCATATAAAGCAAAGAAATATGCCTTTGTGAGTGATTATGCTCGATTCTGGATTCTTTATCAATATGGAGGAATCTACTTTGATACGGATGTCGAGGTGATTCGTCCTATTGATGATATAGTAGAAAGAGGAAACTTTATGGGGTTTGAAACAGATCCTAAACCCCAGTTGAAGGAAGACGCGAGCGAAGCGAGCGTCAACCCAGGCCTCGGCATGGGGGTGGCCCCAGGCCTCGGCATTATCAAAAAGATGCTTGATTTTTATGAGGGAAAACATTTCGTATATGAGGAAAATATGAGAAATCAAATAACCGTGGTTCACATCGCAACGCAAGTGCTTTGTGAAAATGGATTAAAAAATATTGTGGGTATACAAGAAGTAGCTGACTGCTTTATTTATCCATCTGAGTATTTCTGTCCCATTTATGTTACTACCGGTCGAATCCATATAGAAAAAAATACTCGGACTATTCATCATTATGCTGGAAGTTGGGTAGACAAGAAGTTCTCTATGAAAGAATTGATCAAGAAAATATTACCAGAGAAGTTGGTTATAGCAATAATAGAAATAAAGGCTCGAAACAAAAAATAAAGTAGTATCATTGGTTAAATTTTTGTAAAGTGAAATATATATCTCGTTTTTTTACCCTTTATTGGATTATTTATTTTCCAACTTGTATTGCTTACAATGATCTTCCAGGCTTCTCCAGTATTGATGAGGTAATGACAGGATTATTATTGGTTTATACTTTTATAAAGTTTAATAATCGCAGCATAAACAGGCGCCCATGGAAGGAATTTTTGATGTGTGCGGGGGTTATTGCATTTTACGCAGTTTATTCTTTAATATGGGGCGTAAATGTAGTAGGTGGAATATTGTTAGATCTTATGCAGGAGATTCGTCCCTTTACTATCATATTCTGTACATGGATACTGAATCCTCGTTTTTCTGAAAGGCAGAAGAGGTGGATGTTAGGAATAATGGTCTTAACTCTTTTCTCTTGGATTATATATCATCCAGCAACATTTGAGAATCAAAATGCAGAATTTCCTGTTCTTGGGCAACTTGCTATATGCACAGGTATGTCATGGTATCTCTTTACTAAAGAAACGAAGCGCAACAGAATTATAGCTCTTTTGTTGGTATTAACAGGTATGTTGGCACCTAAGTTTAAATTTATGGGCGAGGTGGTGTGCTTTATAGGTTTTGTCTATTTTGTCAAAAACAGATTGAATTTTAAGTCCCCAAAAACTATTATATACGTAGTTTTGATGGTAACAGTCATATTAATGGTAACGTGGACAAGATTTGATACTTATTATGTATCAGGATTGAGTAACGATCAATTGGCTCGACCTATGACTTATAAGACATCCCTGCAAATTCTTTGGGACTATTTGCCATTTGGATCTGGTATGGGATCCTTTGCATGCAATGGCGCCTGGAAATTTTATTCTCCTTTATATTATAAGTATAATTTAAATGGTATCTGGGGATTGGATGAAGGTGGAGGCTTTATCTGTGATGCCTATTATCCCACCTTGGCACAATTTGGTATCGTCGGTGTATTTTTCTTCTGCTGGTTCTGGAAGCGTAGGCTTATTGCTTTCAATCAGATAGTAGATATGCGTTATTATCGTGTAGCCATGATTACTTTCTGTTGTCTTGCTATTGAGCAGACTGCCGATTCTTCTTGGCTTTCAGGTAAAGGTATGGGATATTGTATGTTGATAGCATTGTGTCTGAATGCCAATAGAAATACTATGGAGCAGATGATGAGAAGAAGACATCAATAAAATCTAATAATAATGTAAGTTATATTCTTTAAAATTAAGATTCATATTGTCGAATTTATCAGTTTTTTTTCCTTTCCCCAAGTTGCATGGATTGTAGAACAAGATATAATTGTAGGTATTATATCGAATCTTTTTTATCAGTTTATATTACACTATTTGAAGAAGAACTATCATCATTCGAAGATATTTGAAATCGACGAACTTATCAATAACAAGAAAAGGTCGCACGAAGCGACCTTTAAATGCTGACGTGCCCTTATATATACAGGGCACAGTTTCACTAGTGAATAATTCATGGGATGCCGAAGCTGTGATGAATTAAAGCGGATTCAAAACATAACAAGAACTGAGGAAGTCCCTCTTCCCTAATTCTTTCGGGTTCTCCCCATTCGTTTTGCCCCCCTAAGGTATTAATCAACTTGCCTCCCCGCAGGGATCCAAACTGAACATCACTTATTTAAAGTCGCTACCCCCATAGTCCGACTATGAATGCAAAATTACAAAAAAAATGGAATATCCAATAGAAATAAAAGGAAAAACGATAAAACAGGTACGCAAATTAAACTTATCTGGTAAAAATCTTAAGTTTATACCTGATAATGTGTATTAATATACTAATTTAGAAAAGTTGGATCTGAGTAAGAATAGGATAGAGATAATTCCGAAAGAAATATTAAAATTACGTAAACTTAGAACCCTGGACTTGGCATTTAATCAAATCAAGAATTTGCAAAGTGCAGTATTTCAATTGCCTAAGCTTAGAATTTTAAATCTTCATGGTAATCAAATTAAAAAAATGCCCAAACAAATTGCAACATCACATATAGAAACTCTTATATTGAGTAAGAACAATATCGTGAATGTGGATGATAATTTAATGGCAAAGTTTAAAAGAGTTGATCTTACTGATAATCCTATAACTCAAAATGTAGCAATAATGAAAATATATGAAAAAGCGAATGTATCACATGAAGCTCCTTTGGCAAACTTAAATATAAATTTTGTGGAAAAGAAAACAGAAGAGAAGAAGATGGAAATGAAAAAACATAAAATATTTATTAGCTATGCACATACTGATAAGGCGTATTACGATAGATTGATGATTCATTTGAAAGTGTTGAAAAACTATGTAGGTGGTATTGATGATTGGTCTGATCAAAGAATAAAAACTGGTCAGCGATGGAAAGAAGAAATAGAGAAAGCTTTAAGAGAGGCAGATATTGCTATTCTTTTAGTTTCTACAGATTTTCTTGCCTCTGATTTCATCCGAAATAACGAATTACCACCAAGATTACATAAGGTTGCGTCGGCTAATACGAAAATAATGAGTATATTGATTAAACCAAGTATGTTCTTGGATTTTGACTTGGCAGAGTTTCAGGCTGTAAATGATGCACAAAAAACATTAGCTGATATGAACGAAGCGGAACAAGAAAAAACTTATCTAAAGTTGATGTCAGAGATTAAAAATATAGTAAATTCATGATTGCATGGAGCCAATTCATGCTTAGTTAATTCGATTTTTAGACCTAATGCATCTTTACAATGCCAATGAAATAGTATCGCAGCATTCTTTCTTGAAAAATAATGTATTAATGTTGTGAAACTTTGAGTGGCTATATTTGTAAAAAATGAATAATGATTTCAATTTAAAGCTTATTATGAACATGAATAAATTCTATTCCAGTGGGGTAAAATTAAGCCTTTTCATTCCATGGGCTTACGATAAAGCCCTGTCTTTTATTTATAAAGGTGCTATGAAGAAATGCGGTAAGCACGTTTATCTACGTCCATCATGCTCTGATTTAAAAGGTTTGTGGAATATGACTGTTGGTGATTATACAAGTATTCCCAAGGGAGCTACGTTTTATTGTACGGAAGCTCCACTTACAATTGGTAAAAAAGTGATATTTGGCCCCCATCCTACAATTATCACTGGTGATCATCGTATTGATGTGATTGGAAAATACATCATGGATTCCAAAGAAAAGTTGCCTGAAAATGATGCGCCTGTAGTCATTGAGGATGACGTATGGACTGGTGCAAACGTGACAATATTAAAGGGGGTGACTATTGGAAAAGGATCTGTCATTGCTGCAGGTGCTGTAGTTACTAAATCATTTCCTCCTTATAGTATAATAGGTGGTGTTCCTGCAAAATTGTTAAAGATGAGATTTACTCCTGCAGAAATAGAAAAACATGAGAGAATTTTAAATATTTAAGAATATGATAGAGTTATCTGAATTAGAAATTTTAAAAAGAGCTCTCCCCGTATTAGAGGGACATTATGAAATGTACCTAGAGGAAAGAGACAAGTCAAATTATTCCCGGTTAAAGAAAGATAGGGAGCATGCTAAACATAATATGTATTCTCATGCGAACTATCTAGAGAAAACCTTGACAGAAAATCCTTATGTTTTGGCTGCTGTCTATGATGGAAACCAATTCCAATTTGAGGATTTTGTCAATTTTGTAGATAGCGATATGCCAGGATATATACAGAAAGTTAAAGATAAAATAGAAAAATTAGAAGAAGAGAAGCATAAGGAGGTATAGATATGGGGTTATTTAGGCTTGTTTTTATATTGCAATCGTATCTTTTGCTAATATTTATCTATCTTCTTAATCATTCTATAACTATTGGCGCAATATTGAAAGACTTGGAAATTGTAAGTGAACAAGTGTCATTGCCAGATTTGCCTAATTGGATTTCATATATAGTTTATTTTTTGATTGTTTTGGTTACAAGTAAACTGATGCTGTTGTGGGTTCCGTCACTAAAAGATGGTATAGAGGTTAAGTCTGAGAATATTGACAAAATATATCCAGCAAGTGAAAGTTTTCTTCCTACATTTTTTGCATACGTGTTCTTAGGGTTGAGTATTAACAATTGGACATCTTTGTTTTTTGTGTATATAGCATTAGGTATCTTTTGTCTATGTTCAGAAATGTATTTGTATAATCCTCTCTTCTATATCTTTCAGTATCGCTACTATTATATTGAGATGAAAAGTGGCTCTAAGATATTGGTAATGAGCAAGTATGTCTTTCAATTAGGACATAAGAAAGATTTCTTAAATTTAAGGAGAATAAATGATTTTAGTTATATAGATTTAAACGATAATTGATATATGGATTATTTGTTAGCAAAAATAAGAGGTAGAGGTGCTGGCTTCTCTATGGTCCTATCTGGAGAAACTGTTTTTGACAATATTCCTGATTTTAGTAATGCAAGAGCTTATGATGACGATTATAAGTTGCATGATGGGGAATGGTTTGTTGTGAATGATTTTAGTACGAAATCATACTGTATTGAACTTTTAAATAATGAGTTTGATGCTACAGTTTACTCTAATTTGGCAAAGCAACTTTATAAAAAGATAGCATATGTAATTTCTGTTCAAGAAGATGAAGATGGAAATGTGATTTATATTTTTCAAAATGTCACATCTTCGCATTTGTTATCCAAGCAAAAGTATATTTCTTTTGGCCCTATTGAATTAGGCATTTCAGGTGTTACGAACACTGATCAAGCAAGTTTGATCAATAATGAAAATATATTAGTACTAAAGAATTCACCAGATTGTTATTATGTAAAAGCTGAAGATAAGTTATATTTCAGAAATTTGAGTTGTATCACGTCTATATTTGACGGTATCAATGAGTTGTACAATGAGGCGACAGATGAAGAAGTTCAGACGCTTTTAGACATGGAAATGGTTAATTTGGGTGCTGATTTTGGAGCAGATAAAGTAAAGATTCCTAATAGAAGGAAAATAAAAGAAGCATTGATAAGGTATAATTCTTTCTCAGATGAAAAAAAGCAATTGTTGCCAACGTATGTAAGCAAGTATTGTCCAACATTGTTTGATGAAGAAACCCAGAAATTCAATATAAATAGCGAGAAAGAATTGACAGAACTTCTCAATGGTATGAATCAAAGATATTATACCACGGAAATTGATGAAGAGAAGAGACTTGCTAATTCTATAACTGTAGTTTTAGATTAAAGACTATGAATCCAAAAGTTTTAGTTGTAGCCACGAGCAGAAAGACTCGTGGTGGTATTACTTCGGTAGTGAAAGCTCACGAGACTGGGGAACAGTGGAAGAAATTTCATTGTCGATGGATACAGACGCACAGAGATGGTCCAGCATGGAGGAAAGTGTGGTATCTCGTTACTGCACTTATTGAATATATGGTGTTGCTGCCGTGGTATGATATTGTGCATATACATGTAGCAACAACGCAGTCGGCAAGGAGAAAGAAATTGTTTTTTGTGTTAGCTAAGTTGTTGCACAAGAAGACAATTTTGCATTTCCATCCTTCAAATGAAAAATTCCTTTATGAGCCAGCCAACAAGGAGCTATATCGCAATTTGTTCTCTAAAGCTGATCTTGTACTGGTACTATCTGAGCAATGGCGCAGATGGATAAAGGATGCTCTGGGCTTGACAGAACATATTGAAGTGCTTTATAACCCTTGTCCGATAGTAGAACGTAAGCCAGAACTTAAGCAAAATGAAATTTTGTTTGCAGGCACGGTGATACCTCGCAAGGGATATGCTGTCTTGATTCGAAGTTTCGCTAAGATCGCAAAAAAGCATCTTGACTGGAAAGTTGTGATTGCTGGCAATGGTGAGATAGATAAGGCTAAAGCTGTTGCAAAGGAGTGTGGTATAGAAGACCAAGTTGTGTTTTTAGGATGGGTGAATGGTCATGCTAAAGACCTTGCTTTCCAACGTGCTTCTATTTATTGTCTTGCAAGTGATGGCGAGGGCTTCCCAATGGGCGTGCTTGACGCCTGGGCCTATGGCATTCCTTGTGTGGTAACCCCAGTAGGTGGTTTGCCTGACATCGTGGTTGACGGAGAGAATGCATTGGTCTTTCCTGTGGGCGATGTGGATGTATTGGCAAGGCAACTGGAGAGAATGATTAGCGATGATGAACTTCGTGAAAAGATTGCAGATGCCTCTTTAGCGTTGGCGCATACGACATTCAATATAGAATGCATTAACAAAAAAATGGAGAAAATATATGACAGGTTCAAGTAACGGACATTTATATTCATTGGACATGATGAAGTTTGTGGCTGCTATCTTCATCACGAATTCTCATTTTCAACCGCTATATGAGGGGGTGAATACTGCCTTTGCTACTATCGTCAAAATAGATAGCAATAGGTTGACCAGGAAAATAAAGACCTTACTTTACTCTCTGCTATTAAAGAGAAGTAAGCTGTTGGAAAACAAACAAAAGACAATATGAGGTTAACTTATGATCCCAATGAAATCTTGTGGTATGTGATGAGTTCTCCTTTTCGACGGAGATGAAGGCCAAGGCACTCTTGGATGCTCACCAGATAGAGAATTTTATCCCGATGAAGAAAAGACTGGATTATTCTATCAAAGAAAAAAGTTTCATCATGGCTGCTTTTTTGAACGATAACAAGTTTCCCGATTTGCTCCTATTAGGGTGAATGAGAGTATTGAGAAACTATATGAGGAGATATTAAATGATTAAAATTCTTAATGGATATAATTGGTAATGAAACAGCGTGATCATTCTATGGATGTTTTAAGGGGAATAGCTATATTCTTCGTGATATTTGGTCATATAACACATATTTACGACATCCGTACTTATATTTGGGATTCCACATGCCTTTATTCTTTTGGTTGTCTGGGTATTTTTTCTATACGGATAGATATGCTAATACAAAAGACTTCGTAAAGTCAAGATTGACAAAACTTATTGTTCCTTATGTGATTTTCTATCTTATTACTTTCTGCTATTGGGTAGTGATAGAAAGGCATGTTAGAGGTGCGGATTTGTCTTTGGGTAGCCAATTATTTGGTATGTTATATGGCACTTATGACCTTCGATATATGTATTTTAACGGGGCTTTATGGTTCTTGCCTTGTCTCGTTTCTATGGAAATACTATATTGGCTGATTTCCAAAGTAAAAAATATATGGATAATGCTGTCAATAATTGTTATCTGTCATGCTGTTGGTATATGTTTCCATGAGAAAATCGGATGGTTACCTTGGGGAATTACTTCTGCTATGATAGCTTTGGTCTATTTTGCTTTAGGAGTTTGGGCGCGTCCATTTGTACGCAAAATAGAGGGCTTCAAGTCTTGGATTTTTTTTGTTGCAGGAATAAGTTTGATAGTAGTTCAGTATATAGTACTTCCTTTTACTGGTGCTGATCTGGGGGAGGCCGTCCGAAAACTTAATTAGGGAAGCAAACAACTGAATTGAGCATT
>OIWV01002294.1_pt1 | contig 14228 bp, 14 predicted proteins | sample 1587751 | NCBI WGS metagenome assembly OIWV01 (sample SAMEA3888913, study PRJEB22519) | human gut metagenome | biome: human gut; feature: human-associated habitat; material: faeces | place: Denmark | collected 2010
GCGGGTGAAGGGCGTGCGCGGGAAACCCAAGAAGGGGAAGCAGGCGAAGCGCCGCCAGCGGCGGATGAAGCGAGCCTGTTTCGAGGAAGGCCCCCGGTTTTCGGGGGCAAAGCACACGGAAACCGGCTGGGCCGACGGTGTATTCCTGCACCATGCGGGGAGAAAAGACTTTTTCGACACGCTGAGGCAGCGGGAGACCGCTGCCTTTTCTGATATTTTAGGAGGGATCGTTATGAAGCTGACCTGGCTGGGACACGCCTGTTTTCTTTTGGAGGAGGACGGCTATCGCATTGTACTGGACCCGTATACCGGCGTGGCGGGATACCCGCCTTTGCACATACAGGCCCACGCCGTTTTTTGCAGCCACGGCCATTTTGACCATCACGCCACAGACTGTGTGGAGCTGCTGCCGGAGCGGGAAAGCCCGTTTACGGTCCGGGAGATAGAGACCTTTCATGATGACCGAGGCGGCGCGCTGCGGGGGACCAACACGGTCCGGATCTTTACAGCCGGCGGCCTGTCTGTGGCCCATCTGGGCGATCTGGGGCACCAGCTGACGGTGGAGCAGGCAGCGGCCATCGGCCCGGTGGACGCCGTGCTGGTGCCGGTCGGGGGCGTTTACACAGTGGATGCCGCCGGAGCAAAGGCGGTGTGCGATGCGCTGCATCCTCGCTGCGTGGTGCCCATGCACTACCACCACGCGCCCTACGGCCTGACGGAGGTGGACAGCGTGGAGCCATTTCTGGAGCTGTGGCCCGCGGAGGAGGTCCACCATCTGCAAGGGGCGGCGTTTGAGCTGACCGAACAGACTACCGGGGTCATGGTTCCTTCGTTTTGAAGAATAGCCCTTGACAAAACGATGAATACTATGTAATATAGTTTTGAAAACTATATTACACGGCAATGAGGTGATCGTATGGTACAGAACAGACAGGTGACCCTGTTAGGGGATTCCATCCTGAAGGGAATTCAGGTAGATCTGGGTGACCGGCGCTATCGTACTCATAATGAAATCAATGTGGAGGCACTGGAATCGGAATTTCAGCTTTCCATTCATAATGACGCGCACTTTGGAGCCACGGTCCGCAAGGGCAGCCGCTTGCTGGACCGGATGCTGGCCCGGAAGCTGCCCTGCGACATGATGGTGATGGACTTCGGCGGCAATGACTGCGACTTCCGTTGGAAGGAGATCGCGGAGGACCCCACGGGGGACCATCAGCCCAACGTGCCGCTGCCAGAGTTTGTGGAGCTGTACCGGGAGATGATCCGGCGGGTACGGAGCCACGGTATCCGGCCCATCCTTACCAACCTGCCGCCGCTGGACAGCGAGCGCTTTTTCAACTGGTGGTGCGGAGATCTGGACAAAGAGGCTGTGATGCGCTGGCTGGGAGACGTGGGCAACATCTACGTCTGGCAGGAGCGGTATTCCCGTGCGGTGGAGCGTTTGGCCCGGGAGGAAAATGTGCCGCTGGTGGATGTCCGAGGAGCCTTTTTGGACTACGGCCATCTGGAGCAGACTCTCTGCGCCGATGGTACCCACCCCAACACCGTCGGTCAGGGCTTGATCACAAAGGCATTTCAGGATTTTGGCCGGGGGCTGCGGCTGGCCGGTCAGACCGTCTGACAGAAGGACAAAAATACGGGTCGGTTTTCAAAACCGGCCCGTATTTTTTATAGCTTTTTGAAGATGTGGATGCGGAAGGACGCCTGACAGTCCAGATTTTCCAACGCTTCCATCCGCTCTACGCCCGCCTTGGGGGTTTTCCAGCAGTAGGGCGTCATACGGAAGAGGGATTGGATATCCGCCTGATCTGCCAGATGGAGGGTGAAGTCCACCGGAACGATGGCTTCATAGGTGAAGCCCTCGTAGGGAGTTTCTTTTTCCTCGTTGGGGTAGGGCGCATCGTAGAGGACCCGCTTCAGCTCCCACAGATGGTCGGCGCCGGGTACCACATAGAGAAAATGGCCTCCGGGCTTCAGGACCCGGCGGAATTCGTCAATGGCCAAGGGGGAGAAGCAGTCCAGCAGCAGGTCTGCTGTTTCATTCGCAAAGGGAAGATGATAGCAGGAGGCCACCGCGAACTCCACCTGCTTTTCCCGTTTGGCGGCCAGCCGGAGGATAGATTTGGAGATGTCGATACCGGCTATAGCGGGCGTTTTCCCGGCGGCAGTCAGGGCTGCCCGGATGCCGGCAGTGTAGTACCCCTCTCCGCAGCCGGCATCCAAAATCACCGGATGCTCGCCCACAAGCGGCAAAATCTGGCTACAAAGCGTATTTAAGAGCGGCATATAATACTCTTTGGATAGGAAATCCCGGCGGGCTGCCGACATAGCCTTGTCATCGCCGGGATCGGCGGAGTGCTTCTGATTGGGGGGCAGCAGATAGGTGTAGCCCTCCTTGGCGATGTCATAGCTGTGTCGGTCAGCGCAGCGGTAGACCCGTTCCTCCCGGTCCAGCGGACCGCCGCAGACAGGACAGCGGAACAGAGATTTCATACGATCCCTCCTATGCGTTCAGATCTTGGGTCACGTCATGGATCCACTTGCCGCTGCGGATCCGGTGCAGGCCGAAGGGAACCTTCAAAGCGGATTCCGTGGCCATGATGAAGCAGAAGATGGCGATGGGAGCGTGGAGCACCAGCCCCAGCAGCACCAGCAGCGGCAGGGTGAAGCACCACAGGGGGAGAACGTCAATCAGCATGGCAATCCGCACATCGCCGCCTCCCCGGAGAACGCCCACAATGCCGGTGGTGGCAAAGGCGTGGAGCGGGGCAGAGATGGAGTAGCAGATCATCATGGTCACGCAGAGAGACGCTGAGGCGGCGGTCATGGAGAACAGAGGCAGCACGTGGGGCTTCAGCACGAGCCAGAACAGCAGCTGCTCCGCTATTGCGACACCAAAGCCGGTGCAAAAGGCCACAAAGGTCAGGGCCTGACCAATGGGATAGGCGTTTTTGCCGCCCATGCCAACCTCCTTGCCGACGATCACGGCGGCTGCCGCTGCCACGCCGAAGATGGCTACCGTCACCATCTTGTCGATGTTGCCTGCCACGGTATAGGCGGAGATCAGGTCTGTGCTGCCCGCCATGTGGCCCATGATGACGGTGTAGAGTGAGGTGCCGGTACCCCAGAGAGTCTCGTTCAGCAGCACCGGCGTGGAGAACTTCACAAAGCTGCGGAAGGTGGCCTTGCCGGGCCGGAGAATACAGGCGGGCATCAGGGGCATCTGCTTGCAGCGCAGGGCGTAGACAAGGGAAATGACAAATTCCACCACACGGGAGGAGAAGGTGGCGATGGCGGCGCCGGTGATCCCCAGTGCGGGCAGACCCAGCTTGCCGAAGATCAGAATGTAGTTGCCTACGGTGTTGCAGACGGTGGAAATGGCGAATACCGTCATGCCGAAGCGGGGATTCTCAATGCTCTGCTGCATACCGATGTAGATGGAGGAGAGGGAGTTGAGAATATAGGAGAAGCCCACGATGCGGATGTAGGAGGTGCCCAACTCCACCAGACGGGCATTGTCGGTAATGAGCATCAGCACCTGTCGGGGGAACAGACCCATGGTCAGAGCGCAGAGGGTGGAAATGCCTCCTGCCACAAAGAAGCCGATGCCCATGACCCGGTTGATGGATTCCCGATCTCCCCGACCCCAGAACTGGCTGATGAGCACGCGGGAGCCGCTTTGCAGACCGAAAACGATGAGCTGGATGATATAGATGGGTACATTGGCCACGGTGACGGCGGACATCTGCTCCTGACCGACCAGACCCACCATGAAGGTGTCCATGAAGCCAAGAGAGGTGGTGATGAGGTTCTGAAGGACCACTGGCAGAGCCAGTGTAAAGACCCGGCGGTAGAAGCCGGGCTCCCGGCGAAGATAGCTGAAATTCATAAAATGAAATTCCTTATTCAGAATAATAAATGGAATCCATGTTTTGTCAGGGCGTGTACCTGACAAAACATACTTTGCGGTTCACAAGTGTGCGAGCATAGCGAGCTCTCCAGAGGGGCGTCTCTTGCAGCTTTGCGGCAATTCACCTTCTGCATAGCAGTGAACCGTGTGAGGAATTCTCAAGGGGGAGTCTGCTCCCCTTGATATTTTATAGCTTTATAGCATGGGCATCCGGTGATCGTGATGATTCCGGAGGGCCTCCGCACAGGCGTCGATCTCGGCGAAGGTGGTCTCGGGGCCGAAGCTCAGCCGGATGACCCCGGCGGCCACCCGCTTGGGCAGATGCAGCGCCGCCACCACCTGGCTGGACTTGCCCTGGTGACAGGCGGAGCCTGCGGAGACGCAGATCCCCTGACTGCCAAGATCGTTTACCACATTCTGGCTGGGCCAGCCCGCCATGGAAACAGACAGGACATGGGGGGCCTTGCCGTCTCCGATGATGTGGAGGTCCGGAATGGCGGAAAGCTTTTCCACGGCGTAGGCCTTGACCTCAGCCATGTGCCGGAGTTTGTCCTCCAGATGATCGCAGCGCAGCTCCACCGCCTTGGCGAAGCCTGCAATCTGGGCGGTGGCCTCCGTGCCGGAGCGGAGGCCCATTTCCTGGCCGCCGCCGGGCAGCAGGGGCCGGGGATTCCGAACCCGGGGGCCGATATAAAGAGCGCCGATGCCCTTGGGGGCGCCGACCTTGTGACCGGAGATGGCAATGAAGTCCGCTCCCAGAGCTTTGGCAGAGAAGGGGACTTTCAAAAAGCCTTGGACCGCGTCGGTGTGGAGCAGGGTTTTTTCGTTGACGGCCTTCAAACCCTTGGCGATGTCTGCAATGGGATAGATGCTGCCCAGCTCGTTGTTCACCATCATCACGGACACCAGCGCCGTGTCCGGCCGCACCGCCGCCAGAACGGATTCGGCGGAAATGTCGCCGTTTTGATCCGGCAGGATGGTCGTGACCTCCCAGCCCTCCTGCTCCAGCTGCTGGCAGCAGTTGAGGACGGCGTGGTGCTCCACGGCGGTGGTGACGATGTGGCGGCCCACATGGCGGTTCTGCCAGCAGGCGGCCCGGATGGCCCAGTTGTCACCCTCGGTGCCGCAGGAGGTAAAGAAAAGCTGGTTTGCTTCGCAGCCTACGGCTTTGGCAATCACAGCCCGCCAATCCTCCACGCTGCGGCGCATTTCCTGTCCGAAGGGATATTGTGCGTTGGGGTTGGCGTACTGTTCTGTCAGCACGGTGTACATGGCGTCCGCCACAGCCTTGGGGACCGGCGTGGTGGCGGCGTGGTCCAGATAGATCATAAAAAATCCTCCTCTTGCCCTATTCCGAAAATAAACGTATAATGGGAGGGAAATCACGGGAATCCCCCCGGAAATCTCTTTCAATAGCGTAATTATTCATTATATAAGAACGATTCTGAAAACGCAAGGAGAACCTATGAAAGTTGCCATTTACACCCTTGGCTGCAAGGTAAATCAATATGAGACGCAGGCTATGGAGCAGACCCTCCGGGCAAAAGGACATCAGGTGGTTGAATTTTCCGACGAGGCCGACGCCTATGTGGTGAACACCTGCTCCGTCACTGCCGTCAGCGACCAGAAGTCCCGGCAGGTGATCCATCGGGTACAGAAGCAGCATCCGGCGGCGGTGGTGGCGGTGTGCGGCTGCTATCCCCAGACCCATCCGGAGGATGTGCGGAAGCTGGGGGCGGATCTCATCGCCGGTACCGGTGACCGGGAGGGGTTCATTTCCCTGCTTGAGGAGGCTGACGCCGGAAAGAAAAATCTGGAGACCATTGACAAGTCCTTTGAGCGGCGGGTGTTTGAGGTGCTGCCTGCCGGCGGCATGGAGGGCCGCACCCGCGCCATGCTGAAAATCGAGGACGGCTGCGTGAACTTCTGCACCTACTGTATCATCCCCTACGCCCGGGGACCGGTGCGCTCCCTTTCGCTGGAACAGGCGGTGGAGCAGACGCGGCAGCTGGCAGCGGAGGGCTACCGGGAGATCGTGCTGACAGGCATCGAGATCTCCTCCTGGGGCCATGACTTCAAAAACGACCAAAGCCTTATCGACCTGCTGGAGGCCCTGTCCGCCGCGGCGCCGGAGGTGCGCCTGCGGCTGGGCAGTCTGGAGCCCCGCACTGTGACGGAGGACTTCTGCCGCCGGGCGGCGGCTCTGCCGAACCTGTGTCCCCAGTTCCACCTGTCTATGCAGAGCGGGTGCGATGCCACCTTGAAGCGGATGAACCGGAAGTACGATACCGCCCGGTATCTGGAATCCGTGGAGCTGCTGAACCGCTGGTTTGACCGCCCCGCCGTTACCACGGACCTCATCACCGGCTTCCCGGAGGAAACGGAGGAGGAGTTCGCTCAGACCTTAGACTTCATCCGGAAATGCCGCTTTGCCCAGATGCACATTTTTCCCTACTCCATCCGTCCCGGCACCCCGGCGGCCAAGATGGAACAGGTACCCAAGGCTGTCAAGGAGGAGCGGGCCCGCCGGGCGGCGGCGGTGGCGGAGGAAATGCACAGGAGCTATTTGGAGGGCTGCGTGGGCCGGACGTATCCGGTGCTGTTTGAGCAGCCGAAAAATGGGAAATTCTTCGGCCACGCCCCGAACTATATGGAAGTTTTGGTGGACGGTGCGGAGCTGCATAATGCACTGCGGACCGTGCGGATCACCGATGTGGACGGCGAGGCCCTGTTGGGAGAAATCGTGGAACAGGAGGCAGAAGCATGAGGATCGGCAGTCACTTTTTCGCCTATCTCTCCCGGATGCGCTTCATCCAGCGCTGGGCGCTGATGCGGAACACGGCCCCGGAAAACGTGCAGGAGCACAGCCATCAGGTGGCGGTGCTGGCCCACGCCCTGGCGGTGATCCGCAACGAAAAATTCGGCGGCCATGCGGACGCCGGAGCGGTGGCGGTGGCGGCGCTGTATCATGACGCCAGCGAGATTCTGACCGGCGATATGCCTACGCCCATCAAGTACGACAACCCCGCCATCCGCAAAGCCTACAAGGAGGTGGAAGCGGTGGCGGAGGAAAAGCTGCTGCATATGCTGCCGGAGGAATTTCAGCCGGTGTACGCCCCAATCCTCACGGTGACGGACTCGGAGACGGAGCGGCTGGGGAAGGCGGCGGACAAGCTGTCCGCCTACATCAAATGCGTGGAGGAATTGAAGGCCGGGAACAGCGAGTTCCGGGACGCCGCCGCCCAGACCCGCGCGGCGCTGGAGGAGTATGAGTTGCCGGAGGTGACGTATTTTCTGGAGACCTTCATGCCCAGCTTTTCTCTCACGCTGGACCAGTTGAAATAGCGGGAAAGCTGGCAGAGCGGCCCCGTGGAGGCGAATTCTATGAAGATAACCATTGATTTCGGGCATCCGTATTTTGAAGAGGAAGTCCTATTGGGACTCACGCAGGATGACCTGAATTGCTTTTATGCGGACGCAAGTGAAGTAGACCGGCTCAATCTGTTCTTTGTTTTGGAGGCGTCGCTGCATAGGCTTCAAGGGAAAGAACGCATGAAAACCGCTGCCTACTGTGCGTTTTTGATGGCGTATTATCTTTTTATCGCATTGACGCCGCCTGCGTCTTTTGAGCTTGCGGAGTTCTATATCGACAGGGCGCTGGAGTGGGATGAAACCCCGGAGTACCGCCGGTGGAAAGCGATCATAGATGAGGGAAATTGACGAATCTGAATCGTCAGACGGAACGATGGTGCCCCCTCGTGCACGGTATCCGGCTATGTTCCGCAAAACCGCAAAAAAGCCAAGCCGCATTCGCGGCTTGGCTTTCTTCGGTTATATGAAACTGTTTCCCTATTTTTTGGGCGGTTCCCGCCACTTTTCGGCGGGGACACGCCGCTGCTTCAGCCGATGGACCGTGAGCTGCCGCAGCAGGGCGTACAGTACGCTGCACAGGGGAATAAACACCAGCATTCCCAGAATGCCCATGAGACTGCCGCCCACCGTCACGGCTGCCAGCACCCAGATGGAGGGCAGTCCCACGGAGGAGCCCACCACATGGGGATAGATGAAGTTTCCCTCGATCTGCTGGAGCACCAGAAACAGGACAATGAACCACAGCGCCTGCCAGGGATCGTTCACCAGCATCAAAAGCGCACCCACGGCGCAGCCGATGAACGCCCCTACAATGGGGATCAGGGCGGTCAGTGCGATCAGAACGCCCACCAGCAGTGCGTAGGGGAAATGGAGCAGGGTCATGGACACAAAAAACATGGTGCCCAGGATCACGGCCTCCAGACATTGACCGGAGAGAAAGCTGGAAAAGGTCCGTTCACTGAGCCGCAGAATATTCAGAAGCTGATCCGCGGCGGCTTCCGGTAGAAAGGCGTAGCAAAGCTGACGGCCCTGCCGGGCCAGCTTTTCCTTTTGCAGCAGGATGTACAGGGAAAAGATCAGGCCGATGAAAAAGGTTGTGACGCCGCTGACGATGCCGCTGACCAGCCCACCGCCGGAGATCAGAAGGCCCTTGCCCCAGTTCTGGACCAGCCCCACGGCCTTCTGGGAAAGACTGGCCCAGTCGATAGACAGCCCTTCGATCTGGTTTGCCAGAAGGGGCAGGTATTCCTGAAAGCGGGCGGCGCTTTCCTGCAAGCGCTCAAAGGCTTCCGGTACCTGCGCCGCGATAGAGGTGACAGCGTCCCTCACGCCGGGGACGATCACCATTCCCGCCAGCGCCAGCACGGCGGAGACTGCCGCAACGGTGAGCAGCAGCGCCAGCGGGCGGCGGAGCTTATTGGCTTTTTTTGCGTGGGGAAACAGGCAGCGCTCCATCGCCCGCATGGGGACATTGAGAATAAAGGCGATGGCACAGCCCAGCAGCAGCGGGGACAAAATGCCCAGCAGCCACCCGGCGGCGCCTGCCACCACATCCAGATGCAGCAGCGCCGCGGCGAAGGCGATGCCGCCGCAGACAACGCCCAACAGGGCTTTCACGGTCTGCTTGTTGAATTCCATATGTCAGGTTCCTTTCGTTGAATCAGACACCAGCCGGGTTTCCTTCCACTTGCCGCTCCGGAAACGGATCGTAAACAGCGCGCCCCGGAGACATTCGTCGCAGGCCATGGCGATCCAGATGCCCACAAGACCCCAGTTCAGCGCGTGTCCCAGCAGCCAGCTTCCGCCTACGGCCACGATCCACATGCTGAAAATGCCCACGCCCACAGGGTACCAGACGTCGCCGGCGGTGGTGAGGCAGCGGGTCATGACGATATTGATGGACCGCCCGATCTCCAGACCGAACTCTACATAAAGGATCTGCCGGCCCAGCGCGTGGATCACAGGATCATCGGTGAAGATGCTGTAAATGGGATCGCAGAAAATGAGGATCAGCAGTGTCAGCAGCTCGGAGGCAGCCAGCGCGATGCGGATGGTGGACCAGACACGGCCGCTGACCTCGTCCAGCTTCCGGCCGCCGATCATGTAGCCCAGAATGATCTGGGTGGCCTGCCCCACGGCGATGGAGTACACATAGGCCACGTTGGCCAGCATACTGCCATAGACCTTGGCGCTGACCACCGCCGCACCCATCAGATTGATGAAGCGGAGGATGAAGGTCTGGGATACGTTGTAGGACAGGGCCTCCGTACCGGAGGGCAGGGCGATGCCCAGCAGGGCGCGGAAGGTCTTTGCGGGGAAGGGGTGCAGATATTGCAGGGAAAAACGGACGGTGCATTTGCGTTTCAGGGTGATGCAGGCCAGCGTCAGGCCCACAGCCTTGGAGATCACGGTGGATACGGCGGCGCCAGCCACGCCCATTTGCGGGAAGCCGAAGAAGCCGTTGATCAGAATGGCGTTGCCTACCACATTCAGAAGGTTCATGGAAACGGAGAGCACCACCACCTCTTTCAGCAGGGTGTAGCTCCGCAGAACGGCGCAGAGCTGGATATACAGCCCCTGAAGCAGTACCGTACCGCCTACGATACGGGTGTAGAGGCAGGCACCGTCAAAGGCGTCCTCCGGCGTCCGCAGGAGCTGAAAGACCAGTTCCGGCTCTAAAAGCAAAAACAGACCCACCAGAAAGCTGAATACGGCGCTGACCGTAACGGCCACGGTGACGATCTCGCTGCATTCCTCGCCGACCCGGCCCGCGCCGATGTGCTGGGTCAGGAGAATGGTGGCGGCGGTGCTCATGGTGGTGAGCACGATGATGACCACGTTCATCACCTGATTGCCGTTGCCGATGGCGGCCACGGCGGCGGAGCCGAAGTGGGAGATCATGAATTGGTCCATATTGCCCACCAGAAGCTGCAAGAGAAGCTCTGCGAAGATGGGCAGCGAGAGGTGAAAGACCCGTCGGGTTTGAGGTGAAAACTGCAATGTCATATAAATAGCTCCTTGCTTGAGAAGTAATCGTTTAATATCGGAGCAAGTATATGCGCACGGCGGTTTGGTTGCAAGCGGCAAAGCGCCGAAAGAAGTGTGAAATTCCGGGCTTCTTTCAGCGTTTTCCCTATTTTTGGCGCAAATCAGTCCTCGCGGTACCGGTCTGCCTGATGACAGTATTCCCGGGCGGATTCCCGATTGCTCTCGATCTCGGCCTCCGTCAGGGGACGGACCACCTTGGCGGGGCTGCCCAGGATCATGGAACCGGCGGGGGCGTCCATTTTGCCGGTGACCAGTGCCCCGGCGCCTACGATGCAGTTATCGCCGATCTTTGCACCGTTGAGAACGGTGGCGCCCATGCCGATGAGCACGTTGTCGCCCACGGTGCAGCCGTGGACAATGGCCCCGTGGCCGATGGTGCAGCCGGAACCGACCGTGGTCTCCTCGTGCAGCACCGCGCAGTCCTGAACGTTGGTGTTGTCGCCCACTTTGATGGTGCCGTCATCTCCGCGGAGGACGGCATTGTACCACACGTTGACATTCTTTCCCAGGGTCACGTCTCCCACGATGGCGGCACCGGGGCAGACAAAAACGGATTCGTCAAATTTCGGTTTTGTGATCATAAAATTCTCTCTTTCTTGTTAGGCCTGCATCAGATGGCAAAGTTTCCGTTGATAAAGACAGGGATCTCCCGGCCGTCATGGGTGGTGCCCACGATGGAGAGGTCGGCGGTGCCAACCATGAAGTCCACATGGGTCAGCGAATAGTTCAGGCCGTGGGCCTGCACCTCCTCCCGGGTCATGGACTCGCCGCCTTCAATGCACTCGGGATATGCCTCGCCGAAGGCCAGATGGCAGGAAGCGTTTTCGTCAAACAGGGTGTTGTAGAACAGAATCTTCTGATTGGAAATGGGGCTGTCATAGGGGACCAGAGCCACTTCTCCGAAGTAGCTGGCGCCCTCGTCTACACTGATGGCGGCTTTCAGGAATTTCTCACCCTTTTCGGCGTGGGCTTCCACGATCTTGCCGTCCCGGATGATGAAGTAGAACTTGTCGATGATGTTGCCACTGTCCACCAGAGGCATGGCGGAATAGACCACGCCGTTAATGCCGGTTTTCAGAGGGGCGGTGAAAATTTCCTCCGTGGGCATATTGGCCACGAATTCCACACCGTTTTTCATTACGGAGTTGCCGGAGGCCCAGAGATGGTCCTCCGGCAGCTGGATGGTGAGGTCAGTGCCCAGAGAGTTGGTGTAGTGGAGATACTTGAAGTGATACTTGTTCAGCAGGTCCTTCCGGCGGCTCAGGGTATCCAGATGCTGACGCCAGGCGGAAACGGCGGTGCCGTCTCCCTGAATGCGGACGGAGCGGAGAATGGCATCCCACAGCTTTTCCGTGGCCTGATCCTCCGGCAGTTCCGGGAATACGGTGGCGGCCCAGGAGGGAATGGGCACCGAGGCGATGCACCAAGGGAAGCCGTTGCTCATCTGGAGCCGGTCAAAGGTCTTGCGGAGCACGGAACCGGATTTCTGAGACCGGACCAGCCGGTCGGGGTCCACGCCTTTCAGCGTTTCCGGATCGCTGGCGGCAATGGCCAGATAGGCGGCTCCCATTTCCGCATAGCTGGTGAAAAACTTTTCGCGCCACTCCGGCGTGTCATCGAAAACGGAGGCGTCCGCCCGGAGGAACTTCTGCCGACTAAGATAGTCGTCACTCCAGTTCATGATGACCTCCCGGCAGCCTGCGTCATAGGCCGCGTCAGCACACAGCCGGGCGAAGGAGGCGCACTCCACCGGCGATGAAATGATGAGGGTCTGGCCCTTTTGAACATTCAGGCCTACTTCAATCAGTAATTTTGCATATTCCTGCAGTTTTGTATCCATAAAACAGCTTCCTTTCCCGCAGCGAGGCCGCGGCTGAGATTTGACAGACGATTTATGCCTTGGGTACATTGGTGTCCTGCTCCAGACGGTCCTTCCGCATACTGATGAGCACACCGTTCATCTCCGCACCCAGAATCAATGTGAATGCCGAGAGGTTCAGCCAGATCAGCACCACAATGACGGCGCCGATGGAGCCATAGAGCACAGAGTAGTGGGAGAAGTGGTTGACGTAGTAGGAATAGAGCCAGCTGAACGCCATCCACGCCGCCAGAGAGAACAGAACGCCGGGACAGATATTTTTCAGGGGTTGGATGGTATCCTGGGCCAGGGCATAGAGCAGGAACAGTGCCAGAAAGCTGACGGCCCCGGCTACGGGGAACCGCAGCGTTACCCACAGCTTCGCCAGAAATTCCGGCAGGTGAAAATGCTCCACGGTGTACCACAGCGCCCGCTCTCCGAAGGTCATCAGAGACAAGGTCAGGGCGATGGTGACAATGAGGGTCACGGTATAGAGCAGCACCTTGATCCATTGGGTGATAAAGCCCTTGGGCGGGCCTAAATGGTAGGCTGTCCGCACGGCGGCCATCAGAGAGTTGGTGGCCCGCATGGGGAAGTAGATGGAAAAGACCAGACCGAATACCATGAGTTGGGGGCTGGGATTGTCGGTGACGTAAGTGAAGTACATCCGGAGCAGGTCCACCACTTCCTCCGGCAGAAAATCCGAGAGGACGGTCATCATGCCGGTGATGTTCAGATCCAGCAGACCCAGCAGGGCGCTGATGAAAATGAGGAAGGGAAAGATCATGAACAGCAGGTAAAAGGCCAGCGCCGCGCTCTGCATGGCCACGTTATGCCGCCCGCAGCGATGGGCCATCAGTACACAGAAGCGGAGAAATCGGTTTTTCGGCAGGGTGTTGTCCCACATAGCAGTGTCTCCCTCCGGGAAGATTTTACTCCCATTTGGCCCAGACGTCCGGGCAGTAGCCCACAGTGGCCTCCTTGCCGTTGCGGACGATGGGGGTGTTGAACAGCTCCGGATATTCCAGCAGCTTTTCCTCTTGGGCGTCCGGGGTGATATAGGCCATGTAAAGCTCCTCGTACGCCCGGCATTTTGTATTCACCAGCGCCTCAAAGCCAACTTTCTGCTTGACGGATTGGTACTCCCGGGGGGATAATCCCTTTGAGGGAACGTCGATATACTGATACTTGATACGGCGCTCCTTGAACCAGCGCTCCGCCTTCTTCGTATCGAAGGATTTGGAGGAGCCGAAGATCTGAATGTTCATAGATAACTTCCTTATTATACAGACTGGAGGGGTAGTTTTATGACGGATGCGGTCAGAACATTAAAGGAATGGACCGACGCGGCCCGGAAAATCGTCTTTTTCGGCGGAGCCGGAGTGTCCACGGAGTCCGGCATCCCGGATTTCCGCAGCACCGGCGGCTTATACCATCAGGAGTGGAAATACCCTCCGGAGACTATTTTAAGCCATACGTTTTATAAAAGCAATCCCGAAGAATTTTTCCGCTTTTACCGGGCGAAAATGCTTTGCCCTGACGCAAAGCCCAACGCCGCCCACAAAAAGCTGGCAGAATGGGAGCGGGAGGGGAAGCTGCTGGCAGTGGTGACCCAGAACATCGACGGACTTCATCAGGCCGCTGGCAGCAAACAGGTCTATGAGCTGCACGGCAGCGTACACAGGAATTACTGCGAAAAATGTGGAAAATTCTACGATCTGGATCACATCCTCCACACCACAGGGGTTCCCCGGTGCGATTGCGGCGGCGTCATCAAGCCGGACGTGGTGCTCTATGAGGAGGCCCTGAATGACCGGATCATCGACGGCGCGGTGAACGCTATCGCGCAGGCGGATCTGCTGATCGTGGGCGGCACCTCCCTGAATGTGTGGCCTGCGGCGGGACTTATCAACTATTTCCGTGGGGACCGGCTGGCCCTCATCAACAAATCCCCGGTGGCGCGGGATCTGGCGGCGGGGCTGGTCATTACGGACCCCATCGGCGAGGTTTTGTCCCAGCTTTGAGGCCCTGTTTTCC
>OIWV01002299.1_pt1 | contig 14188 bp, 10 predicted proteins | sample 1587751 | NCBI WGS metagenome assembly OIWV01 (sample SAMEA3888913, study PRJEB22519) | human gut metagenome | biome: human gut; feature: human-associated habitat; material: faeces | place: Denmark | collected 2010
AAGACCACCTTCCAGCGCCTGTCCACCGGCGAGATCCAGGCCAAGATCCAGGAAGAAGCCGGCAATCCCTCTGCTGATGTCGCTTTCGGCGGTACCACCGATCCTTACAACATGATGGCCAAGGATGGTCTGCTGGAAGCCTATGAGGCCACCAACGCCAAGCACCTGCTCAAGCCCATGTATCGCGATGCCGATGGTTACTGGTATGGTATCTATCAGGGTATCCTTGGCTTCATGGTCAATACCGATGAGCTGACCCGCATGGGTCTGGAAGCCCCCAAGGATTGGCCCGATCTGCTCAAGGAAGAGTATAAGGGCCTCGTCTGGATGTCCAACTACAATACCGCCGGTACTGCCAAGCTGGTCCTCAATACCATGATCCAGATGTACGGCCACGATGAGGGCATCAAGTATCTGGTTGACCTCGATAAGAACATCGAAGTTTACACCAAGAGCGGCTCCGGCCCCTCCAAGAATGTTGGCTCCGGTGAGTGCGTCATCGGCATCGGCTTCCTGCATGATGGTATTACCCAGATCCTCGATAATGGCTATAAGAACATCTCCCTGATCATTCCGTCCTCCGGTACCTCCTTCGAGATCGGCGCTACCGCCATCTTCAAGGGCGCCAAGCACCCCAATGCTGCCAAGCTGTTCATCGAGTACGCCCTCTCTCCCGAGTGCGTCAACCAGGCTGCCAGCACCGGCTCCTATCAGTTCCTGGTAATTGATAACGCCACCCAGCCCGAGGCTGCTACTGAGTTCGGCCTGGATCCCACCAATGTTATGGATTATGACTTCGAGGATGCCAAGCAGAACACCACCCAGTACATCTCCGATATCTTTGAGGCTCTTGGTGCTGCTGCGGATGACCGTTTCCAGACTGAATAATTTCCACCCGCATCACAACTGAACATTCAGTAGAATGAAAAGGGGGACGGTGGGCAAAGCCGTCCCCCTCACCTTTTTTCCGCAGCTCCCCTCATTTTTTCAGCGAAAGGAGGAAGCCACATGACAAAACGACAAGGCGCCGCGCTGGATCGCAAAAAGCTCTTTGCCGATCCCATCATGGTCACTACCGTCGTCGTATTGATTGCGTTCCTCACTCTGTTTATCATTTATCCGCTGGCCATCCTGCTGGTGGATAGCTTTATCTCTCCCGATGGGGGAGGCTTCACCCTCTCTGTTTTCAAGCGTATCTTTGATATGTGGACCTTCCGCACCGCCATTGGCAATACCCTCAAGGTCGGCTTTATGGTAGGCATCGGCTCTGCCCTTATCGGCTTGCTGTTCGCCTATGTCGAAGTGTATGTCAAGGTCCGCGGTAAATTCATGGGCGGCCTGTTCAAGGTAGTTTCCATGCTGCCGGTCGTCTCGCCCCCCTTTGTTCTGTCCTTGTCCATCATTATGCTGTTCGGTAAGTCGGGCATCATCACCCGTTACCTGCTGCATATTTACGATAACAGCGTCTATGGCTTCTGGGGCATCGTCATCGTACAGACCATGACCTTCTTCCCGGTCTGCTACCTTATGCTCCGCGGCCTGCTCAAAAATATCGACCCCAGCCTGGAGGAAGCCGCCCGTGATATGGGCGCCTCCCGCTGGAAGGTATTCACCAGTGTTACCCTGCCGCTCATGCTGCCCGGCCTCGGCAATGCCTTCCTCGTGTCCTTCATTGAATCCATCGCCGATTTCGCCAACCCCATGATCATCGGCGGCAGCTACGATACCTTGGCCACCACCATCTACCTGCAAATCACCGGTGCCTACGATAAGATCGGTGCGGCGGCCATGGCCGTGGTGCTCCTGTCCATTACCTTCATCATGTTCCTGGTACAGAAGTACTACCTCGAGCGCAAAACAGCAGCCACCCTCACCGGCAAGGCCAGCCGGGCCCGCATGCTCATCACCGATAAGAGCGTTCGGGTACCGCTTACCGTGCTGTGCAGTGCTATCGCCATTTTCGTTATCCTCATGTATATCTGCGTGCCCTTCGGCGCTCTCTTTAATACATGGGGCTACGATTTCCACCTCACCTTCAAATGGTTCGAGCGTGTATTCACCCGCTATCACGGCCTGCAGGCCTTCACCGATTCCTTTGTCCTGTCGCTCATTGCGGCGCCCATTACCTCGCTGCTCTCCATGATCATCAGCTACCTGGTGGTCAAAAAGAACTTCAAGACCAAGGGCTTTATCGAGTTTGCCTCCATGCTGGCCATGGCGGTGCCCGGCACCGTACTGGGTGTCGGCTATATCCGCGGCTTTGCCAATGGTATCTTCCATACCGGCTTGATGCAGGGGTTGTATGGCACCGGTGCCATTTTGGTCATCGTGTTCATTGTGCGCAGCCTGCCCACCGGTACCCGCAGCGGTATTTCCGCCCTGCGGCAGATCGATAAGAGCATCGAGGAATCCGCCTATGATCTGGGTGCGGGCAGCGGCAAGGTGTTCACCACCGTCACTCTCCCCCTCATCAAGGATTCCTTCTTCAGCGGTTTGGTCACCTCGTTCGTGCGCAGCATTACCGCCATTTCCGCCATCATTCTGCTGGTCACGCCGCAGTTCCTGCTCATCACCGTGCAGATCAACGAGTTCGCCGAAAAGGGCAGCTATGGCCTGGCCTGTGCCTTTGCCACCATCCTTATCATCATCACCTATGGCTCCGTCCTGCTCATGAATACCTTCATTAAGCACTTCGGCACCAGCAAGAAAATAAAGGAGGTCACTGACTGATGGAAAAAGTGAAAAAAGGCGTCCGCCTCGAAAATATCTCCAAGATCTATCAAGATCCTAAAACCGGCAAGGACTTCTACGCCGTCCATGATGCCAACCTCGATATTGCGCCGGGCAGCTTTGTCACCCTGCTGGGTCCCTCCGGCTGCGGCAAGACCACCACGCTGCGCATGATCGCGGGCTTTGAAAGCCCCGATGCCGGCGAGATCTACCTCGGCGGCGAGCCCATCAATGAGCTGACCCCCAATAAGCGCGATACCGCCATGGTGTTCCAGAGCTACGCTCTGCTGCCTCACTATAATGTGTTCGATAATGTTGCCTATGGCCTTAAGCTGCGCCACCTCCCCAAGGAGGAGATCCGTGAAAAAGTCATGCGCATCCTCGATCTGGTGGAGCTCACCGGCATGGAAGGCCGCATGACCAACCAGCTTTCCGGCGGCCAGCAGCAGCGTGTGGCCCTGGCCCGTGCTTTGGTGGTGGAGCCCGGTGTCCTGCTCTTTGATGAACCCCTCTCCAACCTGGATGCCAAGCTGCGCGTTTCCATGCGTACTGAGATCCGCCGCATCCAACAGGAGGTCGGCATCACCGCCATTTATGTCACCCACGATCAGTCTGAGGCCATGGCCCTGTCGGATCAGATCATCATTATGAATAAGGGCGTCGTTGCGCAGATCGGCACCCCGCAGGAAATTTATTTCCACCCCGTTTCGGAATTCGTTGCGGATTTCATTGGCGAAGCGAACTTCCTGCGCGGCAAGGTGCTGGCTTTGGAGGGCAATACCGCCACACTGGCCATCGAGGGCGAAACCGCCCATGTGGAAGCTACCCGCCCCGTTTCGATTGGGGAGGAGGTCACCGTGGTGCTCCGTCCGGAATCCGCCACCCTCACCGAGGATCGCGGTCTGCCCTGCAAGGTCGAAGTCAGCTGCTTCATGGGTTCCTATCAGAACTACCATGTCCGTGTGGGTGAGACCCTCGTCAAGCTCACCGAGTACAACCCCAAGAATAAGCGCATCTTTGCCCAAGGCGAAAACTGCTTTGTCCACTTTGATGCCAACGCCACCCACATCCTGTAATCGCACAAAAATAGGAGCCGCCCTTACGGGCGGCTCTTTTCATCCATCTTAATATACAATTTGTATTATTCTATTCTCATATTACATCATTTGCTGTACCTCTTCCTCCGGCGGAACCGCCGCTTCCAAAGCCCGGTAAGCATTGCGCAGATACAGGATATACAGCACCGTGCCAATGATTTGGGCGATTACGGCGAAGATCGCAAGATACCCGGCAATGATGACTGCGATGTTGCCATGGATCATCCGCAGCAGATAACACACAAGAAGAATAACAGTACACACCACATTCAGCTTCCACACCACGATGCCGCGGTCAATCAGATTTTCCGCAGCAGCCGTTTCTTTCAGTAGGCGATTGGTGGTAATGCATACAAAGTACAGCGAAGCCAGTGATAATACATCGGTAGCGATCGATAGAATATTGCTGCAAATGCCAGCTACCCCCTCGGTCCCTGCAAAAGCAGAAACCAGGCTGGCGGCCAGGTTTGTGACCAGGCCGGCAATAACCATATTAAAAGCGGTGCGGTACCCTTTATCGTCCTTACGGCACTGGGCCAGGCCCACCAGGGCCAAAAAACCAGCGATCAGCATGGCAGCCACTGCCAATACCTGCACAATGGGGACGATCACCAGCACAATGGAGATCAACCCTACCAGTTTGGCTTGGTACAGCGTTTTCAGCCCTGCTGCGGCATTGGGATAAGTCATCATACACATCTCCTTTTTTACTAAAATTCATGTTTCACCATACAATTTAATTGTAACATATAACGCCTATACCGTCAATTCCGCAAAAAAGCACCCTCCCACAGCAGGGGAGGGTGCTAGTGCCTTTATTGCCAAATGGTGTTTACAGCTCCGGTCCTACATATACATCCGCTGCCGGTCCGCCAATGGATTTCAGCGCCGTGGTGGCATCCCGCAGGTACAGGATATACAGGATGGATCCTACGATTTGCGCGATGGCCGTCACCAGTGTCACAACGGCCGCCAGCAGCTGCAGGGAAGCACTGGGGATCAGCGCCAGCAGAGTGCATACCACCTCCACGATGGTGCAGATGACATTGATCTTCCAAACCACTACGCCGCGGTCGGTAATACGCCCATCCGCGCCGATGTTCTTCAGCAGTTTGTTGGTGGTGATGCATACAAAGTACAGCACCGCCAGTGCCAGTGCCTCATTCACCAGATCAAAAATAACGCCGCCGATGAGGGAATTCAGCACGCTGATGACCAGCTGCACGATAATCAAGGTAAAGGCGGTCTTGTAGCTTTCGTCGTCCTTTCCTGCCTCGTTAATGCCGATCATATACAGCACCAGAGAAACAATCAGCGCGATTGCGGCCAGTATATTGATGACCGGAATGATCATCAGTACAGCGGCAACCAGTGCAATGACCTGAGATTGATACACTCGCTCTAGGCCATGGGTGGCGTTGGGATACATCATAATGAGATACAGCTCCTTTTCATGTTTTTCGGGGGCGTTCCCCCTTTTTCTCATCATACCATTTCTGTCGCCGGTCGTCAATCTGCAATAGGGCAGGGGAGAGCCCTCCCCGCCCCGCAGCAAAGCCCCCGGCTTTATTCAATCGGGGGCTTATATTATTTCCTTCAGAGAGTCCGGCGGCTGTAAAAATCGGCGATGGCTGTGCCTTGGCTCACCAGGCATCAGCCCGTCTTGCGCCGGGCATAAGCCTGCCTTCGCCGCGGCCTTGCCCTCCCCAATTTTTCCGCGCCGCCGCGGATCTTCTTACCACCGCAGCTCCAGCGCGTTCTCCGGGCAGATGGCCTCGCACATGCCGCAGCCGGTGCAGCGTGCTGCATCCAGTACTATTTTCCCCGCCTCCATTGTCATAGCGCCGTACAGGCAGCTGCTCACACATTTGCCGCAGCCGTCGCAGCCACCGGTCAGGTGGGCCGTCAGGGGACGGGGCGGCAGCTCCTCAAAGGCCTGCAGAGAGCCCAGCGCCAGCCCGCACACTTCCTCGATGGAATAATACCCATGGTCCTCCAGCCACCGTTCCAGGTCACCCAGAATGCGTGGGATCGCCTCGTAGCTGTCCCGCAGCAGTACGCTGGCCAGCTGTACGCTTTGGGCCCCCAGCATGATAAATTCCAGGGCATCGTGGGCGGAGTTGATCCCGCCGCAGCCGCAGATGGGAAACCCGGTTGTCTGCTTTAGGGTGGCAATGGTCGCCAGCGCTATGGGCCGGATGTACTGTCCGCTGTATCCGCCGTAGGTGGGCATCAGCGCCCGGTGGTGCTCCAGGTCCACGCCCATCAGCCCCTTTAGGGCGTCTATGGCGGTCACTCCGCTCACACCGGCCTCCTCCAGCGAGGAAGTAAATCCGTTGAAATTAGAGGCCTCATAGCTCAGCTTTACCGAAACGGGGATATCCACCGCCTCGGTCACCGCGGAAATAAAGCCGAAGATCTCTCGCGGCACGGTGCCCACATCCATGCGGGTTCCCAGCGGCGCGGAAAGACTCACCTCCACGGCATCGGCGCCCATCCGCTCCACCTTGCCGGCCAGGTAGGCCAGTTCGCTGGGGGTGTTGCCCCATATGCTCGCGATGAGCTTGCAGTCGCCGCGCCGCAGTGACTCAAATTCCTGCTCCCACTGCTCCAGGTGAATGCCGGAAAACAGCGTTGTGTTGAATAGCTGCCCGCTGCCGCTTAGGTACAGCCGGGGGCTGGGGTTTTGGTTGGCCTCCAGCGTGATGGTTTCGGTCACCACGGCGCTGGCCCCGGCATCTATGGATCGCTGGATCGAAGCGCCATCGCGGGACCACGGCCCCGCCGCCACCACGATGGGATTTTTCAGCTTCAGGCCCATATACTCGGTACTCAATGACATTGCGTTTACCCCCATTCGTTTCCTTTCATCCAAACAGCTCATAAATGGGCTTGGTATTGCCGCAGCTCCGGCGGATCTTCAATTTGGGCTGCAAAATAACTTCCTGCGGGCCTATGCCCTCTTCGCCGTTGTCCTCTATGTTATCAAAGAGCATGCGGGCCGCCACCATCCCCAGTCTTCGGCTGGGCGATTCCAGCGCCGTCAGCGGCGGCTCCAGGATGGCACAGGTCGAGGAATCGGAAAGGCAGGCCAGTGCCATGCGCTCCGGCACCAGGATTTTCTCATCCTGCAGGGCTTTCAGCACGCCGCTGGCCTGTCCGCTGCTCGCGGTGATCATGGCCCTGGGCAGGGTATCGTTCTGCAGCAGCCGCTGGGTGATGAGATACCCGCCCCGCGGGGTGTCCTGCTCCGTCAGGATCTGCTCTTCTGCGTTGGGTAGCAGCTCCCGCAGGGCCCGCCGGTAACCGGCTGTGATCTGCCTCATTTCCACCAGCGGTGCCTCATCCAGCAGCAGTGTAATTTCCTTTTGCCCCATTTTTATCAAATGGGTTGTCATTTGATAGGCGCCTTCCTCATAGTTTATATAGCAGAGGTTCCTGCATAATCCCGGCTCACCCGGCCCGATGTGCACCCAGGGCAGGTTGGGACCCAGCAGGGCGTTGCGCTGCTCCCGCCCCATCACGGAGGATGCCAGAATCAGCCCGTCCACCTGCCGGCCCACCACCATTTTTAGGTACTCAGCCTCTTCCTCCGGGCTGGCATGGGTATTGCACAGCATTACAATGTGCTGCTTTTTCAGGGCTACCGTCTCCACACCGGACATAATCTCCCGGTAGCGCCGGCTTTCTATGTTTGGCACCAGCAGCGCTATGGTGCTGGTTTTGCCCAGGTTCAGCCCGCGCGCAAACCAGTTGGGGTGATAATTCAGGCTTTCCATCACCGCCAGCACATGGGTCTTGGTTTCGGGCTGCACCTGCTCCGGGTGGTTCAGCACCCGGCTGATGGTCGCTACCGAAACACCCGCCGCTTTGGCTACTTCTTTTATATTGATGGCAGCCTCACCCCTTTCCGCCGGTCCGGCATATAACCGGTTACATTCTCTCTTTTCGGCACTAATTATAGCATATCAGCCTATATTTTGCAAAGAAAATTGCACAAACCGTCAAAATCCATGTAATCGGTTTCGCGGATTCGGCACTTTTCACAAGGATGATGCGTTATTTTTGTCACCAAATCGTGCAAAAGGGGGTGGACAAAGGCCGTTAGGGCGTGCTATGATGAACATGTCAGATGAAACCGGTTACATAGAGGGCCGGCTTCTGAACAACTTTGAGGAGGTTTTTCACAATGTCTGAAAACACCAAGGCTGCAAAAGCAGTCGAAAAAGTCGATGCTGACTATTCTCTGGAAGCAGTACCCGAGTCGGCACGCAAAGGCTTCTGGAACATGTTCTTCGTAATGGTAGGCTTTACCTTCTTCAGCGCCAGCATGAGCGTCGGCGCCAAGCTCGGTAACGGCCTCGATCTCTCCGGCTTCATCTGGGCGTGCATCATCGGCGGTGTTATCCTTTCCGCCTACTGCGGCGTTCTGGCATTCATCGGTGCTTCCACCGGCATGACCATGGACCTGCTGTGCCGTCGCGCATTCGGTACCAAGGGCTCCTACCTGTCCTCCTTCCTGCTGGGCTTCACCCAGATCGGTTGGTTCGGCGTAGGCGTTGCCATGTTCTCCATTCCCGCTGCCGAGCTGCTCGGTGTCAATGAGTGGGTTCTCACCATCATCGCCGGTCTGCTTATGACCGCTACCGCGGCTACCGGCATGAAGGGTCTGGAGATCGTTGCTTATATCTCCGTTCCGCTCATCGTTATCCTCGGTGTTTATTCCATGATCACCGCAGGCGTAGAGGGCGGCGGCCTTTCTGCCATCTTCGGCCTGTCTTCCGGTAAGATCTCCCTGTTCACCGGTGTCGGCTATGTTATCGGCTCCTTCATCTCCGGCGGTACCGCCACCCCCAACTTCATTCGCTTTGCCAAGAACCGTAAGGTTGCTGTCTGGACCACCGTTATCGCCTTCTTCCTGGGCAACACCCTGATGTTCTGCTTCGGCGCCATCGGCGGTGCTTTCACCGGCAAAGAGGATATCTTCTATGTAATGATCGCACAGGGTCTGGCAATCCCCGCCCTCATCGTTCTGGGCGCCAACATCTGGACCACCAACAATAACGCTCTGTACACCGGCGGTCTGGGCCTTGCCAACATCACCGGTAAGCCCATGAAGCACCTCACCTGGGTTGCCGGCATCATCGGCACCGCCCTGGCTATCTGGCTGTACTACAACTTCGTCGGCTGGCTGAACATTCTGAACTGCGCTCTGCCTCCCATCGGCATGATCGTGATCCTCGACTACTTCAAGAACCGCAGTAAGTATGAGGGCAAGCACACTGAGGCTGTTGTCAACTGGTTCAATGTGCTCGGCATCATCGCCGCTGCCGCTGTTGCAAACTTCCTGCACTGGGGTATCGCAGCCGTTAATGCGATGGTCGTATCCGCCATCTTCTTCTTCATTGGCGAGCTGACCGGCGCCAACAAGTAAGCTCCGTCTGAAAATGCAATATTATCTCTCAAGGAGGAGTGAAACCCATGCTTTTTAAGAATCTGTTCATCGAAAACGCAACCGAAGCGGTTGATATCCGTGTGACCGACGGTAAGTTTGAGAAAATCGCTGCGAACCTCACCGCCCTTCCCGGCGAAGAGGTTGTCGATTGCGGCGGCAAGCTGGCGCTGCCCCCCGTCATCGAGTCCCATGTCCACCTGGATACCTGCCTCACCGCCGGCCGTCCCCGCTGGAACATGAGCGGCACTCTGTTTGAAGGCATCCAGTGCTGGGAAGAGTATAAGCCCTTCCTCACCAAGCAGGAAGTTAAGGATCGCGTCAATAAGGCCATCCGTATGCAGGCCTCCAATGGTATCCAGCATGTTCGTACCCATGTTGATATCAACGATCCCAAGCTGACCGCTATGGAAGCGCTGCTGGAACTGCGCGACGAAGTCAAGGATTTCATGGATATCCAGATCGTCGCCTTCCCCCAGTATGGTATCCTCAGCTATCCCAAGGGCAAAGAGCTGCTGGAAGACGCCTTGAAGATGGGCGCCGACGCTGCCGGTGCTATCCCTCACTTCGAGTTCACCCGTGAGTACTCTGTTGAGTCCCTCAACATTTGCTTCGATCTGGCTCAGAAGTACAATAAGCTCATCGATGTTCACTGCGATGAGATCGACGATGAGGCTTCCCGTGGTCTGGAGACTGTTGCCACCCGTGCCTACGAGACCGGAATGCGCGATATGGTCACCGCTTCCCACACCACTGCCATGCACAGCTACAATAACGCTTATGTTATTCGTCTGATGCGCATCCTGAAGATGAGCGGCATGAACTTTGTTGCCAATCCCTGCGTGAATGTTCACCTGGGCGGCCGTGCCGATACTTATCCCAAGCGCCGCAGCATGACCCGCGTCAAAGAGCTGACCGCTGAGGGCATCAATGTATCCTTCGGTTACGATGATATCTTTGATCCGTGGAACCCCCTGGGCAACGGAAATATGCGTGACCCCGTCTTCATGGGTCTGTATGCCGGCCATATGCTGGGCTACGATGAGATCTGCAACTCCTACAAGTTCGTTACCACCAATGCGGCCCGTACCCTGCATCTGGGCGATGCCTACGGCATCAAGGAAGGCAACGCTGCCAACTTTGTCGTATTCGATGCGAAAAACTGGTATGATGCCCTCAACTACGATGTATCCGTGCTGTATTCTTACCGCAATGGTAAGCTGGTCGCGGAAACCAAGCCCAAGGAGACCACCGTACATTATTGATCCCGATTAATGTCCTATACTCTTTCATATTTGTCTCTCTTGTGAGGAGGAGCGCCTGCCACTCGGCGGGCGCTTCTCTTTTCTCAGGTTGCTAAATCCCGCCCCATCTGTTATAATCACTGCATAGGCATTTAGACGGCCCTAAAAAATGGGCCCTGGCTGCGTTGCGTCCTCGCCATACAACAGCCCGTCTTGCGCCGGGCATGAGTATGCCATCGGCCGCGCCTTGCCATCTTCCCATTTTTTAGCCGCCCAGTGGCTTGGCCCACTCGCATAATAAAGAGAGCAGCAGCGCCGCCCGGCGGCGCGGTAGGGGAACATCATGGTCAAAATGAAAAAACATATCCTGTATATCGCACTGGGCCTCCTGGCCTTGATTGCCATCATCACCACAGTGCTGGCCATCGGCGGCGTAGTTACCCTGCCTGTTATTGGCCAGCCCGCCATCGAACAGCCTGCCGTATCGGATTCCCAGCCCCACGGCCCCACCGCCGCGGAGGTGGAAGCCCTGATAGACGCCCTGCCGCAGCCGGTCACCAACGCCGATTCGATCAAGGTTTTGATCGCCCGCTTGGCCTATCGGGAGCTTTCCACCAGTCAGCAGGCCCAGGTCCACAATCTCTCCCTGCTGGAGGCCGCGGAGCAGATCCTGGCTGAGCTGGGCCGGAAAAGCAGCGAAAGCGGCTTGACGGTCATTGGGGTGGATAGCCGCGTCACCTTCACTGGCGGCGCAGTCTATGCCTCCTCCCGCAGCACCGAACCCGCCCGCCAGTTTGAGGGCACCAGCACCTGCCGGGTCACCTTCTATGCGGAGGGCGCTGCCCACCCATTCCATCTTGTTTCGGAGGACGGTTCCGGTGTCTACGGCTGGGTGGATGAGAATGCGGTCCATTTAGGGTAAATTTTATTAAAAACGACCCCTGCGGCGGCCAACGCCCAGGGGCCTTTTCATGTCCATACTTCCCGTGCAAAGGGTAACGAACCGGCAGCGCGTCAACCTCATAGCCTTCCCTGTGTAAGGGGAGCTGGCAGCCGTAAGGCTGACTGAGGGGTTGCCGCCCAAAACTATGGTGGTAGTTTTATCTCGCCTAAAGGCGTCGCGGTGCCTTTTGCAAAGGCATAAACTGTACGCCTCCCCGGCGAGGGGTTACTTTTCTATGAAGAAAAGTAACCAAAAGTCACTCGGGGAGAACCCCGAGACCCCCGACGCGCCGGTACGCCCCGACCGGAAGGTCTACGACCTCCCGGATCTGGGGCTAGACGACGCTTATAAGGTGTTTATTTTAATTCGGTCCCTGCTGGCTGCTGGGTCCAAAATAAAATGCGCCGCAGGCACCTTGAGAGCGTATCTGCGGCGCCGTACGGACGATGTTTACATCGTTCGTATCCAGCCGCAGCTTAAGCGTTAGGGGGTCTTGGGGCACAGCCCCGAGCGTGTTTTGGTATGGGGTCCCCGGCGGGACGCAAGGCCCGCTGGGGAAAGGAGGAGCGGCGGAGCGTTGGAGGGTTACCCCAAGCGTAAGCGGGGTGGCCCGACATGGAGCACAGCCCGCGACGACGCGCACATACAAAAGTAGGGCCCCGGCGGCGAGCCGTACCGGCTTTGCGCCCCGCCGAAGGCGACCACCAATTTGGCTTAAAAACCCTTTTTCCCACTTTTCTTCATAGAAAAGCAAGCCCCGCCGCCAGGCAAATATGATATAAAAAGAGCCGCCCCCATCGGGCGGCTCTTTGCGGTTAAGCAGTCATTATTATAGCCCCAGCCAATCCTCCACCGAGGCCTTGATCTCGCCGTAGGCCTTTTCAGCGGTGGGCCGGTCGGCCGCCCGCAGGGAGTAGTAGAACTTGAGCTTGGGCTCAGTGCCGCTGGGCCGGGCCACCAGGCTGCCCTCTTTCCCCAGCCGGAATTCCATTACATTGGAGGCGGGAAGCCCCGTGGGGGTCTCACCCTCACCGTCCTCATACCGCTTGCCGGCTTCGTAGTCGGTGTGGCCGGTCACAGGCCGGCCGGCTATGGCAATGGGCAGCTCGGTCCGCAGCGTTTCCATCAGCGCGGCCATCTTTGCCATGCCATCGCTGCCGGGGAAGGTATAGCTGTCCACCTTATTAAAGTAGAAACCGTACTGGGCATACAGGTCATCCAGCGCCTCTCCCAGGTTTTTACCCTGCCCCTTGTACCAGGCCGCCATCTCACAGATGAGCATGGAAGCGACCACCGCGTCCTTATCCCGCACATAGCCGCCCGCCAGGTAGCCGTAGCTCTCCTCAAAGCCGAAGATGAACCGCTCCGGATGGCCTTCGGCCTCCAGATGAGCGATCTGCTCACCGATGTACTTAACCCCGGTCAGCACCTGCCGCATCTCCACACCATAGTGCGCCGCGATGGCGTCGGTCATGGTGGTGGAAACGATGCTGCGCACCGCTACGGGGTTTTCCGGCATTTTGTGCAGCTCCAGCCGGGTCCGGCAGATGTAATCCAGCAGCAGCACGCCCATTTCGTTGCCGGAGATAAGGCGCGGCGTGCCGTTCTGCAGCACAGCGGTGCCCACCCGGTCGCTGTCGGGATCGGTCGCCAGCAGCAGGTCGGCCCCCAGCTTCTCGCACAGGTTCAGCCCCAGCTGCATCGCCTCCAGTATTTCAGGGTTGGGGTAGGGGCAGGTAGGAAAGTCCCCGTTGGGCTGCTCTTGCTCCGGCACCACGGTGATATCGGTGTGGCCCATCCGCTTCAGCACGGTCATCACCGGCACCAGCCCGGAACCGTTAAGCGGAGTATACACCAGCCGCAGACCGGCAGCCTTGCCCAGCTCGGGGCGCAGCGCCTGCGCCATCACCGCGGCATAGTACCGCTCAATAAGGGTATCGCCAATGTATTCAATGCGCCCGTCGGCCAGCGCTTCCTCAAAGTCCGCCAGCTTCACATCCCGGAAGATATCCGTCTTTTCAATCTCCTCGGAAACAGCGGCCGCTACATGGCCAGAGATCTGCGCGCCGTCGGCGGCATAGGCCTTGTAGCCGTTGTACCGGGCGGGGTTGTGGCTGGCGGTCACCATCACGCCGCCCGTACAGTGCCGGTCCAGCACCGCAAAGGAAAGCGCCGGGGTGGGCATCAGGTGGGGATACAGATAAACCTTAATGCCGTTGGCGGCCAGTACCCGTGCCGTTTCCCGCGCAAAAACATCACTCTGGTGGCGGCTGTCGTAGGAAATGGCAGCGCTCGGTTTTTCATCCTGCGTCAGCAGGTAGGCGGCAAAGCCCTGGGTGGCCTGCCGCACGGTATAGATGTTCATACGGTTGGTGCCGGCGCCCAGCTCGCCCCGCAGCCCGCCGGTGCCAAATTCCAACGACCGGTAAAAGTGCTCATGCACCTCCTTTTCCTCATTGCGGATGGAAAGCAGCTCGGCGGAAAGCTCAGGGTCGGTCACTTCCTCCAGCCAGCGGCGCAGCTCGGCCTGTTCTTTACTCATATTTCAGCACTCCTTTCGGGGGATATTTTCCAACTCCATAATAGTCAAAAAGGGCCGGGCTGTCAATCGGGAAAAGCGGCGGGTTCGGCTGCCGCCGGGGCCCCTCCTCGGCCAATCGCAGTCCCTGCCGCCTTGCGGTGCCCGAAAAAATCTTCGCGCTGCTCGCTTGCTCGATTTTTT
>OIWV01002318.1_pt1 | contig 14071 bp, 10 predicted proteins | sample 1587751 | NCBI WGS metagenome assembly OIWV01 (sample SAMEA3888913, study PRJEB22519) | human gut metagenome | biome: human gut; feature: human-associated habitat; material: faeces | place: Denmark | collected 2010
AAGAAATCTTAAGTATAATTCTCCAAGAGATTTTGAAGAGGCTGCACATTTATCATCAGATGGCTCAATGGATATGTATAAGATTATTAAGACTTTATATGATACCGGATTTGATGGGGCAATAAGACCGGATCATGGCAGAATGATATGGGATGAAGTTGCAATGCCGGGATATGGTCTGTATGACAGGGCATTGGGAGCAGCTTATCTGAATGGCTTATGGGAAGCCGTAGACAAGTCAGGACAGTAATTTGCTTATACGGTACGTTGTAACGCAGATATTACACAGCCGGTTGTTTCTGAGCAAAAACAACCGGCTATAATGGCAGATGAGAAATTATCTTTGCGGATATCTCATTGCATTTTCGTAACAGGCTGCTCAGAAATGAGGATGAATATGAAACTTTCAATAGATGGAATTAAAGATAAAACAGCATGGGAAGAGGCAGGTATAAAACTGCCGGCATATGATGTCAGAAAGGTAGCAGAGAATACAAAGGCATCACCGGTATGGGTTCATTTTGGTATTGGCAATATCTTTAGAATTTTTATAGGCGGAATTGCTGATTCGTTAATTGAGCAGGGGGTGTCAGATAAAGGGATTACATGCGTGGAGACCTTTGATTTTGATGTTGTGGATAAGATTTATGAGCCGTTTGACAATCTTGTTATGGCGGTTACACTAAAAGAAGACGGAAGTACAGACAAGAGGGTACTCGGTTCTCTTACGGAAGCGGTGAAGGCACAGTCGGCATCAAAGGAAGCCTGGTCAAGATTAAAGGAGATTTTTGCAAATCCGCAGCTTGAGATGATCTCATTTACAATTACAGAGAAGGGATATGCCCTGCGTGATGCAAAGGGTGCATTTTTCCCATTTATCCAGAGTGATATAGATAACGGACCGGATAAGGCAGTATCGGCAATGGCAGTTGTGGCAGCACTTTTATTTGAAAGATTTAATACGTGTAAAGCACCGCTTGCGGTCGTTTCTATGGATAACTGTTCACATAATGGAGAAAAGCTGAGAAATTCAATAACGGAAATGGTCCGCGAGTGGCAGAAAAAGGGCTATGTAGGACAGGATTTTGCGGACTATGTCAATGATGAAAATGTAATATCATTTCCATGGTCCATGATAGATAAAATAACACCAAGACCGGCAGATTCAGTGGCTGCAGCATTAGAGCAGGCAGGAGTTGAACAGATGAAGCCTGTGATTACGTCTAAGAAGACTTATATTGCGCCATTTGTTAATGCGGAAGGACCACAATATCTGGTTATTGAAGACAGATTTCCAAATGGAAGACCACAGCTTGAAAAAGCAGGTGTGTATATGACAGACAGGGATACTGTTAATAAAGTGGAGCGGATGAAGGTGACGACCTGTCTGAATCCGCTGCATACAGCACTCGCAGTATATGGATGCATTCTGGGATATAATCTTATTGCAGATGAAATGAAGGATAAGGAACTTTCAGAGCTTGTAAGACGGATAGGATTGGTTGAAGGGATGCCGGTGGTTACGGATCCGGGTATCATTTCGCCTGAAAAATTTGCAGATGAGGTACTTCATGTAAGAATACCGAATCCATTTATGCCGGATACACCGCAGAGAATTGCAACGGATACATCACAAAAAGTTGGCATACGATATGGCGAAACGATTAAAGCATACGTTGAAAAAGAGGGAAGTGCAGAATCACTTACGGCAATACCGCTTGCAATTGCCGGATGGTGCCGGTATCTTCTTGGCATTGATGACAATGGAGAAAGCTTTGAATTGTCAGCAGACCCTATGGCAGAAGAATTAAAGGCACAGCTTGATGGTGTAAGATTTGCAGAACCATCGTCCTATACAGGCCAGCTTAAAAATTTATTGTCAAATGCGAATATATTTGGTATAAATTTATATGAAGCGGGAATCGGTGATAAAATTGAAGAACTGTTTGTTGAAGAAATTGCAGGAAAAGGTGCAGTAAGAGCAACACTTAAAAAATATCTGTAATGTAGAACAGGCGGTTTCTTATGGATGGAAAGGCTGCGAAGCGATGGAAAAATCATTAAATGAAGAAACTTATGAAAAGCTGAAATATGACATCATGAATTTCAGGCTGTTGCCAGGAGATTCCATCAGTGCCCAGAAAGTTGCACTGCGGTATGATGTGTCAAGAACACCGGCAAGGGAAGCCATTGTGAATCTTGAGAAAGAAGGTCTTTTAAAGATTATTCCACAGTCCGGGACCTATGTGGCATGTATTAACTGCAGACGTTCTGCACAGGAGTGGTTTGTCAGAAAAAGTCTTGAGATGGGCATGGTTGATGCTGTTTTTGAAAATGCGGACAGTGAGCTGCTTGACAAAATGGCGATTCTGAATGAAAGACTGATTCATTACACGGAAGAAAATGAAAAAATTCCAAGAATAGAGATTGATAATGCGTTTCATGAGTTGATTTATGAGTGTTCCGGAGAATTGCTTGCCAAAAATATAATTCAGACACAGATGAGCCATTATAACAGAATCAGATATCTTGCAGAGTTGAATAGTTCTATCAGTGCAAAAACAAACGATGAACATGAGATGCTTATAGAAGCTATTAAAAAAAAGGACAAAAGAATGTATCTTAGAGTTATAAAGGCACATATCAGCAGAATTTTTAATGAACTGGACAAATTGAAGGGAATTTATCCACAGTATTTTGAGAAAGAGTAAAAAAAGCATTGAAAACCCATATCTGGGTTTTCAATGCTTTTTTTGTATCAATTCACGGTATTGTGTAGGTGTTTTATTTTTTGTTTTTTTAAACAGCTTCGTAAAGTAATTGACATCATTTATTCCACACTGGACAGCAATATCTTGAATGGGAAGCATGGTAGTATTAAGAAGATAAATAGCATGCTCCATCCGTTTGCCATTGACGTAATTTGTCAGGGTGGTACCGGTTTCTTTTTTAAACAGTGTCGACAGATAGCTGCTGTTTAAAGAAAATTCAGTGGAAATTGCAGTAAGGCTTAAATCTGCTGTCAGGTTAAAGGATATATAATTAATGATATTCTGTACGGGTTTGCTGTATGTCCGCAGCGAATAAGACTGCACAAGCATGCAGTATCGCCGTGTAATATCGCTTTCAAGGGCTTCGAGCTGGGCAATGGAAGTGCAGGCCTCAATTTTAATTGCAAATTTACGCGATATTTCATCCAGATGAACGGGATGTACATAAGCAGACTGGGCAGCTTTGCGGCAGATGGTATTAAGAATAATCATAAAATTCTTTCTGTCGCGTATGGTGTCTGTCAGGCGCGGCTTTATATCAGAAGCATTGAGATGCCTCATATTTTCAATGGATTTGTAATCTCCGTGTGCAATAGATTCCATGAGCAGGGTTTCTTCCTTATACCGCATTTCCAGCATTTCTATAGACTGTCGTGTCGGTTCGGGTGTTTTGTCATTATATATATATTGTTCATTATTTTTTGTCAGAACACGCTTTTTTTCAATTGTAAAATGTGTCCACAATTTGCTGCACAGCGTATTTATAATACTTTCGATAAAGCGCTCATCTGTAAAAACAGGGAGGGCTGCATAGTATAACTGCATAAATTCATTGAACCGGGCCGGGATGGAATTGTAAGTGCATAGCTCCGTTATCCGTTGGTTGGTAAATTTTTCAAACGAAAAAGGTCCGGCGATAAATATTTTATCTGAATCCGGTAATTTTAAATAAATATATTCGCAGCAAAAGCTGTCGTGTATTATTAATATTGTATTATCCTTACTGTAAGTGTTGACGAAACGATTAAAATCATTCATCTGGCTGCGGTGGGCAGCATCATTCCATATCGTTTTTCGAAGACCGCCATCATACTGTTCGTTCCAGATAAATGGTGAATCGATAATATGGCATGAAATTTTCAGATGGGATAATATATCCATTGTATAATCTAAATATATTTTATAGTTCATATTACTCCCCATTTCTGAGCGACTTGTCGCGAAGATGCGATGAGAAATTCGCGTAGGCGGTTTCTCATCTGCAATCATGGCTATTTGTTTTCGCTACTCCCCGATAGTTATTTGTATATTTTGATCCATATGTGTAAAAATATTATAACAGAAGTTTACTTAAAAACCAAATTATAAAAAACATTCGGATAATAAGTATAATTTTATGCTGACGGATAAATATTAACATGTCAATAATATAAATCTAACATGTTAGTAGAATATTAATGCATTATAGTATAATTTTTACCATAAAAATTGTACAAACAAAAATTGTACTAATTATGCTAAATTTAGTAATAACCGGAATCTGTAAAACACGTTATGATTAAACCATAGAAAAGAAAACAAAATATTTAAGGACGGTCTTTAAAAATTATAAGGTGTACAGGAGTACAGGAAACGGAGGATATTATGAAAGAGAATAACGGAAAGGTAAAGCCTTTCGGGATGAAGGACAGACTGGGCTACATGTTCGGGGACTTCGGTAATGATTTTACATTTATATTGTCAACAATGTTTTTGCTTAAGTTTTATACGGATGTCATGGGTGTTTCAGCAGCAATAGTCGGTCTGATGATGATGGCAGCCAGATTTGTGGATGCGGTCACGGATGTTACGATGGGACAGATTGTAGACAGAAGCAGACCCGGGAAGAAGGGTAAATTCGCTCCATGGATTCGAAGAATGTGTGGTCCGGTTGCTTTAGCATCATTTCTGATGTATGCAACATATTTTAAAGGAATGCCAATGGGCTTTAAGATTTTCTGGATGTTTTTCACATATCTGCTCTGGGGCAGTATATGTTATACAGGCGTTAATATTCCTTATGGTTCAATGGCATCAGCAATTTCGGATAATCCAACGGACAGAGCTTCTCTTTCCAACTGGAGAACAATTGGTGCAACACTTGCACAGACAGTGATTGGCGTCGTATTACCGCTTGCAGTATACTATACAGATGCAGCAGGTAATAAAGTATTATCCGGTGAGAAAATGATGATAGGTGCGCTTGTATGTTCTATCGGAGCAGTCATCTGTTATATGCTCTGCTATCATATGACAACAGAGAGAGTAAAGGTTGAGCAGAATACACAGAAGTTTTCATTTAAGGAGCTTATTAGTGAAATCGCCCATAACAAGGCATTAATTGGTATCATAGTATGTGCGTTATTATTCCTGCTTGCACAGTTATCACTTAGCAACATGAATAACTATATATATCCGAATTATTTTGGTAATGTTTCAGCGATGTCGCTGGCAAACCTGGCAGGAATGGTTGTTATACTTGTTCTTTCTACTTTTATAGTAAAGCTGTCAGCAAAGGTCGGTAAGAAAGAATTATCAGTGATTGGAAGTATAATAAGTGCAGCAGCATTTTTAATATTATTCTTTATTCACACAGATAATGTATGGGTATGGATTGTACTGGTACTGATATCATCAGTAGGAACCGCAATGTTTAATATGGTGATATGGGCTATGATTACAGATGTAATTGATGATTCAGAAGTAAGAACAGGTGTCCGTCAGGATGGAACCATATATTCAGTATATTCATTTGCAAGAAAGTTAGGACAGGCCTGTTCGTCAGGAATATCAGGGGTACTGCTCTCAATCATAGGTTATACGGCAGCTACGGCACATGATCCTAAGGTGGTAGACGGCATTTACAATGTAACCTGTCTTGTGCCGGCATTAGGAATGATACTTCTCTTCCTTGCATTACAGTTTTTATATCCTCTTAATAAGAAGAGAGTGGAAGAAAATGCAAAGATTCTTAAGGAAAGAAGAGAAGCGAAGGTGCAGTAATATTTCCGGGCATTTACTGCCGGACATATTGAAGAATAAAATTTATTAATAAGTTTAAATATCAGGAGGAATGAATTATGTTATATCCAATTTTAACACAGTCAAGATTATTAAGCGATTTAAGCGGAGTATGGGATTTTAAGTTAGACAATGGCAAGGGGTTTGACGAAAAGTGGTATGAGGCTCCATTAAAGGATGCAGATACAATGCCGGTTCCTGCTTCATATAACGATTTAAAAGAAGGCGTTGATTTCAGAGATCATTATGGATGGGTATTTTATCAAAGAAATATTTCGGTTCCCGCATATGTAAAGAGCCAGAGAATTGTGCTTCGTTGTGCAGCCGTAACACATTTTGCGAAGATTTATCTGAATGGCAAGTTAATCTGTGAGCATAAGGGTGGATTTCTTCCATTTGAAGTTGAATTAAATGATGTATTAGAAGATGGAGATAATCTTCTTACAATTGCCGTAAATAATGTTATTGATTATTCTACACTTCCTGTAGGCGGCAAGGCAAATATGATGAGTGGATTGATGGGAGGCGTAGGTCAGAGTGATTCCGGAAAGCCTCAGAATAATCCTAATTTTGACTTCTTTAACTATTGTGGTATTACAAGACCGGTTAAAATCTATACAACACCGAAGACATATATTCACGATATTACGGTGACATCAGATATTGACTTTGGAAAAGCTGTACCATCAGCAACACTTCATTATGAGGTAGATATTGAAGGGGCGGATAAAGATAATACAGCATGTAAAGTAGAAGTATTTGATGCAGAAGGCAAAAAGGTTGCCGAAGCAGATGGCATTTCAGGGGAAATAAAACTTGATACGGTAAGATTATGGCAGCCGTTAAATGCGTATCTTTACCGGATTAAGGTAACGGCAGGGGAAGATGTATATACACTTCCTTATGGGGTAAGAAGCGTAAGAGTAGATGGAATCAGATTCCTTATTAATGAAAAGCCATTTTATTTCAAGGGATATGGAAAGCATGAGGACACATTCCCAAATGGACGCGGAATAAATCTTCCTATGAATACCAAGGATATAGCGATTATGAAGTGGCAGCATGCGAACAGTTTCAGAACGAGCCATTATCCATATAGTGAAGAAATGATGAGACAGTGCGATGAAGAAGGCATTGTAGTGATTGATGAAACAACGGCAGTAGGTGTTAATCTTAAGTTTGGCGGCGGTGCAAACTTCGGCGGTGAAAGAATCAGCACATTTGATAAGGAACACGGGGTGCAGACACAGGAACATCATAAGGATGTTATCCGTGACCTCATATCCAGAGATAAGAATCATGCTTGTGTTGTAATGTGGAGTATTGCCAATGAACCGGATTCATCGGATGAGGGAGCATATGATTACTTTAAGCCATTATATGACCTTGCAAGGGAACTGGATCCACAGAAGCGTCCTTGTACACTGGTAAGTGTTCAGGGAACGACGGCTGATAATGACTGTTCCGCTAAGTTAAGTGATGTTATCTGTCTTAACCGTTATTATGGCTGGTATTTTGGCGGTCCTGACCTTGAAGTATCTGAAGAAGGACTTCGTAAGGAACTTACAGACTGGGGTAAACTTGGTAAGCCGGTTATGTTTACGGAATATGGTGCAGATACAGTCAGCGGACTTCATGATACGACATCTGTTATGTATACAGAGGAATATCAGGTTGAGTATTACGAGATGAATAACAGGGTATTTGATGAATTTGATTATGTAGTAGGTGAGCAGGCATGGAACTTTGCAGACTTTGCTACAAGCCAGAGTTTATTAAGAGTCCAGGGGAATAAGAAGGGCTTATTCACAAGAGACAGAAAACCTAAGATGGTAGCACATTATTTCCGTAACAGATGGAATAACATTCCTGAATTTGGTTACAAAAAATAAATGAAGCGTTCTTTTTAGACAGCCGGTAAAAGCCATAAAAAAGACTTGCGTAAAAAAGGCGGTACCGTAAGGATAAAAATATCCTTGCGGTACCGCCTTTTACGGAACGATGCCGGAAGCATATTACCGGTATTTTCCAAGGCGCATTTTAAAATCCGAATAGCCAAAATCGGTGAGTTTTACAAAAGCGCCGTCTGTCTGCATTTTGTAAATATCCGGGAGCGGCATACCGTTAAATGTATTATTTTTGCAGGTAGAATAAATTGCCATATCCTGAAACACCAGCAGACTGCCCTCATGTAAAGGCGTGGCAAACGTATAATCGCCAATCACATCTCCGGCAAGACAGGTAGGCCCGGCTAACCGGTATACAAAATCAGGATGCTTTGAATCTGCGTTTGTGGCAGGTTTATCTGTCACCGCTTTGGCACCATAAAGTGGCGGCATATACGGCATTTCAATCACATCCGGCATATGGCAGGCGGCACTGGTATCCAGAATGGCAATGTGTGTCCCATTGTTTTCAACAATGTCTAAAACGCGGGTAATGAGATACCCGGCATTTAAGGCAACGGCTTCACCCGGCTCAAGGTACACACACAGATTCCATTGATCCTGTGCATAGGTGATACATTTTTCAAGCCGTGCAATGTCATAATCGTTGCGGGTGATGTGGTGTCCGCCACCCATATTCAGCCATTTCATCTGCGGCAGAATATCACCGAAGCTGCGTTCCACGGCGGCGAGTGTTGTTTCCAAATCATCGGAATCCTGTTCACACAGCGTATGAAAATGCAGACCGTCAAGCAGGGAAATCCATTCACCTGTCATTTCACGGTTCCATACGGCGCGCGTTGTACCAAGGCGGCTGCCGGGCGCACACGGGTCATAGATCGCATGTCCGTCCTGTGTGGAACATTCAGGATTAATGCGCAGGCCGATGCTTTTGCCTGCCGCTTTTGCTTTTTGTGCAAATTTTTTAAACTGATGCGGCGAGTTAAAGACAATATGGTCCGCGTAAGTTAAAAGCTCCTCAAATTCATCATCGCGGTAAGCTCCGCAGAATACGTGAACTTCTTTATCCGGCATTTCTTCCGCACCGAGCCTTGCCTCGTAAAGTCCGCTGGCTTCCGTACCCGACAGGTATCCGGAAAGCAGCGGGTAAAAATCATAATTGGAGAATGCTTTTTGTGCAAGCAGAATTTTACAGCCTGTGTGTGCGGCAACGGAGGCAAGAATTTCTCCGTTATGCCGCAGGACATTCTCATCAATGATATAGGACGGTGTCGGTAATGTGCCGAAAAGGTCTGTTATATGCGTTGATTTTTGGCTCACTAGTCCACCAGTACCGGGTTGTGGTTTTCACGGCGAGGCAGACCGTATTTGTCGAGTGCATCAAGGAACGGGTCCGGGTCAAATTCTTCCACGGTGTAGACACCCGGCTTATCCCATTTCTTTGTCAGAAGCATTAACGCGCCGCACATGGCTGGTACGCCGGTCGTAAAGCTGATTGCCTGACTTTCCACTTCTTTGTAACATTCCTGATGGTCGCACACATTATAAATATAGTAGGTTTTGTCTTTGCCGTCTTTCTTTCCGGTGAAAATGCAGCCGATATTGGTTTTTCCGTGTGTACGTGGGCCAAGGCTTGCAGGGTCCGGCAGCAGTTCCTTTAAAAATTTAATCGGCACGATTTCATGCCCTTCAAAATTGACCGGAGTGGTTGAAAGCATACCCACATTTTCAAGGCATTTCATATGGGTCAGGTAGCTTTGTCCAAATGTCATAAAGAAGCGGATTCTTTTGACTTCCGGAATATTGACGGCGAGAGATTCCAGTTCCTCGTGGTGTAACAGATACATATCCTTTTCACCGACACTGTCAAAGTTATATTCACGCTTAATGCTCATCGCAGGAATTTCAACCCATTTGCCGTTTTCAATATAGCTGCCCGGAGCGGAAACCTCACGCAGGTTGACTTCCGGGTTGAAGTTCGTGGCAAAGGCATAGCCGTGGTCGCCGCCGTTGCAGTCCAGAATATCAATGGTATCAATTGTGTCAAATTCATGCTTTTTGGCATAGGCGCAGTAAGCCTGTGTAACACCCGGGTCAAAGCCGCAGCCAAGGAGTGCCGTCAGTCCCGCTTTTTCAAATTTTTCGCGGTAAGCCCACTGCCAGCTGTAGTCAAAGTAAGCGGAAAATCCGGCTTCCTTACAGCGTTTTTCATAAATGGCGCGCCACTTTGGGTCATCGGTATCTTCCGGTTCATAGTTGGCGGTATCCATGTAATTAACACCGCAGGCAAGGCAGGCATCCATAATTGTTAAATCCTGATACGGCAGGGCGATATTCATAACCAGCTCCGGCTGATAGGCTTTGATTAATGAAATCAGTTCGTCCACACTGTCTGCATCAACCTGTGCAGTTGTGATTTTTGTTGCGGTTTTGTCTTTAAGGCTTTCAGCTAAAGCATCACATTTTGATTTGGTACGGCTTGCAATACAGATTTCCGTAAAAATATCACTTGCCTGACAACATTTTCTGATAGCTACATTGGCAACGCCGCCGCAGCCGATAATTAAAACTCTACTCATACGAATCCTCTTTTCTATTACAACTTGTTGTGAAGCGAAAATCTTTGATATAAGGATTTTCGCGTTTAATACAGCGCCAGCAGCATTTCGCGCAGCACCTTACATGCGCAGGCGGTAGAAGCACCGCTTGTATCCAGCATCGGCGCAAGTTCATTGATGTCCGCGCCTACGACATTTGTCCGGCTGACGAGCAGCAGGGAAGTAAGAAGCTGCGGGAAGGTTACCCCTCCGGCTTCCGGTGTACCCGTGCCAGGAAAAACGGACGGGTCCAGACAGTCTAAATCCACGGTCAGATAAACCGGTGTATTATCCTTTTTCAGCTGGGCGGTCAGCGCTTCCAGTCCGTCAAAATCAAACGGGTGCATATCTGTATGTTCTTTTGCAAATGCAAATTCTGACCGTTCACCGCTCCGGATACAAAACTGGTGAATCCGTCCGTCCCCTACAAGGTCAAAACAGCGGCGCATGACGCAGGCATGGCTTAATTTAGCGCCAAGGTAGTCATCACGCAAATCAGCATGGGCATCAAAGTGAATAATATGCAGACCGGGGTATTTGGCAAGGACGGCACGCACATTTGCCAGTGTCACCAGATGTTCGCCGCCGATTAGAAGCGGCAGTTTATTATCGTTTACAATCTGTGCCGCCGTTTTTTCAATGTCAGCCAGTGCCGATTCGGCAGAACCGAAACAAAGCTCTAAATCGCCGCAGTCAAATACGGAGATATCTTCCAGATCTTTATCCTGATACGGGCTGTACGTTTCCAGCCCGAAGCTTTCGTGGCGGATCGCGGCTGAGCCGAAGCGCGCACCGGGGCGGAAACTGGTGGTGGAATCAAACGGTGCACCGAATAAGACAATCCGTGCAGCAGCATAATCCGCGTCACAGCCGATAAATGTTTCAACATTTTGTTTCATGCTTCAACCTCCTCAAGCATTTTTTCAAGATAGGCAGGCAGATAAAACGAACCGATATGTAACTTGGTGGTGTAGTAGTTCGTGCTTAAATGCAGTGCCTGCCACTGACGGGCTTCAAAGTCGTCAACCGGGTGGTATTTTTTGCTGGCAAAGCCAAACAGCCAGTAACCGGCGGCATATGTCGGAATATGTGCCTGATAAACGCGGCTGATTGGGAATGTATTCACAATCCGTTAGTGGCTTCTTTGCATGGCTTCCGCATCGTGCTTGTAAAACGGACTGCCCTGCTGGTTGACCATAATGCCGTCTTCACGCAGTGCGTTGTAGCAGATACCGTAAAATTCGCGTGTAAAATATCCCTCTGACGGACCAAACGGGTCGTTGGAATCGACAATAATCAGGTCATATTCATTGGAACAGCGGCGGATAAACCGCAATGCATTGTCAAAATAAATATGCACACGGCTGTCATCTAATCGGCACGCATTTTCCGGCAGATAGGCACGGCACGCTTCAATTACTTCGCCGTCCATTTCCACGAGGTCAATGCGTTCTACGCGGTCATAGCGGGTCAGTTCCTTTACGACACCGCCGTCCCCTGCACCGATGACTAAAATATCCTTTGCATTTTTATGGACGGACATCGGAACGTGTGTAATCATTTCATCGTAAATAAATTCGTCCCGCTCGGTAAGCATGACGTTGCCGTCCAATGCCAGCACTCTGCCGAATTCCGGGGTATCAAAAATATCAATCTGCTGATATTCGCTTTTCTTTGAATATAAATGGCGGTTCACGCGCAGGCTGTGTTTGACGTCCGGCGCATGACATTCGCTAAACCATAATTCCATGAGGTTTTCCTCCGTCTGTTAAAATGTTGATATGCTCGATTTTCGGGTCTTCCGGACCGGTCATGGAACAGCCCTTTGACTTGGCATATTCAATATAATCAAGAATTTCACCGGTAATACGCTCGCCCGGTGCCAAAATCGGGATTCCCGGCGGATAGCACATGACAAATTCACTGCATACCGCACCGGCGCTTTCACGTATCGGTACGCTTTTCTTTTGTGCGTAAAATGCTTCCTGCGGACTGCATACAACCTCCGGGTCGATATACTCCTGACTTAACAGACCGGCAGAATCTTTCTGATACCGTCTGCGGATTTCCGCAAGCGCGCTCACAAGCCGTTCCAGCTCCTGCGGACGGTCGCCGATAGAAAGGTAGGCAAGAATATTTCCGATGTCGCCAAATTCAATCTGGATGTCGTATTCGTCCCGTAAAATGTCATAGACCTCGATTCCCGCAAGACCGATGTCACGGGTGTGGACACTTAACTTTGTCGGGTCAAAGTCGTAGATAGAATTGCCGTTTATCAGCTCCCTGCCAAAGGCGTAATAACCACCGACCGCATTAATTTCCTCGCGGGCGTAATCTGCCATTTCAATGACTTTACGGAAAACCTCCCTGCCGCGCAGTGCGAGATTGCGGCGGCTGATGTCAAGACTGGACATTAAAAGGTAACTGCCGGAGGTCGTCTGTGTCAGGTTGATAATCTGGCGCACATGTCCGGGATTCATATTCGGACCGGTTAAAAGCAGGCTCGACTGCGTTAAGCTTCCGCCGCTTTTGTGCATGGAAACTGCCGCCATATCTGCGCCTGCCGCCATTGCGGAAACCGGCATATTTTCACCAAAGTAAAAGTGTGTGCCGTGTGCTTCGTCGGCAAGACAGAGCATTCCGGCGCGGTGTGCCATATCGACGATAGCGCGGATATCGCTGCAGATACCGTAGTAGGTCGGGTTGTTTACTAAGACCGCAACGGCATCCGGGTGCTTTTCGATGGCATTTTGTACCTGCTCACGGCTCATGCCGAGTGAAATGCCAAGGCGGTGATCCACATCGGGATTGACATACACGGGAATCGCACCGCATAAAACCAGCGCATTAATTACACTTCGGTGGACGTTTCGTGGCAGGATAATTTTATCGCCGCGTTTACAGCAGGATAAAACCATGCTCTGTACGGAGCTTGTTGTGCCGCCGACCATTAAAAAGGCATGGGCTGCGCCAAAGGCCTCTGCGGCAAGAATTTCCGCTTCTCGGATAACGGAAACGGGGTGGCATAAATTGTCAAGCGGCTTCATGCTGTTGACATCAATGCCAACGCACTGTTGACCGAGAAATTCCGTAAGTTCCGGGTTGCCCCTGCCGTGTTTGTGACCCGGGACATCAAACGGAACGACACGCATTTCGCGGAATTTCTGGAGCGCCTCGTAAATCGGCGCTCTGGACTGGTTGGATAAATTTTTCATAGTACACCTCAAAATAAAAAAAACGCAGGCTGTAATTACACAACTTGCGTTCAATATCTCAAATATAAATATGTCATGATTCAAAATAAACTGCAACCGGCAGGACAAGGTACAAATCCATCCTGTGTACAGCAGAATATTTTTAAGACAGGGATATCATATCAGGCATACAGAGTCTATATAGCAACACTACTTTTACTACTCTTATTGACCATTTCACAAGTTTGCGTAAATACGCATTTCGGTTATAAAGTAACCAACTTATAAAACTGAGCTTCTAACTCAATCAATAAGGCGGCAAGCCGCCAATCGGCAGTGGACCCGGCTGTCCGTATGGCCTTGACTCTGAATAAAAGAGTGGTCCTTGTAAAAATCGCTTGTAAGACTCCGGCAGATACTTTTGCCTTGTCTTGAATCCGTTTTGAGTTTTTCCAAAACGGACAACGTAACATTCAATGTCACAATGGTCGTATTATAATACGCAAAATGTTTTAAGTCAATAGAAAATAAAAAAGTCTTTG
>OIWV01002337.1_pt1 | contig 13964 bp, 10 predicted proteins | sample 1587751 | NCBI WGS metagenome assembly OIWV01 (sample SAMEA3888913, study PRJEB22519) | human gut metagenome | biome: human gut; feature: human-associated habitat; material: faeces | place: Denmark | collected 2010
TGATAAGCAGACCACGGCGATATCTCCATCGTGGATCTATCTTTCTGCTCCTGCGTCCTTTCACCTTGATATTGGCGTTCCGCTCTATCTCGAACCATGTCGTGACCTGATAGAGCTTCCCGTTCCTGACCTCGCAAACCACGTTTATCACCTTATCCTCGTAGAACTTGATAAAGTTCAGGTTATCGAACTTTTTCTGATAGTCGTTTATCCATACCTCGTCAGGGTTTTTAAGCACGTCCGGGATACACTCCACGAGCGGGACACGAGCCTCCTCGTATTTCTTTGTGGTGTGACGTTTGAACACCTCCTCCGTGAGTTGTACCTTTCGGCCTTTATAGTCATCCATCACCTGATGCGAATTCCTCCATTCGTTCGGATCCCCGGTGAACACCGGTGCTTTTTCGGTTGCTGCAGCCGCTTTCTTTCCAAAGGAATCCAGTCCATAGTCATTATAATGCAAGTCACCCAGCAGGGAGGCGGCCTTATCGGGGAACTTTCGGATATAATGCTGGTTCTTGGAAAACACCTCAGCCGTTTCTCCCCGGTTGGAATCCCATCCCTGAGCCTCGTTCATTTTCCATTCACCCGTACCGAGGTATTCATCGACAATGGCACGCATGGCGTTGATGTCTATACCCTCTACCTCGTGTTTCATGAGCGGAACCACCCGGCAACGGCATTTCCATCCATTAGGCGGGAATATCTTTTTCCATCGTGGATCGTTGGCCGGTAATATCACCCCGTCCAGCTTCCGGTGTTCCTCCCTTACCTTTTCATCCCCGGCAGTGACATATTTCCAATAAGGGAACATTTTCGTTTTTCCCATGAGCCGGTGGTAATTGCTGGCGGACTCCGCCGTTAGTACCGCCGTTTCGTATTCCGTCTTTTGCCACGTTTTATTGAACGTGCCACATATTTGCTCCGCTTTTTTGGAGAACTCCTGAAAATTACCGCTCTCCCTGAACGCCTTGTTCAGCTCCTGAATTTCCGCCAGCGTCTTACCGGCGGAGAAATGAAACAGGTTCATCTCCAAAGCGGTGATAAAAGCGTCATCCTGCAGGCCGTATGCGAATCTTACATCCGCATGGTTCATTGAACGTTTGAACGCACTTTGAACACCGTTCAAAAAGTCGGTAGCAATAAAGGAGAACAACTCCGCATCGAACTTCCCGGTTTCGCCGTTTGCAATCCTTGCGGCCAGCTTTTCCGACATCGGAGCGTTATCATTCAGCCTGATGGGGGCTTTTCCAATGGATGCCCCGACCTGCGGGGCTTGCACGAAAAAATCCCATAAGCGCATAAAGAAATTACGGTCTGCATTACTGATTGTATCCTCCTCCGAATCCTCTCCTATATCGAACTGAGCGGCCTGAGAGGAGGCACGTTTTGCGACCGGCTCCCCATCTTTAGGCACGGGAATCGAATATTTTTCATGCAGGTAGCTCTGCGGGATATCCATGATGTCGGAGAGCTGCACCACCTCGGCAACGGAGAGCTGCTCCGCCGCTTTGGGGAAAATGAACTTTCCGCCAGCAACGGGATACCCTCTCGCCTCCAGCATGGGGAGTACCTTTTGGTTGAGGACACGCTGCACGTACCGGAGGTCAGATTTATTCTTTCCCTCCTCTACCTCCTTGTGAACCTCACCCAATGAACGTGCGCCTTTCTCTCCCTGTACGGTGGTCATGGTTTGTCCGAGGATAGTGATCAGCATCTCCTCGTTGTTGGCCTGCCGGAATTCGTTGTACGAGGATCCTGAACCCGTTCCGCCCTCTTTGGTTTCCACATCCGCCTCTTTTGGGATGACCACATACGGTGCGGATCCGGCTTTATCGAAAGCCTCCTCCAGCAGCTTGCGGCTCTCCGGATCATACGTGTTGTATTTACCGATGCGCTGGGGCATCCCGAAAAGCTCGATCCATTGTGACCAATCCCCAAAGCCTCCACGTTTGTAGATGGCATAGGGAGCCGCCTTGAGTAACAAACCGAAATCCCGGTCTTTGCCGAGAATGAGCAGCTGTGAATCTCCCTCGTATGGTATGCCTATTTCGTCCGTGTCCTGCCGGAGGATTGTGCGGTTTTTCAGGTTGATATGCTTTGCCGGAATCGGTTCCACGTTGAAACCGTCATTAAAGGTCATTTCAATGCCTGAACGCCCGTATATTTTCTTTTTCAGGATTTCAGTCAGCAGATCCTCCCATGCGGTGGTGTCCATCAGGTCTGCGATCTCCTCCACTTCCTCCCCAGCCGCATTTTGGAAAGTAAGCTCCGAGTTCGTGACCGCATCGATGCGCTTTTGAACGGCATCGCTCAAAACGCCGTCAATCATGATATCATCGAGCAGGTCATACAGCTGCTTTGTTCGTCCATTGTCTGCAGAGGAGAGAGCCGTCCGCCAATTCCCCACGTCATACACTTTCCGCTGGGGAGCCTTGACTACGATCTGATGGATGACCAGCTGCTCCTTTGATTTTGCCCCGGCATTTGTCGTGGCCGTCTTTTTTTTCTTGTTCGCCATAGTCATATATTAAAAATGTTGATTACGCTTGGGATTGCTCCCGTAGATATATTCACCTGCAGTATCCGGTTTCCCGTCACCGTCCTCGTCTATAATGGGGAGGTTAGGCTTAATGTCTGATTTCTGCACTTGCCGGAGCCATGCCACGGCACGCTCGTACCTATCCTGCCGGAGCTGCAGGTCAGTACCGGCATTGCATAGGTTCACGAAATGCCACACGGCTATGTCCTTTACAAAAATGAGTAGGAGGGCGTTTCTTTGGCTCCCTGTGGCCTCGAAAATCTTTTTGCGGTCATACGCACCAAGATATCCGTATGCTTCCTGCAGGGCAGCGTCTATGGCTGCCGTGAGGATTGTTTCATCCTCCCTGCTGATAGCCTCTATATTCTCTTTATAGAGGTGCGTTTCCAATTCTTTGGGTGTGATAAATGCCATGATTAAAATCTCTTTTTATTGGTTACACGTGCGCCCACGGTGTAGGATCCAGCCGAGAGCGTGCTTATCTTTTGGTTGATGATCCACACGCCACCCTCGATGCAGTCCACGCCGTCAGCGGGTGATTTCATAGCTCGGTTGATGAGCAGGAACTGCTCCTCCAGCCTTTTCATGTGCGGATTATCCTTTTCGTCAATGTTGAGGATGAGTTGTCCTCGCCGGTTGATCGGCTCAAGGTTTCCCTCGATACGGTCAAACTTTTCCGGTTTCTTCCTGGTATCCGGTATGATCCCGATAAATCCGAGTTGTTTTCCTTTCTCGCTAAATAGCGGAACGAACACCTGTTCATAGAAAGGATCCTGCAGCTTGTTATTTTCGATGTAATTATATACCTGCGTTTTTTGCCCCACGTAATCCCGAAGATAATAATACCAGTTCACGTACTCCTCGTTTACCACATGGTCAAGATAACCGGTGTAAACGTAGAATTTACCGTCATAATACCCGATAAGGAAACAGGCTTTGAAAGAGGTGGCCTTGTTCTTTGAGTTGGACGGAGCCGGATCCCCGTAAACAACGGCAAACTGCAGCTTTGAGAGTGGCGGGCATTTGCCCCATACCATTTCTTTGAACGTGTCACCCTCGGAGAGCGGGTTGTTCATGTATTCTTGCTGGAACGCCTTTGTGCTGATTTTGGACTGAATGCGGTTAATGCGTTCCTCCGTGTTCTTTTCCGGCCAGCTGGATTTGCCATCCTTGTCCCGGATGTTCACGATATCCCAATGGTCAGCTTTATCACCGGCACGTTTCACGCAGCAGTCGAGAGCGATCAGGTTTCCGCAGAATATCACCAGCAAATCCTCGCTGATGGATCGGGTTGGAAACAGAGCCTCCTCGAACCATTCCCATTTCTTTTTCAGGATGTCCGGGTTCCTGCAGTCTGCATCCGTATCGAAGTCATCCACGAGAGCCGTGTCCGGACGTACAGCGTCCTTTCTCGTACCACGGGGTGACTCCAGCGCACCGATAGCCCGGAACGTTGCCCCGGTAGTGAGCGTGAATTCGTCCGCCGTCCAGCTCCCGAACTCCCTCAAATCACCATAATATGCCTTTAGCATGGAATTGCTCTCAAAGGCTTTTTTATAAGGTTCCAAAAGCCGGACGGCGTTCTCGTGACTGTTTGAGATGAGTAGCACGTTCTTTTTCTTTCCGGTCAGCACGAGGTACATCATGCACATGAACACGATGGTGGATTTTGCCAGCTCACGTGACCACGATAGAACCTCGTACCATTCCATATTCGTGGTGATGCGTTTGATGGCCTTTTTATGGAATTTGGTAAAGGGGTACTTTGCGAATTCCGAGAAAAAGAAAAGGATCCACTCGATGACGTTCGCCTCCAGCTTTTCCAGCTTCTTTTTTCGTTCCACCGGCGAGAGGTTGTCGGCGGCTTTGTCCCTTTTGAGTGAACGGTGGTATTCAGTCCACTCCTTGTATGCTTGAATATCATCTATTTTACCCATTTCATTTTCTCCTTTATATACGCATCGAAATAATCACTCAGCTCCTTTGCCCTTTCGAGATCCTGCTGTCGGAGCCAATCGAGCAGCCCACGGGAAACATTGTATATGTCCCTGATGGAGGCATCCTGCTCCAACGCCTCAAGGTCAGCCGTCAGTTTGCGCCGTATATCGGCCTCCGCCGCTGAGGGATACCGTTTTCCCTCCTCTTTGCCTGCGATGGAGCGGTCGAGTTCGTCCAGCTGCGTGAGCGTGGAGCTGATCCGTTCCTCCCGTGTCTGCAGGAGGTTGAGCTTTAAGCCCTCCCATTCCTTAACCCATTTGTTCACCGTGACACGGGAAACACCCACCCGGTCGGCAATTTCCTGCTGGGTGATGTTCTCTTTTAGATACATCAATTTCGCCCATTCTTTCCGTTGATTTGCTTTCAATTCTTCCGCCATAGCTATATCATTTTATAGCCCAAAGGTAAAGCCTTGCGGTGAGTGAAAATAATTGGTTTGTAATGGTTTACGTTTAAACTGAAATGGCTGCGGTTTAAGTTGAAACGGTTACAGGCCGATTTGTACAGCCCGTTTTTTACCCTGAATTTTGTCACAAAATCAAACGAGCGAAATGGGCAAATTAACCTTTGTATTACATGATGAGTCGGTGAACACCTACGGGTTTAGGATGCTCACCAGCGGAGCCAATTTGGAGGAGTTTAAAAAGAATCCCGTGATGCTTCTGAATCACGATGATTACTCCCTGCCGATTGGCCGGTGGGAAAATATCCGTGTTGAGGGAGGTAAGATTTTAGCCGATGCCGTGTTCGATGAGGGAGATGCCCGTGCCGCAGAGGTAAAGCGTAAAGTTGAGAATGACTTTATCCGTATGGCCTCTATCGGTGCGTGGCCTCCGGAGGAGAAAAGCGATGCCTATGACCTGATGCTCCCCGGACAAATGCTCCCTACCGTTACAAGATGGACGGTTCGTGAGGGCAGTGTCGTTACAATCGGAGCCAATCACAATGCGCTGGTATTCTATGACAGAGAGAGCAAACAGATTATCGACCTGAATGATAAGGGTAATCTTATCCGGTTGATAGATCACAGTAATAACCCAAAAAAACAATTAAAAATGAGCGTACTTACAGGAGTATTGAAGCTGCAGGACTCTGCAAGCGAGGCGGAAATCGTAACCGCCATTCAGGGAATCATTGCCAATGCCGACCGCTTGGAAAAAGAAAACAAGACGCTGGCCGCCGCAGTGGATAAAATGAACGAGGCCAAAAAGGAATCCCAAAAGCGGGAGGCGGTTTCCCTGACCGATGCGGCCATTAAAGACGGACGCTATGATGCGAAAGGCCGTGAGAACCTGCTGAACCTTTTCGATAAGGATTTCGAGGGAACAAAGGCTATGCTGGCAGCTATCCCGTGTCGTGCAAACGTGGCCGGTCAAATCAACACGGATAAAGGATCCGGTGTGACTCTCGGTGATTGGAAAGACAAGTCATGGGACGAACTGGATAAGGCCGGTAAGCTCGTTGAGCTGAAAGATGCCGCCCCGGACTTGTATAAGTCCAAGTTTAAGGAACGTTTCGGCATCGAACCGAATCTGTAATTATTAACCAGTAAAACAAGAATAGAAATGGCAATTCAGAAAGAAATTTGGATGGCGGCTATCGTGGAGGGCTTGTTTGCCTCCAATAGCTTCCTGAGCAAGGCGTTCAACGCCGATGAGTACGTGAACAACGGAAAAATTGTTCACATTCCGAATGCCGGTGCAGCATCCGGAACCAAGAAAAACCGAACCGAACTTCCCGCTAAGGTAACCAAAAGAACGGATATCGATGTGACGTTCCCGCTGGATGAATACACCACTGATCCGGTACTTATCCCTAACGCCGACACGGTGGAACTCAGCTATGACAAACGGGAGTCCGTCCTGCGTCAGGATAAACTCAAACTGCAGGATGATGTGGCACTCGATTTCATTTTCAACTGGAGTCCCGCCGCCGCACAGTGCATTGAAACCACCGGTGCGGAGATTGATGCTTACACAGATAAGGCCACCGGTAAGCGCAAAGGTATCTGCAAGGCAGACGTGTTGGGCTTGATGACCAAGTTCAATAATGATGATATTCCGCAGGAGGGGCGTTATTTGCTGCTGGATGCGCAGATGTACTCCCAGCTGTTGAATAGCCTGACGGAGAACGAGAACACGGCGTTCCTCGCTTCCGCCGATGCGCAGAACGGTATCCTCGGTAAGCTGTTCAGCTTTAATATCATGATGCGTAGCAGGGCAGCCCTTTACACTGCGGCCAAAGCTCCCAAAGCATGGAGTACCGCCGGTGCAGCCACCGACCTCGCCGCCGGTCTTGCATGGCACGAGCAAAGCGTCTGCCGTGCGCTGGGTGAGGTGAAAGCGTTCGAGAACGAGGGTGACGCAACCTATTACGGTGATATTTATTCATTCCTTGTACGTGCCGGTGGCCGTATCATGCGGGAAGATAAAAAGGGTGTAATCGCTTTAGTGCAGGGAACCCCTGCAGCGGGATAAGGTTATGGCAGAATTGAAATATTTGGTAATCCACTGTACCGCCACGCCTCAAGGCCGTAAGGTAACGGGTAACGATATCCGGGCATGGCACACGAACCCGGTGAGTAAGGGTGGGCGTGGCTGGAAGCAGGTGGGATATACCGATATGTTTCACCTTGACGGAACGGTGGAGCGATTGGCCCGGAACAACGAGGACGCACGGGTGGATCCGTGGGAGATTACCAATGGAGCAAAAGGGTACAATTCCATTTCCCGGCACATTGTGTACGTTGGCGGTGTGGCCGCTGACGGCAAGACTCCCAAAGACACCCGTACTCCCGGCCAGCTGAAAGCGTTGGAGGATTACGTGAAAGACTTCCACCGCCGTTTCCCACGGGTGAGAATCATCGGTCATAACGAGATTGCGGCCAAGGCGTGCCCGTCATTTGACGTTCAGGCATGGCTCAGGAAAATAGGCATTAACCAATAACAAAGCAAAGAGATGGACGGTCTGATGGATTTTTTAATGTTCGCCCTGCCGGGTGGTTTTATCGGGAGCATCTTCACATGGTTTGTTGGCCGTAGAAAGCAGAACAATGATATGTTATCCCAGCTTCAGGCGTCCATCAATATGCTCAGTAGTGAGAACCGGAAGATATTGGATGAGAATATCCAACTCCGTAGAGAGAATGCCGACCTGAAAGCGAATCAGGAGGAGATGATCCAAAAGCTCTCCCGTCTTACCAAAGAGGTGGAGAGATTAAGAAAAGTAATCAATAAACAAACAGGAAATGATGAGAAATCCAATCCGAGGGGTAACCCTCGTGCTACTTATAGCCGTGTTCTGCCTGATGGGATGTGCCACGGCGAAATTAACCAAGAGCCAGCAGTCACACACGCTGACGGAACAGACGAAAAGCGGAACCACCACCGGAGTAACCGGAGAGCAGTCAGACGTGACGGCTCAGAGGACGGGGGAACTACTGCAGGGACAGACGATAACCGCCCTGACACGGGAGGGGATTCCGGAGTCGGAGGCGAAAGTGGATGTTCCGATACAGAACCTCCTTAACCTGCCGGATGGTGCTGGCTACACGGCCAAAGACGGTCAGGCATCGGTAAGCGTGCAAAGGCATGGCGATAATATCACGGTTACGGGTAAATGTGACTCTATCGCCCGGCAATGCCTTTTTTACGAGCGTGAGGTGTTCCGACAGCGCAACGAGGTGGATAGCTTAAAACGGGTTATTTCCCGGATGGAACAGACGAGCAGCCGGAGTGATGAAACCTACAAGGCGGAGAGCGATGCCGCTGAAAGTATCAAGGAAAAACCTCCCGCTACATGGTATAAATGGCTTTTAGCCGGATTCGTGGGCGGTTTGCTGCTTACCTCTCCACTAAAGAAACTAAAGAATAGAATATTAACCTTTTTAAAATAGAGAACGATGTCAAAAGTATATGTGAATGATGGATACATGATGCTCCTTGATGCCATTTATTTCAATGGTAAAAAGATCGGCAATGTTTCTGAGGACGGTATCGATTGGGGCGGTGATGCCGCTGAATATATCAAGCTCTTTGCCGCACAGGTTCGTAATGCCCCGGTCAAGAAAATAAAGAAAAAGGATGCTACCAATCTGCTAAAGTTTACCCTGATTGAACTTGTTCCTCAGAACTGTAAGGACGTGATGGGCGGAACGGTGGACGGTACAAAATGGGAGGCTCCCTCGGAATCCGTTTCGTTAGAGGGTGCATTGAAAATCCTTTGCGGAACCGGCCAGACTATCGAGGTCAAGCGTATGACGCTGGACGGTGTTGTACGTGGCAAGATTGGCGGTGATGATCCGCTGGGTATCGAGTGTGAAATGGAAATGTTGAACCCGCTGGATGGAGGTTCTCCTTTCAGCTTTGATGACACGGTTCCATTTATTTCCATAACGCCCACCTCTTTGTCATTCGCCAAAGGTGGAGAAAGCAAGACGGTGGATATTGAAGCCTCCGGAGCGTTTTCCGTTGGAAAGGTTCCCACCGGTTTCAGCCTTGAGATTGTAAACGGCAGGATTACCATCACGGCGGATGCCAATACCGGGGCTGCGAGAAACGGATCGGTAGAGTTTATCCTTGCGGCTGATAATACCAAAAAGGCCACCCTCACGTTGAGTCAGGCGGCTGGTAATGCGTAACCCATGAAAAAGAACGTGGAAATAGAGGCAGCGGAGGCTTTGCTTGATGTAGGGGTTTCCCTGCCTTTTTTGCAGTTTAAGATGCCATTCAGAAAGAAACCGGTATCGATCAGGGTAACCATGAAACGTCCCTGCTTGGGGAGTCAGATCCGGATCGCAAGGCTATACCTGCAGTTGGGTATCACATACGAGGAGATGGAGCAGTTCAACAAGCATGAGGAGATGGCGTTCCTTGCCATTCATGGCAAACGTGTTTCCAAGATGGTATCCCTGACCATCTGCCGTGGGGCGGTTTCCGGTCTATTGTTTTCCGGTATTGTCGCATGGCTCTTGAGATGGTTTGTTCCTGACAAGTACCTGCAGGGTGCTAACCAGCGTTTTGTCACTTTGCTTGGTACAAAGTCTTTTATGCGTATTATCGAATCGGTTCAGATATCCAATCCACTGAAACCGAGAGAGAGCCAAAAAAGAAAGGGGAGTTAAGAACGAAATATGTCGGATCCCATAGCCCCTTTGGTATAGTGTGGCAGATAGCTGCGGCCACCGGCTGGAGTGTAAAATACATTCTTTGGGGTGTCAATTACCAAACCCTCCGGATGATGCTTGCCGATGCGCCACATTACGAGAAAGAGAATGATAACAACCGAACCGGAAGCAAAGGCGGTAAAGGGAAACCTAAAAGCCTTTCCGGATTTTTCCAATCACGATTGAAAGAACAATGAAACCCGTTGAGATAGAATTCATAATGAGAGACAAGCTCTCTCCCGGCATTGACAAGGCGGGCAAGTCCGCCGAAACGCTGGGAGATAAGGCCGAGCAGGTGTCTAAAAGCATCACAGACCGTATTGCCGCCCAAAAAGAGCAGATCAAGTATGTTGAATCCTGTCTCAAGGATTTAAAGAAGCAATACGACAACCTTGCACCCGGAAAGGCGCAGCTGGAGATGCGTGCGGAGATAGATGCCTGTACCAAAGCCCTGCAGGAGGACAAGAACATTCTCTCCTCCCTTGAGGCGGAGCATGACAAGGCATCCGTTTCCACCAAACGGCTTTCCATGCAGCTCCGGGAGATGCAGGATGCGATGGCTCGCCTACGTTTGGAGGGCAAACAGAACACCAAAGAGTATGCGGAGATGGCCGATAAAGCCGCTGTATTAGCCGATACCATCGGTGATCTGCGTACCCAAACGAATATTCTCGCCAATGATGATGCAGCCTTGCAGGGAGTGATGAGCGGTGTGAACGGCTTGTCCGGTCTGTTCACGACCGCCACCGGTGTCATGGGGATTTTTGCCTCGGAAAACGAGGATCTGATAAAGATACAAACCCGTGTGCAGAGCGTCATGGCCGTCACTATGGGGCTGCAGCAAGTCATGAATACCCTGAACAAGGATTCCGCTTTCCGGCTGGTCACCGTTGTCAAGATGAAAAAGCTGCTGACGGCGGCCAATACAAAGTTGGCCGTGTCATTGGGCATCTCCAATGCGGCTGCCACCGCTTTGATGGCCACCCTTACGCTGGGGCTTTCCGCCGTTATAACGGGGCTTATCGTGCTTTGGGATAAATACAGCGATGCTCAGGAGGCAGCGGCGGAAAAGGCCAAAGAACGGGTTAAAATAGAAAGTGACGGGCGTTCCCAAATGATCAAAACCCGCTTTGAGATAGAGAATACCACGAAAAGCCTGAAAGACTTTACCGGTAGCAAGGAGCAGGAAAAGGCCAAAGTTGAGGAGTTGAACCGGAAATACGGCGAGAGCTTCGGATATTACAATACCGTTGCCGAGTGGTACGATGTGCTGATCCAAAAGAGTGATGACTATATCCAAATGCTTTTCCTGCAAGCGAAAGCCCAAAGCCTCGTGAACAAAGCCGTGGAAGCGGACGAAAAGGTGAACGAGGTAAAAGTCACGCCCGAATCTGATGTCGAGGGTTCAATGGGGTGGTTTTCTAAAATGGGGCTGCGTATGGCTCAGGCTGAATCCTATGGCCAATTCGATGCCGAGGCTTTGATTGAAAAGCATAATAAAGAGGCAAAGGCCGCAGCTATAAAAGCTGCAGAGGAACAGCGGGATGCTTATTTGGATGAGGCAAAGAAGCTGCAGGAAGAATATGCAGAGCTGGGTAAAAAGTCCGGTATCGGTGGTTTCGTGGATCCGAATAAAAATAACAAGGATCCGAAACAGCCCGCTAAAATTGTGAATAACCTTGCCGAGCTGGAACTAAAAGCCCGTCAAAAGATAGAGGATCAGCGTATCGCCCTGACGAAAGAGGGATACGAGAGGGAGCGTGCGGAGGCCTTGCTTAATTTCGAGAGAGAAAAAGACCGTATCACGGGTGAGGAACAGCAGCGCATTGAACTGTACAATAAGCTGAAAGCCGCCGGGGAAAAGGTTACTCCTGAACAACTTGCCAATATATCCGCTCAGGCGGCCACGCAACGCATACAAGCGGCGCAGATATATGATGCCACCGTTGCAGATATTGATAGCAGGGAAAACAGGGATGCCACCGAGAAGAAAAAGAAACAGCAGGAAACCCTGCAAGAACTCCTGAGCAAATATCGTGATTTCGAGGCGCAAAGAGCCGCCATAAAGAAACAGGGTGATGATGATATCGCCCAGCTGGAATCCCAGCGTACAGCGGAAAATTCCGATGAGATTGACCGTGCGATAGCGGTTGCAAAGGAACAAGTAACGAAAGGCATCCAATCCATTAATGATGCCGAGGCCGAGGAGGCATCCAAAGATAACGATTTTTTAAAGAAATTATTCGGGGACTATTCTTCCATGTCCTTTGATTCGCTGCAAAAACTTATTTCGCAGGCCAAACAGCTCCGGGCGTATCTTTCCGGTAACGGGGATACGAAAGGCATCACGTTTATTTCGCCTGAGCAATTAAAGAATATAGAGAAAAGCCCGGAAAAACTTGAAAAGTTAAAGAAAGCACTTGACAAATTGCTCGATTCCGACAAAGGCGGCAATAACAAGTGGGAAAGCATTTTCAAGACATTCGAGAAAGGCTTTGCCGAACTAAAGGGAGCCAAAGGAGCCAAAGAACTATCCGGAGCTATCGGCACGATTGGCGGTGCTGCATCAGATGCGGCTGGCGAGCTTGCTAATATGTTCGACCAAATGGGTGACACTCAGACGGCGGATGCCCTGAGTGGAATGCAGCAGGTCATGGGTGCGGTTTCCAACATCGGGCAAGGATTTGCAAAAGGCGGTTTGATCGGCGGTATAGGTGCGGCCATCGGCGAGGCTGCCAATTTTATCACCTCGGCTTTTGCGGCGGAAGCCCGTCACAAAGAGGCTTTAAAAGAGATTGAAAAGGCAAAGCTCGATTTTCAGCGGCAATACAATCTCCTTTTGCTGGAGCAGAATCTTTTGCTGGAAAAGGCTGAGAATATATTCGGGGAACGTCAGGTGGCAAAGGCCGCCAATGCGATAGAGGTTTACCGGGATGCCCTCTCCCAATTTAAGGACGAGCTTTCCGGAGAAGCCCCGACCATGAGCTGGATGGAACGCATGACGGGAGATTTTGCCGGAACTTACCGCAAACGGTTGGAAAATTATCAGAAAGGTTTCGGCGGTCTGAACGATGCCCAGATCGTAACCGGCCACAAGAAAACCGGTCTGTTCGGTTGGGGAAAGGGTAAAGACGTTTATAGCGGCATTCTCGATGTTTACCCGGAGCTGATCAAGGCCAACGGTGAGCTGGATACGGAAATGCTCCAAGTGATCCTCGATACCCGTAAGATGAGTGATGAAACCCGGAACTACCTCGAGAACCTGATCGACCTGAAAGATGCGATGGACGAGGCAGAGCAGGCTTTGGAGGATTACCTGCAGGAAACATTCGGGAGCCTCGGCCCGGGTATGCTGGACTCCATCACCTCCGCCATCAAAGGGGGCGGTACGGCTTTGGAGAACTTTGCGGATCAGGCAGTATCCGTGTTTGAGGATCTCGGTGAGCAGATCGCATACTCCTTGTTTTTCGCTGATAAATTTGATGACCTGCAGAAGCAGCTCAAAGAGGTTTACGGCAGTGGTAAAAGCGAGGAACAGATTGCTAATGATGCCATGCGGCTCGTGGATGACTTTTACAATAATATCGGCAGTTCCTCCCAACTCATATTTAAAGTCGAGAGTCTCTTCATAATTAGTTGTTAATCCGTTGGGCAATTCAACGTTAATCAAATATGTTTCAATGGTCTTTTCTCCTGTTTTCTGCGTTTGGGTGACCAAAGAGATAGAAGATACATATCCTTCTATATATCCATACTCCATGTAGGGATAGTTCTCTAACTTAATAACGACTTTACTGTTTTCTTTTACCTTTCCGGCTCCATTGGCCGGAAGCAGCACCTGACCATATATATGGTTTTCCTTGGGTATCACTCCAAATACCGCTTCTCCTGCCTGCACAAATTGACCATCTGAAATAAATTTCAGGAACTCTACTTTTCCATCAAAAGGAGCTTTGAAAACATATTTCTGTTCCCATGCGGCCATATTTGCTATCAAGTTCTGATGAGTGGACAAAAGTTCCACTTTCAGTTCCCGTTCTTTCTCCAGTTGTTCCACTTCCAGTTGCTCCAGCCGATGGTATGCTTCTGTGATTTGCATGCGGGTCGAGGCAATCTCCCTATTTATGTTTTGTACCTCCTGTACTGTTGTCAGGTAATTATTTTTAATCTGATCGGTCTCATATTCATAAGTCGCTATTTCCTGCTGATCAAGAGAGACATAACGTTTAAGCCATTTCCGGGCAACATCCATTCTATCTT
>OIWV01002347.1_pt1 | contig 13919 bp, 8 predicted proteins | sample 1587751 | NCBI WGS metagenome assembly OIWV01 (sample SAMEA3888913, study PRJEB22519) | human gut metagenome | biome: human gut; feature: human-associated habitat; material: faeces | place: Denmark | collected 2010
CTTCCGCGATCGCTGCGGGAATGCCTGCGGGATTCTTACCGCCGGCCTGCGCCATATTCGGGCGTCCGCCGCCGCCACCGCCTACCAGCGCGGCAATTCCCTTGATCAGGTTGCCCGCATGGGCGCCGGCCTTTACAGCACCATCCGTTGCCATAGCGATCATATTTACCTTACCGTCCTGTGCGGAAAGCAGTACAACAACGCCTTCGCCAAGCTTATCCTTGAGCTGGTCGCCCAGATCTCTCAAGCCATTCATATCCACACCGTCTACGCTGGTTGCCAGAAGTTTCGTACCCTTCACTTCCACCACCTGATCGAGTACATCGCCCAGTGCAGATTGTGCCATCTTTGCCTTCAGGGATTCATTCTCTGCATTCAGTGCCTTCAGCTCTGCCTGCATATGCTGGATCTTCTCGGTCAGGGCTGCAGGAGTTGCCTTGGCTGCTGCAGCCGCCTTATTGAAGCTCTCTTCCATTGCCTGATAGTATGCCATGACATTGGCACCGGTCAGTGCTTCAATTCTTCTGACGCCGGCTGCGACACCGCTCTCGGACAGGATCTTGAAATAGCCGATCTCTCCGGTGTGCTTTACATGGGTACCACCGCACAGTTCCCTGGAGAAATCTCCCATAGATACCACGCGGACGGTCTCGCCGTATTTTTCACCAAACAGAGCCATAGCTCCGCTCTTCTTCGCATCTTCGATGTTCATGACATCGGTAACGACTGCAATATCCTCTGCGATCTTCTCATTGACCAGAGCCTCTACCTTCGCAAGCTCTTCCGCAGTCATAGCCTGTCCATGGCTGAAGTCGAAACGGGTTCTTGCGCCGTCCTGGTAGGAACCCTGCTGTTCTACATGATCGCCCAGTACGATCTGCAGTGCCTTCTGTAACAGATGGGTTGCGGAGTGGTTCTTGCAGACACTCTTTCTATTGTCGGTATCTACAGCAAGCTCTGCAGTATCATTTACGGATACGCTGCCGGATACGACCTTACCCACATGTCCGATACGTCCGCCTGCGATCTTCACGGTCTCAGTCACTTCAAAAGTACCGTTTTTTGTGCGGATCACACCAAAGTCACCCTTCTGTCCGCCCATGGTAGCATAGAACGGAGTCACATCCGTGATCAGGGTACCGGTCTCTCCCTCATTTAAGGTATTCACCAGTTCGGTCTCGGATGCCAGTCCTACTACTTTACCTTCTGCGGTCAGCGCATCATAACCTACAAATTCGCTGGTGATCTTATCATCCAGTCCATCGAATACACCTGCGGCGGTAGTCAGCTTCTGGGAGAAGTTCTGTCCTTCTCTTGCCTTCTGCTTCTGCTCTTCCATGGCAGCGGCGAAGCCTTCCTCATCTACAGTCAGATTCTCTTCCTGTGCCAGCTCTACGGTCAGCTCCAGAGGGAATCCGAAGGTATCGTATAAGTAGAATGCGGACTTGCCGTCGATCTCCTTTTTACCTTCACTTCTCTTCTGCTCCAGAATCTTCTGCAGCTCCTTCATGCCGTTCTCCAGAGTGCTCTCGAAGCGGGCGATCTCTTTCTGCAGCTCGCTTAAGACGAACTCGCGGTTCTTCTTCATCAGAGGATAGCTCTCTGCATAGATCTCATCAATATACATAGCAGCAATGTGCAGCAGCTGCTCTGTAGTCATATTTAAAGTGCGTCCGTGTCTTACCGCACGACGGATCAGACGACGGAGAATATAGCCGGCACCGGTATTGGAGGGAAGCAGCTTCGCCTCATCACCGATCAGCATCACACTGGTACGCAGATGGTCTGCCAAAATACGCATGGATCTGGTCAGCTTCTCATCCGCATTGTATTTCACACCGGAAGCCTCTTCAATGTAAGCGATCACCGGAGCAAACAGGTCTGTCTGGTATACATCTCTGGTACCGTTTAAGAATGCCAGAATACGCTCCAGTCCCCAGCCGGTATCTACGTTCTTCTGCTTTAAAGGAGTCAGATGACCGTCATGATGCTTCTCATACTGCATGAATACATCATTACCCAGCTCCGTGTATTTACCACAGTCACAGCCGGGGCCGCAGTTCGGTCCGCAATCCGGTCTGTCAGCGATATAGAACATCTCACTGTCGGGACCGCAGGGGCCGTATTCCAGTCCCCACCAGTTGTCATCAGCGGGCAGATAATATACGTTTTCTTTTTTGAATCCGGAAGCGATACGATACTGTGCGCCTTCCTCGTCTCTGGGGGCATTCTCATCACCGGCAAATACAGTGGCAGCCAGATGATCCGCATCAAATCCGAACACCTGGGTCAGCAGTTCAAAACTCCACTGGCAGCGCTCCTTCTTAAAATAATCTCCAAGGCTCCAGCTTCCCATCATCTCGAAGAAGGTTACATGGCTTTTGTCGCCTACGGAATCAATATCGTTGGTGCGTACACAGCCCTGTACGTTGCAGAGTCTGGTACCCAGAGGGTGCTTCTGTCCCAGCAGATAAGGCATCAGCGGCTGCATTCCGGCAACGTTGAACATAACACCGGTGGATCCGTCAGATACCAGGGATACTGCTCCCACATCCACATGGCCACGGTCTATATAAAATTGTTTCCAAGCTTTTCTCAGCTCATCAGAAGTGAATTGTCTCATTCTCTCGGTCTCCTTGTCTAAAAATTACACCTTTCGGAAAATAAACCTACATTTCTACATTATAATGTTATCGTTTCGCCGCGTCAAGGATAAAACATCACTCATCCTCGTCTTCCAGGATCTCGTTCAATGCCTCTCTGGCCTCCTCGATCTCCTCTTTTTTGCCCTTTTTCAATGCAGCCTCGAAAACAGTGATATAACGATCCAGTTCTTTTCTCCGGTCTCCCAGTGCTTCCTCATACATCCGCTCCGCTCTGAGAAGCACCAGACGGTTCTCCTCCAGGTCTCTGGGCTGGATCTTCAGGTAGGACAATTCTTCCATTCGCTTCTGGATCTCATCATCCGTCATCTGGTTGTCCTGTCCCTTGATGATCATTTTCTGGGTCAGTCCGGTGGATACCACCTTGACTTCCACTTCCAGCAGGGAATTGATGTCATAGGTGTAAGTCACATCCACGGCTTCACTGCCTCTGGGCCCTTTGGGAACATCAATGTTCAGTTCTCCCAGAAACAGATTATTTCTGGCGAAACGGCTCTCTCCCTGTAGTACCCGGACGCGCACCTTGTCCTGATTGTCTCTGACAGTGTACAACTGCTCCGTATGACTGGCGGGGATCACGGTGTTGCGCTCAATGATGGGACAGAAACGGCCGTCTTCAAATTTGCCTTCCTCGTATTCCACCACGACTTCCGTTCCCAATGTAAAGGAGCATACATCCGTCAGAATGACTTCCTTTACCTCCGCCCGGCGTTCCTTCATGGCCGCCTGGATCGCCGCGCCCAGTGCCACGGCTTCGTCCGGGTTCAGTCTTGTATCCGGGAATTTGCGGAACAGCCTGATCAGGAAATCCCTGACCACCGACAGTCTGGTGGCTCCGCCGATCAGCAATACCTCATCGATGTCCGACAGCTTCAGTCCTGCATCCGCCAGACTCTTCTTCACCGGTTCCCTGATCTTCATTAGCAGTTCTTCGCACTCTTCCTCATATTCTTTTAAGGTGATCTCTGCCGTTTTGTTCTCTTCACCCAGCATAAGTTCCATGGTCACCGCAGTCTGATCACTGATTCCCCGCTTGGCTTCTTCTGCCTTTTTATAGAGACGCACCTGTTCTTTCTCCGACAGATGCTTATAATGCAGTCCTGTCTTTTGCAGAAAAAGTTTCGACATCACTTCCGTGAAATCTTCACCGCCAAGATAATTGTCTCCGGCTACCGCCCGCACCTCCAGAATATTGTGATACAGCTCCAGAATGGAAACATCAAAAGTTCCGCCGCCCAGGTCAAATACCAGAAATCTGGTGTCTTTTTCTTTTTCGTACAGGCCGTAGGCCACCGCCGCTGCGGTAGGCTCCGAGATCATACGCTCCACCTTCAGCCCGGCCAGTTCTCCGGCCCGCTTGGTGGCTTTTCTTCTCTTGTCGTCAAAATAGGCCGGTACACTGATCACGGCCTCTGTGACTTCTTCCCCCAGATAGACTTCCGCATCTTCTTTCAGATAACGCAGGATCATGCTGGACAATTCTTCTGGGCGGAACTTTTTGCCGGACAGGTCATAAGTGCGATTCGTTCCCATGCTGCGCTTAAATGCCTGCGCCACACTGTCGGGATAGAGGTTTCTGCGTTCCTGTGCCGTCTCCCCCACATAGACATTGCCGTTCTCATCCACGCTGACCACAGAGGGGGTCAGATGTTTTCCCAGACGGTTGGGGATGATCACAGGTCCTTCCTCCGTAAATACTGCCACCAGACTGTTGGTGGTTCCCAAATCGATTCCGACTATCATATGTTTTCTTCTCTCTTCATTTTAATTTTTTACTTCTTCCCGAACAGCCTCTGCCAGAATCCCCGTTTCTCCGGCTGTGGCTTTTCCTTGTGAAAAGCGGCTACGGCAGGATCCGTATCCTTCGTCACCTGTTCCGAATGATACCAGTGCCAGATGGCCTGCAATCCCATTCCGGGATGTTCCTGCATCTGCTCTTTCAGCCGCTCCAGCGCTTCTTTCTCCCGACCCTTTTTCAGCATCTGCAGTATCCGTACCATCTCCAGTTCCTCGCAGACGGGATGTACACAGCCATGGCAGAAGGAACAGTCTTTGTCCATTTGCAGGAGCGTATCCTGTTCCTCATCGGTGGCCGTATAATATCCCGCCAGATATTCGTGTACGATCCGAAGCTTCGGATATTTCAGATACACATCCTTGCCGCTTTTATCTTCTCTTTCCATGCAGGCTTTCAGCGCCTGTGCATAGTCAGCACCTTTCTTCTTATCTCCGTACAGGATGCATGCCAGGATCAGGTCCGCAATGTCATCCTTTTTGCTGAGATCCTCCTTATGGAAGATCAGTGCCTTATCCATATTCTTGATGGCCACTTTTCCGGAACCACAGATCAGCCCATACCATCCCAGATGGAAAAAGTAATCTTCGAAATACTCCTGAGTATTCCCGGTATTTTTCCCAAGCAGTTCGATCTTCTCCGGCCACGATGTCAGAATATTTCCGGCGATCGTCTTTTCCCCGCACCAGACACACAGATCCAGCTTTTCTCCTGCCGCATCCAGTACATTGACGAATGCCTTCTCCAGAACTTTTAATCCCTCCGTAGTCTTGTCATTGCAGGCCAGACATCTGGCGAAATCCCTCATACGGTTCCGGTCCCGTTCTCCGGCACTTCCCGTCATCTCACGGTATCTCCGGTAAAACTGTTCCGCCATTTCCGTATTGCCCAGCAAAAAATAAATTTCTGCCTGTTCCACAATCAGTTCCGGCCAGGCATGATTCTGTGTTCCGCTCTTTTCATAGAAAAATACACATTTTCTCAGGCAGATCATGGCTTCATCGTATTTGCCGCGGCATCTGTGGATCCGTGCCAGTCCCTTCCAGGCAAAAGGATTGGCCGGGTTCGTGGAAAGCGCCTTTTCATAATCCGCTTTTGCCGCCTCCAGACAGCCTGCCGCATTATGAAAATCTCCCCGCTCCACCAATAAAAATTCACAAGGGTAGGCATACAGATATTCCGTAATGATCGGAAGTCCTCTCCGATAAAATATGGTCTTGCCCGCTTCCAGTTTGCTCAGATATTCCTTCCGGAATTTATCTATGGCGTCGTTCATCTGTTCCTGGGGAAGCCCCGTATTGGTCAGCTGCCATTCATAGGCATCCAGGATCACACTTTTGACATTATTATCCTTCGCCTGTTGTAACAGTTCCTTCAGTTCCTCCGGATGTGTCAGATCCATGTACACCTTTGCCATCATTTCATAGGCCTTGACATAGGTTGGAAAATAATTTAGACAGGCTCTGCCGTTCTGGATCACCCCTGCTGCATTCCACTGCCTCTTCGCCGCTTCCAGTTCGTTGGCATATGCAGTGTAAACCTGATAATCCCCGATCAGTTTCTGGGATATCTCCGCACAGCGTTCATACTCTTCCATCTCCACATAGATCTGTGCCTTTTCGATCAGCATACCGATATCCTTTGGTGTTCCGGTCTCGGCTTTTTCCGCTTCCTCAATGGCTTCGGCGAATTTTTCCGGCTGTACATAGCCATAAGCCCGATAGCACTGCATCCGGATCATATGTGACTGTCGGATCCGGTCTCTGTCTTTTTCCTCCTCTTCGGCATCCGTATCCCGGAGGATCTTTTTCTCCAGGCTTTCTTCCCATTTGGCTGCCATGGAAATTGCCTTCTCATATTCTGCCGCTTCTGCCAGCAGTTTTGTCATAAGTCCCAGATATTCCTCACGCCTGTCCGCAGGAACTTTTGCTTCCAGCTTCCTGACCGTGCGGATTCCCAGATCGGTCCTGCCATCCTGCAGATAACACCAGCCCAGATCCAGTCCCAGACCGGGATCATGGTTCTGCGCATATTCCCGTTTCATTTCCCGTTCCAGTTCGGTGTTGATCTTCTGCAGTGTCTCCAGAAATGTGTCGTCTCCGCCTACGGAAAGAATCTCTTCCGCACATTTTTTTGCCTCTTTATAGTTCCCCTGCTCATAATACCAGTCCGTCAGGCGCAGGTTCGCCATGTAGTGTTTCGGCAGCTTCTCCCGAAGACTCTCATAAATAGCAGACGCTTCTACGCGCCCTCCATTTCTCCACAGTATTTCCGCCGTATTGTAAGCGATCAGATCATCCTCCGGATATCTTGCAGACAGTTTCTTTAACAAAGTAATGGCTTCTGCGGTCTGTCCCTTTTCTTCATAGAGGGACGCACGGCAGATCTCCATAACAGGGTGGGTAATCCCCAGAGCATCCCCACATCCGATCATCTGCTCCGCTTCCTGTAATTTTTTCTCCTGCAGCGCCTGATAAGCTCTGTCATAATATTGCAGAAACTGATCGTAATCCGCATCTTCCGCACCACGGAACTCGGAAAAATCCACTTCTTCCCCGGATTCGCACTTATGTACCATATAGCTTACAAACTGTGCCGGAAAGTGCTCTCTGAAGGCCCCCGCATTCTGTACAATGTGGATTTTCTCATCCAGAAGCTTCCAGATTGCGGTCGGCAGCTTATAATGTTCCATCAGAAAACGAAGCAGATAAGTGGTGCAGTTTTCCTCTTCCTCCAGAGAAAGAAAGTCATCCGCCTCAAAAAGCGCTTTCCATTTTTCCACATCACAGCGGTCCGTAATATTCTCATAGACCTTCCGAACACCACGTACCCACTGTCCAGCCGGAGTATCGTCCTCCAGCGTCGGTTCCGCCTCCTCGTTCTCTTCTGCATCCGGCGTTCCGGCATAGCGGCAGGCCTCCTCATAAGCCATCCGCAGTCGCTTGAAGCCTTCCGGATCATCCTCCGGATTCGTTACCGTCAGCTTGTCACGATAGGCATTCTTCAGTGCCCTTTCGTCTTTTGTCTGTTCGATTCCCAGAATCTGAAACACTTCGATCGGTTCCACGCTGTCCCCTCCACTGTAAGTATCAAAGTTTTCGTACCAATAGAAAAAGATATTGAAAAGGAGCAGAAAAATCTTTCTGCTCCTGAATAGTGATCTTAGAATGTAAACTTATCTGCAAAGTAAGCATCCAGATCTTTGATAGCAACACGCTCCTGCTCCATGGAATCACGGAAACGTACGGTAACGCAGCCATCTGTCTCGGAATCAAAATCGTAAGTTACGCAGAAAGGAGTTCCGATCTCGTCCTGACGACGATATCTCTTACCAATGTTTCCTCTGTCATCAAATTCACAGTTGTATTTCTTGGAAAGCTCTGCATAAATCTTCTCTGCACCCTCGTTCAGCTTCTTGGACAGAGGCAGCACACCGATCTTTACCGGTGCCAGTGCAGGATGGAAATGAAGCACAGTACGAACATCGCCGCCCTCTAACTCTTCCTCATCGTAAGCTGCACACAGGAATGCCAGAACCACTCTGTCTGCACCCAGAGAAGGCTCAATAACGTAAGGGATGTATTTTTCCTTCTTCTCATCATCGAAGTAAGTCATATCCTCGCCGGAGGTATTGGCATGCTGGGTCAGATCATAATCGGTTCTGTCCGCAATACCCCACAGTTCGCCCCAGCCGAAGGGGAACAGGAACTCAATATCGGTGGTTCCCTTACTGTAGAAGCACAGTTCCTCAGGAGAGTGATCACGAAGTCTCATCTCGTCTTCCTTGATGCCAAGAGACAGCAGCCAGTCACGGCAGAAGCCTCTCCAGTACTGGAACCACTCCATATCGGTGCCGGGCTCGCAGAAGAACTCCAGCTCCATCTGCTCGAACTCTCTGGTACGGAAAGTGAAGTTACCGGGTGTGATCTCATTACGGAAAGACTTACCAATCTGTCCGATACCGAAAGGAATCTTCTTACGGGAAGTTCTCTGTACATTTTTAAAATTAACGAAAATACCCTGTGCAGTCTCGGGTCTTAAGTAAACGGTGTTCTTGGCATCCTCGGTAACACCCTGGAAGGTCTTAAACATCAGGTTGAACTGACGGATATCGGTAAAGTTATGCTTGCCGCAGGTAGGGCAGGGAACCTTATGCTCTTCGATGAAATTCTTCATCTCTTCCTGGCTCCAGCCGTCTACACTGCCTTCGATGGCAATACCGTTCTCCTCACAGAAATCCTCGATCAGCTTATCCGCACGGAAACGCTCATGACATTCCTTACAATCCATCAGAGGATCGGAGAAACCGCCCAGATGTCCGCTGGCTACCCAGGTCTGGGGGTTCATCAGGATCGCACAGTCCACACCTACATTATAGGGGCTCTCCTGAATAAACTTCTGCCACCATGCCTTTTTCACATTGTTCTTCAGCTCTACGCCAAGGTTACCGTAATCCCAGGTATTTGCCAGGCCTCCGTAAATCTCGGAACCGGGATATACAAAACCTCTTGCCTTCGCCAGGGCTACGATCTTCTCCATTGTTTTTTCCATGTCAGTACCAAACCTTTCTTGCTCTATATTTGTATTGCTGTATAACTTACTTTTTCATCAGTATCGTAACGACACCGTCGGACTGTGACGCATCCACATAACCGTCCTCTCCCATGACAACTCCCTCACTGAGATACAGCACCGGGTAGGGACAATAAATATATGCGCTTGCATTCGTAATGATCATGTGGTTCTTATCCAGAGCCTTGTTCAGCTTCTGCTCCTCCGCCGGCGTACCGTCTGCGGCACTTACCAGTCCCAGATCCACGCTGATCCCCTCGGCCAGTGCTTCTACTCTGGTTCCATAGAACAGCTCCTGTTCGTTATAATCCGCATAACTCTCCGTATCGGTGAATTCCTGCACCACCTGAACCGTAGCGCCGTCTCCCAGCATCTGCACTGTCTTCACAGCCATAGGGGGTTCTGCTGCATCCCCATGTGCGGCGTTAAATTCCTCTGCTTCTTCCTGTACCATCTGTGTAAGGCCGTCCAGACTGTAGAAATCCTTGTCAAACGTATTCACCAGATAGGATACTACTTTTCCATCCTTCTCCACCACCAGAGAAGTATTCACCACCGTCTCCGGAAGCTTTGCTGCCTTGCCACAACCGGCCAGGGACAGCATCAGAACACCTGACAGCATTGCCGAAATAACCTTTTTTGTGATATTGTGCCTCATAAATGAGTCTCCTTTTTTGGCATCAGCCATATCCGATTTTAACATAGAGTTTTGAGTATTTCAAGACTTTTGAACGACCTGTCCATGAAACGTTTCCGATATTCCGAGGCAATTCCCTTCAGTTCGTCAAGAACTTTGTCCGATACCGTAAATGTATATAATTTTTCTATGGGACTTTGTGCTATGTAGCTTAAGGCATACAGGGTGGATTCCTCCAGTCTGCGGCCTGCCGGCGGCCCGGGGTACTCTCCGTTCACTGCAATTGCTTTCAGTTCAAAGATACTGCGTACCAGTTCATTGGGCAGTGCCGGAGCACACAATGCTCTGAGAGACTGATACACTAACTTCAACATCTCCCGTTCATCGTTATTTTCTCTGCAATAAAAGTCCGCCACTTCCGCAAAGTACATGCCATAGCAGGCTCCAATATAATCTGTCAAAAGTTCCGGAAAAAAATTCTGGATATCCGCTTCGGATATGGTATAAGATGTTCTCCCCTCATAGAGGCGAAAGGTACCAAAAGCAAAAGGGTTGGTCGCTGCCGCCAGCCGGTTGCCCGGTTTTCTCGCCCCTCTGGCAAAAGCAGTGATCTTCCCTTTTTCTCTGGTAAGCAGGCTCACAATCCTGTCATATTCACCGAACGGTGTCTGTTTTAATACAATTCCTGTTACATACAGGGATTCCTGCATGATCCATCCTCCCGGGCGTTAAGGTCTGTACATCCTTCCGCCCTGCAGTCCACTGAGGTGCTGCTACAGCACGCATTGGGAAAATCTGTCCCCTCCGTACTCCGCAGATAATTCAGGTAATCCTCCACTCTGCCGGTATGTTCAAATTGCTGCCAGTAATTCGTGAACTGCATCCTGCGCATCCCCCTCTTCTTATCAGTTTATCAGTGTGTCATCCTCTGTAAAAATAGGGTCTGCAAATTTTACTTTTCTATTCGCCCATCTCAATGTCTTTCGGATTATATCCGAAGTTTTTGAGCAGGATATCGCTGTCTCTCCAGTCCTTCTTCACCTTCACCCAAAGCTGTAAATTGACTTTCATTTCCAGCATATCTTCGATCTCCGGGCGGGCCTGGGAACCGATCTTTTTCAACATCTGGCCACCCTTACCGATGATGATGCCCTTGTGGGAATCTCTCTCACAGATAATAGTGGCCTCGATGTCGCAGATATTGCCTCTCTCCTTCATACTTTCCACGGTTACGGCAATACCGTGAGGAATTTCTTCGGATAAAAGTCTGAGTGCCTTCTCTCTGATCAGCTCCGCCACGATCTGACGCATGGGCTGGTCGGTGATGGTGTCTTCATCATAAAAGGCCGGACCGTAGGGCAGATATTTCAAAATGCACTGGATCAGTACATCCGTGTTGTCGCCCTTTAAGGCGGACACCGGGACGATCTCGCAGAAATCCAGTTCCTTGCGGTAGGTGTCAATGAATGCCAGGATATCGTCCTTTTTCACGGTGTCCGTCTTGTTGATCACAAGGATCACGGGAGTCTTGGTCTTTTTCAGCTGCTCAATGATATGACGTTCTCCGGCACCGATGAAATTCGTGGGCTCCACCAGCCACAAAATTACATCCACATCATTTAACGTATGCTCCGCCACATTTACCATGTAATCGCCCAGTTTGTTTTTCGCCTTGTGAATGCCGGGGGTATCCAAGAATACGATCTGTCCCTCGTCCAGCGTCAGTACCGTCTGGATACGGTTACGCGTGGTCTGCGGTTTGTTGGATGTGATGGCGATCTTCTGTCCGATCAGTCGGTTCATCAGCGTAGATTTCCCTACGTTGGGACGTCCGATCAGGGTGGCAAAGCCGGATTTATATGCCGGATTTTCGTTCATTTTTTATTTCTCCTGTTCTTTCTTGTTTTCTGTTACCTCTGTATTTTGCAGAGTTTTCTGCATTTTTGCTTCCGCTTCGGCGAATTTTTTCTGTTCCTCCGTACGGATCCGTTTGGTGCGCTTTTTAATCTTCTTTAAGATCAGTACGATCACTGCGATCACGATCGCCCAGATCACCAGATAAGGAATATGGATCACGAACCAGATCGCTGCTTCCTTCAAGCCCTCGCCGATATTTTTCAGACTATCCACAAATCCGGTGGAAATACGCTCCCAGACGGTCTCCTCTTCCACAGGTGTATAGACCTCTACCTCATCAATATAAAGGTATACGGTGCTGTAGTCAACCCGGTTATCATAGCTGCGAAGCTGGGATTCCATGCTTTCGATCTGATAGCGTACATCGGTCAGCTGCTCGTTGATCGCAATGATATCCTCGATGGATTCTGCCTGCTCCATCATGGAAAGGAGGCTTTCCTGTTCTGCCAGAAGTGCCTTTTTGTGGCTCTGCAGATCCACATACTGCAGCGTTACATCCTCTGTGGATTCAGATTTTCTCGTCACATTGGACTGCTTGGAAATTCCCGCCAGATAGCCGTCGAGCTTCTCCGAAGGAATTCTTGCCGTCAGACGTGCGCTTCTGGCAGCAGACGTTGAACTGGCATAACTGCTATTGGAAATGCTGCTGCTTTCTATGTAGCCTCCAAGCTCCTCCGCCTGAGACTGTGCAGACGCAAGGAGCGCGTCAAAGCTTTCCGTCTCTACGTCCATATCCACATTTCGGATCAGCTTGCGCCCGGTCGTCTCTCCCTTTTCTACGGTTTCCGCCTGGGACGAGCCGTTTTCTTCCGATACTTCCTCGGCATACTCATAGTCGCCGCTGTCATAATATACACCGCCCGCAGCACTGTAGTTTGACGCAGTCGTATCATAGGCGGATTCCATCGCCATTTTGCTCGCCGAGCCGCAGCCCGACAGCATGGATATGGCTAAAACACCCGTCAGTACCTTCGTCATTTTCTTTTTCAACATGAAAATCCCTCCCTTCTAAGCTTCCCATTGTGTATATGCTCCATCGGCTGCACCGAACTTTTGTCCGGGCAGCCGCGTGCTTCAAAGCAGCTGTTCCAGTGTCCCGAAGCGTTCTTTTTCCTCTTCGATCTTCTTCGTATTTCCGACAACACACAGGCAGTCGTCTTCCAGAAATGCCTTCATGTGACCGGCAAGCGCCCGGATATCCTCCGCCGTCGCATCCAGAACCTGATCCCGCTCCTTCTGCAGCTGCTCTGCGGTCTGTCCGGTCAGATAAATGCTCAGCGCGCGCAGCGCCTTTGCAGCCGGGTTCATCGGTGCATCCATTTCACTGACCGTACCGATGACCGCTTGAGTCATCGAGCGCTCATCCCCTGCGAAATGCGCTACATACTCCACGATTCCCTCATAGGCTTCGATCGTCTTGCCAAGATTCGGATCGCGGTAAGAAGCGATATAGGCATCTCCGCTCTTTCCGAAGCTGCACATGCAGCCGTAAGCGCCGCCCTTGACGCGGACTGTGTTCCAGAGATAATCCGTATTTAAAATACCGCGCAGCATCCGCAGCACTCCGGTATATTCTAACCCGTTCTTTTTATAATTTCCGGCGCGGCACACATACTGTACCTGAGAAGCTGATAAAAAGCCCTCATTTTTCTTCGAAACCGCAGCATGCACCGGCTCTCTGTCCACCGGGCAGGTAAACAAATCTTTTTTCAGCGCTTTGGCTTCTGCTTCAAACAGCTTTTCCTGTTCTTCCTCTTCTGCGGTAAAATCAAACATCAGGTTTTCCGGACGGAACATGCACTCGCTCAGCCGTTTCAAAATCTCCGGAAGCTTCTCTTTTTCTTCGTCCCAGTTTGTGCAGAGCCTATCCACCAGCCGATAAAAGTCCATGCCGCTTAAAATTTCCTGAATTGCTACCGTCTCGGACGTATAGGACATTGCCCTGCCCGCCGCAATCGTATGTCCTGCGGAAATCATGGAGGACTGCAGTCTCGATTTCAACTCTGTCAGAATCTCGTACAGGCGCTTCGTATCCGTATAATTGGAACGTACCAGCATCTCTGCTGTCAGCTCCATCGCGTCCTTTAAATGCGCATGGAACGCTTTTCCTTTGATTTCAAACGTAATTTTGCGTTCGGACGGATTTGTGATATTCGGATAAATATTCGTAACCGGCACGATTCCTCCGGTCAAAAGGTCTGTCTGCGTAAACAGCTCCTGATAGGAATAATTCTGCGTATCCACCAGGCCGATCGCCGCCTTCAAAATGCCGACATAGGCAAACAGCTCTGCCGGAACCTCACTGATATCGAACAGCAGGCGAAAATAACTGACG
>OIWV01002358.1_pt1 | contig 13847 bp, 10 predicted proteins | sample 1587751 | NCBI WGS metagenome assembly OIWV01 (sample SAMEA3888913, study PRJEB22519) | human gut metagenome | biome: human gut; feature: human-associated habitat; material: faeces | place: Denmark | collected 2010
AGCAAGCCGGGAGGAGTTCTTGGTACACCGGGATTTATGGCACCTGAGATTGTAAGAGGTGAAGCGAGACCATCAAGGGATACGGACAGATATTCATTAGCGGTATTACTGTTTTACCTTTTCATGGTAAATCACCCATTGGAGGGGAAGCAGGAAGCAAGCATCAAGTGTATGGATATGGCAGCCAGAGTAAAGCTCTATGGAACGGATCCTATTTTTATCTTCGATCCGGATAATAAGACAAACAGACCAGTACCGGGAATCCATGATAACGCCAATATTTATTGGCCGTTATATCCGGAACAGCTGCGCCAGTTGTTTATCAAATCTTTTACAGTCGGACTTAATAATCCAAGCAAGCGAGTAACGGAGCCTGAATGGATGAACCTGTTTGCAAATATGATGAGTGGGTTGATGAAATGCACCTGTGGTGCAAGTGTTTTCTATGATGAAAGTCTGGAAGCAAATGGTGTGGCACATACATGTTGGAATTGCCAGCAGACAGTGAAAGTACCAACAAGGATTGTAATTGGAAAGAATACTGTAGTGCTGAACCAGAACAGTAAGCTGTTACATCATCACATTTATAGTGATTTTGATATGGAAACAGTAGTTGGAGAAGTAGTTCAGAATCCAAAGAATCCGGCATTATGGGGAATCCGCAATGAAGATAAATTAAACTGGACTTATGAAAAAGCGAATGGAACACAGATTCCTGTTGAAGTAGGAAAGACAGCAGGTATTGCAGCAGGCGTGAAAATACATTTCTCCGAGTCCGTCGGAGAGTTCAAGTAAAAGGAGGAAATTGTTATGGCAGATTTACAAAGACCAGGTGGAGAACTGGCAAGCAGACCGATTCATTTCTTTTGGGTAGTGGATTGTTCAGGTTCAATGTCTTATGACGGAAAGATGGAAGTGGTGAATACAGCTATTGAGGAGTGTATTCCGGAGATGGCATCAGCTGCGGATAATAACCCGAATGCACAGCTGCTTATCAGGGCACTTCAATTTTCATCCGGGGCAAGCTGGCTTACTGCAAAGCCTGTACCGGTTGAGGATTATTCATGGAATCCTTTGGAAGCAAATGGTGTAACAGAGATGGGAAAGGCATTTGAATTACTGGCAGCACAGCTTTCTATTCCGCCAATGCCAACACGAGCATTACCACCGGTAATTGTTTTATTGTCTGATGGACAGCCAACAGATTCTTACAAGGATGGACTGAATAAGTTAAAAGCACTTCCATGGTTCAAGAAAGCAGTTAAGATTGCGATTTCTATTGGTTCGGATGCAGATGATGATGTGCTTGAAGACTTCACAGGTAATAAGGAACTGATATTACAGGCAAATAATGCAGCTGCACTTGCAAAGATGATTAAATGGGCGTCTACAACTGCATCTATGGTATCCGCTCCGGCAAGCAAACCTATGAATGCTGACGCAGTATCTACACCTGCAGGCAGTGGAGATCCTTTTGCACCTGCAAATGGAGGAGCACCACTTGTTATAGATATGAGTAATATTCCTAGTCCGGATGACTTTGACGATGGAGCAGTTTGGTAAAAAGGAGGGATTTCATGAAGCGTTATGTATTTGGCAAAAGTGTAAAAGGCGCTACTCACGAAAAGAATGGATTACCTCTTCAGGATAACTGCAAGATAGAAGAAATTTCAGATAAGATCACGATTATAGCTGTAGCAGATGGACATGGCAGCTCAAAGTGCCCCAGAAGCGACAGAGGTTCTTTAATTGCGGTAAATACTTTCTGCACAGTAATGAAAAACTATCTGCTCAATTATGGGAAAGAAAAGGATGGTCTTACGAATCTGGTAACATTTCTGAACAGAGAAGGCGATATGCGCTTCGCACAGGATATATGTGAGGAATGGCAGGCAAGAGTAAAACAATCCTATTATAAGAATAAGGCAGAGAATGTTAAGGACGATAATGGCAATACAGACTGGAAGAAAGTATATTCGCTGTATGGTACGACATTGTTAGGAATGCTGATTACAGATACCTTTGTATTCTCATTTCAGATAGGTGATGGCGACATCAACTATATTACAGGTGATGAGATTTCTTCATTGGTAGAGCCAGAGAAATTTCTTGGCACAGAGACACATTCTTTATCCAAACTTGATGCATGGAGAAAATCGGTAGCATCCGTAAGGAGAAAGAATGCAGCAGATGATGTGCCATATTTGTATATGCTTTCGACAGATGGATTTTCCAACAGTTTTGTGAACGAAGAGGAGTTCCATAAAACCTGCAGAGAGTATTATAAAATGATTGGCGAGCATGGATACGAGGCAGTAAGAGATAATCTTGACAAGTGGCTCAAGGAGACAAGTGAACTTGGATGCGGTGATGATGTCACTGTGGTTATGGCTTATATAGACAAATAAAGGAGGAAGCGGATGTGATTGTAGACCGCTACTATTATGCACAACTGAATAAGCAGGAGCAGGCGGTTTACAAGGCTTTCTACAATGGGCTGATGGCTCATGAGGATGTCATTCCTATTCCAATCAGAGGGCAGTTATCAAAAGAAGTATTCAACAAAATATTCCGGGCAATGACGAGGGATAATCCGTTGATATACTATATCAATCAATCTGCCTGCAACTGGGCGATGGATGCATTTGGTCATACAGCAATCTGTCCACAGTATTTTTACAGCAGGGAAACCGTCCGAAAGTACAACCGTAACATAGAAAACGCAGTGAATAATCTGGCTGCACAGTTAAAACTGACAGAAGGCACAGATTATGAGAAAGAAGTAAGAGTCCATGACTGGTTCTGTAAAAATGTGAAATATGATTTTAAAGGCTCAGACATGGACGAACCGGCTAGAGTAGTTCTCTCACATAACATTGTAGGAGTTTTTGCAAAGCAGAAAGCCCAGTGTGAGGGAATTGCCAAAGCTGTAAAAGTATTGATGAATGCGGTGGATATTAAGTGTATTGTGGCTACCGGGGAAGCAGAGGCATGTGGCAGGAAAGAACACCATGCTTGGAATGTTATTGATATTGATGGGAGTCCATATCAGGTGGATGTGACATGGGATATTGGAGCTTCCAAGGGAAGAATTGCATATGATTATTTCAATGTAACAGATGAGATTATAAGCAGAACACATGGCTTTGAAGATGAGATGCCGAAATGCATTTCATTAAAGGATAATTATTTTGAAAGAAACAGGCTGACATTTAGAAGTAGAAGTCAGCTGATAGCATATATAACACAAGAGATAGAGCAAGGTCGGAATAAATTATATTTTCGGATAGATGGTTTATTTCCGAAACTAAGACGGTCAGAGCTTGCAGGTATGGTTGCAAAGATTGCAGCAGGAGGACAGCGCAGAGCAGTTAAAGTCCAGCAGATTCCAAATGAGAAGGTGGGAACTTACTGGATCAGAATATACTAAGTATTGGAGAGTGAACATTATGTGGCATACAGCAGAAATGGTTAAGATATTTGAGAAAATGACAGAAGGATACGGATACGATATATATCAGAATAGAAAACTGTGTGTCGCATTATGCAATGATTTATTTGCCGATTATTCAGTGGAAAAGAATATTATGCAGATGCTTTTTCAGGCGGGGCTTGGAGAGGCTATGAAGGGAGTCCCATTTAAGAGTGAAAGAGAGCTTAAAATGGGACTTTCTAATATCGACAAGTTTTTAATGGCGCAGGCGATTGAGAGTAGTGTCAGGGGTGATGTATTGGATGTAATGCGACTGGCATTTGTGGACAAAGGAATAAATTCCGAAGTAAAGAGTGCATATCAGCCTGTGATTTCAAAGAATTTCAATGATTCACATTTTAAGATGACATTGCCTGTAATAAAGGAGTTTGCAGATAGAATAGAAGCATCATTTAAGTTTATGTATGTTAATAAAGGTGAGGAAGTGGATTCGGTTCTCGAGAAGTGCATTATTACGGATAAATTTGGGAAGATGCATTCTTCAAGAATGGATTATGAGTTATTGACACATGATAGGTCAAAGAATGTAACGATTAGTATTCCGGAAGATGATAAGAAAATATTTATAAGTGGATCAACAATCGAATTTATCTTTCTGTGCAGCAATCATAAGAGAATTACGACATCCTATAAAATTAACATATCTAAGACAACTATGTTGATGCAGGTAGCAGTGTGTCAGATGACAGAAGCAGAGTATAATAGGACAATTGATATTGTTGGATTGCTTATTAAAACAATGGACAATGGGGCAAAAAGTACAAATACCATTATGGCAGATGGAAGCAGTATGTCTGCGACTAATGAGCAGCCATCATATACTTCATCAGATATAAAGGAATACTCTGATGCATTAAGAAGAGAAATTCATTACCTAAAACAAGGAAAAGGAAAAAAATATAAAATTGTAAATGGAAACAAACTGGTCAAAAGTGATAAAGGAATCTACACTTATCTATTTGAGATGGAAACAGAATTGCATCTGCCGGATGATGCACCGGTTGTAGTAGAGGCAGCAGGTGGGTTGAGAGCAGTAGGTTCGGTTTTATCCTGTGAAGATTTTCAGATACTTTTGTTGTTGGACAGAGATCTGAATGATAAGGTAAACTCAGCATATCTGATGGTAGAGCCTTGGAAACTTCTTGAAGCATTAGACAAGAAGATAAATTCCCTTAATCCTAATATTAACAAATTGGCAATTAAAATAATGGAAGAGGGACCGGATTTATCAACTGACACAGACATTGCAAATGTACCGAAAGGACAGCCGACAGTAGAACACAAACTTGAGACGGATGATATTGTGACAGTATGGGGACCACCGGGAACCGGTAAAACATATACAATGGCAAAGATTGCCAACAGTTATATTGCACAGGGCAAGTCTGTTCTTATTGTATCTCACAGTAATGTATCAGTCGATGGTGTGATTAAGCAGGTTGTGAAAATGCTTGGAACGGACAAGCAGTCTATTTTGGAGGATGGAAAGATTTTGCGTTTTGGATATGTAAGAGACGATGAACTTTCTCAGAATCCATACGCTACATCATTCAATTATGCACTTAGTAAATGTGACAGTTATGCAAGTCAGCTGGAACATTTGATGGCAAAAAGAGATGAACTGCGAGCAAAAAATCAAATGAAGTCCAAAGAGTATGACGAGGTAGAACATAAAATTAAGGAAATCCGTGGCGAGATAAGAAAAGAGGAAAGAAAATACGTAGAGAGAGCGCAGGTAATCGGAACAACTATTTCAAGAGCCACGATTGATCCTATGTTTGAAAAACGACAATTTGACCTTGTAATGTTTGATGAGGTTTCGATGGCTTATGTACCACAGGTTATTGCGGCAGCAGCTTTGGCTAAGGAAAAGTTTATGTGTGTAGGTGACTTTAGGCAGTTAGCACCTATTTCGCAGAGTCCTGATTCTCGTGTATTGCAGGTGGATATATTCTCTTACTTGCAGATTGTGGATGGAAAGGGAAATATGTACTGGCATCCTTGGCTTGTCATGTTGAATGAGCAAAGACGAATGGCTCCGGCAATCTCAGAATTCCCTAGCAAATTTATTTATAACAGATTGTTGAAGGATAATGCAGAGGTAATAAATGGAAAGAAGAAGAGAGATAATGATTTAGTTATTAAGAGTGCTCCTCTGCCGGGAGATGCATTAAATTTAATAGATCTGGCAGGAACATATTGTGCGGCGGATAAGAATACAGATGGTTCAAGATTTAATATACTTAGTGCGGTTATTTCATTTTCTACTGCTGTTAAGGCTGAGCAGAATCATATTGAGACCGTCGGTATTATTACTCCATATGCAGCTCAGGTCAGATTAATCCGTGCAATGCTGAAGGATTATTATACGAAGGGAACGACCAATGTGAGCTGTGCAACAGTACATCAGTTCCAGGGCTCAGAATCTGATGTGATAGTTTTTGATGCAGTAGAAAGTTATCCTAAGAGTGCAGTGGGATATCTGATGGGAAAAGAACCTAATCAGGTTGCCCGCCTGATTAATGTAGCAATTACACGAGGCAAAGGAAAAGTGATTACAGTTGCAAATGCAAGATTTTGGGAAAATGTATTCAAAGGAACAAATCATATTTTCTATAAGTTATTGCAGCATATTAAGAACGGAAAACATCAAGTAATAGATAATCATGATAAAACACTCCAGCCTTATATTGAATCTGTAAATCCGGGCAGAATGATCAAAATCTTTATGAATGAACAGGATGCAATTTCGATGTTTGAACAGGATATGAAAAAGGCAATTTGCTGGTACGAACGAGCAGCAGAGCAGAACCACCCGGCTGCCATGAATAGCCTGGGCGAATGTTATGCGATGGGACGGGGCGTGCCGCGGGATTTGGAAACGGCCATGGAATGGTATCGCCGCGCGGCGGAGCTGGGCGAAGCCATGGCGGATTACAACATGGGATGGCATTTGGAGCAGGCAGGGAAGCTGTCTGAGGCGTATGCCCATTACCGCAAAGCTGCCGATGGGAATGACGACAGCGCCTGGTGGGCGTTGGGGCGTTTTTATGAAAACGGCGTCGTCGTTGCGCAGGACGGAAAGGAAGCGCGCCGCTGCTATGAAACTGGCGAGAAATTGGGCAGTGTGAAATGCAAAATGCGCTTGGCGCGCTGCAAGCTTTTGGGTATCGGCGGCCGCAGGGCAAAGAAAGCCGGTTTGGATCTATGCCGTCAGGCGTTGGAATTGGCAAAGGAGAGCAGCGAAAAAGAGGATTACGGCTATGAAGCCGAAATGAATCTTTTGCGGCGTACCATTGCGGAAAACGAATCATAAAGGACGAAAAAAGGGACGCTTCGGCGCAATGTCATTAAGTTAATCTAAAAACCCAGCCGTTGAGGGGAGGAAAGATACTTTCCTCTTCTTAACGGCTGGGTGCTTTTTTGGGCTGTTGCATTTAATTAACCGCAAATTTTGAATAAAATGTAAAGAATTGCCCTATCCGCTTGCTTTTCCGCCGCATGGAGATAGAGTAAATTAAACGCCGTGGTGAACGGTGTTCGCAAGCAGAATTTGAGACAGCCAAAATGTGAGAGTTTAGCCAAAATTGATTGAATTTTAGAAGTTTTTGATTGCTTTTGTTTGAGAGTTAGCCAAAATTAGCGAGAAGATACACCATAGACAAAGGAAAAGTAGCGAGCATTTTGAACATCAAGCGTACACGCCCTGTTATGGGTGTGCGTTTGGTGTTTTCTTCTTTCATCCGGCGAATTTTCGTTCGGAGGCTAACTCTTATGTCAATACAATCCATTCGCGTGGCACTCAACGCCGCAATTAGAGCTGCCGCACAGCGCATCGGGGGCAAGAGTTTTTCCCGCAAGAGCGCGCTGACAGTGGAAACCGTCATACGCCTTTTGATTGGCGCAGAGGGCGGCTCTTTAGCTAAAATCATTCACGCCGCAGGACTGAATGTCACCGCGTCTGCGGTCACGCAGCGTCGCGCTCAAATCCCACCCAAAGTGTTCCGTTCTGTTTTCGATAACTTCAATTCTACCTGCACTGACGGCGACTTGTTCCGCGGCTATAAACTGGTAGCAGCGGATGGAACGGCGGTCAACCTCCCACGCAATCCTGTTGCGCCCTCCTTCGTCCAGAATGACGGCATTCCCAAGGGGGTAAATCAGCTTCATGTAACTCCGCTTTACAACATTCTAAGCCGCACCTTTGACGATTTGGTTATACAGCCCGAGCCAAAGAAAGACGAAATTGGCGCGTTGGTGGATATGTTGGAGCGTAACACATTCACGCAAAAGACAATCCTCCTCTGTGACCGCGGCTTCGAGGGGTATAACCTCATCGCCCATTGCCTTGAAAAGCCGAATTTGGAGTTTTTGATCCGCATAAAACAAAACAAATCTGCCATGCGTGAGGTGGCAAAGCTACCGATGATGGAACTGGACTGCATGATAGGGTTTACGATTACCATAACGCAGACCAACGAGGACAAGAAAGGTGGTTATATCCATCTGCAAGTCCCAAAGGAAAGCAAGGCAGGCTCCAAGACGCGGCGCGGGCGCTGGGACTTCCCCTCGCCCTATCCCATGCGTTTCCGTATCTGCCGCTTTATGCTTGATAATGGCGAGTTTGAAACGGTGGCGACTTCTCTGCCCGCGTCTTTTACGCTGGAAGATATTAAGGCGACATACCACCTGCGTTGGGGTGTAGAAACGGCGTTCCGAGACTGGAAATATACGCTTGGATTGGTCAACTTACATGGCAAATCGGATGCGTTTGCGGAGCAGGAGATATACGCCAGTTTGACCGCATTTAACTTCGCCAGCCGTGTTTGCCGCGAGGTCGTTATCCGTCAGCCGAAAGGCGGCGTTTATGCATATAAGGTTAATTTCAAAATGGCGGTGACGCTTTGCAAGGAGTTCTTGCGAACACCCAACGCAGACGACGAAAAGCTTTTGAAAGAAATCGCGCGATATACTGTCCCAATCCGTCCAGACCGACAGGACGAGCGCAATCTGAAAACAAAAGGTTTCGCGGGATTTGTCTACCGCGTAGCCGCATGACAAAAAGAGAGGGGCGGGGGTCAGCGACCTCTGCCCCCTCAACGTATTTATTTTTTGAAACTCCTGTTTTCGGGGGTCAAAACGGTCATTTTCAGAAAAATAAATGCCGTCTTAACTTAACAGACCTCTAAAACCGCCACAACAGCGATTGTCATGCGAAAATTTTAACAAGTCTTGCGAAAACAGCAGAAATTAGGCCGTCCCGTCCAAAATTTCAAGAGGGAACGTCTTGCGCGGGGACACAACAAGTACCGCCCATGTATCAAAAGTCAGCGGACTGCGTTTTGGAGGGGTAGGCATTTTTTGAGAAAAACACTTCCAAAACAGTCGTTAAGTTAAGAAATAGTCAGCATTTCAACAAGTCTGTAAAGCGTCCCAAAAATCAGCTGAAATCAGCAGAAAGCGCGATAGCCCCTAAAATCTCAACATTCGTGCGGAATGTATCAAAAATCAGCCAATTTTCATAAAAAGTGAAATAGTGTTATCTTTGACCGCGCTTAACTTAACAACTTGTGGCGGAAAGACTTGTGAGCGACGCATAGGGGCATATCGGAAGACAAACCGCTCAAGCATACAACAAGTCCTCGCAAAGATGCCGAAATCAGCGAAAACTACCGCAAACCAGCAGAGCGAAATCATTCCAAGGAAATCTCAACAAGTCCTGCCAATGCTCTGAAAATTCCATCACGGATTTTCTGCGGTCCATCTTTTTTATTGCTCTGTATGGAAACACATGATATGATGGATTTGGCAGCAGTGAAAGAAACCGGAAAATATGAATTTACGGAGATTAAGGATATGGATTATATTAGAGACCGAAAAAGTAATATTTCATTTAGCTTACATGATAGCAGGATATTACAGATTGAAATTAACGAAGATAAATTATCCTTAAATATGGATCGAATATTTCAATATACTGATAATGAAGAAAAGTGGTATAAGGGAATAATTGAATTTACAAATATTGATAAAGAAGAGTGCAATATTATGGTATTTAACGCTCCATACGGGTATAACGAAGTGAAATCTTTTTCTGGTAAAGAATTATCTTTTGATGAATTTAAGGAGCAATACCCTAATGCAGAATTTGAAATCGTTACAGAGGGATATTGCGGATATGATATAACATTTCAGGGATACATTTGGCAAGCAGAGAACGTTTCGCTTTTTGGAATCATGAGAATCTGGAATATAGGTAATATGATATATCGAATTTAACAAATCTGTGATTTGATGAAGTACAAGGCCATCTTCGAGCGCAACGCCGACCGTCTTGTGAACGCCAACATCATTTACGAGGGACAGGTCATCGTCCTGCCCGCCAAGTAAGCACGATTTTCCAAAGCAAAAAATACCCACCTCGACTTTTCGAGGTGGGTATTTTTTGTGCGCGCCGTTTTTGCTTAACTTAATGACATTGGAGGGCGAGGCCCTCCTTTTTTCTTTCTTTTTTTCCCGGTTTATGTTAGACTGAAGCTACTTTGAGGGGAGGCGCCTATGAAACGTTTTTTGGCCGCGCTTTTGGCGGCATTGACTGTATTTACCCTTACAGGCTGCGGAAAAACAGAGAATCCCGCTGAACCGGTGACGCCGGGACAGGCAGAGGAACCCACCACGCCCACGGAACCGGAACCGACACCGGAGGAAATCGCGGAACAGGAGCGTCTGGCGGCGGAAAAGGCCCGTGAAGAACGGCTGCAGGGACTGCTGAACTCCATGACCTTAGAGGAAAAGGTGGGACAGCTTTTCTTCGTCCGGTGCCCGGAGACCAACGCCGTGGAGGATATTTCCACCTACCATTTAGGAGGCTATCTGCTGTTTGGCCGGGACTACAAGGACGGCGACGTCTGGCTGACATGGGAGCAGTTCATCCAGAAAATCGAGAGCTACCAGGATGCGGCCGCTATCCCCCTGTTTATTGGAAGCGACGAGGAGGGCGGCACCGTCACCCGGGCCAGCCGAAACCCTAACCTCTTCTCTGAACCCTTCAAATCTCCTCAGAAGCTGAACTACATCGGCGGCATTGAAGAAATTCTCCGGGATACGGACACCCGAAGCCGGGAGCTGCGGGCGCTGGGGATCAACGTGAATTTCGCGCCGGTGTGCGACGTGTCCACTGACCCTAAGGATTTCATCTATGACCGGACGCTGGGGCAGGACGCGAACATGACGGCGGATTATGTGAGGCTGGTGGTGCCGGCCATGACGGAGGGCGGCACGCTGCCTGTGCTGAAGCACTTCCCCGGCTATGGCAGCAACGCAGACACCCACACCGGCATCGCCGTAGATCAGCGGCCTATGGAGACCTTTGAGACTGCAGACCTGCTGCCCTTCAAGGCGGGGATCGAGGCTGGAGCGCCCTTCGTGCTGGTGAGCCACAACATCGTCAACTGCATGGACCCGGAGCTGCCGGCGTCCCTGTCCCCTGCCGTTCACAAAATTCTGCGGGAAGAATGTGGCTTTGACGGCATCGCCATCACCGACGATCTGGCGATGGACGCCGTGAAGGCCTACGCCAAGGACGGCGCTGTGGCTGTGCTGGCCTTGCAGGCGGGGAACGATATGGTTGTTACCACGGACTACCGGACCCAGATCCCCGCCGTCATTGCGGCGGTGCAGGAGGGCACATTGGATGAAAGCGTCATCGATGACGCCTGTCTCCGGGTACTGCGGTGCAAGGACACCTTTTTGAGGATCCCCGAAAACAATCCCTGATTGGATGTTCCATGAAAGCAGCCTGATTTGCTGCATTTTTTTGAAAATGTGCAACCAAAACGTCCCTTTTTTCGTCTTTCCTTGTGAACAGCTATTGGAAAGACCGGTCTATGGGAAAGGAGCATTTCTATGAAAAAGTCTCTGCGTTTTTGCGTTTTGCTGGCTTTAGCCGCCGCATTGCTGACGGTCTCCGCCTTTGCGGACACGGGGCCGAAGGCGCAGTTAAAGGTGCTGGTGAAAAATGCCCCGGAGGAGCCATACTACCTCGATCTTTTGGAAAAGGGGGATTATCAGGGGCACACCTATGGCTCCGGAGACGGGGATGACACATACAGCGGGCTGGATTGGAGCTACTCCGAGGAGGAGATCGCTGCACTGGACAGCGAGCTGCTGGACGCGCTGCGGGCGGCGGTGCCGGAAGGCTGGCACGCCTGCACCGCGCAGGGCACCAACGGTGCGCCCATGTGGGGCGACCTGATCGGCAGCGACGCAGGCGGGGTGCGGCTCCATTCCTTCCGTTACCATGGCGTACCGGATACGTATCGGATCATTCTCGTAACAAAAAGCGGCGAAAGCTGGGTATCCGGAGTCCTGCACCGGGCAACGCTGCAATCCAGCGCAACGGTGGATTGGGCGGCAAGGATCGCCAACGCGCCCAGTCCGGCCATGGCCTATGCGCTGCAATTCCTGTGCACCCTCCTCCCTACCCTGCTGATCGAGGGGCTGCTGCTGTTTGCCTTCGGCTACCGGAGCAAGAGAAGCTGGCTGGTATTTCTGCTGGTGAATCTGGTGACACAGGGCGGCTTCGCCGTCTATCTCGCCGTAACGGTGTTGAATCACGGTGTAAGCGGCTGGTCTTTGATCTTCTATATTCCCATTGAGGTCATCATCACACTGGTCGAATTGCTGCTGTACCGCCGTCTGCTGACGGAAAAAAACAAGGCGCGAGCCGCCGTGTACGCCATCGCCGCCAATCTCTGCTCGGCTGTGTTGGGTCTCTGGCTCATTGACCCGCTGTGGCATTTTATCGTGTCGATCTCTTAAAAATGAAAGGAATTTCCCCCATGGAAACTGAAAAGCTATACTACGCGGACCCGTTTTTGACGGACTTTACCGCTACGGTTCTGGACTGTCAGCCGGGTAAAAACGGCTATTTAGTCACATTAGACCGCACGGCCTTCTACCCGGAGGGGGGCGGACAGCCTGCCGATCACGGCGTTCTGGACGGAGCGGCTGTGACGGACGTCCATGAAAAAAACGGCGTGATTCTCCACAATGTGGACAGAGCCGTGGAAATTGGGAAAACTGTCACCGGTGCCATCGACTGGGAGCGGCGGTTCGACCACATGCAGCAGCACTCCGGAGAGCATATCTGTTCCGGGCTGATCTGCGAGCGGTTTCACTGCGACAATGTGGGATTTCACATGGGCGCGGACATCGTGACCATCGACTTCAACGCTGATATTTCCTGGGAGGAGCTGTTGGAGATCGAGGCTAAGGCCAATCAGTATCTTTACGAAAACCACCCCATCGACATTCAGTTCCACCGGGGAGCGGAGCTGGAGGCCATCGACTATCGGAGTAAAAAAGCGCTGGAAGGGGATGTGCGGATCGTGGCCTTCCCCGGTGCGGACTGCTGCGCCTGCTGCGGCACCCATGTGCTGCGGAGCGGGCAGGTGGGACTGGTGAAGTTCCTGTCGGTGCAGAAATTCCGGGAGGGCGTGCGGATCGAGCTGCTGTGCGGCAAGCGAGCACTGGAATATCTGTCCAAAACATGGGAACAGGCCAAGGCCATCGGCCAGCGGCTCAGTGTAAAACCGGTGGACAGCGACGCGGCTGTGGAGCGGCTGGAGGGCGAGTTAGCCAATCTGAAGCTCCGCTGCGTTCAATTGGAGGAATCCGTATTTGAATCCATGGCCAAGGAGCAGGCGGGAAAGGGCAATGTGCTGCTATTCCAGCCTGCCATGCGGCCGGACAGCGTCCGGCGGCTGATGGACGCCGTGTCCAAGACCTGCGGCGGTCTGGCGGCAGTTTTCGCCGGAGAGGAGGGCCATTACGCCTACGCCCTGGGCCGGGCGGACGGACAGGACATCAGCCCTCTGGTCAAGGCCATGAATACTGTGCTTCACGGGCGGGGCGGTGGACGGAACGGCTTCGCTCAAGGCAGCGTGGAGGCGGAGCGGAGTGCCATCGAATCGTTTTTCAAGGAGAATGGATATGGAATATGTGATTAAGGAATTGCTTCACCCGGAGGAGGATGACGAGGCCAATTTCATCTACTCGGAGCTGGACAGCCAGCGCCGGGAGACCCGGCGGGTGGAGTTCTATCCCTCCGGTATGTGCTTTGCCTACGGCGGGGATATGGGACAGGACGAGGTACTGGACCCCGCGCCTTTCCCGGAGGACCTGCGGACACTGAACCGCCCCGGCGAGGTGGAGGTCCGGGCCATTCCCCGGCAGTTGTTCATCGAGGTGTGGAATCAGGCACAGGAGCGGCCCGACGGCTTCATGGGGATGTTCTATTGACTTCTTTACCGCTGCGGAAAATTTGTTTTTCATAGTAAAACCCCGGCCCCGG
>OIWV01002362.1_pt1 | contig 13808 bp, 8 predicted proteins | sample 1587751 | NCBI WGS metagenome assembly OIWV01 (sample SAMEA3888913, study PRJEB22519) | human gut metagenome | biome: human gut; feature: human-associated habitat; material: faeces | place: Denmark | collected 2010
AATCGAAGGGTTGCTCAGACATCCGATGACGAACAGCGGGCTGGAGAAGTTCCTCGCAGACCATGCACGGCTGAACGTTTGACGGAAAACAAAACCGCAGTGCTTCCGATGTAAAATAATAACAGACCTATTCCAAAAACCTCAGGGGGGGGGTATGGATATCCCCTACCGGGTGCTGAACTTGTAGACACAGACATGGCGGTAGCGCTGGCCGGAGCCGAGCACCGTCGAGGGGAAGCCGGGATGGTTGGGGCTGTCGGGGAAATGCTGGGTTTCGAGCGCCAGCGAAGCGCGGCGGCCGTAGGATTTGCCGCCCTTGCCGACTAGGGAGCCGTCGAAGAAATTACCGCCGTAGAACTGGATGCCCGGTTCGGTCGTCCAAACCTCCATATAACGCCCCGCAGCGGGTTCATAGACCGTAGCCGCCAGCTCCAGGTCATGGGCGCTCCTGCGCGACAGCACCCAATTGTGGTCGTAGCCGTGGCCGTGGCGGAGCTGTTCGAAATCGGCATCGAGGCGCGACCCGATCGGTGCCGGACGGCGGAAATCCATCGGCGTGCCTTCGACGGGCATCAGGCGGCCGGTGGGGATGAGCGTAGAATCGACGGGCGTGAAGAAATCGGCTGCGATCATCAGCTCATGGTCGTTGATCGGCGGCCCGCCCGCCCCGTGCAGGTTGAAGAACGAGTGGTGCGTGAGGTTGACGACCGTACGGCGGTCGGTCGTGGCCTCGTGTGTGACGACGAAGCTGTTGTCGTCGGTCAGCTCGTAGGTCATCGTAACCTTCAGGTTCCCGGGGTATCCCTGATCGCCGTCGGGCGAGAGGCAGGCCAATACGATCTTCTGCGGCGTCACCTCGACGACATCCCACACAACCATGTCGAAGCCCTTGGCACCGCCGTGCAGGCTGTTGGGGCCGTCGTTCAGGGGCAGCGTATACTCCTTCCCGTCGAGCGTAAAGCGCCCTGCGGCGATACGGTTGCCGTAACGGCCGATGGTGGCGCCGAGGAACCGCTCTCCGGTTTGATCGACGTAAGCGCCGAGGTTGTCGTGCCCCAGCACGATGTCCGCGAAATTGCCGTCGCGGTCGGGCACCCATAATTCGACGACGCGGCCGCCGAAATTGGTCACCGTCATCTCCAGCCCGCGGGCATTCCTCAACGTGTAAAGGTCGGTCGCCTTGCCGTCCACCGTGGAGCGGAAGGCGGCACGCGAGACCTGCGAATGCCGCGCGGAGCCGCATCCGGAAAGCATTCCTGCCATAAAAAATACGATTAATAAGTTCTGTTTCATTTTATTCGGGTTCGGGAGCCCCCGCCCGGGGCCGACGGCGCCTGCCGCCGGGCAGGGTGCTGTCAGTCGGTTACGACGGGGATGCGGATCAGCGTGAACGAGTGCGCCGGGAAGGCATAGGTGAACCGGTCGCCCCGCGCCTGCGCCTCTTTGGTCACGGTTTTCACGGCCTGACGGGTCATCGAGTTCTCGGCCTTGATGTCGGGGCCGTTGACCTCGTATACCGTCGCCTTGCCGTCGAAACGTCCTGTCTGGCAGAGGATGTCGGTCGTGATGGCCTGCTCCCGGTGGCGGTTGGTGACGTTCACGATCACTTCGCCGGCCTCGTTGTCATAGGCCGCCGATACGTCGAGGTAAGGGATCCGCTCCCTGCCCAGCGCATAGGTGTCGCAGTCGACGAAGGTGTCGAGAGACGTGCCGTGGCAATGCGTGGCGAAGAGCTGCAACGGGTAGAAGATCGTCTGGTACCACGAACCATCCTTGGTGGAGAAGATCGGGGCGATGACGTTGACCAGCTGCGCCATGTTGGCCATCTTGACCACATGGGCGTTGCGGACGAAGATGTTGAGGAAAGTCGATACCACCAGCGCATCTTCGAGGTTGTAGACCTCCTCGTTGCCCTCCTCGCCCTTGGCGCGGTACCATACGTTGTACTCGTCGAAGGCGATGTAGATCGGATCCTTGCGTTCGGCCTTGGTCATCGCCTCGGCGATCAGCCCCTCGGTGATGCGGATAGCCTTCTCGGCGAAGCGCGTCGTGGCCATGAACTTGTAATAATCGTTGCTCCGGTTCTCGACGTAGTTGTGCAGGGCGATGTAGTCGGCGTGATTCTTCAGGTACTCCAGCACGGTACGGTTCCAGTCGATCCAGTTGCCGTTGTAGTCGCTCGACCCGGCCACGACGAGTTTGATGTCCCGGTCGATCCACTTCATCAGCTTGGCCGTCTCGAGGGCGAACTTGCCGTAATCCTCGGCGTTCTTGTGCCCCATCTGCCACTGGCCGTCCATCTCGTTGCCCAGGGCCCAGTATTTCACCTTGTGGGGTTTCTCGTAGCCGTTACGGCGGCGCAGGTCAGACCAGTAGGTGCCTTTCTCGACATTGCAGTACTCGACCCAGTTGCGGGCTTCGTCCATCGTCCCCGTGCCGAGGTTCACGCAGAAATAGGGCTCGGTGTCGGCACGGCGGCACCACTCGACGAACTCATCGGTGCCGAACGCGTTGCTCTCGCGGAAGCCCCATGCCAGGTCGATGCGCGTCGGGCGCCCGGCCTGCGGGCCGATGCCGTCCTCCCAGTGGTAGCCCGAGACGAAGTTGCCGCCCGGCCAGCGCACCAGCGATGTGCGAAGCGCCCGCGTCGCTTCGAGCACGTCCCGGCGGTAGCCCTTCTCGTCCGAAAGGGGCGATCCGGGCTCGTAAAGCCCGCCGTAGATGCAGCGGCCGAGGTGCTCGACGAAGTTGCCGTAGATATTCCGGTCGATTTCGCCCTTTTGGCGTTCGATGTCGACCTTGATTCGGGCATTGCCCGTTTTCCCGCGCGCCCAAAGCCCGCCGGGGATCAGCACGGCGGCCACGAGCGCCGCCAGCATGGTTCTTTTCAGATTCATAGTCTTCGGTTTTTCAGGGTTATTCATCCAGCACCACGATCGTATAGGAATAGGGCGCTATGTCGACAGTCTGCGCAGCCCGGGCCGGCAGTTCCCGCCCGACGGGGGCGATGCGGCGCGGCTCTTCGGGGGTGTTCACCGCGTCGAGGTCGCCCGAGAGCGAAACCATGCGGGCTTGGGAAACCTTCCCCATCCCGTCCACACGCAGGCCCACACGCAGCGGCTCGGCACCCGTATTGGCGATATGGAGCACGACGCTCCCCGCCTCGCGGCTGCGGGTTGCCGTCACGTCGAGCACCCCGTCGGCGCCCTCGACCCCGCAGCCGACCGTCAGGGGACGGTGGTGTGCCGCAGCCATCTGCTGCGCATAATAGGGGGGCATCCCCCACACCTGGGACGGGGTGAAGAAAACCTGCCCCTGATCCCAGCCGTTGTCGTTTTGCCGGTAGGGTTGCAGGGCATTGGCCGCGCAGGAGGTCAGCACGAAGTCGCCCATGCGGCGCACGGCGTTCTGAAGCGTGACGTGTCCCAGCACGCGCTGCATGTCGTGGCGGTTGCCGTTCTCCTCGAAGATGGCGCATTTCATCGTGGTGGAGGGGTTCCACCTGAGGAACAGCTCGCGCATACGGCGCAGTTCGGCCTCGACCTCCCGGCCGCTGGCGAGCTGGTCGACCCACGGATGGTAGTCCCAATAGTCGGCTTTGCCGTCCAGGGCACGGAACGTCCGTTCCATGCTCGGCGAATCGGCACGCCACCACGCCGTGGAGATCAGTTTCACCGACGGGTCTTTACCCTTGATGGCGTCGTGCAGCAGGTTGAAGCGCTCGACATAGTGGTCGTATTCGTCGGCACGGTCGCCGTTGAAGAGCACCTCCTCGTTGCCGATGCCGATATATTTCACGCCGTAAGGCTCGGGGTGGCCGTTCTCGGCACGCCGGCGCCCCCACTCCGACGTCACCGGGCCGTTCAGGTACTCGATCATGTCGGCCATATCCTGGGGCGTCTCTTCGATATTGACCGCAAAGGCCGCCGTGAAGCCCGCCTTCTCGCAGAATTGCAGGAAATCCTCGATGCCGAAGCCGTTGGTCGACCAGCGGTACCAGTGGCCGTGGTAGGGCGGCCGCTTGTCGCGGTCGCCGATCATCTTCTTGAAGCGGTAGCCCGGAATGTTGATCATCGTACCGCCGTAACGCAGGAAGGTCAACCCCTGGTCGACCATCGCCTGCCCGATGTCACCCCGCAGCGGCAGGCCGCGGAAGCGGTCTTCGCCCGTGGACATCAGCGTCACCTGATCGGCCTGCACCCTGCCGGGGCGGTCGAGGTAGAGGGCGAAGCGGGCATCCCCGTCCGCGGCGGCGGCAGTCAGTTCGAACGGAAATTTCTTCCAGGCCGCACCGATGCCCGTGATACGCTGCGAGGCATATTCCTTCGTGCCGTCGGCACTCTGCAACGCCACGACCACATCGCCCGACCCGCGCAGGTAGAGGCGCCCTTCGAATGTCTGCCCCTTGCGTATGGCAATGCCCCAGCGGTTCAGTCCGGCATTGGCGATGCCGACGGTTCCCGTCCCGGAGACGAATTCCACGCTCTGCGAGCAGGCGCCGTTATAGGCGTCCCCCGCCTCGTGGCGGTAGGCAGCCACGACACCGCCCGTCGAAAAGGCGTCCCACTGCCGGCTGACCTGCACGGCCGGCGTCGTGCGGAACACGAGTTTGCGCGACGCACCGTCGGCCGTAACCTTCACGTTGCGGAACCGTGCCTCGGAATTCCACGTACGCAGGGCGACCCGGCCCCTGGCCAGCACGGGATCGTCGTCCTCGGCACGGAGCACGCAAGCCCCGTTCAGGAAAACCTGCAACGTGCGGCCGTCGGTCTTGAATCCCAGTCTGTTCCATTGTGCGGGGTCGCACGACACGGCAGCATCGGCGATCGGCGTGAAATTGTTCTTATGCTTGCCCAGCACGACCTTACGGCCGTCGGCCGCAAGGCTTATCTCGTAGCCGTGGAAATTGTCGGCGCCGTTGCCAGGCTCCGAAACCCCGGCCAGCAGGCCGGCATTGTCGCCACCGCCGCCGCGGGTGAATTTCAGTTCGGTCTCGACCTCGCCCGCAGCCATCTCCAGCGGGTCATAGACCAGCTTGGCGCCCGCATGAGCGGCACAGAGCAGCTCGTCGCCGGCAACCTGCCACTCCCCTTCGTAGGCCGAGCAGTCGTCGAAAAGGGGGTTGGGCACGGGCTCCTCGAAACTCTCGCCGAAGATCCGCTGGTCGTAAAGGCCTCCGTAAATCTCGTGGTTGACGTCTTCGATGCAGGCCCCGTAAAGCCAGGGGGTGACGCTGCCCTCGACTTTCGACGCATCGACCGTGATCGTGGCGTCCGTTGCGCCGCCCGCACAGGCGGCGGCCATGGCGGCACACAAGGCCGCAAGGGGAATTTTTTTCAGGAAACGGTTCATATGTCCGGGTTTTTATTTTACCAGTTCTTTCTGTATCTGTTCGAGCGATTTGTCCTTGGTCTCGGGGAGCTTTATCGCAAAGATAAGGCTGCCGAGAGCAATAAGCGCGAAAAATCCGAAGATATAGGTGCCGCCGACCGAAAGGAAGACGGGGAAGAACCACGACAGCAGCGCCGACCACACCCAGTGGGTCATGCTGCCCAGCACCTGCCCCTTGGCACGCACCGAATTGGGGAAGACCTCGGAAATGACCACCCAGATCGTAGCGCCCAGCGACACGGCGAAGAAGGCGATGTAGCCCATCAGGCAGACGAGCATGTAGTAACCTTCGAAGCGTTCGAGCCAGAACCCGCGCGCCACGAGCACCAGCGAGACGAACATCCCCACGGCACCTACGCCGATGAGCTTCTTCCGCCCCACCTTGTCGATGAGGAACATGCCCAGCATGGTGAACGTGAGGTTGGTGATGCCGATCACGATCGACTGCATCATCGCCCCCTCGCGGAAGACGCCCGACATCTCGAACAGGCGCGGCGCATAGTAGAGGATGGCGTTGATCCCCGTGAGCTGGTTGAACGTCGAGATGAGGAACGCCAACAGGATGGGGATGAAATATTTTTTCCGGAAAAGCCGCTCGCCCGTATCGCCCGCCCCGGCGAGCGAGGCGCGGATCTCGGCCATTTCGGCTTCGACATTCTCGCGCGTGGTGCGTTCGAGTACACGGCGCGCCTCGGCGTCACGGCTGCGGATAAGCAGCCAGCGGGGGCTTTCGGGCACGGTCATCAGCAACAGGCCGAAGGCCAGTGCCGGGACGGCCTCGATGCCCAGCATCCACTGCCAGTCGTGGGGAATCCCCACGATCCAGTAATTGGTCAGGTAGGCGATGACGATACCCAGCACGATGTTGAACTGGAAGAAGGCCACGAAACGCCCGCGCCAGTGCGACGGGGAGATCTCGGCGATATACATCGGCCCCACGACCGACGAGGCACCGACGGCCAACCCGCCCACAAAGCGGAAGAACATGAACGAATACCAGTTGACGATCACGGCACTGCCCACGGCCGAGATCAGGTAGAGCCACGCGATCACTTTCAGCGAGCGCAGGCGCCCGTAGCGTTCGGCTGGGCCGCCGCAGACCAGGGCGCCGACGATGGTGCCGATAAGCGCCGTGGCGATCGTGAAGCCGTGCGCGAAGTCCGAGAGCGCATAGATCCCCTGGATCGCCTTTTCGGCACCGGAGATCACGGCCGTGTCGAAGCCGAACAAAAGGCCGCCGAGCGAAGCGACGAAGGCGACATAAAACATGAAGCCTTTAACGGATGTTTTCATATCAGGTCGGATTAGTTGGTTTTCAGTTTCGGTTCACGCCGGTTCAGAGGCCGAATTCGATCCGGTTGATCACATGGTTCTGGTAACATTCGTCCAGTTCGACGAAATAGCCGCTCCAGCCCCAGACGCGCACGATCAGGTTGCGGTGCCGCTCGGGATGCACCTTGGCGTCGAGCAGCTTTTCGCGGCTGACGGTATTGAGCTGCAACTGGTGGCCGCCCAGGGCGATGTAGGTCTTGACGAGCATGCCCAGTTTGCGGACGCTCTCCTCGTTGTTGAAGACCGACTGGTCGAACTCGAGGGTCAGCGGCCCGCCGTTGACCACATCCTCCAGTCGCGGTTTGGTGAAGGATTTGATGACCGATACGGGCCCGCGCTGGTCGATGAACAGGCTCGGCGAATAGTTGGCGGGGATCATCTCCCCGGCACTACGGCCGTCGGGCGTGGCACCGAGGCCTGCGGCATGAAAAACATAGTACATGGCCGTACCGGTGCCGGCGCGGTAGATGCCGCCCCGCTCGTTGCGGCGCCCTTCGAGCGCACGTGCGAACGATGCGAGCAGGTCGCGCCCGATGGAATCGGCATAGTCGTCGTCCTGCCCCATCTTGGGAGCCTCCCGCCGCAGCAGGCGTTGTAATTCGGGTGCGCCGCGGAAGTCGTCCTCCAGCGCCGAGAGCAGCGTCGGGGCATCGAAACGGCGCTCCTCGAAGTAGAATTTGCGCAGCGCCGCCAGCGAGTCGGCCGCCGTGGCAATGCCCGTGCCGTGCAGACCGTAGTTGTTGTAGCGCGAGCCGAGCGAAATGTCCTGCGCCCGTTCTATGGTGCCGTCCATCAACAGCGACATCATCGGTGCGGGGGCGATGTAGAGGTTGCGGTGCTTGCGGCAGATGGCGTCGGCCTTTTCGGCGATCTTCCGCTCTACACGGCCGTAGAAGGCCGCATAATCGGGGCATTGCTCCAGTTCGGGCAACACCTCGCGCACGCAGCCGATGAGCGACACGGCGTCGATGTTGGGGATGTCCATCGCATGGTTGGGGATGATGAACTCCCAGCAGGCGGCCACGACATAATTGCGGGCGTCCTGCTCCGAATAGCCTTTCTTCATGAGCCCCGGGACGATCACGTCGTCGTTGCTGTACTGCGGGAATCCCAGCCCCTTGCGGGTGAGCTGCGACCCCAGGAAGAAGATTTCGTCGGGCGTATCCGCGTCGACGCGGATGTTGATCTTGGGGTCGATCAGCTCCAGTTCGCAGCTGGCCCGCAGGCACATCTCCGAGAGGCGGTTGAAAAGGTAGTCGCCGTTTGCGGCGCGGCCGCCCAGCACCATGCTCTGGCCGTTGTCGCCCTGCTGCATACCGGGATAGAGGTCGCTGTCCTTGTTGCATGCGAGGAAGAACTCTTCCACCAGGTCGAACGCCTCCTCCTCGGTCAGCACACCGCTGTCGATGTCATGGCGGAAATAGGGGTACATGTACTGGTCGAAACGCCCCAGCGTATTGTGGTAATTGCCGGCCTCCCAGATCGCGAAATGGAGGATGCGCAGCAGTTGCAGCGCCTCGCGCAGCGACCGGGCGCCGCGCGTACGCACGGCCTCGAGCACTTGGGCCGTATCCGCCTGCCCCGCTTCGCGGGCATGGGCGGCGTAACGCCCCGTAAGCTCCTGCACGGCCTCGATGCAGAGCGCCACCGACCCCAGGAAGATACGCTGTTCCTGGTCGAGCGAATCGTCCGCCAGGCGGGAAGCGATTTCGGCCTTCCGGGCATCGAGCCCGAGGCGGATGGTGGTTTCGTAGTCGGGCGATATGTTGCAGACCGTCCCGCGCTCGTGGATGTAGTGCGACGCCTTGATCCCGTCCCACTCCTGCGGGGTGAAGATTTCGGGCACTTCGGTAACGGTGCGGGTGAATACGATCTTTTCGCCCGGCAGGATCACGGGCTGTTCGGCACGCATCAGGGCTGCGAGCATCTCCGCCGAGCGCCTCACGGGCGGCATTCCGGCCGCTGCAAACCCGATATTGAGGTTGTCCAGCCCGAGCCGGGCCGGGGTACGGCGCAGGACATGGTGCTCTTTGCGGAGGATATAGCCGCGCAGGTTTTCGATTCTGGGATTCATTGTATGAGTGTTTTAAGATTGTAGTCGCTGAAAACGTCGTGGACACGGGGCTCCGCCCCGGTATCGAAACCGGGGGCATACGTCCGGCCGATCATGGCGTACTTCGCCCCGGCGGTCTTGTGGTAGCGCAGGATCTCGACCCGCTCCAGCCCCGGGGCATCCTTGATCAGCAGGCAGGTCTGCAACATGTTCTCCCGCGTATCGTTCACCCCGGGGATCAGCGGGATGCGGACGACGAACGGCCGGCCCGAAGTGCACAGCCATGCCAGATTGCGCAGGATGGGGGCATTGTCCACCCCCGTCCAGCGGCGGTGCTGCACCGGGTCGGCGTGTTTCACGTCGAACAGCACCAGATCGGCGTGCCCCGCCACCCGGCGGAAAACATCCGGCGCGGCATAGCCGCTCGTCTCGACGGCCGTATGCACCCCCGCGGCCTGCAACGCGGCAAGCACCTCTGCCGCAAATGCGGCCTGCAGAAGCGGCTCGCCGCCCGTGAGCGTCACACCGCCGCGGTTCATGGCATATACCGCCTTGTTGCGCAGCAGTTTGCCGGCCAGCTCCCCCGAGCAGATCGCGTACCCGCACATCGTGCGGCCGTCGCGGCGATCCATATACTGCGGCTCGGGGGAAATGCCCTCGGGATTGTGGCACCAGGCACAGCGAAGCGGGCACCCTTTCAGGAAAACGGTGGTGCGGATACCCGGCCCGTCGTGTATGGCGAACTCCTCGATGCTGAAAACGATCCCTTTCTCCATTGCGCTGTGTGATCTTTTGGGCAAATATAAATAAAATTTCGTCATACTGGTACGAACTGGTATGATTTTTTTTTATTTTTCGTACCGGTTCGTACCGATATTACCCGATTTTACGTATATTTGCACGACATTGCGTGTGCAAAGCCATGAAAAACAACGAATCGAAATACAAACAGGTCGTCAACTTCGTCATCGACGGCATCGCCGAAGGGAAGCTCCAGAAGGGGGACTGGATACCCTCGATCAACGAATTCCGCGAGAATTACCACCTCTCGCGCGACACGGTCTTCGCCGGGCTGAGCGAACTCAAATCGCGCGGCATCATCGCCTCGACGCCCGGCGTGGGCTACTACATCGCCTCGGCGCGAATCCCCTCGGAACAGAATATTTTCCTGCTCTTCAACGAATTCAACGAATTCAAGGAAGACCTCTACAACTCGTTCATGGAGCACGTCGGCAAAGGCGTAAGCGTAGACCTCTATTTCCACAACTACAACCGCAGGGTCTTCGACGCGCTGGTGACCGACGCCAACGGCAAATACACCACCTATATCATCATGCCGGGCAAGTTCACCGGCATCGGGCCGCTGCTCGAAAGCCTCTCGGGGCGGGTGTTCCTGCTCGACCACTTCCACCCCGAACTGCTGGGCAGGTATTCGTCCGTGGCGCAAAACTTCGAAAAGGACACCTACGAGGCGCTCTGCCACGGGCTGCGGCATATCCGCAAATACGAACGGCTGCTGATGGTGCAGCACGAAAAAAAGGAGCCGCAGGAGCGCTACGACGGACTGGTGCGCTTCTGTGCGGAACACGGGTTCGGGCACGAATACCTCGCCTCGATCCGCGACCGCGAAATCCGCGAAGGCGACCTGTTCATCCTCGTCAGCGACCGCGACCTGGTGACGCTGCTCAAGCAGGCCGAGCGGCAGCAGATGACGCCCGGCCGCGAATTCGGCATCATTTCGTACAACGACACGCCGCTCAAGGAGATCCTCGCGGGCGGGATCACCACCCTCTCGACCGACTTCCGCCAGATGGGGCTGACGCTGGCGCAGCTGATCTCCCAGAAAGGCATCCGCAACATCGAGAACCCCTGGATGCTCAACATCCGGCGCTCCCTGTAAAACGGCAGCAGGCCGCGATTCCGCCCTCCCTGCGGGCGGAGCAGCGGCCTGACGGGCTGACGAGCTTACAGACTAATGAGCCGGCGGACAGACAGACAGACAGACAGACAGACAGACAGACGAACCAATGGGCTGACGGGCGGGCAAACTGGCAGACCGAAGGACTGGCGGGCCGGCGGACTGATGAGTTGACGGACGGACAAACCGATGAATTGGCAGATTGACAGCCGGGGAAACGGCTCCGGCATACGCCCCGAAAACAAACATCCCGAACTACGAATGTCCGGGATGTTTTTATTTCTTCGCCCTGCGCAACTCTTTCGCCCTGCGCTGCGCCTCCTGCGCTTCGGCCCGCTGTTCCAGCACCTCCTTGCGGGATCGGAACTTTTCCCGCCCCGACAAGACCCGCTCTTCATAACGCCGCTGTCTGAGCCTTCCCAACCAGTCAGGCGCCAGCACGACCGAGACATACCCGATCGCCTGTCCCGCGCAGTAACACCCGACCTGCGCCCACAAATTCCCCTCGAACGCCCCGACGGGCAGTACCTGGTATTCCAGCCAGGGAAACAGGGCGAACATCACCAGCAGCATGGCCGCATCGAACCGTTCGTTGCGCGACCATCCGAGCCTGCGCCACCCCAAGAGGAGAGCCAGCAGGTTGATGCACAGCATGGAGGGAATAAGCATCCGGGGCGTAAGCAGCGACACCCCGGGACGGAACAGGATGACATAAAGGCCCGGCACGGCGGGCAAGACGAGCTGCGCGGCAAACAGCCCTATTTTCATTCGTTCGGTTTTCATAGAGATACGGAGATCGGGGCACCCTCCGATACGGCACATCGAATATAGGAAAAAATCCCGGACGGTGCAAATCGCCGTCCGGCTTTTCGTCCGGCAAAGCGAAACAAAATCCCGGCGAGCGAATCGCCGGGATCTGCCTCTGTCCGGCAGGCTCCAAGTCACCGGATACCGGACATATCTGTCCCTCTGAAAGGGATTTGCGGAACGGATCCTGAATTCCCGACGGAACAGGGAACCTCCTCCGCGGGAAGCCTACCCTAACTTCATGACATCGTCGATGCCCATGTCCTTATAGGTGGTTGCCAGCTCCTCGCTGCGGTCGGAAATGACCAGCAGCTTGTCGCCCAGCTTGAGTTCCGTCTTACCCTGCGGCACGAAATACTCGCCGTCGCGGCAGACCATCATCACCAGCGTATTCTCGGGGAGGGTGATGTCCTTGAGCGTATGCCCGCTTTCGAGCATCGTCTCGTTGACCTCGACCTCCGTAAGCGCCGACTTCATGTCCTGGTGCATGTCGACGCTGAAGGCCGACTCGCGCTCCTCATAGGCCAGCCCCAGAAGGTTGGCCATGCCGCTCACCGTAGTGCCCTGCACCAGCAGCGAAATGATCGTCCCCAGGAAAACCACGTTGAACAGCAGCCCGGCATTCTCCACATGCGCCATCAGCGGATAGATGGCGAAGAGGATAGGCACGGCGCCGCGCAACCCGACCCACGACACGTAAAGCCGCGCCTTGGTCGTAAACTTGCGGAACGGGAGCAGGCAGGTGAAGACCGTCAGCGGACGCGCCACAAGGATCATGAACGCCCCGACCAGCCCGCCGAGGATCAGCACCCGGGGTTCGAGCAGTTCGTTGCTGTTCACGAACAGGCCCAGCGTGAGGAACATCACGATCTGCATGAGCCACGTGAACCCGTCGAAGAAGACGGTCAGCGGCCGTTTCTGTTCGAGTTTATGGTTGCCGATAACCAGACCCGAAAGGTAGACGGCCAGGTAGCCGTTACCCTTGATCAGGTCGGTGAAGGCGAACGAGAAGAAGATGAATGCCAGCAGGAGCACCGAGTAGAGCGAATGGTTGGCGAGGTTGATGCGGTTGATCGTCCAGACGGCCAGACGGCCGATCAGGTGCAGCCCGATCAGCCACCACTCCCTGCCGTAGCCGGGAAAAAATGTGTCCGCCAGATGGTCGATCAGCATCGACAGGATCGCGATGACTTTCAGCTCCGTGCCGGAAAGACCGGCCGGGGCCTTTTTTCCGGATGGAGAAACCGCCTGTTCCATCGCAGAACCTCCTTTACCGGATGCGGCGGCACTCGAAATAGCAGCGCTTTTCGCTCGCCTGCCCCATCGAGAACGCCTTGCGCGGCAGCGGCCCGTGCGCAACCGACGGGAAGAGCCGCAGCTTATCCAGCACATCCGGCAGCAGCGCGCAGCAGCCGGGGCGGCGGCCCAGCGCCCGCGCCGCATCGTCGCCGTGAACATAGTCGATGGAAACGCCGGGATGCGCGGAAAGATAGTCGTCCAGTGCGGGCTGAAGCGCTTCCACCGGCAGGCCGGTCAGCACGCGGGAAACGCCCGGCGCGACAAATTCCGCCTGCGCATCGCTCCCGTCCGAGGCGGCGGAGAGCGCAGCCAGCAGTTCGGAAGCATCGGGAACGTTCGTCAGCACGCGGTGAATCGGCGCAAACACCAGCGCTTCGTCGTATAGGTTCACCACCTCGCAAAGCGCCCGGCGCGCGGGGTGAGTTTCCCGCTGCTCCGGCGTGAGCGAGGGCTTGAGCTCTTCCCAGACCGCCTTGGCCGTGGCCAGGGAGTGGTTTCCGTCGCCCACTGCGAATAGAGGCGCATCCCCGCGCGCTTGGTCCAGGGCCAGCAGCGCGCGCTCCGCGGCGGCAAGGTCGTCCGGATCGGTCACGGCCCAGCCGGTTAAGTGTCCCCAGTCCTGCATCAGCTCCGTGTCGTAAAGGGGGGCGCGGGCGTGCAGCTTTTCGTAAAGCGGCTCGATCAGCGTGCGCGCCTTGTCGTCCGCCAGCAGCATGATGTGCGGGCTTTCGAGCAGCGCGCCGCGCCGCACCTGCATCCGCGGCGGAATGCGCGAGAGGATCGTGCCCTCCGTGGCGCGTATGCGGGAGGCAGAACCCGCGGAATAATCGTATTGTTCCAGATCCACCGCCAGCATCAGCCCCTTGCGGCAGCCGGCGGGCGTGGTGCGCGCGGTGAGCACAAAGCCGTGCAGGCGGCGCGTCAGAACGTCGCGGGCGTAGGCTTCCATGGTTTTCTGAATTTCCGGCACGCGCACGGGCGCATCAGGTAGCTGGGTTTCGGGCAGAA
>OIWV01002363.1_pt1 | contig 13807 bp, 10 predicted proteins | sample 1587751 | NCBI WGS metagenome assembly OIWV01 (sample SAMEA3888913, study PRJEB22519) | human gut metagenome | biome: human gut; feature: human-associated habitat; material: faeces | place: Denmark | collected 2010
TGGGCCCCTCTGGAAGCGTTGGGCGAGGTAACGGTTTATGACCGCACTTCCTATGAGGAATCTCCCCTCATTGCTGAGCGCATTGGTGACGCGGAGATCGTGGTGATGAACAAAACCCCCATTTCCAAGACCACCTTGGAAAAATGTCCCAATGTGAAAATGATCGCCGTACTGGCCACTGGTTTCAACGTGGTGGATCTGGCTGCCGCCAGAGAGCGGGGCATCCCCGTGTGCAACGTGCCTAACTACGGCGGCTATTCCGTCAGCCAGTTCGCTATTGCTCTGATGCTGGAAGCCTGCCTCCACATCGGCCATCATGACAAGACCGTCCATGACGGCAAGTGGCAGAACGGTGACGAATGGTGTTACTGGGACTATCCCCTCATTGAGCTGGCGGGCAAGACCTTCGGTCTGCTGGGCTGCGGCCGTATCGGCATCCACACTGCGGAGGCCGCCAAGGGACTGGGGATGCACGTCATCGCCTATGACAAGTTCCCCTCTCAGGCTGCCAAGGATCTGGGCGTGGAGTTCGTGGAGCTGGACGACCTGTTCGCCCGGTCTGACGTGCTGGGCCTCCAGATGCCCCTGATGGACTTCAACACCGGCATCATCAACAAGGAAAACATCGCCAAGATGAAGGACGGCGTCATCATCATCAACAACAGCCGGGGGCAAATGGTGGTGGAACAGGATCTGGCGGACGCTCTGAACAGCGGCAAGGTGGCCTTCGCTGGGCTGGACGTGGTCTCCACGGAGCCCATCCGGGCCGACAATCCCCTGCTGAAGGCGAAAAACTGTATCATCACCCCCCATATGTCCTGGGGTTCTCAGGGCAGCCGCCAGCGGATCATGGACTGCACCGTGAACAATATCAGGGCGTTTCTGAGCGGAGCACCGGAAAATGTGGTAAATCCGTAAGTTTTCCGGCAGAATGCCGATTTATGAAAGGGGAATCTGACGATGGACAGCAAAACCCTGCAAACCCTCCGCCGGGATGCGGAGGATATCTGCCGCAGCGCTATTGAAGCCTCGGTGCCGGACGCCGCCATCCAGCGGGCGCTGGCCCAGCTGCCCCCCTGTCAGGGGCGGACGGTGCTGGTCTCCATCGGCAAAGCCGGGTGGCAGACCGCAAAAGCCGCTTACGACGCGCTGGGCAGCACCATCGAACAGGGCGTGGTGGTGACGAAATACGGCCACAGCCAAGGCCCCATCGGTGATCTGGCCATTTACGAGGCGGGCCATCCCGTGCCGGATGAACATTCCGTCCGGGCCACGGAGGCGGCGCTGGCGGCGGTCAGCGGCCTCTGCGCAAGGGACCGGGTGCTGTTTCTGGTGTCCGGAGGCGGCTCCGCCCTGTTTGAGCGCCCTCTGGTGCCTCTGGCGGAGCTGGAGGACATCACCGGCCAGATGCTGGCCTGCGGCGCGGACATCACCCAGATCAACACCATCCGCAAGCGGCTCTCCGGCGTCAAGGGCGGGCGGTTCGCCCAGCTCTGCGCCCCGGCCCATGTGTATGCCATCCTCCTCTCCGACGTCATCGGAGATCCCCCGGATATGATCGCCTCCGGCCCCGCCTATCCGGACAGCACCACAACGGCGCAGGCCATGGCCCTTGTGAGCCGGTACGGTCTGACCCTCAGCCCGCAAGCGCTGGACTTGCTGGAGCAGGAACCGCCCAAGGTGCTGGATAACGTCACCACGGTCATCACCGGCAGCGTGGCCCAGCTCTGCCGGGACGCGGCGGCCCGCGCGGAAGCGCTGGGCTACCGGACCTGCCTTCTGACGGACCGGCTCCAATGCGAGGCCAGGGAAGCAGGCCGCTTCCTGTCCGCCATGGCGGGGACCCACGCCGGAAAGGGTGAAAAAACCGCCTATATCTTAGGCGGCGAGACGGTAGTCCACCTGACAGGCCACGGTCTGGGCGGACGGAATCAGGAATTGGCGCTGGCAGCAGCGGAAGGACTGGCAGGATTGGAAGCGGTGGTGGCCTCCGTCGGCTCTGACGGCACCGACGGTCCCACGGACGCGGCCGGCGGCATCACCGACGGCACCACGGCGGACGCTCTGGCCGCTCTGGGCATTTCCATCGACAAAACGCTGGCGGACAACGATGCTTATCACGCCCTGAAAGCCTGCGGCGGGCTGATCGTCACCGGGCCTACCGGCACCAATGTCAACGACATCACGGTGCTGCTGGTGTGACCCCCTCCCCTGCCGATTCTTCCTATATCGCAAAGAACTCCCGGAGTCCTTGTGTGTACAAGGGCTCCGGGAGTTTCTGCTGCACCACGGTTCGATCTTCAGGAATCGCTTTTCAGAGGCGGCGTTCAGTCCTCCTGACTTTTTTCCATCATGATCTCCAGAATGGTCCGGTCGGTCTCCACCATGCCCGGGGTGCTGACCCGGCCCATATTGCGGATGGCCTGCTCGGGGGTAGCGCCGCAGATGCCGTCCGTGGACTGGAGGACCACATCGCTCATCGCCAGATAGGCGCACATCATGGCGGCGTTGGTGGCGGTAGCCAGCTTCAGCGCGCAGCCGATCTTGCCGCCGTCGCAGATCATGCCGGTGAGGTTGCCGCTCATATTGATGATGGCCTTGCCGATCTGCTCATCCGTGCCGCCCATGAGCCACACCATAGCGGCCGCGGCAGCCGTGGCGGCGGAAACGCCGCAGCCGCAGGTGGCGGACAGCTTGCCGGTAAAGGACTTGATGTAGACGTTCAGCACGTGGGAGAAGGCCAGCGCCTTTTCCAGCATCTCGTTAGAGGCCCCCAGATGATGGGCCATCTCCACCACAGGGATAACGGCGGTGATGCCGTGGTTGCCGCTGCCGGCGCTGCTCATAACGGCGTAGGGACAGCCGCTCATGCGGCCCTCGGCACTGCTGGCTACCCGCATCATGGTGCGGCTGAACAGGTTATCCCCCATAGCACCCTCCGTGACCTGCTTTTGCAGTGTGGCGGCGATACCGATGCCAAGCCGGTGCTCCAGACCGAAGTCTGCCAGCTTTTCGTTCATCTCCATGCCGTCCAGCATGGGGGCCAGCTCCGTCTCGCTGCACTGATCCACCACGGCCCGGATCTCCGCCACCGTCATGGGCATCAGGCGGGCGTGGATGTCGTCCTGTGTACCGGCGCTGTATGCCTTTTCCAACAGAACTTCATCATTCCGCTGGGTGAGGATGATATTGGAGTGGGTGCCCCGGATCTCGCTGATGCCGGTACCGGCCTCCGTGGTGACCTCCGCCCGGACATAGAGCTGCGCCTCGTCATGCTTGATCGCAACGGTAACACGGTGCGCCTCCGCCAGAGCGATGGCATCAGCGGTGACGGTCTCATCAATGTCCGCCAGCAGCTGCAAGCCCTTCTCCGGGTTGCTCAGGCGGGCGCCCAGCGCGGCGGCATAGTTCAGGCCCACCCGGGGGAAGCCGGGAATGCCCACGCTCATGCCGTTTTTGTAGATGCCGGGGTTTACCTCCACCTTCACGGAGACGATGCTGCCCCCCACGGCATGATGGGCGTCTGCGGCGGCCAGAGCCACGCACACCGGCTCCGTGCAGCCAAGGGCCGGGACTACCTCCTGGCGCAGCAGTGTCAGCAGTTCTTCTTTGGTGATCATGGGAACGCTCCTCCTTCTTGTTTTTCAGATGCCACATATCAGATCGTCACAATAGAAAGCAGATTCCGTGCCAACTTCTTTTTTTGACAAATTCTGCGATTTCTCTTGTAAAACCGCCCGGTCCATGATTAAATGGTTGAAGAAACTGGTCAAAGGAAGTGATTTTGTGGTGACCAAAAAGAAGATCTCCGTCATCGCCTTAGACCCCCGGGCAGGCAAGTCCTACGGCGAGGACATCGCCGGGCTGTTTTCCGATGTGGTGGATATTTCCGTCTTTTCCATGCTGGACGGCAGCGCCGCAGGTGTTCTGGAGCGGGCGGATCTGTTTGTAGCCTCCACGGACGCCTACGGTTCCCCGGAGGAGCTGGCCAAGCACATCCCGCTGGACAGCCAGACCATGGCGATCGAGGCATCCTTCCGGTGGAGCGAACTGCGGAAGCTGAAGGAGCTGCCCGCAGGCAGCAAGGTGCTGTTTGTCAACATGACCGAGACCATGGCTCGGGAGGCCATTGCCCAGCTGGAACAGTTCGGCATCACCCACATCCACTGGATTCCCTTCTACCCCGGCGCGTCGCTGGAGGAGGACGTCCATATCGCCGTGACCCCGGATGAGATGCGCTACGTCCCGCCGAAGATGGAAACGGTCATTGATATCGGCCAGCGGGTCTGCACCTCCGGCATGATGATCGAGATCGCCCTGCGGCTGGGACTGGAATCCCTGCTGGAGGGGCCTGCTTTTCAGGAGTACGCCCGCAGCGTCGCCACCAGCAATTACAGCTTTGACCAGATGTTTGCCCGGTCCGTCCGTCTGGAAAGCCTATTCCATATTTTATTGGAGAGTCTGGAGGACGGCGTCATCGGCATCAACGAAAAGGGTGAGATCTTCGCCTGCAGCCGTCAGGCGGAGGATATGACCTGCGTCAGCGCGGCGCTGATCCAGGGAAAGCGGTGCGAGGAGGTCTTTCCCTACATTCCCTTTGCCGCGTGTCTCCGCGCCCGGCAGACGCTGCCCGCCAAGGTCATCAAGGTCAACAGCGTCAACCTCAGCGTGGAGGTGGTACCGGTCATCCGGCAGAACGCCTGTATCGGCGCCTTCGCCCTGCTCCAGCGGTTCAACGACGTGGAGGTCCGGCAGAACGAGCTGCGGGGCCAGCTGCTCCACAAGGGCTATTACGCCAAATACAGCTTTGACGATGTGATCGGACAGTCGGCGGCCATCCGCAGGACCAAGGAGACCCTGACCCGGATGGCCAACAGTGAAAGTCCCATTCTTCTGATCGGCGAGACCGGCACCGGCAAGGAGCTGTTCGCCCACGCCGTTCACCGGGCCTCCCGCCGGGCGGCTGGGCCGTTTCTGGCCATCAACGTGGCGGCTTTTCCGGAAAATCTGCTGGAAAGCGAGCTGTTCGGCTACGAGGAGGGGGCCTTCACCGGAGCCAAAAAGGGCGGCCGCCCCGGCCTCTTTGAGCTGGCCCACAGGGGCACACTGTTTCTGGACGAGGTGGAGGGCATGAGCCCCGCTCTTCAGATCAAGCTGCTGCGGACCTTGCAGGAGCGGGAGGTCATGCGGGTCGGCGGCAATTCCATCATCCACGTGGACGTCCGCATCGTGGCCGCCACCAACGAGGCGCTGGAACGGAAGGTACGGGAGGGCACCTTCCGCCGGGACCTCTATTACCGGCTGAACACCCTGCCGGTGGTCATCCCGCCCCTGACGGAGCGGGGGGACGATATGTTTCTGCTGATGGATCAGTTCCGCCGGGAGCTGAACGGCGACTTCCGCCTGACGGAGCCGGTGCAGGACTTTTTCCGCCGTCACACATGGCCCGGCAATATCCGGGAGCTGCGGAACGTGGTGGAATACTTCATCTATACCGACCACCGGGACATCACCATGGAGGATCTCCCCCCCACCCTGCTGCTCTCCGGGGACGCCCTCTCCCGTCCGGCGTCCGCCCCGGCAGCGCGGCAGGACGCGCCGGCCCCCTCCATGTCGGATTCCTTCCGGTTCGTGCTCGCCCAGCTGTATGCGGCCTCCGAGGCCGGGACACCCATGGGCCGGGACAAGCTGCTGCAAAAGGCCCGGGAGTCCCATGTTCCCCTCTCCCAGCAGGAGGTCCGGACCATCCTCACCGAAATGGCAGGGCAGGGACTGGCCCGCGTCAGCCGGGGCCGGGGCGGCAGCCAGCTGACACCCAAGGGCCGGGAGCTGTGGGAAATCGGTCAAAGATAAAAAGCTATAACCATTTATACCAATTCAGCCAATAAAAGCCGATCGTGCGCGGCCCTGTTTTCCGGGGCAGCCGCAGTGTCCGGGAGGGATTTTGGCGATTTGCCAAAATCCCTCCCGGATATTTCATACGCTTTTCCGGTTTCCAACGGGTTTCCGTGCATAGCTATGACGCCTCAGCGGTTTGGCACAGTTCTTGCTTAGTAATCAGTCAAAGCATACAGACGTGCCACTGAACACGCAAAGAAAGGATGTGGAAGTCATGCAATATGATTTCGACCAAGTGGTAGACCGCTCCAAAAACCTCTCCGCCAAGTATGACGAACGGGTCAAGAAGTTCGGCACCGACGATGTGATCCCCCTGTGGATCGCGGATATGGACTTCCGGACCGCCCAGCCCGTCATCGATGCGCTGAAGGCCCGGGCCGAGGAGGGCATCTGGGGCTACACCGCCCGGCCCGCCAGCTATTTCGAGGCCGTGAAGAACTGGCAGAAGCGCCGCAACGGCTGGGACACAGACACGGCCCTCATGAGCTTCAGTCCCGGCGTGGTCCAGACCCTCAGCGTCATGATCCGGCTCTATACCCCCCAGAACGGCAATGTTCTGATCCAGACCCCCGTGTACGGTGAGTTCTATGACATGACCGAGCTGGCCGGCCGGCACGTCATTGAAAATCAGCTGGTAGAGCAGGGCGGCACATGGACGGTGGACTGGGCCGACTTCGAGGAAAAGCTCCGGAGCGCGGACATCTTCCTGCTGTGCAACCCCCACAATCCTCTGGGCATCGTCTGGACGGAGGAGGAACTGCGCCGGATGATGGAGCTGTGTCTGAAGCACCATGTTCTGGTGGTCAGCGATGAGATCCATTCCGACCTCATCTTCCACGGCAAGCGCCACATCCCCACCGCCTCCCTCTCCCCTGAGATCGCCGCCAATGTGGTCACCGGCATTTCCGCCACCAAGACCTTCAATCTGGCGGGTCTTCAGGCCAGCACCGCGGTGTTCCCCAACGCCCACATGAAGGCCATGTTCGACAAATTCTGGACCGACATGGATATCCACCGCAACAACGCCTTCTCCGTCACCGCCATGGAGGTGGCCTTCAATGAAGGCGAGGAATGGCTGGAACAGCTCTTGCCCTACATTTCCGCCAACTTCGACTTTGTGGTGGACTACTGCAAACAGCACATCCCCAAGATCAGGACCTACGCCCCCGATGCCACCTACCTCATGTGGCTGGACTGCCGGGATCTGGGCCTGAGCAACGAAGCGCTTCATGACTTCATGATCCAGAAGGCAAAGCTGGGCCTCAATGACGGCTGCGCCTTCGGCCGGAGCCTGAATGGGTATATGCGGCTCAATGCCGCCTGTCCCCGCAGCGTTCTGGAACAGGCCATGCGTCAGCTGGAAGCTGCCGTCAACAGCCTGTAAGGCTGGCGGTTTCACGATAAGGCAGCCTCAGAAACGCCGGACGAGCTTCAAGTCCCGAAAAAAGCGCCACGCATACCGAACAGCGTCGGATTATAGTAAAATCGCCGGTTCAATGAACCGGCGATTCAGCGTGTCAAAAAAGTCTTTTTGCCCCGCTGAGCAAGTTTTCAGAACTTTCTAAGAGTTCTGAAAACTTAGGATTTCAATGGCGCAGGGAAACAGGCGAAGCGCCGCCGGTGGCGGATCAAGCGAGCCTGTTTCGAGGAAGGCTCCCAATCAGCGGATATGCAGTATCCGCTGTTTGGCTTGAGCCGACGGTGTATCCCTTCTTGGGTTATCTCCGCGCTAAGAGCCGCCTTGCGGCGGTTGCGCTCCGAAACACGCCTGCGGGCGTAGTCCCGCGCACACCCTTCACCCGCAAGGGGTATGCAGCATCCGTAAAGCGGCGGAGCCGCTAACGGCTGCCCTACCTTACCGTTGCGGAGAATTTACCACTTTATTGACAGTCTCTGATTCTATCTTTCTCCCTATTTTACGGCAAGAAAGCCGGTATTTCAATAGTCTTTCCGCAAAACCGCCGGAAATCCTCCGATCCGGCATCCTGTCGGCCCGGACTCGGCTCAGTAGCTGCTGATGTCCAGGCTCTCGTCATCCGAACCCTTTTCGATCTTTCGGATCTCCAGAGTATATTTCATCTCCGGACTGACGGCGACCTCCACCCGCTCCCCGGTCCGACGGCCCATGAGAGCCTGTCCCACAGGGGATTCCTTGCTGATGAGTCCCTTTAAGGCGTCCTGCCGCAGGGTGGTGACAATGCGGACTATCATTTCCTTCTTCATCATCTCGTTATAGACCGTCACGGTGTCGAACAGTCCCACGGCGTCCGCCGTCTCCTTTACCTCGATGACCTTGGCGGTGCGGATCATCCGTTCCAGATAGCGGATGCGGCTGTCATTGCGGTTTTTCGCCTGCTTGGCGCATTTATATTCATAATTCTCGCTGAGATCCCCGAAGGCGCGGGCGGTCTGGACCTCCTCGATGAGCTGGGGACGCAGCTCCCGGACCCGGTAGTTGATCTCCTCCTGCATTTTCTGAATGTCCACTGCCGTCAATTCATCATACATACAAGGTCCTCCGATCCTGATCAATTCTAATAGGATAGTATAGCACAAGCCGCCGGGCAAAAGCAATGCCCCGAAGCCGTTTTCCCGGCTCCGGGGCGCTTTCCCATTCCTGTTCAACAGTTGCCCTGCCGCCCAAGGCTCCGCTCCAGCAGTGCCATGAGCCGCTCCGCATGGCGGTATTCGTCCTCGCTCAGTTCATTGAGCAGCTTGACAAGGCAGACATCCGTGGTGCCGTCTGCCGTCCGGGCATAGTTCAGGCCGCCGCACGCCTCCTCATGGTAGCTTCGCCGCAGTTCCTCCGCCCAACGGCCCGGGCAGAACACGCCGCACACCAGATTGGGCCGGTAGGGCTGGCCGGTGATGAGATACCGGGCCGCCATGAGCCGTCGGGCGTGGCCGTTCTCCTCCTCCGCCATGTCCCGCAGGGTCTGCCTCGCCCACGAGGGTGCCTGCCGGGACAGCGCCAGATAGCGCCGCCGGTCCTCCAGTTCCTCCTCGATGTATCCCTCCAGCACCGCCAGAAGCTCCATTGCCTCGCTGCCCATGCAGCAGGGGTTCGGCTCCGCGCCGGGAAGCTGGCTCTCTTGCGCCGGCGGCAGTTCCTCCCTTCGCGGCATTGCTTCCGCCGTGGTTTCCGGATAGGGCTCCAGCCCGGGGCCCACCCGCTGCCAGAGCCGGTCATGCTGCCGGAAATCGTAGATCTCCGGCTCGTGGAGATTTCGTTCCATGGGCTCCCCCTCCTTTTCCCTCCAGTCTATGCGGACCCGGAAAAAAAGTGCCGGTTTTACCGAAAAATTCCCCCTTACCCTTTGACAGGTAGGGTAAAATATGTTAGGGTATAACAGTATGCGGATTTCGGCCGCTTCCGACCGATTTCTGTTGCTTTTGCAACCAATATTTCCCCGTATTTTTGGTATACTACATGAGAAAGACAGGAAATTTTTCCTTTCCCCATAAAGGAGGACCTTCCATGCTGGAATTAAAACATATCAGCTATTCCGTTCGGGAAGCCGATGAGACTCTGGGCATCCTGAAGGACATTTCCCTGACCGTGGACGATCACAAGCTGGTGGTCTTTACCGGTCCCAACGGCGGCGGCAAGACCACGCTGGCCAAGATCATCATGGGTCTGGTGACGCCCACTGAGGGTCAGATCCTCTGGAACGGGCAGGACGTCACCCATATGACCATTACGGAGCGGGCCAAGCTGGGCATCAGCTACGGCTTCCAGCAGCCCCCCCGCTTCAAGGGCATCACTGTCCGCGACCTGCTGACCATCGCCTCCGGCGACGACAAGCTTTCCAAGGACAAGTGCTGCCAGTACCTCACCAAGGTGGGGCTCTGCGCCAATGACTATCTGGACCGTGAAGTGGATGTGTCCCTTTCCGGCGGCGAGGTCAAGCGCATTGAGATCGCCTCCATTCTGGCCCGGAACGCCGACCTGATGATCTTCGACGAGCCGGAGGCAGGCATCGACCTGTGGTCCTTCGCCCGGCTGACGGAGACCTTCGAGCAGATCCACAGTCAGGGCAGCGCCACCATGATCATCATTTCCCATCAGGAGCGTATTATTTCCTTGGCGGATGAAGTCATCGTGGTGGGTGACGGCACCCTCCGCCACCGGGGCACTCCGAAGGAGATCCTGCCCCGGATCCTGACCGACACGCTGGGCGGCTGCCCGGTACTGAACAAGGAGGTACACGCCTTATGATGGAATCTCAGGTAGATCGGGAGCTGCTGGAAAAAATCGCGGACCTGATCGGCAAGCCGGTAGGCGCCTTCAATATTCGCAAGGACACCGGCTGCGATGGCCGGCAGTCCACGGAGAACATCCAGATCACCGGCAAGACCGACGGCAAATCCGGCATTGACATCCGCATCAAGGATGGAACCAAGGGCGAACAGTGCCACATTCCCGTCATCATCACCAAGCCCGGTATTCAGGAGTTGGTTTACAATGACTTCTACATCGGTGAAAACTGCGATGTGGACATTGTGGCCGGCTGCGGCATCCACAACTGCGGCGGAGAGGACAGCCGTCATGACGGTATTCATACTTTCTATGTAGGCAAGCACTCCCATGTGAAATACACGGAAAAGCACTACGGTGACGGCGACGGCACCGGTGGCCGCATCATGAACCCCCAGACCGTTGTCTATCTGGAAGAGGGCGCCACCATCCAGATGGAGACCGTCCAGATCCGGGGCATCGACTCCACCAAGCGTGAGACTAAGATCGTCTGCGGCAAGGATGCTGAGGCCGTGGTCACCGAGCGGCTGATGACCCACGGCGAACAGGTGGCAGAAAGCGACATGGAGATCTCGCTGGACGGCGAGGGCGCCCGTGGCCGGGTGATTTCCCGGTCCGTGGCCAAGGGCACCTCCCGTCAGGTGTTCTATCCCAAGATGGTGGGCAACGCCGCTTGCTTCGGCCATGTGCAGTGTGACTCCATCATCATGGATGATGCCCACATCGAGTCCATTCCCGCCATCGTTGCCAACAGCACGGAGGCTCAGCTGATCCACGAAGCCGCCATCGGCAAGATCGCCGGGGACCAGCTTTTGAAGCTGGAGACCCTGGGTCTGTCCCCCGAGGAAGCTGAGGAGTGCATCCTGAAGGGCTTTCTGGCCTAAACTTCCGATTCAATATACGATCAACGCCCCGCCGGATGGCGGGGCGTTGATTTTGTTGGCAATTATCCTCTTTCGGTATACGCAGACAGACGGCGCGCTTATCGGAAATTCTTCGGGCTGGTATGGAAGGTGTTCTGAAAGGCCCGGAGGAAGGTGGAATACTCCGGAAAGCCCGCCTGCTCCGCCGCCTTCATCACCGGAACGCCCTCCCGGATCAGCTCTCCTGCCCGCAGCAGCCGCTTCTGCACGGTGTACTGGTGGACGGTGTAGCCAGTGATCTCCTTGAACCGGTGCATCAGGTAGTACCGGCTCATGTAAAAACGGGCCGCCAGTGCGTCCACGGAGAGGTCTCCCTCCAGATTGGCGGCGATATAGCGGAGGATCTCCTCCATTTTGGGGTCCAGATGGTAGCTGTCCGTCTCTGCCGGAGCGGTATTGGCCCGGAGGAAGTCCCGGTTTACCTGAATCAAAAGCTGCTGGCACAGCGTATCCGCCATGCGGCGGGCGCCGAACTCCTCGGACCGCAGGGCCTCCTCTAACTGCTGGATGGACCGGGCGTAGCCAAGACGCCCCTCCTCCCCGGTCCGCAGAAGGTGGAACCCCTGCTCCCGGCTCTTGTCCAGACAGGCGTCCAGCGGCTCGCCGGGATCGCTGCGCTGGGCGATCCAGTCCCGCCCCAGCCACATCACCGCCCGCTCGTAAGGCTCCTCGGCGTGGATGATGGGCCGGTGGATCAGGTTATGCTGGATCAGCACGATGTCCCACGGCTTGAGGAAATAGGTGACGCCCTCCACCACGTAGGTCACCTTTCCGCCGAGGAAGATCACCAGCTTATCAAATTCATGGTAATGGTAGTCGATTTTCTGGGCCAGAGAATCCTTCAGATGCACCAGGCGGAAGTCCCGGTCCAGATACCCCCGCTTGCCCACCTCGCTGCGATCCAGCATACTGTCACCTCTTTCGTTTATGATCCTATTTTACAGCACTTTTTGCTGATTTTCAAGGAATGAACGTTATTTCAGCAGAAAAGCTGTGATTGATTTTCCGATTTTTTCTATACAACATTCTCTGTGGGGGCATCTTGTTTTCCTCTTCATTCTTTGCTATACTGTGTAGAGTTAATGAGAATTTGGGAGGAACGTGTCATGAGCTACGCCGATCAGGTCTTTATGCAAAACATTCGGGAGATCCTGGGCCACGGCGTTTGGGACACCGATCAGAACGTCCGTCCCCACTGGGAGGACGGCACGCCCGCCCACACCATCAAAAAATTCGGCATCGTCAACCGCTACGGTCCTTGGCGAGATACCCATCTGCGCTTTCAAGGCGATGCCGTCGATCAGATGCAGATGCGCTTCATCATGGACTGGAACTTCACCGCAAAATTCGGGCTGATTCATCTGGGTGAAAAATATTTCCCCAAGAAGGAGCAGCAAATAAAGGGCGTGCGGACACAAATTGTCTCTAGCGGCCCCGATACCCAGTGGAAAAACATCCGCAACGGCTATTTCAAAATGATAAATGAAGCCGAAAGCAATGTTTTTCTGACTACACCCTATTTCGTGCCGGATGACGGCATTTTTGAGGCACTGCGTGTGGCTGCGCTTTCCGGTCTGGATGTTCGTATCATCATCCCCGGCAATCCGGATCATTTCTTCGTCTATTGGGCAAGCATGTCCTATCTGGGCGAGCTGCTCGAGGCAGGGGTGCGGGTGTATCAGTATGAAAAGGGCTTTATCCATGCCAAGGTGCTGACGATAGATGGCACAGTCGCCTCTGTCGGCTCCGCCAATATGGATATCCGCAGCTTTGATTTGAATTTCGAGGTCAATGCCTTCATGTATGATGCAGGCATAACCAAAATATTAGAGGATGATTTCTTAAAGGATTTGCATAGCTCTGTGGAAATTACAAAAGAATGGTACCGCCGCAGAAAGTGGTGGTTTAAGGTGCGTGAGGCGATTGCAAGATTGATTTCGCCCATGCTGTAAGGAGGAAAACATGATGGATCGAATCGGATATGAAACAACCCAGACCGTACATTATTTTCAGATTGACGGCAGCCGCTCTATGACACCTGCGGCACTGCTCTCCGCCCTGCAGGAAATGGCAATCAGCCATTCCGACAGCCTCGGCTTCAGTGTGCAGTATAATCTTACGCATCACTGCTTTTGGTCTGTTGTCAACTGGCATTTAAAGCTCTACCGCATGCCAAAATACAATGAAACCATCACATTGCAGACATGGAGCGATAAATTTGCCCGCTTTCAGGCAAACCGCAGCTTTTTCCTCTTTGATGAAAACGGCAATAAGCTGTTGGATGGCATTTCCCGCTGGATTTTCATGGATTCCGAAAAACGGAAGCCTGCCAATGTGCCTGCGGATATGGTTGAAAAATATCATTCGGGGCAGGTATCTGCCATTGAGGGCGAAAAATTCTTCATGCCCAAAACACCGGCAGGCAGGCTGATTTGCACCAGAGATTTCGTCGTAACCAGAAGGGATACGGATACCAACGGGCACGCCAATAACGTGAAATATCTGGAATGGGTGATGGATGATATCCCCGATGCCATCTATGAGGATATGACACTCAAGGATATCCGCATTGTCTACCGCAAGGAGTGTCTGCGCGGGGACACCGTCACCATAAAGACCTATTTGCAGGATACCGAAAACGGCAAGGAAATCGAATCCTTCCTCTATGAAGGGGAAACCATCGTTGCACAGGTCATCACCCTTTGGGCATAAGAAAAGCTCCCACTCT
>OIWV01002364.1_pt1 | contig 13806 bp, 13 predicted proteins | sample 1587751 | NCBI WGS metagenome assembly OIWV01 (sample SAMEA3888913, study PRJEB22519) | human gut metagenome | biome: human gut; feature: human-associated habitat; material: faeces | place: Denmark | collected 2010
CGTTCGCTTCAAGCGACTTTTATATCTTATCGCATCGAGCGGAGCTTGTCAAGAAATTTTTTCTTTCTTTTTTCAAGTTCTTTTGAGCTTCCTGCAAATCCCTTGCCAATCAAGGCTTATGGGCTTTTGCTTCGGCCGTATCGCTCAGCGACTTGTACTATATTACAGGATAGTGGCCGAGTTGTCAACAGCTTTTTTGAAAAAAGTTCAAAAAGATGCTGACCCCCCGGATTCCTGTTATCCTGCCATCTCTATCCGCATCAGAGATACGTGTAGAGCAGCACGGCAATGACGCCTGGCACGCCGAAGAAGCCGGCGACGAGCGCGCTCAGGAAGGTGATCTGCACCTTGACGGCCACGAGCTTGACGAACCAGAGCAGGATGGCGCCAACGATGCTGTTCGTGATCAGCTTCCAGACGAGATGGAGTGGCAAGGAAACGACCTTGCCGACGAGGCAAAGGACCACCAGTCCGATGGCGAATGCCGTTATGAACTCAAACATCAGATTTCCCTCCGATTCTCCATGGCTTTTGCGAGCGTGACCTCATCGGCGTACTCCAAGTCGCCACCGATTGGCAGGCCGTGCGCGATGCGCGTGACCTTGATGCCGAGCGGCTTCAAGAGCTTAGCGATGTACATGGCCGTCGCCTCCCCCTCAACATTCGGGTTCGTCGCCATGATGACTTCCTTGACCGTATCGTCCTGCAGGCGCCCGAGGAGTTCCTTGATGCGGATGTCCGACGGGCCGACGCCCTCTAACGGCGACAGTGCGCCGTGCAGGACGTGATAGACGCCCTGGTAGTCGCGCATGCGCTCCATCGCCGCGACGTCCTGCGGCTGCTCGACGACGCAGATGACGGAGTGGTCGCGCTCATCCGACGCGCAGATGGCGCAGGGATTCTGGTCACTCAGGTTGAAGCAGGTATTGCAGTAGCCGATCTTCTCCTTGGCATCGATGATGGCAGAGGCCAGTGCCCTCGCCTGTGCAGGGTCCATGTCGAGTACGTGATAAGCAAGACGCACTGCCGTCTTTTGGCCAATGCCCGGCAGTGCGCGAAAGTGCTCGATTAAGTTTGCCAAGGGTGCAATGTACTGCATTAAAGAAGTCCCGGCGGCAGGCCGAGCCCGCTCGTCAGCTTGCCCATCTCCGACGCCATCATCTCGTCGACTTTCTTCGTCGCCTCATTGAAGGCAGCCGAGATGAGATCCTGCAGCATCTCGACGTCTTCCGGATCGACAGCAGCCGGGTCAATCGTCAGGGACTGAACCTGCTTCTCGCCGTTCATGACGATCTTGACAGCACCGCCGCCAGCCGTAACATCCACGGTCTTGCGCTTGAGCTCGTCCTGCATCTTCTTCATTTCGTTCTGCATCTTCTGGACTTTTTTCATCATGCCGGCCATATTGCCCATGTTGCCCATTCCACCAAACATAGATTACACCTCTCGTTCTCATGCAACGCGCATGTGTCTTGATTGTTTCTCTAGATTAGACTACCAAATTAACGTGCCTGCGTCAACTCAAAACCACGGAAACCGCCAAAAGACAGGAAAAAGCCCTTCCGAGGGGATTCGGAAAGGCAATCCTGTGGTTTTCACCATCAATCAAAGGGAGTTACTGTAAAGGGAAATTTTATGGAAAAGAGTCTCATTGGGGATCATGATTCTCTTTTCTGCGTAACAGGAGGATAGCTGCGCTTGAGCTTCAGCATATCGGTGCTCATCGCCTTCGGCTTGGCGAAGTACGAGAGTGCATAGGCTGCGGTGCCCGTGTAGTCGATGGCGTACTCATTCGTCGACCACGATGTCAGTACATCGAGGTACGACTTGGCCACGGGGACATGGCCGCTCTTGAGGTAGGCCGTCTGGTCGGGGTCGCCGCCCGCGACTGCATTCGGACCGCCGACGATGAGTCCGGGGACATAGGCACCCGTGCTCTCGTGGATGCGGTTGTGCGGATGCTCTGGCGGATTGTCGCCCATACCGGTCGCAAAGCTCTTGTCGAGCGAATTACGGCCGAAAAGGTAGTGGATCTGGGAGAGCGCTCCCTCCACGTAGGCCTCATTCGGCTGGATCTGATTGGCCATGAGCAGTATGTCGCCCTGCGTCAGCGCATTCTTGGTGCTGGCCCAGGTGTACTCGTCCTTGGCGAGCGCACAGCCAAAGCCGTCGGACTCGATCTTCTTGGTGATGTCATCGGCGTAGCCGAGGAAGGCTGCCCTGACCTTTGCCTGCAGCGCTGCATCAGCCCCCTTTGCCTTCAGGTAGGCAAACTGGCCAAGTGCCAGCGTGTTGTCCCAGGTGAAGAAGCCCGGCTTCTGCGTGAAGCGATCGGCGACAGAGCCAAGGTACTTCTCGTACTTCTTCTCACCCGTCGTGCGGAAGAGCTCCGCTGCAAGCCAGATGCGTTCCTCAAGGTCCGTGCTCTTGTTGTACGGGCCGGAACCGCCTTCCTGACCTTCATCGACGCGGTAGATTGGGGTCTTTGTCTTCGCGAGATAACCCCAGATACGCTCTGCACGCTTGCGCATCGCAGCGGCATACGACGGGTCAAACGGCGCATAGATGCGCGAAGCGATGGCAAAGCTGGCACCGCTCATCGCGGCACTCGACGTGCAGCTGCCAAAGATGTAGCGGTCCTGCGTGTCGGTATCCGGCGACTTGTCAAAGCCCGGCCACTTGAGGCCCGCGACCTTGTGGAACATGCTGCCGTCCCTGCGCTGCATCTTGCTCATCCAATTGAGCTCAAACTGCACCTCTGCCAAGGCATCGGGCAGTTTCGTCTCTTCGTCGATTCCCGCAGGGAACAGGAGTTGTCCGCGCGTGAAGTGCGACGGGTTGGCCTCATAGGCGAGCATGAGCTCTGCACTGCTGATGGCAGCCGTCGTCACATACTTGCCGTAGTCGCCGGCATCATACCAGCCGCCGCTGACATCGAGGCGGTCACCCTTCTTGTTGAGCTTGTCCGTGAAGTAGACCTGTGCCTGGCGGTCCTGCGCATGGCCCTCTTTGACCTTGAGGCCCGTCACAGGGTCGTCGATCGGCGTATTGCTGCGCGAGAGCGTGTACGAGCGCCACGTCTCGACGGCCGGCACGGCGTAGACATTGTCGCCGATCTCGAAGTCGTACGACTCGCGCGAGCCGACGCGCAGCTTGTAGGTACCCTCCTTGTTGAAGGAACTGAAGTCCGCCTTGCGCAGCGTCTCTTCTGACATCGCGTCCTTCTTGGCAGCGGAGAGCTTGCCCTCGTAGACCGTCTGGCCCGTCTTCGCATCGACGAGCGAGAAATCCGTGTCGCCCGTATCGGTGACCATGGCCGTCTTGCTGTAGCCATTCAGGTAGCCGACCTGATCGACGTGCATGCCTGCATCGGCGGCCTCGCTGAATCCTGGGAGGCCGCAAGTGCCGAGAAGGATCCCGCTGAGCACGAGCCAGCGGAGTTTCCTGCTCACCATCATCGCTGTCACCTCATTCCGCAAACGGCGTGTACTTGACCCACTGATACTCAGCCGTCAGCGGGAGGTTCTCGTCATTGAACGGCTTCAGCCATGTGTCAACACCCTTGCCGCACCATGCATTCATCATGATCTTGCCCTTCGTGCACGGCAGGTTTGCACCCTCGCGGCGGAAGACTTCCTTGCCGTCGACGAACCAGATGATCTTGTCCTTATGCCATTCAAAGGCGTACGTGTGGAAATCATCCGACGCATCGAAGCCGAGGTCGATCATCTTCTCGTGGCCGCCGACGCCATTGCGGAAGTAGTTGAGCTGGACCTTGGAGGTATCCTTGCCGAGGACCTCGAAGTCGATCTCATCCCACGGATCGCCGTCGTACGGGCCCGTGTAGGTGAAGAACGAAGAGACGCAGCCGTCATTCTTGATGGCCTTCATGCTGACCTCGTAGCGGCCGTAGCCGTACGTCTTCTTGCTGCGGAACTCGCCGCCCGAATACGGGACCTTGTCCTGCGAGGAATCGTAGTCGATCGTCAGCTGCATCGTGCCGTCTTCGAACGTGACGTTGTCCTTGTGCCAGAATACGTTGAACGGATCACCGTTCGTCCAGCCGTCAGACGGCTCGAAAATGGCGGGCTGGCCCTTCTTGAAGTCAACGGCAAAGGCGTCACTTGCCTGCGTCTCCGTTGCCGGCGTCGCATAGGCCGTCGCCGGCGCTGCAAAATCCATCGAGACGGAGAGCGGTGCTGCGCAAGCCAGGAGCACGGCGGCAGCGATTGCTTTCTTGCGGATATCCATATCTATTCCTCCTGAATCTTTCTCATTCACGCCTTGCGCATTGCCTGCCGTGCAGGTCAGTGCGCAAGGTCCTCGCCATTCGAGGCGATGACCTTCTTGTACCAGTAGAAGGACTTCTTGGGCTTGCGCGAAAGCGTGCCCTCGCCCTTGTTGTTCTTGTCGACGTAGATGAAGCCGTAGCGCTTCTCCATCTCGCCCGTGCTGGCCGAAACGAGGTCAATCGGTCCCCACGGGCAGTAGCCCATGAGCGTCACACCATCGAGCTCGATGGCCTTCTTCATCTCGGCGATGTGCGCGGCGAAGTAATTGATGCGCTCATCGTCCTGGACGAGGCCCGTCTCATCCGGCTGCTCGTGCAGGCCGATGCCGTTCTCGACGATCATCATCGGCAGCTCATAGCGCTCGGCGAGTACGTCGAGCATGTAGCGCAGGCCGACCGGGTCGATTTGCCAGCCCCAGTCCGATGCCTTGACGAACGGGTTCGGGACTTCCTTGAAGGAATCCGTCTGCTCGTCGTAGGCGCGGACGAAGCTCATGTAGTACGACAGAGCGAAGTAGTCGACGCAGCCCTGTTCGAGGACAGCGAGATCATCGGGCTCCATCTTGATGTGGTAGCCCTTGTTCTCCCACTCCTTGAGAATGTAGGAAGGATAATGGCCGCGGCACTGGACGTCCGCGAAATAGAAGGTCTTATCCATTTCCTTGAGCGCTGCAATCTGATCCATCGGCTTGCACGTCTCAGGATAGACAGGCGACATCGCCATCATGCAGCCGATCTGGAAGTCCGGGTTGATCTTGTGGCCCTCGATGACGGCTTTTGCCGAAGCGAGGAACTCATGGTGGGCGACCTGATAGAGCACCTCGTGGCGGTCCTCACCCGGCTGATAGAGCACGCCGGAATTCGTGAAGGCCGTGAACGGCGTGTCGACGTCGCGCTGGTTGTTGATCTCGTTGAACGTCATCCAGTACTTGACCTTGTCCTTGTAGCGCTTGAAGACCGTGACGGCGAAGCGCACGAAGAAGTCGACGAGCTTGCGGTTGCGCCAACCGCCGTACTCCGTGACGAGGTGGTACGGCATCTCGAAGTGCGAGAGCGTGATGACCGGCTCCATGCCGTAGGCATGCATCGTGTCGAAGAGATCGTCGTAGTACTTCAGGCCCTCTTCATTCGGCTCCGTCTCGTCGCCGTTCGGGAAGATGCGCGTCCAGGCAATACTCGTGCGGAAGCACTTGAAGCCCATCTCAGCAAGCAGCGCAATGTCCTCTTTGTAGCGATGGTAGAAGTCGATGGCATCGTGATTCGGATAGACCTTGCCCGGCAGGACGCCGTCCGTGATCTCACGCGGCTTCCCCGGGCCGCCGACCGTCATGACGTCGGCAACGCTTATGCCCTTGCCGCCCTCTTTCCAGCCGCCTTCGAGCTGATGGGCAGCGACGGCGCCGCCCCATAAAAATCCCTTTGGAAATGGCATGATAAAACCTCCCTGCCTGACTCAGGCTTTTTTCTCAAGTGCCTCGATGCGCTTGTAGGCATCGATGAACTCGAGGGCAATCGTCTTGAACGCCTCTGCACTCATGAGCTGATCTTCTGCGTGCAGGATCAGCAGATTGACCGTGTTGCCCTCGCCAGAGGCCTCCTTCTGCAGCAGGCCTGCATGAGCGTCATGCCCTTCAATGAAAGCCTCGTCGCCTTCCTTGATCAGCTTCTCGGCCTCTTCGTAGTCGCTCTTCTTCGCGGCCTGGATGGCCTCGATGTAGCAGCTGCGCGCCGTGCCGACGGACGAGATGATCTGGAATGCCGTGAGCTCTAATCCTTCCATGTCAATACCCCTTCTCTGAAATAAATGAGATAACTGCTTCGTCTGGACTGCAATCAGTCGTTCATGAGCTTGCGGGCAAGGGCGAGAGCACCTTTGCCATCCATGCGGCCGTACATGCGCATGTCGATCGCATCGACCGGAACATTCGGGATCTGCGCAGCGATCTTATTCTTCTGGAAGCGGATCTGGGGTCCGAGCAGGACGACATCGGCGTCAGCAGCCTTCGTAGCGGCCTCCGAAGCGGAGAACGCATCGATGGAGCACTCATAGCCATCGGCCTTGGCAGCTTCCTGCATCTTCTTGACGAGCATGCTCGTGGACATTCCCGAAGCGCATAACAGTACAATCTTTTTCATGGTAAAAACTCCCTTTCTAGATACAATCATGATGTCAGTAAAAGTGATAGCAGCAAAGCATATCGCTTGGATATCGTTTATCAGAAGTGATAGTCGACCATCGTGCGGACGAAGTTGCGGTGGTACGTCTCGTTCTTGTGGCCATACAGCGTGTTCTGTGCCGTTGCCATCTCATAGAACGTCTCCCACTCGATGTTCTTGGCCGGCACGTACTTGAAGCCGAGGATCCAGCCCTTCGAGCCCGGCTGCAGAGCGCCCCACTCCTTGTCACCGAAGATGCCGACGAGGTTGTTGATGTTGCGCGCGTAATTGTACCAGCGCGCGTAGAGCTGGAAGGAACCCGGGTCGTTGATGTTGGACCAGCGGTAGTTGAGGCGAAGTGCCGTGCAATCGTGCTTGTCGTACTTCGTCTCCGTGTAGCCATTTGCGCCCCACTCGCCGACCGTGTAATCCTGGCCATTCGTGCGCGCATAGTCACCAATCAGGAAGATGTTCTTCATGGGGTTCCACATCGCACTGAGGACAAAGCCGAGGCTGCCGGCCGTATTCCGATATTCCGACGGCGTCTCCGTGACCGTGTAGGTGCCACTTGCATCGACTTTTCCGTTCAAACCGGGTGTATAATAGATAGAAAATGGGGTTGTGTTATTGTTGCTTGCGTCCTTGCCGAATACGCCATACTTTACATCTCCCGGGTCCTTACCCCACCATAGAAAATCTCCGCCGCCTTGAATCGTACCGCTGAGGTCTTTGATGATAGCATCTGTACCCTCGACCTTGAAGGTCTTCGTCGTATCGTAGACGTTCTGGCCCATCGACTCATGCTTGCCGATATTCAGCTTGGCAATCGCCGCACTGATCTGCAGTCCGTGGCCGACCTGGCCCTGGACGCCAGCACCGTAGACGCTGAAGTCATAGCCTTTGTCCGTCGGCGTGAGGTAGAAGGCATTGGCCGTTAGTTTCGATTTCGGGATGGCCGTGCTAATGACGGCACCATCCGTCTCGTTGCCGAGCAGGATATTCTGGAAGCCAAGACCGCGCCATCTGCGGCCGATGTCGTAGTTGACGACGCCCGTCTTGCCTTCCGCCCAGACGCGCTGGATGACACCATCTTCATCGTCATGGCCATTGTGGGATTTGAGTGTGCCATCGGCCATGACATAATTCGCGTAGCGCGGGTTTGTCTCGCTCTCGAAGTTGAAGTTCCAGTCGTCATTGACCTTGAACTTGCCCTTGAGGTCGAGGTAGAAGCGGCGGTTGTCGTTGCGGTCAGTGTAGCCCTTGATGTTGTCGTTATCCCAGCTGACGCGGCCGAAGCCGGAAATATGGACGCGGTCGAGCTCGCTCTTGACGCTCTTGCTCAGGCCGCTCAGCTGCTTCTTCTGGCTGCGCGTCTGATTCTTGAGCTGGCTGTTCTGGTGGCGGAGCTCCTTGATCTCTTTCTCCAGATTACTCTGCTGCTGTTCGAGCGCAGCGATGCGGCTGTCGATGTCCTGGGCCTGGTCAGTCGGGGCGGCGAAGGCCGTGCCCGTCAGGCTCATGGTAAGTCCAAGCAGAAGTGCTGTTGTCTTTTTCTGATTCATTGCAGGACATCCTCTTTCCTTCAAATTTTCTACTCTCTCTTCATGATTTCTCTTGTTCTCAGCGCTGCGCTGCAGCGCATTCCCCAGCCGCAACGCAGCGATGGCTCACGGATTGATGGCAGATTCTGCCCTTCCCTGATTCTCTTTCTCTGCAGCGGCATCGGCCATCTCCTCTTTGAGGAAAGCACGGTCCTGTGCTTTGAGGAACGGGAAGTAGATAACCGTCGCGATGACGAGGTTGATGATCTGGATGACAGCGCCCTGCCAGCCGTCGAGCAGGAAGCCTGCGATGATCGGCGGCGTCGTCCACGGGACCTGGACTGCGCTGAGCGGAGCCATGAAGCCCGAGGCGATGGCACCGTATGTGATGAACATCGCGATGAGCGGGACGATGATGAACGGTACGAGCAGGTACGGATTGAATACGATCGGCAGGCCGAAGATGATCGGCTCATTGATGTTGAAGAGGCCCGGTACAAAGGCCATCTTCATCAGGGACTTGAGCTGGTCGGACTTGGCCGTGAAGATGCCGGAGATCAGGAGGCCGAGCGTCAGGCCGCAGCCGCCGCTCTTGACGAATACATCATTGATCTGCGTCGTGAAGATCTTAGCCTGCGGATTGTTGACGAGGGACATGCCCATGTCAAGGAGATGCTGGTTATCGAGCGAGTTGGCGATGAGCAGCGGGCTCACGACGCCGCCGACGACGTTCGGGCCGTGGATACCGGCCCAGAACAGGATGCTCTGGAGGCCGACGATGATCGTGCCGCCTGCGAGCGAATCGGACAAGCCCTGCAGCGGCGTCTGGATGACCTTAAAGATGAGTTCCGGCAGCGTCGTCGCGCCGATGTAATGGCAGAGGCCATAGAGGACGGATGCGCTCGTGAAGAAGATCATGCCCGGTACGAGTGCCGTGAATGCTTTCGCGACGCCCTGCGGGACGGCATCCGGCATCTTGATGCCGATGTGGTTCTTCTCGCAGTAGCAGAAGATGTAGGAGACGAAGAAAGAAACGAAGATGGCGGTGATGACGCCGTTGCTGCCCGCCCATGCCTTCGGGATGATGTCGCTGACTGTCTCGCCGCCCTTCGTCAGGATTGTCGGCGGCATCAGGATAAGAAAGGTCGACAGTGCGAGGATGGCGGCCATCATGGCATCGCAGCCTTCATTCTCGACGAACTTGTAGGTGATGGACAATACGACGATGAGTGCCAGCACACTGAACGTGCCACCTGCGACGGCGTTCAGCGGCGCCGTCCAGTCTGTCCCGAAAATCGACGCCATGAAGTCGGCGTATCCCGGGACTGGCAGGTTGGCCAGCAGCAGGAATACCGAACCACAGATGGTGAATGGCGTCGTCATGATGAAGCCATCACGAAGAGCTGCTACAGCGCGGATCTGAGCGAACTCCCCCATGATTTCGATAAACTTATCGAAAATCTCTTGTTTACTCATGTTCTCTCCTCTTTCCTTTGATATCCTCTCTATCTTTCTCTATCTTTCTTCAGGAACCGGGGTTCCATTCCCCGTTCCTCACTGTGTCTTCACTATACCATCTGCCACAATCACGTTCAATAAATCGAAATCAATAGGAAACGCGGTTTCAGAAAAGAGCATAAAAAAAACAGCGTCGTGAAACGCTGTTTCATATTCACTGGATCTCAATAATGGAAGTGCTGGCTGAGCCATGACTCCTTCTCCTGCGCATTGTGGAAGTCGACGCGCGTCATGAGCACGGCGAACAGGACATCCATGACATACTTGGCGCCCATGAGGAAGACGCGCGGGCCGAGCTCTTCCATCGTCTTGACGGAGGCCACGGGGAAGGCGACGTCGGCGAGCGAGCCGAGCGTCGAGTCCTTCTTGCCCGTAATCAGCAGGACGGGGTTGCCGCGCATCTTCAGCAGGCGTGCGATGTCAATGAGCATGCGGTTCTCGCCCGTGCGGCTGATCAGGAAGCCGACGTGGTCCTTGGGCGCCCCCGTCGCCTGCAAATACTGCATCGTCATGGCAGGGTGCACCGTCGAGCACTTGTTGGCCATGATGAAGCCGGAGGCTGCCATGTTCGCGATGTCGAGATTGTTGTCCATCGCGTAAAAGTCGATGTGCGCGGTCTTCGACAGGATGGCGAAGGCCCGGACGAAGTCGGCGGGGTCCAGCATGCGGTACGTCTCCTGCATGGCGTCGATCTCGAGGCGCGTGACCTTCTCGAGGATGGAGTGGACGGAATCGCGGTCCGTCATGGAAAGCTCCATGCCACACGGACTCTCGATGTACTGGATCATCTGCGCGAGGAACTCGACGCGGAACTCCGTGTAGCCGCCAAAGCCGAGCTTCTGGCAGAAGCGCACGATGGCAGCAGAGCTCGTGTACGTCTTCTGGGCCAGCTGGCGCGTCGTCATGCTCGGCAGCAGGCGGGAGTGCTTCAACAGGTAATCGGCAATCGTCCGCTCTGAATCGGAAAATCCTTTTTTCTCTTGCAATTCCTTGATGAGGTTCATTCGTCTTCCTCCGTCGGCAGTGGCACGTCGCTGTCTTCTGGCAGGGGGATGGCGCCGTCCCCGTAGATGTCGGCACCATCGTCTGGTATTGGTGCGTCTTCCTGCGGCGCGTCAACCATCGCCATGCCGTCCACACCGACGACATTGGCACCGAATACGTCAAAGGCTTTCTTGAGTGAAGCGCGCTCGTCGGGCGCGACTTCCTCGAGGATCTCCGTGGGCTCCGGCTTCGCAGGCGGCGTCTCGCGCCTTGGCGCAAGCTTCGGTGCGGCTGGCCGCGGGCGCGGCGGAGCCTTCATCGGCGCATCCTCGCCGGCACAGACAAGGCGCAGCTCACGACCCGTGAGTTCCTGCAGGATGCGCTCGATGGTCTTGCGGTAATTGCGCATGACGAGCGAAGCCATGAGGCCGCTCTGCATGCGCATGTGGAACTGGCTGGCCGTCATGCCCATGAAGCGGGCGTTCTGGATGCAGGCGAGAATCGGCGCCTTGTGCTGATCGCGCAGAGCCTGAAAGAGCTGGTTCCAGACCTGCAGGCCCGCCTCATCGAGCGCGGCAGGTTCTTCGGGCACGTCTGCCGGTGCCGGCGTGACGGCAGGCGTAGCAGCAGGAGCAGCAGGAGCTGGAGTCGGCACGCCCGTGGCAGGAGCGACAGCAGGCCGGACTCCCGCACCAGCCGTCGCCTGCTTGAGCAGGGCAGTGACCTGCGCAAGAGCAGCTTCGAGCTTGGCAATGCGCGCCTCGTCAGCAGGATTGCTCGAAGCAGCTCTCGGTCCGTTACTGGCAGCCTGCCCCGCATTTTCTTGAGTCGATGCCACAAGCTCGGGGCGGCAGAGCTCCATCAATGCGACCTCGACCGTGATGCGCGGCTGCGGCGACCACTTCATCTCCGTCATCGCCTCGTGCAGGCGCGCGATCATGCGCGGCAGGACCTCGGGCGCGAAGAGCTTGGCCTGATCTTGCAGTACATCCTGTGGCTCGGCGTAGAGGTCCATGGCCTCGACGGTGCCCGCCGCCTGGAAGATCATGAGGCTGCGCAGGTGCAGCGATAGCTCCGAGAGGACCTGCTTGAGGTCCTTGCCGTCGCGCAGCAGCTCCGCAAGGATCTGGAGCGCCTCCTGCACATTGCGCGCAGCGAGCGCCTTCGTCATCTTGTATATCCAGTCGTGGCCGACGAGACCGAGGATCTGGCGCACGCGCTCTGCCGTGATTGTCCCTTCGGCGAGCGCCGCGCACTGGTCGAGGATGGACAGCGCATCGCGCATGCCGCCGTCGGCCTGTATCGCGATCATCGCGAGGGCCTCGTCCTCGGCCTCCATCTTCATCTCTGCCGTGATGTAGCGCAGGCGGCTCTCGATCTCCTCGACAGTGATGCGCTTGAAGTCGTAGCGCTGGCAGCGCGATTGGATGGTCGGCGGGACCTTATGGGCCTCCGTCGTCGCGAGAATGAAGACGACGTGCGCCGGCGGCTCCTCGAGCGTCTTCAGGAGCGCGTTGAACGCCTCGGTCGTCAGCATGTGGACCTCGTCGATGATGTAGACCTTGTAGCGGCCATCGACCGGCGCGAACTTGACCGTCTCGCGCAGGTCGCGGATCTCGTCGATGCCGCGGTTGGAGGCCGCATCGATCTCAAAGACATCCATCGAGGAGCCGTCCGCGATCTTGCGGCACTGCTCACACTGCCCGCACGGCTCCGGCGTCGGCCCGTGCTCACAATTGAGCGCCTTCGCCAAGATCTTCGCCGTACTCGTCTTGCCCGTGCCACGCGGGCCGGCAAAGAGATACGCATGGCCGATATGGCCGCTCGTAATCGCATTCGCCAGCGTCCGGCTGATATGCTCCTGCCCGACGAGGTCCTTGAACGTCTGCGGCCTCCACTTCCGATACAGCGCAATATACGCCATCGCAACTCCTCTCCTCTCCTATGATTACTACATCATTATACCTACAAACGAGCCGCCACGGAAGGGTATCCAACGTTCCGCGCAGCAGGCTGAAGCTCCACTTATGGATACCCTTCCATGGCTCAGTGCAGAGCATGGCCCGGCCAAGAGCAGGCGTCGCTCGGGCCACCGGGGATGGATGGTCATAAGCGGAGCATTGACGCGCTGCGTAAAGAACCGATTTTTTGCCCACGAGAATCCTTTCGAAAGAGCGTCGTCCAAACGAAGTGCGTTTAGCGCTTTCGGAAGGATGGATTGAAAGGCAAAAAATCGGTTTAGCAGCGCGTCACCGCGGAGCGTTGGCCAGCCATCCCCGGTGGACCCCTCCGGTGCCGCCTCACTTCCATGAACAATAACAATAATATATAGAAAAAAAGCAGCCGTTTCTGGCTGCTCTCCATCCTTTTCCACGTCGAACCGCAGTCCCCAGGCACCCTCACGGCACATGGAACGATTCGCTTAACGCTGCTTCCTTCCGGACCTGACGTGGTTCACGAGGCCCCATTGCGCAAGACCCAGGCGCTGCGGCCCGACCTGAAAAAGGATATAAAAATGGCGGAGAGTGAGAGATTCGAACTCTCGATACAGGTTTCCCCGTATACACGCTTTCCAGGCGTGCTCCTTCAACCACTCGGACATCTCACCGTTTTGAAGTGCGTGAAATATAAAGATTTCTACAAGATTAGTCAAGTTTTTTGAGCTAGAACATAAAAAATCCTTTTTCTTTTAGTTAAAATATAAACTCATTCTTTTTTATCGTTGTTTTTTATGCAAATCAAATTACTCTTTTCTAAAAATGTGTTTCTGGCTGTAAAACCATTTAGCGCATTGAAAGAATCTTTCCGTGAAGGTTACGGAAAACAAAAATTGATTAAAGATATTATCGCAGGACTCACCGTGGGAGTCATTGCGATTCCTCTCTCCATGGCTTTAGCTATTGCCAGTGGTGTTCCACCTCAACACGGTCTTTATACCGCTATTGTAGCGGGTATCGTGATTGCATTAACCGGTGGATCGCGTTTCAATATTTCAGGTCCAACTGCAGCATTTGTCGTCATTTTATATCCCATCACACAACAATTTGGGCTTAGCGGATTACTCATGGCAACGCTGCTTTCGGGAATTATTTTAGTCATCATGGCCCTATCGCGATTAGGGCGATTAATTGAGTACATTCCTCTCCCCGTTACACTTGGCTTTACCTGTGGAATTGGGATCACCATCGGCACCTTGCAAATCAAAGATTTCTTAGGTTTAGACATTGCCCAGATGCCATCTCACTATATTGAAAAAGTGCAGGCTATTTGGACCGCACTTCCTTCGATTAGCTGGGCGAATACAGCTGTTGGTGT
>OIWV01002370.1_pt1 | contig 13777 bp, 8 predicted proteins | sample 1587751 | NCBI WGS metagenome assembly OIWV01 (sample SAMEA3888913, study PRJEB22519) | human gut metagenome | biome: human gut; feature: human-associated habitat; material: faeces | place: Denmark | collected 2010
AAATCTCTGGTCACGTGACCTCTTCTGAGGACGGAAGCCCAGTTATCGGTGCTTCTATCAAGGTTGCAGGCACTAACACAGGTACAGTTACCGACATTGATGGTAACTTCTCATTGAACGCTCCTGCCGGAGCTAAGCTGGAAATCACATACATCGGTATGAATCCTGCTCATGTTAAGGCAGGCAATAACATGAAGATTGTTCTTGATCCAGACGAGCATAGCCTTGATGAGGTGATGGTCGTAGCCTTCGGTACTCAGAAGCGTTCAGCTTTCACGGGATCTGCTGCGGTAGTAGGTGCTGGCGAAATTGGTAAGGCTCAGGTTTCTAACCCAGTTGAGTCTTTGAAGGGTAAGGTTGCCGGTGTACAGATGACTCAGGTTTCTGGTCGTCCAGGCGAGAGCTCAAAGATTCGTATTCGTGGTATCGGTACTATCAATGCTAGTACAGACCCATTGATTGTTGTTGATGGTGTGCCTTATGACGGTGATATGAACACTATCAACCCAGACGATGTTGAGAGCCTTACAGTATTGAAGGATGCTGCTTCTTCTGCTCTTTATGGTGCACGTGGTGCCAATGGTGTTGTGATGATTACAACCAAGACTGGTAAGACAGGTTCTTCTTCTATTACATTCGATGCTAAGTGGGGTTCTAACTCTCGCGCAGTGCCAGATTACAAGTATATCAACAATGCTGCTGGTTACTACGAGACTTGGTACACTGCATTGAACAATTATGCTTTGAATACTTTGAAGTATGATGCAAATAATGCAAACCTTTGGGCTAACAAGAACCTGACTGCAGACAATGCTTTCGGTTTGGGTATGAGCGTATTCCAGGCTCCTGCAGGTGAGGTGCTGATTGGTACCAACGGCAAGATGAACCCTAATGCTACTATGGGTCGTGTAGTATCTAACAATGGTCAGCAGTATTATGTTACAGCTGATGATTGGGTAGATGCCATGTTCCGCAATAGCCTCCGCCAGGAGTATAACGTCTCTGCACAGGGTGCTAATGAGAAGGGTAACTTCATGCTCTCTTTCAACTACTTGAACAATGAGGGTATTACCTTCGGTTCTGGTTTCGAGCGTTATTCTGCTCGTTTGAAGTCTGAGTACAAGATCAAGGATTGGTTGAAGGTTGGTGCTAATGTCAACTTCGCTCACTATGCCAACAATCAGTCTGGTGTGGGTGATGAGGGTTCATCTGCTTCATCTGGCAACGTGTTCACATTCGTAGCAATGGCTCCTATCTATCCTCTTTATATCCGCGACGCTCAGGGCAACATCATGATGCACGAGGCTAGTGGTACAAAGTTGTATGATTATGGTGATGGTTCTATCAATGGTCAGAAGCGTGCTTATATTGCACAGTCTAACCCTCTTGCTGCTAATCAGCTTGACAAGTATAAGATAGAAGGAAACAACTTCAACATGCAGGGTACCGTAGAGGTTCGCTTGCCTTTGGATGTTACCTTCACATCTATCAACAATGCTTATGTTGATGAGTATCGTACAACAAGTACAACCAACCCTTACTTCGGTCAGTATGCATCATCTAATGGTGTGGTTTACAAGTATCATGAAAGATACTTCAACTATAACCTGCAGCAGCGTTTGAACTGGGCTCATGAGTTCGGTGAGCACTCTGTAGCTTTGATGCTCGGTCATGAGTACTACAACCAGAGTTATGCTTTCCTCTATGGTAGCAAGAGCAATCAGTATAGCCCTTCTAACGATGAGTTGGCTGGTGCTGTGTTGTTGAAGAATACTAACTCCTATACCCGTGAGTATAACAACGAGGGTTACTTCGGTCGTGTACAGTACGACTACAATGACCGCTATTTCTTCGATGCATCTCTCCGTCGCGATGCTTCTTCACGCTTCGCAAAGGAGAACCGTTGGGGTACCTTCTATTCTTTGGGTGCTTCTTGGGTAATCAACAAGGAGAAGTTCTTCAATGTAGATTGGGTAGATGATTTGAAGCTGAAGGTTAGCTATGGTCAGGTAGGTAACGATAACATCGAGAGTGTCGATTTGGGTTACTATCACTATACTACCAACTACGATATCGTGAACTCTAATGGTTCTGTATCTCTGGTTCCTGTAGGCCGTTATGGTAACAGAAAGATTACCTGGGAGACAACTGGTGAGTTCAACGTAGGTGTTGACTTCGGATTGTTCAAGAACCGTTTGAGCGGTACTTTCGAGTTCTATTCTCGTAAGACTTCAGATATGCTCTTCAACTTCTCATTGCCACAGTCATTCGGTTACACCGGTTACTATGACAACGTGGGTGATATGATCAACAATGGTCTTGAGTTGACCTTGAACGGTGACATCATCCGTACAAGAGACTTCGTTTGGAGTGCCAATATGAATATCACTTACAACCACAACTACGTAAGCTATTTGCCAGATGCAAAGAAGACTTTGACAGTTGATGGTGTTCAGGGATATACTAACGGTGGTTACTTCATCGGTGAGGGTGAGCCTATGTACACTTACTACCTCCACAAGTATGCTGGTGTAGATCATGAGACTGGTGAGGCTCTCTATTACAAGAATGTGAAGGATGAGAATGGTAATGTTACTGGTCAGACCACAACCAAGAACTCTTCAGAGTCTGATTACTACTTGTGTGGTACAGCTTTGGCAGACGTATTCGGTGGTTTCGGCACAAGCGTATCTTACAAGGGCTTCGACTTCTCTGTAGATTTCATGTATCAGATCGGTGGTCAGATTTACGATAACGACTATGCTAGTGCAATGAGCGCAAGCGGTAAGTCTATGCGTGGTATGGCTCTCCACGAGGATATCCTGAAGGCTTGGACTCCTGAGAACAAGAACAGCAATATCCCACGTCTGCAGTATGGTGATACATATATGGCTTCTCAGTCAGACCGTTTCTTGACAAACGCTTCTTACTTGAGTCTCCAGAACATCAACTTGGGTTATACCTTCCCTAAGGCATGGATCAGCAAGCTCAACTTGAGCAACTTGCGCATCTACGCTCAGGCTAACAACGTATGGGTATGGTCAAAGCGTCAGGGTCTCGACCCACGTACCAGCTTGACAGCTGCCAACGCTTCTTATTATCCAGGCGTACGTACCATCACTGGTGGTATCACACTTACATTCTAAACTTATATAATATAGGAATACAATTATGATTAAGATAAAGAATTCAATCTTAGGTGTAGGTTTGGCCTTTGCAAGTCTTACTACATTCACTGGATGTATCGACGAGACCCAGCCTACCGATATTGCAACATCTGAGCAGGTTAGCCAGTCTGCTGCAGCCGTAGAAGGATTGGTGATGGCAATGCCAGCGTTCTTCAACAACTTGAACGAGACATTCTATACACCAAACAACTACCACTTCAACTTCGGTTACGGATCAATGATCCGTATCCGTGCCACATTGACAGAGCCTTTCGTAACACCATGTACTGGTTACGACTGGTTCGGTCCATGGGCAGAAAATGAGGGTATTAACCAGGATGCAGTCCGTTCTAACTTCGTCTGGACATACTACTACAAGTTCATCCAGACAGCCAATAACGTTCTCTCTACTATCAATGAGGAGACTGCTACTGATGAGCAGAAGGGTTACATTGCAGCTGCCAAGGCTTTCCGTGCGCTCGCTTATCTCGACCTCGGTCGTATGTACGAGTACTTGCCAACAGATGTTACAAAGGGTGTAAATGCCGATGGTAATGATGTTACTGGCTTGACTGTGCCTATCGTGAAGGAGGGTATGGCTGAGACTGATGCACGTAACAATCCTCGTGTTAAGAAGGAGGACTTGATCAAATTCATCAAGGAGGATTTGGAGTATGCTGAGCAGAATATCGGTAAGCTCACAAAGACAGAGAAGACTTTGCCTCACTTGGACTGCGTATATGGTCTGGAGGCTCGTCTCTATATGTGGGAAGGCGATTATGCCAAGGCTCAGGCTGCAGCAGAGAACGCTATCAAGACTTCTTCTGTACAGCCTATGACTCAGGCTCAGTGCCTGAACACCACTACAGGTTTCAACAACCTGGCAGACTTCATGTGGGGCTCTCAGCAGACATCAGAGGATGTTGTAGTTTCTACAGGTATCATCAACTGGATATCATTTATGTGTAACGAGCAGACCTTCGGTTATTGCGGTGCAGGTACTGGTGACTATATCCGAATTGATACATTGGCTTATAATCGTCTGAATGATACCGACTTCCGTAAGTTGGAGTGGGTAGCACCAGCGGGTTCTCCAATCGCAAACAAGGTTTCATTTGTCAATAAGACTTATGGTGCTTCAATGCCTCCTATGGCATCTGTCAAGTTCCGTCCTAACCAGGGTGAGATGGATGCTCCATCTGTTGCAGCTGCTACAGCATTCCCTGTAATGCGTGTAGAAGAGATGTACTACATCCGCATGGAGGCAGCTGCACAGCAGGATGCAGCAAAGGGTAAGGAACTCTTGGAGTTGTTCATGAAGACTCGTGACCCTAAATATACTTGCAAGGCAACAAGCAAGGAGGATATCATCAAGGAAATCTACTTCCAGAAGTGTATCGACCTTTGGGGTGAGGGTATCACATTCTTCGATATGAAGCGTTTGAACTACTCTTTGACTCGTGGTTATCATGGCACAAACCATTCTGTTGGTGCTCGCATCAATACACATGGCCGCCCTGCTACAACCAACTTCCTTTTCTATCGTACAGAGGCAGAGAACAATACAGCTCTTAAGGGATGGAACAACCCAGACCCATCTGGTAAGTATCCACTTTGGACAGAGTAATAACACGAATCGTTATATAAAAGATTAAAAAAGTTATGAACAAGTTTTTTAAATATACATTTATAGCACTGCTCGGTGTTCTTACCCTCGGTTTGAGCTCTTGTACAGATGAATATGAATATACTCCAACTTCTAAGACAGAGTTGGGTGGTAATGCTTTCTTGGTAAGTGAAGGCTCTACAGCCATCTCATACTTGCCAACTGCAGAGCAGAGCTTTACATTCAAGGTGTCTCGTATTGATTCTACTGAGGCTCAGACTGTAGGTCTGTCTAGTAGTAATGAGAAGTTTACCGTTCCTGCAACCGTTTCATTTGCTGCTGGTCAGAAGACAGCAGAGGTAAAGGTTTCTTTTGATATCGCAACAGGTACATCAGAGAAAACTCGTATCGCCATCACTGATGCAGAGAAGTATTACTATGCTGCAACCGTACTTGATTATACCATCACCCGTTATCAGTCTTACACTGGTACATACGTAGCTAATGGTCTTGGTTTCCAAATCCAGACACCTTGCTATATGATTGGTGCTGGTAAGTTTATGGTTCCTGCTGATCCTGCGAACGGATATGAGTATGATATAGTATTCTCTATCGATAAGGACAATAATGTAATCGTAGCTCCACAGCCAGCTTGGAATCATGCTTCTTATGGCGCAGTATATGTAATGGGTAATGCCGAAGGTGATGCTGCAGCTGATGGCTCTGGTTCTGGTGTTGCTGGTACTTATGATCCTGAAACTGGCGTGGTAACTATGGCTATGTATAATTTCATACCTAATACCGGTTCTTTCGGAACATTTGACGATGTCTTTGTATTTGACGAGAAGCCAGCTCTTTAATTTAATATAACAAGAAAGCCGGATGGGACAGTACCCATCTGGCTTTTTCATTTTTTTGCCTATGAAAAGATATTTTACTCTCGCTTTGGTGGCGTCTCTCTTTCTCTGTGGTGTTGAGGCCAGAGAGAGAACGATGGATGAGAAGCAAGCCATTGCTTCTTCGGTATTGACTATGCAGTCACAGACTCGTGGAAAGGCAGAACTGACGCTCAGACTCTTGCAGGCTTCAGATACCTATACAGTATTGGGAGACGACAGCCGCTTTGTAGTAGTAAGCAATGATGATGCTTTCGATGCCGTGATCGGTTATGCAGACTCTCCTTTCGATGCTTCTGCCAATAGTTCTCTGGCATGGTATCTTCGTGCTGCATCTGAATCCATGAAGGCTGATTTGCAGAAAGGCTCTGCCGTAACAAGAGCTTTGGTGATTCCTTCGGGCGATTTCAAGGAAGCGGTAGAACCTCTCTGTAAGACGCTCTGGGAGCAGGGTAAGCCATTCAATAATCTTTGTCCTACCAATTCTAAAAACAAGGCTTATCCTTCGGGATGCGTGGCTACGGCTTTATCGCAAATTATGTATTATCACAAGTATCCTATTAAGGGAAAGGGCAGTCATCAGTATAGCTTTACCCCAGCCGTGGGAGATGGTAGATTGCTGAGTTGTGATTTCGCAAACACCACTTTCGACTGGGAGAATATGTTGGAAGACTATGAAAGTAAGAAAGATTATACAGAGGTGCAGGGAAATGCTGTGGCAACCCTGATGGCTGCTGTAGGTGTTTCCGTAGATATGCAATATACTGAGTCTGGTTCTGGTGCTATGTCAAGGGAAGCGCGTTATGGCTTAATCAATTATTTCTGCTATAATGAGAATATCAACTGGCTGAACCGTTCTTTTTATTCGGCAGCAGAATGGATGAAGTATATCTATACGGAATTGAATCAGAACCGTCCTATCTATTATACGGGTGATGATGAAAGAAATGGCGGTCATGCCTTCGTGCTTGATGGATATGACAAGCAGGGCATGGTTCACATCAACTGGGGATGGGGACCAAAAGGCGGAAATGGTTACTTCGACATAGCTCTCCTGAATCCTACAGGATTTCAGTTCAGCGAAGGTCAGGATATGCTGATAGGCATTTCGCCTGCTTCCTGTCTTCAATATGAATCCCGTTTTTATGCTGATGAAGGATTGAAAGCCGGCAAGGTGGCTTCCTTGCTGAATGTGCAGCCGGGTAAGATCTATAATCAGACGGGTGATAACATCTCCGGTGATATCGCTGTGATTCTGGAATCTTCTGATGGTGTAAAGAATGTAATTCAATCTGCTCATGTAGATAAGGCGATTACCTATTATTATGTGAATAGTGGTAGTGATGCTGTGAAAGTTGGAGGTGTGCTGAAATTGCCTTCTACATTGAAGGATGGTGATTACAGAGTGTATGTTGCCTCTAAGTGTGACAAGGATACTGACTGGCGTCTGATTCGTACTCCAGAGGGAACAGCCAACAGTTATATGCTTACCATAGCTGATGGCAAACTGGCTTCTGTAGGCGAGGGCATTGCCGATGATTCGTGGACAACTACCGGCATTACTCCTATACATGCTATTCCAGCCAAGTATAGTTCTGCCAAGACTTTCAACATCAATGGTCAGCAGGTTGACTCCAGCTATCATGGTATCGTCATCAAGGATGGAAAGAAAGTGATGCAATAGGTCTTTATAAGAAAAATGATGCATAGGTCTCTTCAAAAGATGCATCATACAATATATATATAATAAGGTGTATCCTTCTTGCCCCATACATTGGGCAAGCGTGGATACACCTTTTTTAATTTTGATAGTATTTTATTTTTGCTGATAGATTTTCGATATTCCTTGTTTCCGCTTTTATTGGATTTCCATCTTCGAGAAGGTCTGGAAGTATTTCAGGCAGGTCTCGCGCCATTCCTTCGCATTCTCAAGCTGCACGTTGAGAAGCGAATCGGTATGCTGCCATTCCTGCTCATGCCCCTTCATATACTGTTTGGCTGAGGTGTGCCAGTAGTCGCGGTAAACTTCTACCATCGCTACACCCATGTTGTACTTCATGCAGAGTTCCTGCCAGAGGGTGCTTCCTGATTTCATTTTGTAATTCCAAGCTACATGATGGAACCATAGGAGATATTCTTCAGGGCAAGTCTCGATGTTGTCATACTGGCTGCGATAAGGCTCCGGATACTGACCTACGGCATCTGTACCTTTGGATGAGCGGTCGAAACCTACACCCTGAGCATCTGCCTTGTGATAGTAAACAGGGCACCATTCCAGAGGATAACTTGCAATGAAACCATCCGGTTCCGGACCGTAGTGGTGATCGAACTTGAAGATATGATGTAAGCCCAATGGCATCATATAGTTGACGCAGGCTTCGCGAGAGGTCATCATCATCATCTCCACAGGTTTGGTGAACTTCTCGTCCTGGTTCTCATAGGTCTGTACGAGCCATTCGTGGGCAATCTCTTCGGCTGTAAGCGAAGGATTCCATGCCAATCGGCCAAAAGCATACCAGTTAGCCTGTGAGAAAGGATGACCGCACCAGTTGGCATCATCACCGATATTGGCTACGCCAGAGATACCTACCAGTTTGCTTGGATTGACGAATCCGAAGAATTCCTTCCACATAGGTGCAAGAAAGGTGAGGTGCTTGCTCTGTCCCAGATATTCCTGGGTAATCTGAAGTTCTGCTATCTGAGGTGTCTGTCTGATGTTGTCGAAGATAGGAGCGTATGGTTCACGAGGCTGGAAGTCGAGCGGACCGTTCTTTGACTGGAGAATTACATTGTCACGGAACTTTCCATCCATACCTTTGAATTCGCTGACAGCTTGCTTTACACGGTCTTCTCCCTTATGGTTAGCACCATATACAAAGCTCCTCCACATGATGATGCCACCGTATGGCTTCACGGCATCGGCAAGCATGTTGGCTCCCTCAGCATGAGTGCGGTGGTAATCGCCAGGACCAGGTTGTCCTTCTGAATTAGCTTTTACCAGGAATCCGCCAAAGTCTGGAATGGCAGCATAAATCTCCTTTGCTTTCTTCTGCCACCACTGTTGTACCTTTTTATCCAATGGGTCTGCAGTCTTGGTATAGCCCAATGCCATAGGAGAAGCAAAGTTGATGCTGAGATACACTCGGATGCCGTATGGACGCAGGATGTTGGCGATGACCTTCACCTTATTAATATATTCTGCCGTCATCATCTTTGGTGATGCATTTACATTGTTCAGTACACTTCCGTTAATACCGAGCGATGCGTTGGCACGGGCATAGGTGATGAGACGGTCGTGAAGACTCTTGCTGATGCTGCCGCCCTTGCCGTTTTTGCCGAGTTTGATTTCTTCCCATTTGAAGATGCTCTTGCCGGCATAGCCACGTTCGATGCTGCCATCGAGATTATCCCAATGGTTGAGGATGCGGAGACCCACTTGTGGCTTCTCGGTTTCATCTATAGCTTTGCTGAAGTTCTGCTGATTGCCGCTACCCGTGTTGTAGGCATCGGTGTTCTGAAGTCGGATCAGCTCGTAGGCACCATAGAGCAAACCGATAGGAGTGCTGGCGGTGATGGTAGCCTCATACTCGATATTGTCGCCCTGGTGGGCAGGACGGGCATAGATGCTGTAGCCTTCGCCCAGATCCAGCGCCTTGTCTAGCTTCAGTTCGGCGCTCTTGCCACGCCAGTGGTTGGCAAGCTCCTGACTTGCGATACGTATCGTAGCGTTGTCATCGGCGTTTGTTTTTACCTGGCAGGAGTTGGCGTACGCCTTTCCCAGCCATAAACCTGACCCGTTGTTCTGTGCAGATACCTGCAGCGAAGCCAGCATCATGCATCCTGCCATCAGGCATTTCTTGATGTTATAGTTCATAATCTCTATTCTTTATCTTAGGTTATTACTACTGCAAAATTAGCAAAAAACACTGAAAGCAGCAAATTCTGACTTTTTCTGGTGTAACGTATTCTTTAGTTTCCTTATCATTTTCGTTTTATTTCTGTTTTTGATACGTGTAGAAATGTTATGGTTACTCGTGGAAAGTGTTTTATAGATAGAATTTCGTAAATTTGCATCGTCAAAATAGCAATGCCATCACTTAAAAACAAAGTAACAACAATGAATAAGCAAACGATAAAAATCTTTTCTCTGGCACTTGCGCTGGCTGCATCCAGCTCGGTGGCACTTGCCCAGAAGGTATGGAAAGGATCTTGGGCTACTGCAGTGGAATGGACTGGCAAAGGAGATATGCCTAAGAAAAGCTTGAGCAACCGCTCTTGCCGACAGATAGTTCATGTATCTTTTGGTGGCGAGGAACTCAGAGTGAAGCTCAGCAATGAGCAGAGCAAGGAACCGGTAGAAATCAAATCGGTGTATATCGCCGATACCGATGTTCCAAGTAATTGGGGTATCAACGCCAAGACCGTGAAGTATCTCAAGTTTAATGGCAAGAAGAATGTGACTATCGCTCCGGGCAAGGCTATCTTCTCAGATGATTTGAAATATGCCTTGAAGAGCGGACAGCGCCTCACGATTACCATCGACTATGGCAAGCAGACTCCAGTGAATGCAACATCTCATCGTGGTTCACGTACCACATCTTATATAGTAAACGGTTTGCATCGTACTCCTAAACCGATGGATAAGAGTTTTGATGATGGCGAGGAGGTGGATCACTGGTACAATCTTTCTGCCATTGATGTGAAGACCGATAAGGCTACTCCGGTAGTAGCAATTCTCGGAAACTCCATCACGGATGGTCGAGGAAGTACCACCAACCATCAGAACCGTTGGACTGATTTCCTCTCGGATGCCTTGAATGCAGAGAAGCCATACGGTGTATTGAATCTCGGTATCGGCGGCAACTGTGTCGTGGAAGGTGGATTGAGTGAACCTGCCATGAAGCGTTTCGACCGTGACATTCTGGGACAGACAGGTGTGGATAAGCTCATCATCTTCGAAGGAACCAATGATATCGGCTGCTGCGGCGGGAATTATGAACATGTAACTGATACCCTGATTGCCTGCTACAAGGTGCTGATAGCAAAAGCCAAGGCAAAGGGAATCAAGGTGTATGGCGGAACCATCACTCCAACCAAGGGAAACGGATGGTATTCTTTCTGGCACGAGGCGATGAGACAGACCGTGAACGAATGGATCAGAAAAAGTGGTGCCTTCGATGAGGTCATCGATTTCGATGAGTTGACCCGCGACCCGAAAGATCCGCAGCGCCTGAAGGCTGAGTATTCGGACGACTGGCTGCATCTCAATCCGAAGGGATATGAGGCTATGGGCAAGTTTGCCGCAGAGAAACTGAAGTAAATGTAGTATATGCATCTTTTATGTTATATATATAATAAGGTGTAAACTTAATGACTGGATAAAATATGGAACAGACAACTGTAACACAGGAATCTAAAGGATTCTACAAACTGAATTGGCTACAACGCATCGGATTCGGATCTGGAGACTTGGCGCAAAACCTCATCTACCAGACCATCTGCATGTATCTGTTGTTCTTCTACACCGACATCTATGGACTTAATCCTGGTGTTGCTGCCACCATGTTCTTGGTGGTTCGCTTGGTCGATGTACTCTGGGACCCATTGGTGGGAACTTATGTAGATAAGCATAATCCACGTTGGGGTAAGTATCGTTCTTATCTCGTGTTGGCGGGTTTGCCGCTCACTGTACTTGCCATCCTCTGCTTCTGGAATGGTATGGAGGGACAGACAGAAACCATCAAGCTCATCTATGCTTATGTAACATACGTAGGCTTGTCGATGCTCTATACATTGATCAATGTACCTTACGGAGCCTTGAACTCTTCGCTGACCCGCGATACAGACGAGATTACCATTCTCACCTCTGTACGTATGTTCATGGCAAATGTGGGTGGACTCTGTGTATCGGCAGGAGTTCCAATCCTGGTAGCTATGCTCGCAGCAGCCAAGGATCTTCCTATCGAGATGGCGCTCTTCATGGGCTTGGGCTCTCTGCCATCCTTCATCTTTATGCCGCTGGTGCCTGCCATCAAGAAAAAGGTAGGCAAGAAGAATATGTTCTACATCTTCCTCACTGTGGCTATCGTGGGTATGGCGTTGCTTTATATCATCAGCAAGATGGGGCCTGTAAAGGATCATATCACGCTGGTTTATATCGCACAGTTCATCAAATCGACAGGTGTTATCGTGGCAACAGGTTATATGTGGGCTTTGATTCCTGAGGTCATCTCCTATGCAGAATATACCAGCGGCAAGCGTATTGCCGGTATCGTCAACGCCCTGACCGGTATCTTCTACAAGGCTGGTATGGCTTTGGGTGGAGTAGTACCGGGTGCCGTTCTTGCCTGGACCGGTTATCAGGCTGCGGCTGCTCAGGAGAGTAATTCGCTTCCTACCGACAGTAATGCCTGGTTTGTTGCCATGCTGATCTATGCCCTGGTAGGTTTCGCCCTTCTGGTATTCTGCTTTACCCAGACCAAGGAGCGTGTGGTAATGGACGAGAAGGAAACCAAGAACGTTAAGGTGAGCGATCTGTGGACAGAATTCTTCCACAACCGTCCGCTCCGTATCGTGGCGCTCTTCTTTATCACCGCCTTCGCCATGATGTCGGTTGGTAATGCAGCCGGCGCTTATTTCATGAACGATCTGGAGCAGCAGACTCCTTTGGCACAGGAAGGTATCCGCTGGCTGGTATGCGTGATTCCTGCCATCCTGCTGGGTTTGGCAATGTTCATCATCTCTAAATATGAGTTGACCGATGAAGTTATCGACGATATCAACAAGAAGATTGAGGCTCGTCATCAGGAAGAAAAATAAGATAGAATTAAAAATTAGATAATCATATAGAAGGAGAGAATCCCTGTATTCTCAAATTCAAAATAATAAATGTGCAATGAAGAAAATTTCAACTTTTGCCTTGGGATTGATGCTTGCTTCTGCAGCTTTTGCCCAGAAAGGTAATAACGCTCCAATTCCAACATTCCAGGAAGCTATGGGTAAGTACTTCCTGGTAGGTGCAGCCATTAATACTGATTTGCCTAATGGACAAGACCCGGCAGGTGAGGAAGTTGTGAAGAAGCAGTTTAACCAGGTTGTTGCCGAAAACTGTATGAAGGGCGAGGTAAATCATCCAGAGGTGAATCGCTTTGATTTTACCGATGGTGATAAACTGGCTGACTGGGCAGAGAAGAATGGCAAGACCTTGATAGGTCATTGTCTGGTTTGGCATTCTCAGCCACCTAAGTGGATGTTTACCGATGATAAGGGCAATCTGGTAAGCCGTGAAGTGCTCATAGGCAGAATGTATAATCATATCATGACCGTGGTTACTCATTATAAAGGTAGAGTAAAGGGATGGGACGTAGTGAACGAAGCTTTCGAGGATGATGGCTCTTACCGCAAGTCTTTATATTATAAGATTATCGGTCCGGAGTTCATTGAGCTGGCCTTCCGTCATGGCGCACGGCTTCTCGCACAGCACATCGACTCCGCGCTCCATCGCGTAGACCGCCATCGGAACATGGAGATAGTGCGGGGTGCAGATATGTAAAACATCCGGCTTTTCGCCCGCGAGCATGTCTTCAAGGCTCGTGTATGCCTTCGCGCCGCACTGCTTTGCCGCCGCCTCGGCGCGCTCGGGAATGCAGTCCGCAACGCTGATTATCCGGGCGTCCGGTATATCGCGGACGGCTCCGATGTGGGTGCGGCTTATTCCGCCGCAGCCCACGATAGATATCTTCATAGTCTACCTCTGTTTTCTTTCGATTATGAGCCGTAGGTCGAGGACATATCCTCAACGACAACTTCCTTCACGGGCTCTTTCTTGCCGGAAGACGAGGCAATTTTCTTCTGGAGTTCGGCATAGAACAGGTCCTCGTCTATCGGGAGGGTAACTTTCTTGCCGAGCCATGAGGACAGGTGCGCCGCGTTCGAGATAGTCAGACCGTTGATGCCCTCTTCGCCGCGCGCGATGAGCGGAGTGCCGTGCAGGATATGCGCCGCAAATGCGTTTGTGACTGCGACATGCTGCTCGGTGTCCGTGTCGGCATAGTCGATATCCTCCCAGTGACCGTTGGGCTTCGCGAAGCCCTCTTCAGCTGTTTTGC
>OIWV01002373.1_pt1 | contig 13771 bp, 12 predicted proteins | sample 1587751 | NCBI WGS metagenome assembly OIWV01 (sample SAMEA3888913, study PRJEB22519) | human gut metagenome | biome: human gut; feature: human-associated habitat; material: faeces | place: Denmark | collected 2010
CTCCTATCGAGAAAAGGTTCGGATTTTCATTGTTTGGTGCGGCTAACAGGACTTGAACCTGCACGTCGTGGACACTGGACCCTAAAACCAGCGCGTCTGCCAATTCCGCCATAGCCGCATAACAAAATTAGTATACGTTTTTTTGTGCGGTTTGTCAATGGCAAAACCGTATTGACACGGGCATCCGTTTTAATAAAGGAAGGCTTGCGCACAATTTACGTTTTATCTATGGACGTGTGTCCCTGCTGTACGGTATACTATAGGCAAACCGCCTGCCAGCCTGTGACCACGGAGGTAGACTTTGAAAAAGAACATCCTAGCCAAGCTCTCGCCCTTCCATTTTTTGATGCTGCTGATTGCGGGCATCATCAATGCTATCGGTGTAACGCTGTTTATTGCGCCGGTACAGCTGTACGACAGCGGCATCTCCGGCACATCCATCCTGCTCTCCCAGCTGACGCCGGACTATCTTTCGCTGTCCTTCTTCCTGATCCTGCTCAACATCCCGCTGCTGCTGTTCGGCTTCAAGCGGCAGGGGGCGGTGTTCTCGATTTACGCCATCTTTACGGTCTGCGTCTACTCGGTGGCGGCCTGGCTCATCACCGATGTGCTGCCCATCGACGTCAGCATTGCCTCGCCGCTGGCGGGCACGGATTTGTTTTTGTGTGCGCTGTTCGGCGGCATCATCTCGGGCGTTGGCAGTGGCCTGGCCATCCGCTACGGCGGCGCGATGGACGGCATTGAGGTCGTCGCCGTCATCTTTGCAAAGCCGCTCGGGCTGTCCGTCGGTACATTTGTGCTGATTTACAACGTGCTGCTGTACATAATCTGCGGCATCGTCATGGGCAGCTGGATACTGCCGCTCTACTCCATCGTCACCTACGCGGCGGGTTCCAAGACCGTAGACTTCATCGTGGACGGCCTCGACAGCGCCAAGGCAGCCATGATCATCACGACCCACCCGGACGAGATCGCCCGCGCCGTGTCGGAGGAATTCGGCACGGGCCTGACCATCATAGACGCCCACGGCTTCTACTCGGACACGCCCAAGACGGTGCTGTACGTTGTGGTCAACCGCTTCCAGACCGTCAAGCTCAAGACGCTGGTCAAGGGGGTCGACGCAAACGCCTATATGGCCATCAGCCCGGTGGCCGACCTGCTGCACGGCAGCAAGGAAGAAGAAACCGCCTGACCCAAGCCCCCTGCATCCCCGCGATGCAGGGGGCTTTTTGTGACATAATCCGCGGACTGCCTGCACATTCTAATCCCAAAGCGAGGGATGAATATGCACCGACACAAATTTTTACGGCATGCGGCGGCTGTCCTGGCGGCAGCGGCCCTGCTGGCGGCCGTGGTAATGGCGGGCCTGGCGGCGGCTCTGCCGGATACACTCTACACCGACGGCCCGGCGGCGGAGCTGGAAATTGCCTCGATGCCCTACCTGACCGTAAAAAAGCGGCAGGGGAGCGTGGCCGCGGACAGCACGACGCCTGACACAAGTGCCAACGTCACGCTGACGCTGTTCGGCACGCTGCCGGTCAAGACCGTGCGTGCCGTCAGCACCGAGCGGCGCACCGTGCAGGTCTGCGGGACACCGTTCGGTGTCAAGCTGTTCTCCGACGGGGCGCTTGTCGTGGCGTTCTCGGATCGCTACACGGCGCTGGGCAGCGAGAACCCCGCCAAGGCAGCCGGGCTGCGGCTGGGCGATTTGATCGTCTCCGCCAACGGCAGGCCGGTACGCAGCAACGAGGACCTGACCGCGGCCATTCAGGCGGCGGGCGGCGCACCCCTGGCCGTGGTGTACCGGCGCAGCGGTGCCCGGTACACGGCGACGCTGACCCCGACGGCGGACGAAAACGGTCACTACAAGGCGGGCGTCTGGGTGCGGGACTCGGGCGCGGGCATCGGCACAATGAGCTTTGTAGACCCGCAGCGCGGCACATTCGCGGGGCTGGGGCATTCCATCAGCGATGCCGACACAGGTGCGGATCTGACGCTGCTCTCCGGGGAAATCGTCCCGGTGACGATTACCGGCTGCATCCGCGGCGCAGCGGGCAGCCCGGGCGAACTGCGCGGGGAGTTCGCCGCCGCGCCCGCCGGAACCGTGTTGGCCAACGATGCCGCAGGGGTCTACGGCAGCTACACCGGCAGCTGCACCGCCCCGGCACTGCCCGTGGCAAATTTGCAGGAGGTCACGCCCGGCGAGGCCGAGCTGTGGACCACTGTGCTGGGCACGACGGCGCAGCCCTATACGATTCAGGTCGAGCGTGTGACGATGACCGGCAGCGACCCGAACCGAAACCTGCTGATCCGCGTGACGGACAAGCGCCTGCTTGACGCCACCGGCGGCGTAGTGCAGGGCATGAGCGGTTCGCCCATCGTGCAGAATGGCCGTCTGGCGGCAGTGCTTACACATGTGCTGGTGAACGATCCGAGCAGGGGCTACGCAATCTTTGCGACAACCATGCTGGAAAAAGCAGATGCTGTCGCCAGCAGCAAATGAGCGCCGAAAGTGGGACGCAGCGGACGAAAAAGCGGGACTGCTGACCGACAACAAAAACCACGAAAAGAATAAAATGATGTTGATACGTGTACTATTTTGCCGATGACTGACGAATTATAGAGAAAATTGTCGAACGAAAATTTCGGGAAATACCGATAAACAGCGGGAAATCTATTGATAAATGTGGGAAAATATGGTAGAATTCCCAATGTAAACAGAAACCGAGCGAAGTTTACGCGCGGGGTACGCGCAGCTCAAAATGTATGGAGGATATGTGACGATGGAAAAGATCAAATTTGTAATGACCGACACGGACACGCAGGTGTCCGCTGTGTGCCGCCGTGCGCTGGAAGCCAAAGGCATTGCCGTGACCGTCTGTGAGAAGAACGGCACCAAGGCCCTGGAAACCCTTCTGGCCGTTCATCCGCAGGCCGTTCTGCTGGATGCGTTCATGCCGGACCTGGACGCGATCACGGTCAAGCAGCGCTACGAGGCCCAGAACACCAGCAGCACCCACACGACGTTCTTCGTCACGGGGGCATTCCAGAGCGAGGAGATGGAGCAGGAACTTCTTGACAGCGGGTTCTCGTTCTTCTTCGTCAAGCCGTTTGACGAGTCGGTCCTCGTCAGCCGTGTGCTGAAGGCAGCAGGCAACACAATACGCCCGCAGGTCGTCTCGCAGGACAGCGATGAGCTGACCGTGACGGAAATTCTGCACCAGATCGGCGTACCCGCGCACATCAAGGGCTACCAGTTCCTGCGCGACGCCATTCTGCTGACGATCTCCGACCACGGGTACATCAACGCCGTGACCAAGCGGCTTTATCCCGAAATCGCCAAGCGCAACATGACCACGGCCAGCCGCGTCGAGCGTGCGATCCGCCACGCCATCGAGGTCGCCTGGGACCGCGGCGATGTGGACACGCTGAACAGCTACTTTGGCTACACGATCCACAACCTGCGCGGCAAGCCGACGAACAGTGAATTTATTGCCATGATAAGCGATAAAATTCGTCTGGACAAAAAGCGGCATGCGTAAACTGCCTGCAGCCCGGTTGCCACACTCCCAACTTCGTGTTATAATACATTTATTATAAGGCGATACCAAAACAAAAGCACCGCAGGATGCACACTGCGTCCGCCGGTGCCGCCAAAATAACACGGAGAAGGAATCGGCTATGGACAAAATGCTTAAAATTGCGGTTGCGGGAACGGGCTATGTGGGACTTTCCATTGCAACGCTGCTGGCGCAGCACCACGAGGTCTGCGCGATTGACGTGATCCCGGCCAAGGTCGATCTCATCAACCGGCGCAAATCTCCGATCCGGGACGAATACATTGAAAAATACCTGGCCGAAAAGGAACTGAAACTGACCGCCACGCTTGACCCGGCACAGGCGTACAGCGGCGCGGACTTTGTCGTTATCGCCGCGCCCACAAACTACGACAGCCGCACCCAGCACTTTGACACCTCGGCTGTCGAGGCGGTCATTCAGCTTGTCATGCAGTACAACCCCAACGCCGTCATGGTCATCAAGTCGACGATTCCCGTGGGCTACACGGTGTCGGTGCGCGAAAAATTCGGCAGCAGCAACATCATCTTCAGCCCCGAGTTTCTGCGCGAGTCGAAGGCACTTTACGACAACCTTTACCCGAGCCGCATCATTGTCGGCACTGACCTGAACGACCCGCGCCTGGTGGAGGCCGCGCACACCTTTGCGGCGCTGCTGCAGGAGGGAGCTATCAAGGAGAACATCGACACGCTGTTCATGGGCTTCACCGAGGCCGAGGCTGTCAAGCTGTTTGCCAACACCTATCTGGCGCTGCGCGTTGCCTATTTCAATGAGCTGGATACCTACGCCGAGAGCAAGGGTCTGAATACCCAGCAGATCATCGACGGTGTCTGCCTTGACCCGCGTATCGGCAGCCACTACAATAATCCCAGCTTCGGCTACGGCGGCTACTGCCTGCCCAAGGATACCAAGCAGCTGCTGGCCAACTATGCCGATGTGCCCGAAAAGCTGATCGAGGCCATTGTTGACAGCAACCGCACCCGCAAGGACTTTATCGCGGATCGTGTGCTGAAGCTGGCCGGGTACTACGGCTACGCCGACGAGAATGAGTATGACGCCGGAAGGGAAAAGCCCGTGACCATCGGCGTCTACCGCCTGACGATGAAGAGCAACAGCGATAACTTCCGCCAGAGCTCGATTCAGGGTGTCATGAAGCGCATCAAGGCCAAGGGGGCGACGGTCATCATCTATGAGCCGACGTTGAAGGATGGCGAGACCTTCTTTGGCAGTGTTGTTGTCAACGATTTGGACAGGTTCAAGGCACAGTCGCAGGCCATTCTGGCGAACCGCTATGACAAATGCCTGGACGACGTAAAGGAAAAGGTCTACACGCGCGACATCTTCCGCCGCGATTGACCGCGTTTGCCATACTGTTTATGCAGCTGCGCCGCGCCCCGATGACCCGGGGCACGGCAGCAGCTGCTTTATTTTTTGAAATTCAGGCAAAATCCGGCAGAAAATTGTAAAAACGAACTTGACAGATGTCCCTCCTTCGTGTATAATCATACCTGTTGTTTGCCTCTGTAGCTCAGTCGGTAGAGCAGGGGACTGAAAATCCCCGTGTCATTGGTTCGATTCCGATCGGAGGCACCAGTCAAGGAAACCCAGCAGGGTTTCCAATATGCGGCCGTAGCTCATCTGGTAGAGCGCCACCTTGCCAAGGTGGAGGTAGCGAGTTCGAGCCTCGTCGGCCGCTCCAGACAAACAAGCCACTGCAAAACATGATTCGTCGTGTGATGCAGCGGCTTTTTTGTACATTGAAAGCTTTTTTGGAATTGGAAAAGGAGGGAAAAACGCAGTGATATTCGGAAAGTACATCAACCGGTATTACCTCAAGCATGCTCCCGTACTGCTGCTGGGCCTTGCCGCCCTGCTGACGGTGGATTACATCCAGCTTTTGATCCCCCAGCTCTACCGGCTGGTCATCAACGGGGTGAACCTTGGCCAGGTGGTGGTGAACGGTGAGACGCTGCTCTTTACCAAAGAGGTGCTGCTGCAGCACATCTGCCTGCCCATGATCTGGATCGTGGTGCTGATGGTCATTGGGCGCTTTTTGTGGCGCATCTGTTTCTTCGGCTCGGCGGTGCGGGTCACGGCAGACCTGCGGGAGCGGATGTTCGACCACAGCCGCAGGCTGTCCCAGCAGTACTATCAGGTGAACAAGGTCGGCAACCTGATGAGCCTGTACACCAACGACCTGGACACCATTCAGGAGTGCTTTGGTGACGGCGTGCTGATGTTCTTCGACGCGCTGACCCTGGGTCTGCTGGCTCTTTATAAGATGTGGACCATGGACGTGCGGCTGACTCTGCTGGCCCTGATCCCGGCCCTGATCATGTTTACCATCGGTACCCAGATGAGTAAGGTGATGACCCGGCGCTGGGAGGAGCGGCAGGAGGCCTTCTCCGGCCTTTCCGATTTCGCGCAGGAGAACTTTTCCGGCATTGCGGTCATCAAGGCCTTTGTCAAGGAGTACAAGGAACTGCAGGCCTTCCGGAAGCTGAACAAGGAAAACGAGGAGATCAACGTGATCTACACGAAGATCGCCACCCTGCTGGAGGTGCTGGTGACCCTGTTCGTGGAGTCCGTGGTCTGCATCATTCTGGGTTACGGCGGTTATCTGGTCTATCAGGGCCGGTTCAACGCCGGCCAGCTGGTGGAGTACATCGGCTACTTTGAGGCCATCGTCTGGCCCATCATGGCCGTGTCCATGCTGATCGAAAAGACCAGCCGCGGCAAGGCCTCCCTGAACCGCATCACCGAGCTGCTGGATGCCCCCATCGACGTGGCCGACCGCCCCGGCGTGGCCGACCTGACCGACCCCAAAGGCGGCATCGAGTTCCGCCACCTGAACTTCCGCTACCCGGACGGCGAGTACGATGTGCTGCGGGATATCTCCTTTACCATTGCGCCCGGCGAGAGCGTGGGCATCGTGGGCAAGACCGGTGCGGGCAAGACCGCCCTGGTGGACCTGCTGCTGCGCACCTATAATGTGCCGGACGGAACCCTGTTTGTGGACGGCAGGGATGTGAACAGCCTTTCCATCCACTCGGTGCGCAATGCCTGTGCCTATGTGCCGCAGGATAATTTCCTGTTCTCGGACACCATCGCCCACAACATTGCCTTTGGTGTGGACGATGCCACCCCCGAGGACATCGAGCGGGCGGCAAGCATGGCCGATGTGCGGGATAATATCGTGGACTTCAAGGACGGCTACGAGACCGTTCTGGGCGAGCGTGGCGTGACGGTGTCCGGCGGCCAGAAGCAGCGCATCTCCATCGCCCGCGCCCTGCTCAAGGACGCGCCCATCCTGATCCTGGATGACTCCGTCTCGGCGGTGGATACCAGCACCGAGAAGATCATCCTCGATAACCTCAAGAACAGCCGGGCAGGCAAGACCACCCTGCTCATTGCCCACCGCATTTCCACGGTGGAGCGGCTGGACAAGATCATCTTCCTCAACGAGGGCCGGGTGGAAGCCGTCGGCCCCCACGATCAGCTGTATGCTTCCTGCCCGGAGTACCGCCGGATGGTCGATCTGCAGCGGCTGGAGGATGAGACGACGAAGGGAGGCGAAAACGCATGATGCATCTGAATCCGTTGGTTCTGGTGGGCGCTGTCATCGGCGTGATCACCGCCCTGCTGGTGGCAGCTTATGCCGCCGTCAAGGACAAAAAGACCGCTATGGGCTTTGAGCGCAACATGGAGGACGGCGAGATCATGCGCCGCCTTGCCCGCTATGCCCGGCCCTACCTGAGCAAATTCCTCATTGTGGGCGTGCTGATGCTCTTCTCCATTGCCTACGATATCATTTCACCCCTCATCGTGGGCCGCATCGAGGAGCTGGTGGCCGGAGAGTTTGAACTCCGCGCCCTCTTCCTGGGCGTGTCAGTGTATGCAGGCGTGCTGGTGTTCTCTATGGGCAGCACTTACCTGCAGGCCGTGATCCTGCAGCGGGTGGGCCAGCGCATCATCTCCGATCTGCGCGAGGATCTGTTCAGCCACATTGAATCTTTGGCACACGAGCAGCTCAACGAGATCCCGGTGGGCAAGCTGGTCACCCGCGTGACCAATGATACCAACGCCATCTCCATGATGTTCACCAACCTCTTGGTCCAGCTGACCAAGAACAGCTTTGTCATTCTGGGCATTCTGGTGGCCATGCTCTGCCTGAACTACGAGCTGACGTTGATGGTGCTCTGCTTTGTGCCCTTCATCGTGATCTTCACGGTCATCTTCCGCAAGTTCTCCCGCCGTGCCAACCGCAAGCTCAAGAACGCGACCACCGATATCAATACCTATCTGTCCGAAAACCTGTCCGGCATCAAGGTCACCCAGATCTTTGGCCGGGAGGACGAGAAGATGGAGGACTTCCGCCAGAAGAGCCAGAAGCTGGCCCGGGCCAATCAGGAGCAGATCTTCGTGTTCAGCGTGTTCCGTCCGCTGGTGTATATGCTCTATGTCAGCTCGATCCTGTGCCTGTTCTATCTGGGCGGCATGGGTCACCTGAACAATATCAGCTTCCTGGGGCAGACCATTTCCAGCGGCACCATCGTCACCTTTTATATGTACATCTCCAAGTTCTTCACCCCCATCCAGAACCTGGCCGAGCAGTTCAACTGGCTGCAGTCGGCGCTGGCATCGGCAGAAAAGGTGTTCTCCATCATGGACATCCAGCCCAAGATGCAGGATGCCCCCGATGCCATTGAGCTGGACGAGGTGAAGGGCGAGATCGAGTTCCGGGACGTGTGGTTCAGCTACGTTCCCGGCGAGTGGGTGCTGCAGGGCGTTTCCTTCCATGTGGATGCCCGCCAGACGGTGGCCTTTGTGGGCTCCACCGGCTCCGGCAAGAGCACCATCCTCTCCCTGATCTGCCGGAACTACGAGTTCCAGAAGGGCCAGATCCTGATCGACGGCATCGACATCCGCAAGATCAAGATCTCCTCCCTGCGCAGGCACTTCGGCCAGATGCTGCAGGATGTGTTCCTGTTCTCGGGCACAATCCGCTCCAACATCGTTCTGCGGGAAGAGGGCATCCCCGACAGCGAGATCATGGAGGTGTGCCGCTACGTCAACGCCGACAAGTTCATCAACAAGCTGGACCACGGGCTGGACGAAGAGGTGCGTGAGCGCGGCAACAACTTCTCCGCCGGACAGCGGCAGCTGCTCAGTTTTGCCCGCACCATCATCCATAAGCCCAGCGTGATGATCCTGGACGAGGCTACCGCCAACATCGACACCGAGACCGAGCTGCTGATTCAGGATTCGCTGGAAAAGATGCGTACCGTGGGCACCATGCTCATAGTGGCCCACCGGCTGTCCACCATCCAGCACGCGGACAACATCATCGTGCTGTCCCACGGTAAAATTCTGGAGCAGGGCACCCACCAGCAGCTGCTGGCCCGGCATGGCCGCTACTACCAGCTGTACACCCTGCAATACCACAAGGCGCAGCTGAACGCAGCCGAATAAGCGCAGACAGAAAGGCCGCTGACCTGAGATGGGTCAGCGGCCTTTTCCGTCTGCACCGGGGGTGGAGTCGTCCTCTTCCGGATCGTCGAGGGAGCACAATTAACACTTGCAAAACAGGTGCATCGCTCGTATAATAGAATTTGGTAAAATAATAAAATAGAGAAATGGAAAGGAGGGGCCACAGGATGCAGTGGAGCGATGCGCTCGGCTATGAAGAAGTGATGACCTTTCTGCGCAGTACACCGGCGAACCTCTTTTTCAAGGATACGGAATGCCGTTATCTTTTTATTTCGGACGTTAGGACTTTCTTCCCCTACGGAGAAGGGCAGGAAGAGGATGTGCTGGGCAAGACAGATCTGGAGATCTGGAGCAGCGAGGAACAGGCCCGCTTTTATTATGAGCAGGACCAGAAGGTGCTTGCCACCGGCAAGGGAACCAGCTTTATCACCGAGGTGCCCCGGGAGGATGGGATAGCATACTATCAGATCAAAAAGAACCCCGTTGTGCTGGAGGGAAAGATCATCGGCATCGTGGGGCTTATTGGTGATATCACCGAACGGGTGCGGCTGGAAAAGCAGGCCCAGAACTGGGCCATCCACGATGAACTGACCGGTCTGTATAACCGCAACTACCTGAAGGTAAAGGGTGCCGAGCGGTTGAAGGAAGCCATCATGCCCATCACGATCATCATGGGCGACTGCAATTACCTGAAGCGTGTGAATGATGCCTACGGCCACGAGTACGGCGACCTGCTGCTCAAGCGGGTGGGCCGGGTGATCCGGGAAAACCTGCCGCCGGAGAGCGTGGCCCTGCGGATGGGCGGAGATGAATTCCTCATTGCCTGCAGCCACTTCTCTGCAGAAGAGGCCGAACAGCTGATCGAGAGGCTGCACGGGGAGCTGGTCCGCCAGAGCGACGACCGCCTCAAGCTGGATGTTGCCTTTGGATACCACACTGTGACAGAAGGCCCCTTTGATTATACCGCAGTCTACCATGCTGCCGACCGGGATATGTACCGGAACAAGCGCAAAAACCGCTGATCATACGGACGAAAAAACAGCCTCAGCCCGATCTCCAAGGGCTGAGGCTGTTTTGGTGATCTGTTACATCAGGGCGGTGAGCACCAGCGCGCAGAGAGGGAAAAACGCCATCTGCGGCGGCTTACAGGATCACATTTTTGATGAGCAGGGAAACGCTGCCGTCCGGATCGTGGAGGAATTCCAGCTCGGAATCGGAGTTCAGCAGCTCGGTGGGGATCTTGACCTCGATGCCGTTGGCGGTGCGGATGCTCCGGCTCTCCATCCGGCGGATGCGGGCAGGGGTCACGGTGACAGGAGCAGCGGCCTCTTCCAGCACCTCACTCTTTTCCACATAGTCATCAAAGGGCACAGCGGCCAGTGGGTATTCCTCAGCCAGCTGCTGGCGCACCTGCTCCACCGATACCTGATTGTCGTTGTCGGCAGCCTGGTTGGCAATGAGCATGGCCACCTGCGCGTCGGCATGGGGCTCGTCCTCATAGGCATCCTTCACAGCCTGTGCGGCGGCCTCCTGAATGGCCTGCAGCTTCTTTTTCTCGGGCTCGGCCTGGGTATACTGGAACACAACAGAGGAGAGGTAGAACTCCTTGTGGCCGTCGATGTCGTATTTCTTTTCCAGCAGGCGCATGGAGTAGTCCGTCAGGTTGACGAGCGCACCCTCCTCCACCTTGCCGCTCTGGGTGGGCAGGCAGGCCCGCTGCTGGATGATGGAGTTGACCGGGGCACCTTCCACGGTCTCGGTGTAGTGGGTGTAGCCGTTTTTATAGTTCAGCTTGAGGATGCCCAGCCAGGGCGCGCCGTCCCGGGTGAAATCCACCACGGCCAGGTCCGCCCCGGGGATGGTGGTGTGGGCGTGCATGTAATCGAACAGCACCCCCGCAATGCGGCAGGACAGATCAATGAAATCCTGATTGTGCTCCAGCTCGTTCCGGAAAGCCGAATCCGGCAGGGGGCGGCACAGGCGGATCTCATCGCTGGCCAGCAGCTTTTCGATATGATTCTGTAAGTAGGCGGTCTTTTCGGCAGTCAGCTCCATGCCGCCGCCGCTGAGCACCGGAGCGTCCAGCGTGGTGTCCAGCACATGCAAAATTGCCTGATGGATGATGATCTCCATGGGTCAAAACCTCATTTCCCGGGTGATTGTGATGTTCCTGCCCAGTATAGCACATCCGGAACAAAAAGGCGAGAGGGAGCGCAAAGGCTTGTCAACCGCCGCCTGAGATGCTACAATGGGTCTGACCAAACATCCGGACAAGCCGAAAGGGGAGTGTGTTATGGAATTTCGGGACAAGCCGATGCAGAACCTCATCCGCATCAAGGAAAAGGAGATCTGCAAAAATGTGCAGGAGCTGCTGCTGGACGGTGAGCAGATCGTGGGCGCTTACAAGACCGTGCGCGATCAGGCTGTGTTCACCACCCACCGCATTTTTATGGTGGATATGCAGGGGATGACCGGTACCCGGCAGGAGATCTTTGTGCTGCCCTACCGCAAGATCCTGCATTACGGCATCAAGACGGCAGGCCTCGGTGACCCGCTGCAGACCTCGGAGCTGACGGTCTGCTTTGCGGATGAGCACGAGGCGAAGTTCGGCTTCATCGGGCAGGATGAGCTGCTGGCGGTGGCACGGGCCATCAGCCGGTGCATCCTGTAACAGAACAAACGTAAAACGCCCGTTCCGGCTTCTGACCCCGGAGCGGGCGTTTTACATTGCTGTAATATGCGAAAAAAGGAGAATGTCGAAGGGTCAGCAGGCGGCGCGCTCTCTGCGGCCGGCCTCAAGCATGTAGTGCAGGAAGCCGGTGACATCAGCAGGGTCGGTGACAGAGATGTCAAAGCCCTTGGAGGGAGCGTCCATCATCTGGAACAGCTCGGTGGCGGCGTTGTCCTTTTTCAGGTCACAGGTCTCGCCATTGGCCAGGTGCAGGAGCACACTGCCGCGGCTGGCGGCTACCTGCTGCATGAAACGGTCTTTATCAAGATACTGGATGCGAAGCATAAAAATACCTCCCACAAAGAAATGTTTTATTCTGGAAGAGTCCCCCGGGCCAGGCTGCCCGTGGGGAACGCTTCTCGGGAACCGGATCAAGCCGTGCCGGGGGTTGTTTTCCGCCCCCTGCGGTGTTATACTGTGCTTGCTGGTTCTGATGAAATAATACCACGAAACCGGCACGATAGATAGAACAAAAACACCCGATTTGTACAACAAAATCGGCATTGACAAAAAATATTCAAAGTATTGCGGAAAGGAATTGTTCAATATGGCGTTTCAGACAAGCTGTGTCTCTGCTGCCAATATCGTTACCGGGCTGACCTTCCAGCAGGATGTTGTGGCCGATGCCGAGGGGCGGGAAATGGTCCAGCATGGCAGCGCCCTGTTCCCCATTGCCTGCTACGCGGAGAACCTGAAAAGCTATTCGGTGGCCTGGCACTGGCACGAGGAGTTTGAGTACATTCTGGCCATGAAAGGCCCCCTGACGGTGGACGTGAACAAGACCCGGGTGACCCTGCAGACGAATCAGGGCGTGTTCCTGAACTCCGGCATCCTCCACGCGGTGGAGCATGCGGAAAAAGGGGAGGCCCTGCTTCACTCGGGTGTGTTCCATCCCCGGCTGGTGGGTGGAATGGACACCATCTTCTGGCAGAAGCTCATCCGACCCATGCTCCAGCCGGATGCCCCGGCGTTTTTTCTGCTGGATGGGGCTGTGCCCTGGCAGGCGCAGGTGCTTGCCTGCCTGCGGGAAGCCTGGCAGGCGGTTGCCGTGGAGCCCTTTGACTACGAGAACCGGGTGCGGTATTATCTCTCTGCGGCGCTGCGGCTGCTGAGCACCCAGTGCGTGGGCGGCAAGACCAAGGTCTCCCAGCAGGAGCAGATCGCCGCCGAGCGGATGAAGCAGATGCTCCGCTTTGTGGAGGAGCACTATGCCGAGGAGCTGACCGTGGAACGCATCGCGGCCAGCGTGGCCCTGAGCGAGAGCGCCTGCCTGCGCAGCTTCCGGCAGCTGCTGGGGATCACACCCATCCAGTATGTCAAGCAGTACCGCATTGAAAAGGCCGCCGAGCTGCTGCTTTCCACCAGCATGAAGATCGGCGAGATCGGTGCCGACTGCGGCTTTTCGGATACCAGCTACTTTACAAAGACCTTCCGGGAGATCAAGCACTGCACGCCCAGAGAGTACCGTCAGAAGTTTGCAGGAAGAGAGCAGTCTCTTTCAAGGCGGGACGGCGGCAGAGCCAGTGCACCGGCTGAAACAGCGTTATAAAAAGGAGAATCGGAAACAATGCAGCGTAGTTTGACCAAAGGCCCCATCACCGGCAGCATTTTGCTGTTTGCTCTGCCGCTGATGCTGGCCTATCTGCTTTCGGCCACGCCGCTGGGCGTTACCGGCATCTGGCTCAGCGTGCCCATCGGCTGGGCGCTGGCAGATGCCATTGGCATTGGATACTATTTAAAAAAGAAGCAGTGACAGCAGGGGGGAGAGAAAATGGTCGACCATATCAGGATCCGCGGCGCGCGGGTGCACAACCTGAAAAACGTGAATGTGGATGTGCCGCTGGGCAAAATCGTGGGTGTGGCGGGCGTGTCCGGTTCGGGCAAGTCCAGCCTTGCGCTGGGCGTGCTTTACGCCGAAGGCTCCCGCCGGTATCTGGACGCACTTTCCACCTATACGCGCCGCCGCATGACGCA
>OIWV01002378.1_pt1 | contig 13764 bp, 6 predicted proteins | sample 1587751 | NCBI WGS metagenome assembly OIWV01 (sample SAMEA3888913, study PRJEB22519) | human gut metagenome | biome: human gut; feature: human-associated habitat; material: faeces | place: Denmark | collected 2010
GTGCCTTAGACTGGAATTACACCGGTATGGCTGCCAACGATTTTGGATGGTGGTACATCACTAACGGTGCCTTAGACTGGAATTACACCGGTATGGCTGCCAACGATTTTGGATGGTGGTATATGACTAACGGTGCCTTAAACTGGAACTACACCGGTATGGCTGCCAATGATTTTGGATGGTGGTATATCACCAACGGTGCATTGGATTTAAGTTTCCACGGCATCGGCAGTAACGCATACGGTTACTGGTACTACAATAACGGCGTAATTGATTTTAATTTCAACGGAGAATTCACTTTTAACGGTATGACTTATGATGTTACCGGCGGTTTTGCCGTTCCGCGTGAAGACATTTTCCGTGTCGGCAATGCTGCTACAGGAGAACTCACCGGCGGCGTGTATATGATCCGCAGCAACAGCAATCCAAACTATGCCCTAACAGTAGAGGAATCCGCTACTGCAGAAGGCGGCTACAATCTGGTAATGTCTAAGATTACCGGCGCGAACAGCCAGAAATTCCTTGTTGTTAAAGATGAAACCAGCTCAACCTACTGTTTCATGTCCCTTGCTTATATTGATGCCAACGGAGATGATGCATCACACAAGTGGCTGATTAATTCTTACAACCATGGCTGGGGAACCAATGCTTTTACAGACAATATACAGGTTACTTCTGATTCCGTAAACGGAACAAAGAACTGGACGGTTACTGAAACTTCTGCAGGTGTATATACGATTGCTATTGCGCGTACGGATTATACCTTCTACATGACCAGCGAGGATAATTCCAATGTAGGAACCGCTTTATGGTCTAATGCAGGAACACAGACCTTTAACTTTGTATCTCCGTATACACAGATTCTTGCTGATGGTGCTTATACCATCGCTGCTTCTGATAACACAGCTGCGATGCTTTCTGCAAAGGATGCTTCTGTAAAAGACGATACACCGATTACACTGGCTGACGCTTCTGAAGGTTCTGAACAGTTATTCTATATCAACTGTATTGATTCTTCAAAGGGTCTTTATAAAATTAAAAATGCCAATTCACAGCGTTTTGTGTATACAAAGGGTTCTATTTCTATCGGCACTGCCGTAATGCAGGCGCAGGGTACTGATAATATTGACCAGACATGGTATATTCAGAAAAACACAAACGGCACTTACAGTTTTATTTCCGCAAACAGCTATCAGTACTTAACTTTAAGCGGTGCAGCTGCTTTTGGAACTTCACTGCAGCAGGCCATCGGACATGATACTTCTGCCCAGCGTTTTGTTCTGACACCAAAATCTTTTGGTCAGGAATCTTTAACAACCGGTATTTACTCTTTCGGTAATAACAATTACCGTATTTCTTCTTTAGGAAACGGCGTTTATACCGTATATTCATTAACACAGAACGGATTCTGTGCAGCAAACGGTAATGGTTCTATGTATTTTGCGGCATCTTCTGACGCTGCAGAAGCAAAGTGGCTGGTAACAAAGACTTCTGACGGATATGTTTTCCAGTCTGCCGCACATCAGACTTATATGACATCTGATGCAGGCTTAAGCAGCAATGCAGAAAATATTTCAATTTCTGATCTGAATGCTTCTGTAACGGATTACAGCGTGAAATACGATTTATCTGCACTGAATGCGCTGGATTCCTTAAACGGCATCCAGGTTATTTCAAGATTACACACATTAGGACTTTCCCGTTCTGACCTTATGAACCCGGAAGCCAATATGACTTCATTGAATACAAATATTCAGAGTGCATTAAGCGGATTACCTACACAGACTGTACAGTATACCGGAACTGACGTAGACGATTTAAATCAGTTCTTACAAAACAACACCGGAAAGATTGTACAGCTTACACAGGACATTCAGGTGTATAAGAACACCAATGGTTCTTTTGGTATTATCATGGTTCCATCTGATACTATTTTAGATGGAAATGGCCACCGTCTTGTTATGAAAGCCGGTTATACCGAAGCTCCTGATGTCGGCGTTGTATTATATGTGTATAAAGATGGTGTAATTCCATCCACAAACTGCGGCGTAAAGAATTTATCTACCGATATTCCTTATGTAAACAGCATTAATGTATTCAGTGCTGACAATATTCTGATTGAAAACAATACATTAAATAATGCTACTAAGAGCGGTATCATGATTTCTGACGAATACGGTTCAACCGTAAACGGAATCATCCGCGGCAACACCATTAACAATGTCGGCGATGACGCTATTGCCGTTTATGGCAATCATTCAAACCTTTTAATTGACAGCAACCGTATTTCAGGCGCAAAAGGTTTTGCAGGTATTGCAATCAGCTGTCTGCAGAACGGTCAGCAGATCCGTGTTGACAATGAAACAACCGGTCCTCATGATATCATTGTAACCGGAAATGTTGTTTCAGGCTGCAGCGGTGAAGCTTTATACTGCATCGGTTCTTATAAGACATATATCACTTATAATACACTGCGTGACAGTATCCTTGAAGGCGTATGCCTTGACAGTGGCTGCATCGGCAACTACTTTGCCCACAATGAAGTTGTAAACAACGGTATTGCAGGCGGACTTCCAGGTGTATCTATTGATAATGGTATTTACAATATTGTTGACAGCAATAACGTCTATAACAACAGCTGCAGTGGTATCAAACTGGTTCGTACCGGTCTGGGTAATATTATCGTAAACAATATCTGTACGGATAATGCATACAACCAGATGGGTGCAAAGAGTTCCGGTATTGATATTGAACCGCTTGCTGTTGAAACCGAAAACCTTGGTTATATTGATGGTTTAGGAAGCAACTGGAATGTTGTTTTAAATAATACTGTAACAGGTTCACACGATTTCGGTGTATTTATCGCCGATGATGATACTGCAAATAACGGTGGTTCTTCTTGTGAAAATGTCATTATGTACAATAAGTTCTCATCAGCCTATACATTTGGCGCTGCAGATTTCTCATCTATGAGCAGTACTGTAAAAAACAATATTACTTTAAACTAGCTCCCATTCAAACACAGCGCTTATTATCGGGCGCACCTAAAAAAGGCAGCGGCTCTACAATAATTGTAAAGCCGCTGCCCTTTTTTACTTCTGTTTCTTTTGTTTCTTATATATGCCCTGCACTCCGTTGATACATAAAACAACAACCACAATAAATATTGTCCTTAAAATAATGGTTGTCAGTCTTGTAACCGGCACATGGCATTTCACTTCTATAAAATCCCACGAAAGAATCAATATTTCAAATAAATGCACACATAAGATTTTCATGCTGTTCTTTCCAAACCAGGAAAGGCATCTGCTGATTCCCGGAATTTTATCCAGTTGTATGGCAAGCTTCATCGTCATGACACTTCCTGCAACTGCACCGAATAAAACGACGAAGTTTGGCACGGCACGGATTACCATATTAATCCCGCCCGTATGGGAAGCATAGACCCATACAATTACACAAAGAATCCAGCAAATCCACGGAAGCTTTCCCTGCTCCCATATCCGGATTTTTTGGAGCAGATAGCCGATATAAACAAATAAAATTGCAAATCCGCCCACATCTAAATTCGTTGGAATCCAGATATACTGTCCTACAATATAAGAAACTGCCGAGATTCCTATGATTAAAAACGCTCTCTGCCATTCCTGCCAGTTCTTTGTATAGTAAAATACTACATGTATAATAATGTCACTCCAGAAAAATGCCCATAAAAACCAGATTGCACCAATCATCCAGACTGTAAAGAACCATTTACTTCCATCTACACCATATCCAAAAACTGCACCAATCATTGTATTTAAGCACAAATTCCGGATATTCTGAACCGTCCAGCCCTGTAAGTACGCACTGACTGCCCTTCCAAGAATTACACATATACTCGTAATGTAATATGGGACAAGCAGTTTTTTAATATTGCCTGTAATGGTTTTTTTGATACTCTTTTCGCGGAATAACAGTCCTGAAGCAATGAAAAATAATGGCATATGAAACGCAAAAATATAATCATTGACCTTCAGGCCAATCAGCGAATGTCCGAGAATCACCAGATATATGGCAATTCCTTTTGTAACATCAATCCAGCTTATTCTTTGTTTTGTTTTTTCCATCTTTAAAATCCATACCAGAAGTTCATATCGACATTGCCTTCTATACCGTTTACATGTCCGGTGCTTGTATACTGCCACATAATCCAGTCACCTTCCGGAACCTCAGATGTATCTTCTTTATACCATGCGAGCCACTTATAAGCCTGAATCTCACTCTGGATTAATACATTCTGGAAATAATTCCAGTTAGCATACACACCGGCAGTATAACCTGCGCGGCTGACTCTGTCCATTACAGTGACTGCTATACGGGTAATCAGTTCCCTGCCCTCTGAGCTGTATGGATCAATATCATATTTGTTATAATATTCTGTATCTTCGATATCAATATACACACCCAATACCGGATTAAATCCCTGTAACATTCTTAAAATATGATTTGCTTCGCTGTTTGCCTCATCTTCATTGACTGCATACGAATACAGATATACACCATACGGAATACCTACGCGTTCGCATTCCTGCATATTGCGTACTGCCCATACATCATCCTGATCTGTATCATCATTACCGTAACCGACACGGATAATGGCAAATTTAATCCCATCTGCTTTTACGGCATCCCAGTCAATTTCTCCATTGTGCTTTGATACATCAATTCCGACGGATGACTTCTGAAGCGACGTTGCCAGACCATTTTTAACAATATATGTAATTCCTACATAGGTATATTCACCGTCATAATTATAATTAATTGTACCGTTTTCAAAATACCATGAACCATAGCTGTTTGAAGCAACACCCGTAAAAGTGCCATCGACTCCGCCGCTGCTTACATACCACCAGCCATACTCATTTGCTGCCATTCCATTATATGTAAAGTCAATTGTTCCGTTCGAAATATACCACCAGCCATACTCGTTATCTGCAAGGCCTTCATAGCTTCTGTCAAGAAAACCGTTTATCAGATAGTACCAGTTTCCATCATAAACAGTCATTCCGGTATAATCTCTGTCTAAGACACCATTTGTCACATACCACCAGTCATATCCTAACTGTGCCATGCCTGTATACGATAAATCTACAGTACCGTTATCAACATACCACCAGCCATACTCATTATATCCAAGTCCGGTATATGAAAAATCAATTTCACCGGCATTCATATACCACCAGCCGTATTCATTTAATGCAAGACCGGTAAAATCTGTATCTACTTTATTCTGATTCAGATACCACCAGCTGCCGCTTGCATTTACCATGCCATTGTAACTGAAATCAATTGTGCCATTGACTACATACCACGGCTCACCGTTTACATCAGCAATACCCGTATAAGATAAATCCAATGCACCATTGTTCATATACCACCAGCCGTATTCATTACATGCCATTCCGGTATAATCCCAGTCAATTTCACCATCTGTCAGATACCACCAGCCATATTCATTAACAGCCATCCCGGTATAAGAATTATCACGCTGTCCAGCGGTATAACATACCCATTCATCATTTTCCATCTGGAGCATATGTTCTGCCGCCTGCGCGCTTACCGGATGCAAACTAAAGCAAAACATAAACAACAGTGCAGCCACTGCGCCTACGAATGTCTTTTTCATCTTACCTCTTTTCCGCATGAAATATCGCAATTTCCATGCCCGTCAAACACTATCTACATTTTCCCTTTATGTAATCAGCGTGCATACAAATTGAGGATCTCCTGGTCCATAATATTGTTTGGCATACTGTTAAACATATTACTGTGGCACTCAATTGCATACCACTCACTGCCAAGAATCGTATTGTCAAATACGTCATTACAATAAGATTCCACTGCTAAAAATACACCGGCATAATTGCTTCCTGTCACTATATTTCTACATACAATATTTTCATAGGAAGCTGTAAAGTCCAGTCCTTTAACCGGTTCATCCGGCGTACTTTCATGTCCGATTTCAATTCCAAAGAAATGGAAATCATCGCTTTTTCCTTTATTATTATCTGATACAGAATTTTCCATAATAATATTGCGGTATGCGGAACGCACCATCTTCACACCGCTTCCGTAATTCTGCGTAACATTGTTATTGACAATCGTATTATATGCCGAATTATCAATCGAAATGCCCGGAAGCTTTGCCGGTGACGAACCATCTGACAGACGTCCAAACGTCGTTACAAAGTCCGCTTCTAAATCTTCATCGGACTGTCTTAGACGTCCGCCGTTTTCTTTGACAATATTGTTGCTGACATACGCACCGAATGTACCGTAATCCAGACACATACCCTCTTTATCATTCTGATAAATAATATTTTCAACAATATAAATCTGATATGCCCCATCGGAATAAATACCTGATGAATTATTATGTTTTACATTATTCTGATATAACACAATATCATGCGGCGTATCTAACAGATTGTATAAATGCTCATCTTTAAATTCATTGTATGCCGTGTAGTAATCGTCAATTTCCATCGAAGTCATGACAATTCCAGCAGTCAGGTTTCTGGTGCCGTAATTATCAACGACATCATTTCCTGCAATAATACCATTACTGATATTTCCATTCAGAAAAACTGCGCCGTTACCATTATACGAAACCGTATTGTTTCTGATTGTGAAATTCTTGTTTTCACCCATCATAACCAGTCCCTTATAAAGAGCATTGGAAATGGTACAGTTTTCGATTGTAAATGTATTGCTTCTGATAATATAAATACCGTACTCATAACAGCCCGCTGTCAGATTCAGGTTATACAGTGCAAAATTCGTACAGTCTTCTGCAATTACTGCCTGTGCCACGCGGTCATCCGTGCTTCCTGTAAATGTAACTCCTGCTGCATCCAGCGCAATACCGGATTTCATGCTGATTGGTTCATCCATCCGTACCGTACTGCTCTCAATTGTAATATATGCATCCGTACTCTGTGCAATCAGGGTATTTAACTGGGAAGCTGTGCTTCCTGTAAAGGAAATTTTATCTGAAAATGTATTTTTCTCATTAAAACAGCTGTCGATTGTTACGAAAATATTACATTTTTTCGACGGAGTTGCATAAAATAAAAGAGCGTGATATAATATCATCAGATATTGTATTGCGCTTTTTCATTTTTTAAGCATAGTATCAATATTGAAAGCGCAAAGCATTGCGTGTATTGCTGCCTTTTTTCGTTACGGTCATGCACCGGGGCAACGGCAAATCGGCGCTTATATTCATAAAAACAGGGGTTGAACCTTAATGCGTACAAAACGAATTTTTGCAGTCATAACAGCTGCGATAGTAATATCGTGCGGCATAGGCTTCACGAATGCCGAGGCTGCGGAGCTTAAGCTTAAGCAAAGCGGAGGTGAAGTAAAGGCGCTGCAGCTTGAGCTGATAACACTTGGATATCTCGACAACGCACATCCTACGGGCTACTACGGCGAAGCAACCAAAAAGGCGGTTGCAAGCTTCCAGAAAGATAACGGGCTCAAGGCGGACGGTATTGCAGGAAGTAAAACAACTTCCGCAATAAAGAAAAAGCTTATAAAGCCGGATATCACCAAGGTTTACGGTCCGGGTGATGTATCCGAAGAGGTTTCCGCCCTTCAGCAGCTGCTTGTAAAAAAAGGCTATCTTGCAAGCTTCAGCGTTTCGGGAGTATACGGCGAGGTAACCCGGAATGCGGTAAAAAAATATCAGGCGGACAATAAGCTTAAAAGCGACGGCATTGCCGGGCGCAATACGCTTGCCAAGCTTATGGGCATAAAGCTGGACGGTTCCTCCAAGACCGATTATACCAAGCCGGACAGCAAGCGTCTTGAAAAGCTTTACGCAACTCTTAATGAAAAACAGCGTGACGAGATAGACCTTTTATCGCATCTTATCTACGCCGAGGCGGGAAATGAGTGCTATGAGGGTCTGGTGGCGGTGGGCAGCGTGGTTATGAACCGCATGGAGGCAAGCGGAAAGTCCATGCATGATGTAATATATCAAAAAAATGCTTTCAGCGTCGTAAAAAGCGGAAGCATCAATAAAACCCCCACTGCCATATGCCGCCTTGCCGCCATTGATGCATATTTTGGGGCCAGACCTGTCAGTACTGCTCAGTTTTTCAACATGAAGAATATAACTGATTCTTGGGCCGCAAAAAATCGCAAGCTTTACAGGATCATAGGCTGTCACGCCTTTTATATCTGATCATGCGGCCGCTTTTCACGGCCAAGGGACTGAGTATGCATAATAAAGCGGGCGCAGAAAAATGAACAGTCGGTTAATTATCTTAAGCATCCCGCATTTGGGGGTGCTTTTTTGTTTTTTTGCTTTTGTTTTGCCTGAAAGTATAGTATAATGATTCTGATATTTATCCCTGAATATCAATAGAAGCAGTGCGGAATATAATGCTGCGGGATATTATTCAGGTAATGTCATATACCGGCGTGTTCTGCGCCTGTTCGGTGCTTTTGAAAGGTGTAGTATGACACAGTTAATAATAAATGCGCTTTTGCTTACAATGAACGGCAGGGAGGTTATCCCGGACGGCTGCATAGAGGTTTCCGACGGCCGTATAAGCTATGTCGGGAAATACGGAGATTACACTCCCCGACAGACTTACAGCATCATTGATGCTCACGGCGGAATTGTTATGCCCGCCTTTGTAAATACGCACAATCATCTTGCAATGACATATTTCCGCTCCTTCGCTTCCGATCTCCCGCTGGATCGCTGGCTGGGAAACATCTGGCCTGTTGAAGACAAAATGGATGAGGAGATACTTTATTACGGCTCGCTTGTGGCCTGCGCGGAAGCCATGGAGCACGGAACCGCGTGTGTAAACGATATGTACATGGGTGTTGATGCAAATGCCCGCGCCTGTATAGAAAGCGGCATACGCGCCTGCATTTCGCGCCCGATCGTAGATACGGACGGCCCTGACGGCTTAAAACGCCGCATGGAGGAGAGCAGGGCGTTATTTAGCAAATATGACGGTGCATGCGGGCGTATACGGGTTATCCCGTCCGCCCATGCGGAATATACCTGTTCGCCGCAGGCGCTTCTTGAAGTGTATGCAGAGGCTGAAAGGATAAACCGACCGGTTCATATCCACATCAGCGAAACACAGTCCGAGGTTGAACAATGCGTAAAACGGCACGGAACAACGCCGCTTGGGCTGCTTGATAGGATAGGAGCTCTATCCAAGGCGCCTACGCTTGCGGCTCACTGCGTGGCGGTAACGCCGGAGGATATAAGCCTTATGAAGCAATACAATGTCAGCGTATTGCATAACCCATGCAGCAATCTTAAGCTGGCAAGCGGCGTTGCACCGATTGAGGAAATGCGCGGCGCAGGCGTAAACATCTGTATAGGCACCGACGGCAACGGCAGCAACAATAACCTTGATATGTTCCGTGAAACCTTTGCGGCATCTCTGCTGCAAAAGGGCATAAATAAAAACGCTTCTGCATTTGATGCCTTTGCTGCTTTGGAGGCTGCAACGGTAAACGGGGGCAAGGCTTTGAGCACCGGCACCGGCATACTAAAAAAAGACGCGCCGGCAGATATAATGCTGCTGCGCCCATCTCCGTTTCAGATGCCGCTGCACGATCCGTTCGCGTCCGTTGTATACTCGGCAGAAAGTAAAGCGCTCGATACGCTTATGGTGAACGGCCGCATAACCGTAAAGGACGGTCATTGCGTTACGATCGACCGCAATTATGCGCTCAGTGGCTTTGCAAAGGCGGTGCGCCGTATTTTCGGCAATAATTTTGAAGCCTTCCGCCTGTTCGGGCGATAAAGTGTTTATCGCTATGCCGGCGGCGGTCTGTGCAATAAACGCCGCGGCTGCTGCAACCAACAATACACCGTGTCCTATAAAAATGTGCGATATTTATCGCGGGAAAAGGAGTCAGATTAAATGAAAAAATATATAGCGCTTCTTGCAACCCTTTGTATGCTTCTGGGTATGTGCGCCTGTAACCCCGCCGTAAGCGGCGGCGATTATAAGAACACCGATCAGGCGGTAAACGGCGGTACTGCGCAGAGTGATGTCAACCTTAAAGATATTTCCACGGTGCAGTCCGGTGAAGAAACGGAGGTCCGCTTCAGCTTTGTAAGCGGAAGCAAAACGGCCACCGGAAATGAAAGCAATATAATCGGCGTGCCTGAGTATACGGTTTCATTCTGCGAAAACCCCACAAGGCTTGTGCTGTCGGTAAAGAATCTTGCTTATTGGGATTTTCAGCAGAACACTCATATTTCCGATGATACAGGGCTTGTAATGGGCTGCTTTAAGGTTTTGCCGGCCGGCGGAAGAACAAACTCGCAGATATATCTGAACCTCAGCCAAAAAGTGGATTTCCGTGTTGCACAAAGCGACGGTGTGCTATCCGTGTTTCTTCGCAAAAAGGATACAGCGCCCTCTGTAAGCTATTATGTAGTGGGTAATCTCTTCTATGAGTATCAGGAGGGTGCGCTTGATGAAGATGCCGGCCTTACGCCTACGCTCACCAAAGACGGCTCCGCGGTCGTTATGATAAGCGAAGCCTTTGATAACGAGGCGGATGCGTTAAGCCTTAAAAGCGAAATAGAAGCGGAATATCCGCGTTTGCTTGAGAATAAGCAGCTTCGCATATTTTCCACAGGCTCCGGAGAGCTGCCGGGCTATGCTGACGGCGGAGAACTGAATGAGCTTAACGAAAAAATAATCATCAATCGCAGCGGAATAGGGGAAAGCGCCAATGTTTTCTTTGCCGATGGACGGCCGCTTTGCATAAGCAATGATGATACCAAGGCAATTTTCGCCCGTAAGGAGGTAAGCGATAAGTACGATACCGAGCGTTTGTTCGTGGTGGACAAAAACGGCTCCATTAAAAAGCTTACCGAGTACGAAACCACATCCGTCGCTTTTGCAAAGTTTTCTCCGGATGACAAGTATCTGCTCTATGTGGAACAGATTGAGGGCACGATGCTTGCAAGCGTATATTCATTTGAACAAAACAGCATCATAAGCATTGATGCCGATATTCTCGGTACCTTCATTACGGGGGCGGCATGGTCTTCGGGTTCCGATGCTATATACTTCATGGCGGGCGTTGATATTCCGTATCTTTCAAAGTTTGATATCGCTTCTCAAAGCATTACAAAGCTGTCCGATAAGGAACAGATAGAAACCGATATCTACTGCAGCGGCAATTATCTCTATTTCAACACGGTCAACGACGATAAGGAAGAGCTTGTGCGGTATGATATTGCCTCCGGAAATTCCGAAGCATTGCTCAGCTGCGATTATTTCACCGTTGATGCATCGGGCAGCAGCATTCTCTATACACTGCCATATAAAGAGCAGGAGGGCAAATACGCGCTGTATATATACAGCATGCAGAATCGGCAGACACGCACCATTATTGATAACATAACCATCGGCGAGTATTTCTTTTCGCATGACGGCAAAAAGGTTTATTTCTCCATAGATTCCGAAACCGACGATCAATATGTGCAGAAAGTATATGAATATGATATAAACAGCGGCATACTTACCGAGCTTTTCACCAGCATCAGCGCCGACTTCTCCCCGTCATGGACGGATGACGGCATAATGATGAAGATCACATACGAAAAAGACGGCAGCAGCTATCCTGCCACATATCAGATAAGACTTAAATAATAAATTTAACGCATAAACGCACATTGCAAAAACGCCGATAACTTCGGCGTTTTTTGCGTATCTTAATCAACCTTTACGGCGTTGCGGCAATAAGTATTTTGCGGTATATTGAAAATCATATGATTTGCAAAACTTAACAAGTGTATTTAATATAATAGATTGTATTTTTAATCGTAAAAGTGCTTGTATTTTTGCAATCACTGTTTGCATTTTTTACGGCTATATGTTATACTAAAACTAAACGAATGGTCGTTTTATATTGTTGAGGCATGCCTGAAAGAGAATAACACGGCAGCATGATGAACGGAAACGCGAGCTTATGAAAAAACCTTAAGCAAGTGCTGCCCTAAAACGGCTTGGAGGGCAGGACAATCGGGAATCCGGCGGATGCCTGCTTCTATACAAGGGCAAATTTGTACATATGCTTCAAGAAACGGATAGCTGCTAATTGAGCCCATCGCCAAATGCGCGGCTTTTTCAGATAAATACCGCTCACAATACATAAACACATAAACGGAGGTAACGAGCAATGAAGAAACGAATACTCAGTATCCTGCTTATCTTATGTATGGCGGCATGGCTTGCGCCCACCGTCATCATTGCCGCCGGAAGAGCGGCGGGGACGCCTGCCGCAATACAGCTTGGCACGGACGGCATCAAGGGAGAACGGGGCAGCAGCATCTATTATGGCACATGGAGGGGCAGCGCCGTTGAATGGATTGTGTTGGACAAAAAAACCAACACGGGGGCAGACGGTATGTTCCTGTTGTCAAAAAAGCTGTTGGGCAATGATGCCGGACATTTATCGGGCGGTATGTATTTCCAAAACGCTTACTACTACGATGTATATTATAATCAGTATTATAAAGACAACACCAAAGCCTCTCATTCAAACGAATGGAAGGGCAGCGATGCGCAGAAATGGTGTACGGACTTTGCCGGCACTACAAGGGGGGCATATGGGTATTACGGCATAACGTCTGCCTTCAGCAAGCAGGAGGCGGCGGGGCTTATTGCCACCGTCAAGAGCGACAATGCCCATAACGCGGGGCAGTATAATGTAAACTTTGCCGCATCGGCCGATATTTTAAACGGAGACAAAGTGTTTTTCCTTTCAGCCGAAGAGGCGGAAACCTATTTTCCGGCCGGCGAAAAGGGAAACAGCTCTCGTACATCAAGCGGATCGGGTCAGGGCATATGGTGGCTTCGTTCGCCCTATAAGGATTCGTCCTTTAAGGTGGGCACCATCAACGGCAGCGGCAGCGTGAGTGCTACGCAGGCAAACTATTTTTGGGGAGCCCGTCCGGCTTTTAACCTTGATACCAACACGGTGCTCTTTATTTCTGCCGCCGTCGGCGGAAAAGCGGAAAACTTCAATTATGTTTCCGCATATACGGGAAATGAATGGAAGCTGGCTCTCAGGGATGCCGGACGCAGCAGCTTCAGCGCTTCCGTAAACACCACGGTGGCGGAAGCGGGGCAGAGCCTGTCCGTAAATTACTCCGGTGCAGGTACCGGCGCTAACGAATATGTTTCCGCAATGCTGGCGGATAAGAGCGGCAATATCCTCTGCTACGGGCGTATAGCGCATTATAACCCCCGAGGCACCGCAAGCCTTGATATACCGTCCGACCTTGAGCCGGGCAGTTATACCCTCAAGCTGTTCAGCGAACAGTATAACGGCGACAAAATGACCGACTATGCAAGCGATTTTACGGATATCGAGCTTACGGTGGTGAAAAAGGTCGAGGAGCAATTTGACCTTGTTCCCGGCACAAGATACTACTTTGATCTGTCCTTAGCGCAGATTCCCGGCACGGTAAACGGCAGTCTGCCCGACGGCACCCTGCATTATGTTCCGTTTACCTATGCGGGAACGGTTAATGCCTATGTGCTTAACGGCAATTCCAAAGGAATTAAAAAAGCCTCCGAAGAGGCGGCGGCCGCAACTGACAGCAGCGCGCAGTACGGCTACTCCTATGAACATAGCCTGTTTATTGCGGATTATGCCGTGACCCATACCGTAAAATGGGACATTCTCAATACGGAGGGGCTGATTTTCGGAAAA
>OIWV01002387.1_pt1 | contig 13740 bp, 15 predicted proteins | sample 1587751 | NCBI WGS metagenome assembly OIWV01 (sample SAMEA3888913, study PRJEB22519) | human gut metagenome | biome: human gut; feature: human-associated habitat; material: faeces | place: Denmark | collected 2010
TTCAATGGCGCAGGACACCCTTCTTGGGTTTCCCGCGCACACCCTTCCTTACCGTTGCGGAGAATTTATCGTTTTATCGACAGTCTCAGCGGAGGGATCGTTTGATCCCTCCGCTCTTTTGCGGTTTTGCGGTCAGGCAGCGGCAAGATCCGCTGTGGCCTGCCGGTAGATACGAATGAAATAGATGATCTCCGCCGCTGCCGTAATGGTCCAGGAAAACACATACAGCAGATACAGGGATGTGATGGTGCCGAACCACGCAAACACGGTGTAGACCCAGATAATGCGGAACACGCAGGAGCCCAGGATCACGATGACCATGGGGACAGCGCTCTTGCCAAGGCCACGGGAGGCGGCGATGGAGCCGTCCATAAACGCGGAGACGCAGTAGGAAACGCTCATGACCGTCAAACGGTACATGCCCGCGTCCATCACCTGCGGGTCTGTGGTAAAGAGGCTCAGGAACGGCCGTCCAAACAGCAGCAGTCCCAGACCCAGAAGCAATCCCGCACCGAAGGCGTAAGCCGTGCTGATCAGGAAGGTCCGGCGGATACGGTCCTTCTTGCCTGCGCCGTAGTTCTGGCCGATGAAGCTGCCGCAGGCGGTGTAGAAGGCCTGCATCACGTCATACACCAGCGCGTCGGCGTTGGTAGCGGCGGAGTTTCCCGCCACCATGGTGGCGCTGAAGGTGTTGACGCCCCGCTGGATGAACAGATTGGCCAACGCGAAAATGGCGTTTTGCAGTCCGGACGGGATACCGATGGATAGAATGGCTTTTGTGCGGGTCTTATGGAACCGCAGCTGGGAAAGCCGCAGGCAATAGCTCTCACGGCTCCGCAGCAGCGCCGCCGTTACCAGAATGGCGGAGAAATACTGTGAGATGATACTGGCCACCGCCACGCCTGCCACGTCCATATTGCAGACGATGACGAAGAACAGGTTCAGCACCACATTGATAACGCCGGCGATGGAGAGGTAGTACAGAGGGCGGCGGGTATCACCCACCGCGGAGAACACGGCGTTGCCAAAGTTATAGACCGCCAGTGCGGGCATACCCAGGCAGTAGATGCGCAGGTACAGCACAGCGCCGTCCATCAGCTCCGGTTTGGTGTTCAACGCTCTGAGGATACCACCCGCAAAGCCGCAGCCGATTCCCAACAACACCAGTCCCGCCGCCGCGCAGGTCAGCGCCGCCGAGTGGACGGTATCCGAGAGGTTCTTTTGATCGTCAGCTCCGAAGTGGTGCGCCACCAGTACGTTAACGCCGCCGGACAGTCCGATGAGGAAGCCGGTAAACAGGGACACGAAAATGGTGGTGGAGCCCACCGCTCCCAACGCTGTGGAGCCTGCGAACCGGCCGACCACCGCCACGTCCGCCATATTGAATAACACCTGCAGCAGGTTGGAAAAGATCAGAGGAATGCTGAATCGGAAGATCTTCTTCCCCAGCGGGCCCGTTGTGAGGTCCGCCTGTGCCGTTTTCATGTCTCCCGCCTCCCTTTTATCGTCATGCCCGCCAAGTGTAACACAGTCGGCAGGGCATTTCAACCGTGAAAGCGAAATAATCAGCGTCGACCTTTTGCAAAATCATTCGTTGACTTTCTACAACATAATCCGGTATAAGGGTGGCGCACTTTAGCAAAATCGATTACGTATCAGGAGGAACCGTTTTATGAAAACATCCGGCGCCGCATCTAAGTTTGCAGTCCCCATCTGATGCCGGTGAGATTCCAGTTCAACATCGGTGACATCGCACCTATGCTCATTGCTCATAGAGCGTCATCCTTTTTGGCTGCCAGACGAAACAGGTACATGACCAGCAGCCACACCCACGAGACCATTTCCGCATAGGCGATGGTCATATTTCCAAAGTGCGGGGCCATTGCGTAGGAGGCGATGATGCGGACGGCCAGAGAGACCAGTCCCGCAGCGCTGGAGTACACCAGGTCTCCCCTGCCCTCCAGATAGCCGCGGAACGCCGTGGTCAGGCCGAAAATCGGATAGAAGAATGCAATGCGGTGGAAAAAGGCGCTTCCGATCGCCACCGCAGCGGTCCCGGCACCGAAAAGCGCAATGATCTTTCCGCCTGTCGGGATCACGAGGCCCGTCAGGAACGCAGACACCACCAGGGTCAGAATTGTACCGGCAGAGAGGGTTTTTCGCGTGCGTATCGTATCTCCCGCGCCGTGACTGTGGGCCGTGACCGTGGAAATACCGGAGCCGAGGTTCACAATGGGCAGCAGGATCAGCGTGTCGATGCGGTAGGCCGTTGTGATGGCGGTGACGGTATCCGTTCCGAAGCGGTTCATGAAGTCCTGCAATACCAGACTGCCCAAGGCGCTGATGCTGGACTGTACCATGGGCGGCAGGCCGTAGCGCAAGCCGTCCCGCACCACGGCGCCGCAGAAGCTCTCTTTCCGGTAACCGCTTTTCAGCCACGGGTATTTGCTTGTTCCGTACAGGACGATGAACACCGTCATGATCGCTTGGGACAGCACAGTCGCCGCAGCCGCGCCCAGTACGCCCCAGCGCAGCTCCGCAACAAAAAGGATATCCAGCAGCACGTTGATGACGGAGGAGACCAGAATGGAGAGAAAGGGGATCCGGCTGTCCCCCAGCCCGCGCAGGGTGGCGGTATAGACATTATAGACCGCCAGAAACGGCAGGCCCCAGAAAATAATGCGGATATAGCCGCTGGCGAGGTCGATGGTATCCGCCGGCGTGTGCAGCAGCTCCATAAACGGATAGGACAGGGCGGAGCCGACTGCCGCAGCCAGCAGAAATACGCCGCCGAGGATCACGGCAAACACTGCCAGCACGGGCGGGATGCTGTCCTGTTTCTTTGCGCCGAAGTTCTTGGCGATCAGGACGGACAGGCCAAGTGTGAAGCCGGTGATGGTGGTGATGAAGAAGCTGATGGGAATGGACGTCACGCCGATGGCGGAAAGGGACAGCTCTCCGTCCACATTGCCGACGATGAAGGCGTCTGCCCAGTTATAGAGCTGCTGCAGCACACCGCTGAGGATCAGCGGCAGGCTGAACCGGATCAGCTCTTTCATGATGGTTCCTAATTTTTGATTCTCGTTCATGTGTCCTCCTGAAAATCGCAGAACAAAACCACGCAATTGTTCTGCACAATTGCGTGGTTAAAAGCAGCATATCAAACGCCTTGAAAACCCCACGTCACAAATTTTGTAGGAGTATTATAGCATGGCGTGGCTGACAATGCAAGAGAGACGGTCGATCCTGTCCGGTCCCGGTCAGATCACCGACGCGCCGAAGGGCATCAGCGACAGCTTCGCCATCTTGAAGCACTGCTTTCCGATGGGGATACCAAGGAGTGTTATGCACCAGAGACAGCCAAGAATGACATAGCCGATCGCCATTTCAAGGCCGAAGAATACGATCCAGATCAGGTTCACCAGAAAGGAAAACCCGCCGCCCCCATATATGACCTCTTTTCCGAAAGGGAAAAAGGCAAGACTTGCAAACTTGAAGCATTGCAGTCCGACGGGAATACCGATGATGGTCACACACCACAGGCATCCGGCCAGCACCCATGCAAGTCCGCCGATCAGTCCGCCAAACAGAAACCATAGAATATTGCCGATCACTGTCATATTCCTCTCCCCTTTCGCCCGTTACAAAGCATTTCGGGCCTTTTCATTTCTGACTATAAATAACCGGGGCCTATAACCGTACTTCGGCCCCAAAAAGTTTTCTCGCTTCACCGATGCTGCCGGTAAATGTTCCCCGTAACCCATAAACACGGGCTGCATAACGGATAACCATCAAAATAACCGATTCTCTGTCTCTGAACGCTGAACACACGCAGAGATCGTGATTGGATCAAAAATGGTCGGACATTCGTGTGAAACGACGGAAAGCGGTCATTCTTCAAGCTCAAAGGTTTCCCGCTGATTCACCGCGTCCAGCGCAAGCTGGGCACGGGACAATTCATCGGCAGCTTTCTCATAGTCGGCCTCCACCGCCGCGATGTCATAGTTGGCGTAGGTGTAGTCGATGATGCTGGACTGGCGGCCGTACTGCTCCTCCACACGCTCCTTGGGCAGTCGGCTTTTCATCTCCAGCAGCTTGCTTTTCCGCTTGGTGAGCTGAGGAATGTAGACCAGCAGCTCGTCGATGGTCATGTCAAAGCTGTCCACGGTCTGCGTGGCATTAAAAATGTTGATGGCGTGCTTGAGCTTGCGGATTTTCGCTTCCAACTCTGCGAGACGGATCTGCGTTTCAGCGTAATCGTAGACAGGCCGAACGGACTCGACATCCTCCCCCATGGCAGCCCGGAAGTCCCGGCTGCGGGTCTCCTTGTCCAGCAACGCGGTATACTCGTCATTCAGTTTTTTCAGCAGCTTGTTGGCCTGTGCGGAGGTGTAGTTCATTTCCATCTGCCTCTCTTTCCTCTATCTGCATGTATTGATTTTTTTAATAGTATAACACGGTCGGGTGCGCTTGTATAGTCGGTACAGCAAAGGGATGCTGCCGTTAGAACGTCTATCCATTGACAGAAGCTCACATTTCATTCTACAATGAACGTAAAGACATTGCGCGATACAAGGCAGAACGCCATCTGAATATGAAGCAATCCGGTTGCAGGTTCACGCCTGCTGATCCGAGCGCAGAAAGGTGGAACATATATGGCCAGATCCTCTTTCCAGAAATTGAAATTACTTCATGTCATGAATTATCTGCTTCAGAACTCCGACGAGGAGCACCCGATTACAGTCAATCAGATGATTCAATACTTAGAGTCCAACGGCATCGCCGCAGAGCGCAAAAGCATTTACGATGACATCGAGGCGCTGCGCACCTTCGGCATGGATATTGAGGAATGCAAGCGGGGCCGCGTGTTCGGCTATTATGTGGCAAGCCGCACCTTTGAGCTGCCGGAGCTGAAGCTGCTGGTGGACAGCGTGCAGTCCTCCAAATTCATCACCCACAAAAAGACCGCGTCCCTCATCAAGAAGATTGAGACGTTAGCCAGCGTACACAGCGCCCAGCTTCTGCACCGGCAGGTCTTTGTGAAAAACCGCATCAAGACCATGAACGAGTCCATCTACTACAATGTGGATGAGATTCACAACGGCATCTCCAATAACCGGAAGATCCGGTTTCTGTACTTTGAGTACAATGTGGCCAAGGAGCGGCAGTACCGCCACGGCGGCGCGTACTATGTAGTCAGTCCCTTCGCCATGACCTGGGACGATGAAAACTACTATCTGGTGGCCTATGACTCTGAGGCCGGGATCATCAAGCACTACCGCGTGGACAAGATGGAGAAGATCTCCACGCTGGATGAGGAGCGGGACGGTCAGGAGGTCTATCAGGCGCTGGACATGGCGGTCTACACCCGCAAGGTCTTCGGTATGTTCACCGGCGAAGAGATCAAGGTACAGATGCGGTTTGAAAATCATCTGGTGGGTGCCGTTCTGGACCGGCTGGGCAGCGAGGTGTTCATCGTCCCCGACGGCCCGGCCCATTTCACCGTCCGGACGGACGTGGTGGTCAGTCCTCAGTTCTTTGCGTGGGTGCTGGGCTTTGGCCCTCAGGCGCAGATCGTAGGCCCCGCTCATGTTGTGGACGGCATGAAGGCGCATATCGGCTCCGTCGCGGCGCTTTACGGCCCGCAGGCATAAAAACTGAATCAACTTGGGGTAAAACGGCTCTGACCATCGCGGTCAGAGCCGCTGTTTTTTGTCATAGTCCGGTTATTGGGACAGGTAAGGTTGTAAAATGATGACACTGGAAGGAAACTCGATTATTTTGAAGGAGGGGTTTTATGAAGTTCAAAATCGTTTTTTCCGCCGCTGAAAAGGAAAGCAGGCACGAGGCTGCCGCGCGGTTTGTTATTTCCAGAAAGCCGAAGCCTACCAGATCCCTGGTGCTGATCCACTTCCCTGCTCGCAACATGACGCTCTCCTACTACAACGATCAATTTGATCTCCACTGCGGCGATCTGGTCTTTGTGGAAGGAAAGCTGGAAGGTTTCCGCGGTCATGTGGTGGATGTCTGCTATACCTTCAAGATCAAGCTGTCCGACTACAAGCGGGTCATCAGCGTGGCCGATACGAAGGTCCACGGTGAATTCCATTTTGCCGGATCGCACTTCGTCACCTTTGATCGCAGCGCACTCCCTTATGAACAGGTCATCACCTGGTTCAAGGCACCTGAGAAGGAGGATACGGAGATTGTTTCCGAACAGGACGGCAGCGGCTTTCAGTTGAATGATCTGCAAACCATGAAGATCAGCGACGCCATTGCGGAGCGGGGACACGACTATTACAGAGAAAACCGGGTGCGGTACATCTCTCTGGATAAGACTCGGGTGCGGGCCATTGTGGAAGGGACACAGCCCTACGAGCTGGAATGTGACTACATCGATGGCGAGATCAGAAATCTGGTTTGCGACTGTTTCTGCACTTACGCCTGCAAGCATATGTTCGCCGCCATGTTGCAGCTAAAAGAAACTCTGACATTCATTGAGAAGCACTACCCGGGCAGATTTGAAGAAAGTCGGTATTTCGCCGCCGTCTGCAAGGAAACGCTACTGAATACCGCGATGGCCGGCAGAGAAACCGGCAGTATCATGCTCTGAGCCGCGGATCGATCTGAGGAAAATACGCCGTACAGAGATCGCAGCTGGTGACAGTGTCCGTTTTATAGGACAGCATGTATTGTATACTGAGTCTGTAATCAGAAAACAACACGCCACGGAAGGGGTTATAAAAATGGAGCGATTTGAACTGCGGTATGTGATGGGACACATTGAGGTATATGATGAAAACGGCCGGTTCTGCTTTTCTGCGGATCATGTGTCCGAGGCCATGGAGGAATTGCGGGAGGAGTTCAGCGCAGCCTGACCCTTACCGGCTGATAGGCGAAAAAAGTCTGCCTTCCAAATAGAAGGCAGGCTTTTGCAGAGCATTTTCTTATCTGTCGCTATTTCAATCAGCATTTATGAATACGCACTCTGCAAGACTCTATTTGCCATTTATTCTGCCCGGCTCCGGTGCTCAGCTCGGAACCAGCCATTCAAGAGGTCCAGCACACCGGAGATATCCCCGGTCATCGTATAGCCGCCCCTCTGCGTATAGAGCGTTCCGCGATCATCCATTGAGATCTCCTGCTGATTTTCAAAGCTGAAGCGGTACACATACCGATCGTAGGGGCCGATCTTGCCGTCAGAGGTTCCCCGCCGTACTGCTTGAACGGTTTCCAGTTCATTCAACAGGGCTTCCTTCTGGGCGTCCGTAAGATCGCGCCTTTCCGCACCGTCCACAGATTCCCGCGCCACGGTGCAGGAGAGCTCCAACAGCTTTTCCGGGAATACCGCCGATGCCTTTTGGGGAAAGGGTTTTACAATGACGATCACCGCAATCAAAACCACAGCCACAGCCGCTAAAATGGGGATCGAAATTCTCTTTTTTATATCGCTTTCTCCTTTTTATAGTTGTTGATAGGTATTCCATCAAAAGCCGCGTTACCACTTTTTCAGCACACCCAGCAGGCCCCGCTTGAGCACCTGACCGCCTGCTGAGATCAGTTGGGACTCGATCTTGGCCGCCCGGCGCTCCGCCTTGCGGCGAGCCTCGTCCTCCAGCTTCTGTTTGCGCTTTCGTTCAGCTTCTTCCTCCTTCAGACGCAGCTTTTCCGCCTGAGCCTCCTCCTTTTCGCGGGCCTTGCGGTCGGCCTCCTCCTGTTTGGCGGCCTCCGCTTCCTCCCGTTCCGCCGTCAGCACCTCATAGGCCGACACGTTATCCACAAACTCGTCATACTTCTCCATGCCGTCGTGCATCATCACCTTGGCCCGGACCATTGGCTCCGGCACCGACATGAGGCTCTGGGGGCAGATGATCTTCGTGCGCTCCACCACAGTGGGCACACCCGCTTCATCCAAAAACGAGGTCAGCGCCTCGCCCACGCCCAGTTCCATGATGGCGTCCTCCGCCTGAAACGCGGGATTGGGCCGGAAGGCCCGCGCCGCCGCGCGGACAGCCTTCAGCTCCGTGGGGGTATAGGCCCGGAGGGCGTGCTGCACCCGGTTTGAAAGCTGCGCCAGCACGGTGTCGGGAATATCGCTGGGGCTTTGCGTCACAAAGTACACGCCCACGCCCCGGGAACGGATCAGCTTCACCGTCTGCTCCACCTTTTGCAGCAGCACAGTGGGCGCATCGCGGAACAGCATGTGGGCCTCGTCAAAGAAGAATGCCATCCGGGGCTTGTCCAGATCGCCTGCCTCCGGCAGGATCTCAAACAGCTCTGACAGCATCCACAGCAGGAAGCTGGCGTACAGAGTGGGATTTTGTGCCAGCTTGACGCAGTCCAGCACATTGATCATGCCCCGGCCGTCAGCAGCCGTGCGCATCCAGTCGCGGATGTCCAGCGCCGGTTCCCCGAAAAACAGCTCGCCGCCCTGCTGCTCCAGCGGCAGCAGCGCCCGCAGGATCGCCGCCACCGACTGCGGCGTGATATTGCCGTAGGTCATCATGTATTCGGTGCGGTGCTCGCTGACATAGGTCAGCATGGCCCGCAGGTCCTTCAGGTCGATCAGCAGCAGCCCCTTGTCATCCGCAATTTGAAACACAATGTGCAGAATTCCCTCCTGCACCGCCGTCAAGCCCAAAATCCGGCTGAGAAGCTCCGGTCCCATGTCGCTGACGGTGGCCCGGACGGCGTGGCCGCCCTCCTGATAAACATCCCAGAAGGTGGTGGGATAGCCCTGGTAGACAAAGCGGTCTCGCAGGCCGAATTTGTCGATGCGCTTTTCCATGCCCTCGCTGCTCTGGCCCGGCGCGCAGATGCCCGCCACGTCGCCCTTCACATCACACAGAAACACCGGCACACCGGCGTCGGAAAAGGACTCCGCCATCACCTTCATGGTGACGGTCTTGCCGGTGCCGCTGGCTCCGGCGATCAGTCCGTGGCGGTTGCACATATTCAGCGCCAGTTCCACCCGCTTGTCACCTGCCAGACCCATATAGATCTTCCCGTTTTCGTACATGAAGCCACCTCCGTCATTTGTTAATGCTCTTTTTCATCATTATACCTGCGCGCCCGCCCCGGTGCAAGAGCAAAGAGGTGCGTTTCCCCTGTTCATAAGGGTTTTTCAGCGGTCAGACAGGCAGACGCCGCCTTATAGCTGTGAAAGGCATAAGGCCCCCCAGAAGAAGTATAGGTAATACCTCCAATTAGCATAACTTATTTCGTTGAAAATAGATACTTTTTTAACATATTGTGCAAAAATCGCAACAATTTTTTCAAAATTTTGTGGCGAGGTCCCACGGAAAAAGCCGTGTCAGGAATTGACATTTTCTGTCGCGTCTGAGATAATGATTACATTGAAGCACAGGCAACTGACGGAACGTGGAGCACCACATGGAAGCCTGCTGTCATACGTACTGTCGACCGTCTGGGCAAACCTGTTCTCCATGGAGATCCATGGGGACCGGTTTACCCTTTTTTTATTTGCATTTTTATCTTTTTAAGGAGGATCGCATGAAAAAAGTAGCAGTCATTATGGGAAGCGACTCTGACTGGCCCGTTGTAAAGGGTGCCTGCCAGCAGCTCGAGACCTTCGGCATCCCCTATGAGGCCCACATTCTCAGCGCCCACCGCACCCCCGCCGCCGCCGCGGACTTCGCCAGAAGCGCCCGGGCCAACGGCTTCGGCGTATTGATCTGCGCCGCCGGTATGGCGGCCCATTTAGCGGGCGCCTTCGCCGGAAACTCCACCCTGCCGGTTATCGGCATCCCCATGAAGGGCGGCGCTGCGGATGGGCTGGACGCTCTGCTGGCTACCGTCCAGATGCCCAGCGGCATCCCCGTGGCTACCGTGGCCATCAACGGCGCGAAAAACGCCGCCGTGCTCGCGGCGCAGATCCTCTCCGTCAGCGACGAGGCGCTGGCCGAAAAGCTCGTCTTCGGGCTTGTTCAGTTGCTTGTCCACGTCTTCCCATTTCTGGCTGAAAGGTTCGTACTCTCTGCCGGGAAACTGGGTGCCTTGCAGGTCGAAGCTGATCTGTATTTTATAGTCTTCGGGACACCAGCAGTACGCCTCGTCCTGCCGGATGGCGGGGAGATGCTGCGAGGTGAAGGTCAGTTCGCGCGACGGGATGGAGAAGTCTTCCGCTATCTTTGCCACGCCGCTTTGCTGGGTGGTCACTCCGTGTATGGATGTCTCTTTTTCCTTGCTGGTGATCCAGTCCTTGCCCCGCAGTTCGATGTTGTAGATGAAGGCATGCGGAATGGTGATTTTGTACTGGTTGTATATCATCGGAAGTTCATCCTGCATCATCCAGTTGTCGATGTGGGCGAAGTAGTCGGAATAGAGCTTGTAATGATATTCGATGACGGTTCCTTCCTTGACGGCGGGGATGGAGAATTTCAGCAGCCGGATATGCTGGTTCACCCGTTCGTCGGAGATGAGGTCCCGCTTGAGAGGTGTCTCGACGCACTGCCCGTTCTCCATATTATAAGAGCAGCCGTTTATTTCGCTGGCTCTCTCCTGTCCTTTGTCTTTGTCGGAAGGGGAGTAGTAGGGCACGGTGATGTCGGCGTAGGATACGCCCTGCGGCTTCAGTACTTTGATGCGTACCCAGTGCTCGGTCACCAGCTGGAAACCGTCTTTGTAGGCGAAGCTGCTTTCGCCCTTGCGAAACAGGTAGATGGCGGTGGCGGTGGTGTCGGGAGCAAAGCTGGTCATGGTGAACTCTTCCTTGGAGGGTTTTCCGTACTTCAGATTCGGTTTGATCGTGTTATCGGACTGCTGTGAAAAGGTAGTCGATAGCAAGCATAACAGAAATGTTGAGAATATGAATAGTCTTTTCATATCGGGTGTGTTTTGTCTTCTCCGACAAAGATAAAAAAAATAGAGAAAGGTGTGTCTCCTTTCTCTATTTTTATTTCAGTTATGCGGATAAAAGATTATACCAGGTGTCCGATCCACTCTTCGCGGTCGCCCGGAAGGAGATCGATAACGGGGACTTCTACCATGGTGTAGCACCCCGGTTGCTGCTTCATGGAAGCGCGTGCCACGCACACAAGTACCTGTGCGGTCAGTGCCGGATTGTTGATGCGCATATTGAACTCGAACAGCTGATTCTGCGTTTTACCGGAAACTCCCTTGCGAGTCAGATTTACACCGTGTCCCATATCGAGCAGTGCGTCTACGCTGGGCACAAGTTTTACATGTGTCTCGTCGTTCACGAAGTAAGGGTCTGCCTTGATGGCTGCGGCTACTTCTTCAAACTTGTATCCGTCTTTCAGTTCGATATATACCATGCGGCGGTGGATTCCCGTTCCGGTAGGGATCGTCATGGAGAGGGCGGCTTTCACTCCGTCGATCGCTTTTACGGCTACGGTGTGTCCCATACTCATGCCGGGACCGAAGTTGGTGTAAGTGATGCCTTTCGGAGCGATTGCTTCGAGCATGGTGCGTACGATCGAGTCGCTTCCCGGATCCCATCCTGCGGAGATGATGGATACGGCTTTGTGCTCTTTGGCGGTGGCATCCAGCGTGCGGCGCAGGTCAACGATGCCTGTGTGGATGTCGAAGCTGTCCACCGTGTTGATTCCCATTGCCAAATATTCTTTCGCGTATTTCTCAACGCTGCGGGTCGGTGTGCAGAGGATGGCCACTTCCACTCCTTCCAGCTCTTTGATATCTTTGACTACTGCATAGTTTGCCAACTCTTCCGGTTTGTTCTCTGCTCCTGCACGACGAACTACTCCGGCTATTTCGAAATCAGGCGCTGCCTGTAGCGCTTCAAGTACATAGTGTCCGATATTGCCGTAACCGACAATAGCTGCTCTTACTTTTTTCATTCTTTTATTGGTTTTATATGAACATTTTTCTTTAATTCTGCCACAAAAGTAAACAAATTACTAGGAAGTTTTGTTTACTGCCTGCATTATTTTTAATTTTTTCACCTCTGACTGCGAGGCGGAAATGTTGCGAAAGTCTTTTCATCTGTGGTGAATTTGTCTTATCTTTGCTCACACTATGATAGAATATGTAAGAGGCGAACTTGCCGAACTTAGTCCGGCAACCGCAGTAATCGACTGTAACGGGGTAGGCTATGCCGCCAATATATCCCTGAATACTTATTCGGCTATTCAGGGGAAGAAAAACTGTAAGTTATATATTTATGAAGCTATTCGGGAGGACGCGTATGTGCTCTACGGATTTGCCGAGAAACAGGAACGGGAGATTTTCCTATTATTGATTTCCGTTTCCGGAATCGGTGGGAACACGGCTCGTATGATTCTTTCCGCCCTTTCGCCTGCCGAACTGGTGAATGTGATCAGCACCGAAAATGCGAACTTGCTGAAAACGGTGAAGGGGATCGGACTGAAAACAGCGCAGCGTGTCATTGTCGACCTGAAAGACAAGATAAAGACAATGGGAGCCACCGTGGCAGGAGGAAGCGCTTCTGCCGGAATGCTGCTGCAATCTGCCAGCGTAGAAGTGCAGGAGGAAGCGGTAGCCGCTCTGACCATGCTTGGCTTTGCCGCCGCGCCTTCGCAGAAAGTGGTACTGGCTATCTTGAAGGAAGAACCGGATGCTCCGGTGGAGAAAGTAATAAAACTGGCTTTGAAAAGACTGTAAAAAAGGTAGCAAGTAATAGGTAATAAGTAATAGGGCGTGGAGAAACTAAAACAAGCAACAGAATAATAATGAAACAAGGGAAAATTTATATGAAAGCATGGCTGGATCTTCATGGCCGTGCAAAGGTGTTGGCGACGGATCACTGGTATCTTGAATTTGCCAATCTTTTATTGCCTGTCGTCAGCGAATCTTATTTATATAAGTCGGAGACACAGGAAAGCCAGAATCAGGTGACTCTGATGCTGACTCTTTATCTGGAAGACTGTGTGACGGACGGAGGCAACTGGCGCCAGTTCATCCGTTGGCATAAAAGGAATTACGGACGTTACCTGCCGTTTTATGAATTGTCGGAAGGTTATCTCACCGACGAGATCAATAAAGAGGATATCGCTTTCTTGCTGTGGGGAATTAATTCGCCGGTAGGCGATGACTTTGACGGTGTGGAGAATCCCTTGGATGCGGACTTGCTGGAGTTTGCCGATGTGATCTATGCGCAGTTGGAGGATGTTTTCGAGAAAGCGCCTATCAGCGACGGACTTGCCGGAGACTGGCTGATGGAATCGGAGCTGATGGAGAAGCAGCGGACTGCTTTGCCTGTTGCCTCGCCGGGCGATCAGTTGCCCGTGAATGTGGAGCGCTTTCTGAAAGCGAGTGGTGGCGAGCCGTTGATGTTCTTCGATTCGTATGAGGCTTTGAAACTGTTCTTTGTGCAGGCCCTGCAATGGGAGGACGAGGAAGATGCTCTGTTGCCCGACTTGAAGGAGTTTTCGGATTTCGTGATGTACGCTAATCCGAAAGGCTTGCTGATAGGTCCGGACGTAGCCCGCTACTTTGCCGACAAACGGAATCCGCTGTATAATGCGGAAATGGCTGAGGAAGAGGCGTACGAACTTTTCTGCGAGGAAGGGCTGTGCCCGTTCGATCTGCTGAAGTACGGCATGGAACATGACCTGCTGCCGGAAGCGCAATTCCCTTTCGAGAACGGGAAAGAGCTGCTGCACGAAAACTGGGACTTTATTGCCCGCTGGTTTTTGGGCGAGTATTACGAAGGAGAATGATACTTTGTTAAGTTATGCCAATCAAAAAAAGTAACAATCCGTTCGCCGGAAAGGCGAA
>OIWV01002390.1_pt1 | contig 13724 bp, 10 predicted proteins | sample 1587751 | NCBI WGS metagenome assembly OIWV01 (sample SAMEA3888913, study PRJEB22519) | human gut metagenome | biome: human gut; feature: human-associated habitat; material: faeces | place: Denmark | collected 2010
AGTAGATAGGAAAAACACAATGACTCTCTATTTTATTTTATTGCTGTCTGGTAAAACTTTTGCAGGTGGCATAAAATAGGGTTGACACTTCTCACGAGGTATCAGCCCTTTTGGTTATCTTTGTTTTTGCTAAAATAAAACATAACCATGAGCAAAGATCGTCATTTTACCCCAAATCGGCCATTAGAAAATGACAAGAAGTTTTTTCTAATGACCGATTTGGGGTAAATAATATAGGCTGCGGTTTGGGAAAGCAAAATCAAACAAGTTTGTTTTTCTATCCACTCACCTTGCACTATCTTTTAATAATATAGGCTGCGGTTCGGGAAAGCAAAATCAAACAAGTTTGTTTTGCTATCCACTCACCTTGCACTATCTTTGCAAAAGATATGAAACAAAAAGAGGAAAACAGAGAAGATGTGCGCCGGATAGGTTGGGTTGTGCTTGTGCTTGCCACAATGCTGACGCTCCCGTTTATCGGCATGGGGCATTTTTATACGCGAGGCGAGCCACGCGAGGCTCTTGTGGCAATGGCGATGCTCGACCAGGGTAATTTTATATTGCCCTTTTTTCAAGGGGAATTTGCATTCAAGCCGCCGATGCTGCATTGGCTTGTGGCGTTGTTCTCAATGCCGCAGGGTTATGTGTCGGAGATGACGGCCCGTCTGCCGTCGGCATTGGCTTATATCGCTATGTGCTACGGCTTTTTTGTGTTTTTCTCGAGGCGCTATCATGTGGGCAAGGTGTTGATTGCCACGTTGGTGCTGATCACGTCGTTTGAGGTGCATCGCGCGGCGATGACGTGCCGGGTAGACATGGTGCTGACGGCATTTATGGTTGGCGGATTCTTGTTTCTGTATCGATGGAAAGAGCGTGGCTACCGCGGAATGCCGTGGCTTGCCTCGCTGATGATTTCCGGAGCCATACTCACCAAAGGTCCGATTGGAGCCATCTTGCCGTGTGCGGTGATGGCGGTGATGATGATTGTCGACGGCGAGAAGACGAAGCCTGTTTTAAAGGCGTTGCTTAAGGTTGCTCTGCTGTCGTCGGTGTTGCCGCTCTGCTGGTATGTGGCGGCCTATCATGTTGGTGGCGACCGCTTCCTTGACTTGATGATGGAGGAGAATTTCGGACGCTTTCTCGGCAAGATGTCGTATGAAAGTCATGAAAACGGGCCGTTTTATTATTTCCCGATACTTCTTTCCGGCTTGCTGCCGTGGTCGCTGTTGATTGTAGGCTCACTCTTCGCTATCAGATGGCGTGAGGTGGGAATGCCTAAGTTCAAGGCTGTATGGTCGCGTTTCCGCTCGATGGACAGCGTGATGCAGTTTGCCGTTGTCGCATCGGTTCTGATATTCGTGTTCTACGAAATACCGAAAAGCAAACGCAGTGTGTACCTGTTGCCGATGTATCCGTTCTTGAGTCTTGCAATAGCCAATCTCATAGTGTGGCTGCTGCAGGAACACCGTCGCATATTCAAGGCTTATGCCGTGACGATTGTTGTGGTTGGAGTGGTGTTCAGTGTGGCGCTGATAGCTTTGCACGCGGTTGATTTGAGTTTCTTGGGCGACAGCCGTTCGTCCCGCCGGCTTGCCCTTCAGTTGGGAGAGTTGCAGAAGATGCCGATGGGCGTGGCCTATGTCCTTGCATCATTGATGCCGGTGCTCGTTGCGGTGGCAATCTGGATGCGTCGCAAGGCATTGAATCTATATCTATGGCTTGCCGTAGGAGTCTGGGTGGCTTGCTACATGAGTCTTGACGGAGTGCTTAATCCGGCTTTGAAGAACTGTGTGCCCGACTACTATTTCGCGCAGAAGGTTAAAGTTTACCAGCCTGACGGAAGAATCGGGTTCTACCGTGTGGGCAAGGAAGAGCCGGCTTATGCCGCCGTGTTCTATCTCGACGACAAGGTGATGCCCTACAGCGAAGTGTCGGCGATGCCCGAGACGGGCTATGTGATGCTGCGTGAGGCAAACAAAGAGCGTTTTGAGGAGGAGATGTCGGCATATCGATGCCGTGAAGTGGCGCGCACCGACAATGAGTTTACGTCATTTAAAGGCAACCTGCTGCTGTATAAGTATGACAAACGATAAAAAGTATAGGACGGCGGTGGTGGTGCCAGCCTATAGGCATCTCTCCGACGATGAGAAAATTTCGATGCGGCAATGCGTCGATGTGCTCGGCGGTCACGACATAATTGTGATTCATCCGGAACGGCTTGACCTTACTGAAGATTTGCAGTCGTGGCAGTCGGTTGTTGTCAAGGCGTTGCGCAATGAATGGTTTGACGGCGTGAAAGGCTACAACAGCATGCTGCTCAGCACGGAATTTTATGATTTGTTTTCCGCCTACGATTATATTCTGATTTATCAACTTGACGCCTACGTGTTTCGCAACGAACTCGATGAGTGGGTTGCCAAGGGCTACGACTATATCGGCGCTCCGTGGATAATAAAGCGGGGACTGTCGTACTATCTGTTTGGCGGCTGGATGCAGGCGCTCCACCGCAAGCTGCATCCCATCGGAGAAGGCGAGAATATGGTGCATGCCCATCTGGCATTCTCTGTGGGCAACGGAGGCTTGAGCCTTAGGCGGGTGTCGAAGATGCGTGAAATGGCGGAGCAGTTTGCCGACGAGATAAGCCGGCTGCGCTTCGGCGAGGAGCGTCGAGCGGCAGAGGACGTGTTTTTCTCGCTCGTTGCCGGACATCGTTGCGGCTTGAAAAAGCCGGGATGGCGCGAGGCGTTGGCGTTTGCGTGGGAAAGCAAGCCCGACTATTGTATGCACACCATCGGCAAGTTGCCGTTTGGCTGCCATGCCTGGTCATTGCCGAGATATAAAAGCTTTTGGAAACAATACATTAAATAAAAAAACGACACATAAATGCTATCAATAATAGTTTGTTCTGTAAATAGAAAATATCTGCTTAATTTTGAGAAAAATGTGGCAGAGACAATAGGCGACAACGTGGAGTATGAGATATTGGCGATTGACAACAAGGTGATGCGCCTGTCAATCTGCGCGGCATACAACAGGGCAGCGTCGGAGGCGCGTTATCCTTATCTGCTTTTCATTCATGAGGATGTTGAGTTTCTTGAGAAAGGATGGTGGGCGAAGGTAATGCCGCAGCTGAGCAAACCGGATTGCGGTGTGATAGGATTTGCAGGCACGGTGGCTATGGTCGACTCTCCGGCAGGGTGGGGACAAAGCCGCAAATGGAGTGTGCTTAATTTCACCCAGCTATCGAAAGGTCGGCGACGCCTTTACCGACAAGGTTTTGAAAACAGTACCTACCGTCAGGTGGTGGCTCTCGACGGCTTCGCTATGTTTGTGCGCAGGAGCGTTTGGCAGGAGACGCCTTTCGACGAGCAGTTGCTCAAAGGCTTCCATTGCTATGATGTCGACTTCTCCTTGTCGGTCAACCAGCGTTACAAGAACTATGTGTGCGGAGTGGTCGACATTTTTCATTATTCGCCCGGCAATTTCAATGAAGTATGGTTTCGCGAAGTGCTTAAAACCTACAGGAAGTGGCACGACCGTCTGCCGGTATGGGTCGACGATCCCGAACATCCCATCAGTCGTCAGGACATGAAACGCATACATGAAAAACTGGATTTCAAGGCAATGAAAAAGGTTAAAAAACTGCGTGACGTCAGGCGGTGGCCATACGTGAAGAGATTCTTTCGCCACGGGATGTCGCTGAAGCATTTGGAACACATAATCAGGGCTTTTGTATAGAGAACAACGAAAAAAATATAATTAATTTGCGACATTGAAAAAATAATTCTTATTTTTGCGGTTAAACAAATAACCGACAGAATGAAAAAAATCTATCTACTCGCTATTTTGGCAATGGGCGCTTCTTCGGTATTCGGCCAGGGCAAACTTGACCTGCGCAGCCTCGAAGTGCTACGCCAATATCAGGCACAGACAGCCGGTATGCAGAAGACACAGGCGGCAGAGCCTAAGATGGTTACGGCTGTGGTGCGTCTTTCCGGCGACAATGCTGTGGCTGCGTTGCAGAAAAAGGGAATTGAAGTGTTGCGTCAGCGCGACGACCTGGCAATTGTGCAATTGCCGATGGACAGCGTTGAGAGCGTTGTTGCATCAGATGCGTTGCGCCAGATGCAGTTCTCACGTCCTGTGCGTGCGAAACTTGACGAAGCCAACAAGTCGACAGGCGCCGACAAAGTGCATAAAGGAATCGATCTCGACCGTGCATATACTGGAGAGGGTGTGATTGTGTCGCTGATTGACCAGGGCATTGACCCCAACCACATCACGTTCCGCAAGAAGGGAACAACAGAGTCGCGCGTGAAGTGTCTTTGGACAGCGTTGAACGGCAAACTTACAGCCTACGACACACCATCGAAGATTTCATCGTTTACGTCAGACCTCCGCACGGAAACTCACGGAACACACGTGGCAGGCATCATCGGCGGCAGCTACACAAGCAGCAGCGTCACTTTTGAGGGAGTGGCTCCAGGGGCCGATTTCGCCATGGTTGGCTTGAAATCAAGCACCGACACCGACATCCTTCTCTCCATAGAAACGCTTATCGATTATGCCAAAGCCAATGGCAAACCGTTGGTAATCAACATTTCGCTCGGCAGTAACGACGGCCCTCACGACGGCTCGTCGGTCAACGACCAGTATTATGCCAAATTGGGCAAGGAAGCGTTTATCTGTATAGCCGCCGGCAACGAGGGCGACCTTCCTATCGCAGCCTATCATAAGTTCTCTTCGACAAACACAGAGATGAGAGGCTTGTTTGACACCACCGACCCGACCTATGGCAATACCCTTTCAGGAGCAGTTGAATTCTGGGGCGACAATTCGGCAAAGTTCACATTCCAACCAGTTGTGGTAAGCACACTTACTGGCAACGTCGTTTATGAGATGCCGGTATTCGACGGCTCGAAATCGGAGACCGAGTATAGAGCATCGACATATTTCAGCGGCTCGTTTACGGTGAGCGGAGAGGTTGGCAGCGACAACAACCGCTACAATGTATACGTAAGTCTCTCCAAAGCACAACAGCCGGTAAAACCCAAGAAGTCTACTTATGCCATTGGTTATATTATCAAGGCTGACAACGGACGTGCGGTATACGCTTATGCCGACGGCTGGGAAGCCCAGTTTATGACCGACGTCGACGGCTGGGACGACGATGTAGATGCCGACGGTACGATAAACATGATGGCTTGTCCGAAAAATATTATCGCTGTCGGTGCCTATACGACAAAGACGAGATTCAAAACCATGGACGGACAAACTCAGTCGGTCAATGGCGGTAAAGTGGGCGACATTGCAGAGTTTTCAAGCTACGGAACACTCATCGACGGCCGCAAGTTGCCGCACGTATGTGCTCCAGGCCACACTATCATTTCAAGTTACAGCACGCCTTATGTGAAATATGAGGCACAGAATCAAGGAATTTCGATAAGCAAGTACAACCTCTTGTCGGCACGTGTTGAGGAAAACGGCAAATACTATTTCTGGGGCGATATGAGCGGCACATCGATGTCGACACCTTATGTCACCGGAACATTGGCCCTCTGGCTTGAGGCAAACCCGAAGTTGACCTACGATGAGGTTATTGAAGTGATCAACGAGACATCAACACGCGATTCGTTTGTCAAGGGCGGCAATCAAGTGCAGTGGGGAGCAGGTAAAATCAACGTCTACGAAGGCTTGAAGAGCGTGCTTCGTATGAACAGCGGTGTCGGTGAAGTTAATTCCGACAAGAATATGCTGATGCGCAATCTTGGCGGCAACGTCTACGAGATGTTTGTGGTTGGCGAGCCTGCACTCGTTGCAAGTGTCTACGATTTGTCGGGACGCAAGGTTGCCGAGACTTCGGCTGACGGCGACACTGTGGCAGTCAACCTCGACGGTCAGCAGAAAGGCGTCTACGTGGTCAGCGTGGCAGGAGAATCGACACGCTACACAAAGAAGGTGGTTGTGAAATAAAAGCAAACTTCGATAAAACAATGAGAGCCGTGGGCATCAGCCTGCGGCTCTCATTGTTTTTGTTATGACGGGTCGACGTCGTAGTAGACGATGGCACTTTTCATCCGAGGGTCGGAGAGCGACTGCTCATAGATTGTGCGCAGAATCTGCTTCACTTTCGACATCGAGGCGGTTGTTTCCATTTTCAGCACAATCTGTCGGATGTAGAGTTGCTGCACGCGCGCCACTGTAGGCGGTTCAGGCCCGAGCACACGTTTGCCGAACACCTGGCGGAGCATATTGCTGAAACGCACCGACATTTCTGTGAGCGAATTGTCGTCGCGGTGCTTTATGTAGATGTTGATTATGCGCGTGAACGGCGGATAGTTGAAGCGTCGGCGTTCCTCAAGCTCCGAGCGGTAGAAGCCTTTGTAGTCGTGGTCGACGACAAATTTGATTACTGGATTTTCGGGGGCGGAAGTCTGGATGCACACAATGCCTTGTTTCTGTCTGCGCCCGGCGCGTCCAGCCACCTGTTCCATCATGTTGAACGCCCGTTCGTGGCTGCGGAAATCCGGCAAATTTATCATCGTGTCGGCATTTATGATTCCCACCACGCTCACCCCCTCGAAGTCAAGGCCTTTTGTCACCATCTGGGTGCCGACAAGAATCTGGGTGCGGCGGTTTGAGAAGCTGTCGATGATTTTTTCGTATCCCGTCTTGCTGCGCGTTGTGTCGAGGTCCATACGTGCGATTTTCGCTTCAGGAAAGTATTTCTCAATGTCGTCCTCAATGCGCTCCGTGCCGTAGCCAACCACTTCTATTGTCGGCTGTCCGCACGCCGGGCAAATGTTTGGCAGCGGCATCGTGTAGCCACAGTAGTGGCACGACAGCAGGTTGATATACTTATGATAGGTCAGCGACACGTCGCAGTTCTCGCATTTCGGAATCCATGCGCATTCCTTGCATCTCACCATCGGTGCGAATCCCCGGCGGTTCTGGAAAATGATTGCCTGTTCGCCCCTCGCGATAGCGTCGTTGCATTCGTTGACAAGTTCTTTGGTAAACGCTCCGCGCATTTCCTTGCGCTTGCGCGACTGCTTTGTGTCGATGACGCGCACGGCAGGCAGTTCCACGCCTTCGAAGCGGGTGGAGAGATTCACGAGTCCGTATTTGCCCGACTCTGCTTTGTAGTAGGTCTGTATCGACGGTGTTGCGGAGCCGAGCAGCGTCTTGGCGCCGTGCATTGATGCCAGAATCAGAGCTGCGTCACGGGCGTTGTAGCGCGGCGCCGGGTCTTGTTGCTTGTAGCTTGTCTCATGCTCCTCGTCGACGATGACAATGCCGAGTTTGCCGAACGGCAGAAACACCGACGAGCGCACGCCGATCACCACACACGGCTCATTGCTGTGGAGCAGTTTTTTCCAAATGTCGACACGCTCGTTGTCGGAAAATTTGGAATGGTAGATTAGCAGTCTGTCGCCGAAATTCTTGTGCAGGCGCTGTGTGAGTTGTGTGGTCAATGCGATTTCAGGCACAAGATACAGAGCCTGTAAACCGCGCTTCAGCGCGTTGTCGATGAGGTGAGTGTAGATTTCCGTCTTTCCGCTCGACGTGACGCCATGGAGCAGAGTTATGTTTTGTTCTTTGAAAGTTTCGATTATTTCATCGTAGGCTTTCTGTTGAGGCTCGCTTAGAGGGTTGAGAGCCGTGATGGAGCCGTTGTCGAGGTGGAAGCGGTTCACTTCCTTCTTGTATAGAGAGAAAATGCCCTTTGCCACCATTGCGTTGATGATTGGGAGCGACACTTCAGCACGCTTTATGAGCGCGTCTTTTGTCACTTCTTTCGGTGTGGCGTTGCGCTTCATCCATCCCGACAGGTCGAGATAGGCAAGGAGCGCCGCCTCCTGCTTTTTCGCCTGCTTCACTTTCGAGAAGAAATCCTCCACCGTCTTGTTGTCGCCTTTCTCGGCGCGCAGGGCAACACACACCTCCGTTTTCGGGCGGTAGTTGTCGACAATCTTCTCGGTTACAAAAACAGCTTCTTTGTCAATCAGACGCGCCACGACGGTCTCCACGCTTTTGTAGCCTGTGGCTTTGGCTATTTCCGCCGGAGTGAGCCGTTCTTTGGCGAGCAGCATATCGTAGACCACGGTTTCCCGCTCGGTCATAGAACCGTCGGTGTCGATGAAGTCGGGATTTGCGCTGACGCGCGTTTCGCTTTCCACCTTCATGCCCGCCGGCACGGCCGCCTTGTAGACCTCGCCTACCGGACACAGATAGTAGTCGGAAATCCATTGCCAGAATTTCATCTGCGGATGTCGCAGAATGCTGTCGTTGTCGAGCACCGCCACAATATCCTTCACCTCATAGTTTCCTGGACGCTGGTTGTGGAGCATGGTCACGATACCAGTGTAGAATTTCTTCCTGCCGAACGGCACAAGCACGCGGAATCCTACACCGATAGCCGATTGCAGGTTGTCGGGGATGCTGTATGTGAAAGTGCTGTAGAGCGGCAGCGGGAGAATAACTTCAGCGTAGGTCATAGTGGTTGGTTTAGAAAAAAACGAGTGGTTGCGTTAGAATAGTCTGACACAACCACCGTATATCATTGTCGATGTCCGATTATCTTAGAAGAAGTAGGTCAGAGCCACTTTCCAAGTACGGTTGTGTGAGTCGAAATTGTCGAGTTTCGTAGCGTTCATCGTTCCTGTCATGTCCCACGTATAGCTGCCTGTGAGCTGCCAGTTGCGGCGGATTTCAACACCGACACCCACGGCAAGTCCCAATTGCACAGGCTTATAGTCGAATGCCGCCTCTCCGTTTTTCTCCAGTTTGTTGTGTGCGAGCAGAATGCTCAGTTCCGGACCGACAAACACAAACGGGCAGAGTTTGCGCTCAAATCCGTTGAGGTTTGAATACTTGAAACGCAGGTGGATAGGAATGTCGAGATAGTGCAGATACGAACGCTCGTTTCCATATCCGTCGCTGTTCCAGATTTCGAAATCGCCCATGTTGAACGATGCGCCGCGTTGCGCGTATTGCAGTCCGAGGTCGATGCCGAAACCGATGCCCGGAATTTCATATTCTCCGATGATTCCGGCGGTGTAGCCTAATGACTTGGTGGATTTGAATGGCTCGTTGCGAAATGATTTCTGGCTCCATTTCATATTCGTGATGTCGATGCCCGCGGTTGCTCCCCATCGCATTTGTGCTGAGGATTGTAGAGCGCCGGCAAGAGCCATCAGCGCAACTATGATGAATGATAGTTTTTTCATAAAGTTATTTTCGTGTCTTGTTTTCAGCCTACAAAACTACAGAAATAATTCAGCATAGGCAAAAAAAATCGGCATTTACGGCAGCCTTGACAGGTTAAAAGCCGTGAAATGCCGATTAAACGGTTGTATCTACGGAGGTTAGAAAAGGTATGCCGCTGTGATTGTCCAATAGCGGTTTTTACCCTCGATGCCCGATGTTTTGTCGCTTTCGCGGATTTTCAGCTTGTCGAGAGTGTTGTTGAGACCCATGCCGTAGCTTGCGCCCACTTGTACGTGCGACAGCAATTCAACACCGAATCCGAAGTTCCAAGAGATGTCGCATTTCTGCTGGTTCACAAATTCTTTGAAGTCGTTTTTGCTTACGCGGAAAGCAAAACTTGGACCAGTTGCAATATATGGTTTCAAGAATTTTGAAACCACAGGGATTGAGATTTTCCACTTGACGTTGAGAGGAATGTCGATATAGTCGCGCGATGTGTTGACCTTATTTTCTGTGATGTCGGTGACTTCTTTTGGGAGAGTGTTTGAACGGTGCATATACATCACCGAAGCGTCGAAGCCCACGCCGAGCATAGGTGCGGTAAACTCAAGCATCGCACCACCGGTGAATCCTGCGCGGTTGTCGGTGGAGAATGTTTCGTCCCAATTGTCGGATTGGAACTTGAGGCTGTTGACTGCCGTGCCGACTTTAAGACCGAATTTCAACTGTGCTGAAGCCGGTACAGCCGCGGCGATGCTGACGATTGCCGCTACAATAAGAATTGTAAATTTTTTCATATTATTGCTATTTTTGTTGATTTTATGAATGCAAAAGTAGTAATTACAGCCGTAACGTCAAAACTGCTCTGTCAAATCAACGCTTATGGAGGTCAAAAAGTTTTTAAAAATGTTCTTATGGAGCAAATAATCCTTGTGTGTTGACAATTTGTAATCAGATTCAAAAATAATGCGTATATTTGTAACGAATTTATAGCCTATAGACGAATGATTGTTGCGGTTTGATTTCGATGATAGGGTTATGTATAAGTAAAGAAGATTGTAATACAACTGATTATGTCTAATGTAACGAAAGAAATGGCTCTGGATTATCACAAAGGTGACCGTCCGGGCAAGATTGAGACGATTCCGACGAAGCCTTATTCGTCGCAACGCGATTTGTCGCTGGCTTACTCGCCGGGCGTGGCTTATCCGTGTCTTGAGATAGAGAAAAATCCACAGGATGCTTATGAATATACAAACAAGGGCAACCTTGTAGCAGTGATTTCCAACGGCACGGCGGTGCTCGGCCTGGGCAATATCGGTGCGCAGGCGGGAAAGCCGGTGATGGAGGGAAAAGCACTGCTGTTTAAAATTTTTGCCGGGCTTGACTGTTTTGACATAGAGGTCGACGAGAAGGATCCTAAAAAATTCATAGAAATAGTGAAGTCGCTTGCTCCGACGTTCGGAGGAATCAACCTTGAGGACATCAAGGCGCCGGAATGCTTCGAGATTGAGCAGACATTGAAGGCTGAATGCGACATTCCTGTGATGCACGACGACCAGCACGGGACGGCGATTATTTCTGGTGCCGGACTGCTGAACGCCCTTGAGGTGCAGGGGAAGAAGATTGAAGACATAAAGCTGGTGGTGAATGGTGCCGGCGCGGCGGCGGTGTCGTGTACGAATCTTTATATCTCGCTTGGCGTGCGTCGCGAGAACATCGTGATGTGCGACAGCCACGGCGTGATCAACCGTAAACGCACTGATCTGAACTCGCAGAAACAGCAGTTTGTAACCGACCGCGACATTTCGACGCTTGCCGAGGCCATGGTGGGTGCCGACGTGTTTCTCGGGCTGTCGGTGAAAGACGTGGTGACACCGGAGATGCTTCAGTCGATGGCGGACAAGCCTATCGTGTTTGCCTTGGCGAATCCCGACCCTGAAATTGAATACTCGAAGGCGGTGGCGTCGCGTCCCGACATTATTTTTGCCACTGGGCGCAGCGACTATCCTAACCAGATAAACAACGTGCTGGGATTCCCTTACATTTTCCGCGGCGCGCTCGACTGTGGTGCCCGCGCCATCAATGAGGAGATGAAGCTTGCCGCCGTGCGTGCAATCGCCGGACTTGCCAAACTGCCTGTGCCGTCGGTGGTCAATGCCGCCTATGATATGGCGGGTGTCGGATTCGGTCGCGAATACATCCTTCCGAAGCCGCTCGACCCTCGTCTGCTCACCACCGTCGCTCCTGCTGTGGCAAGGGCGGCGATATCCTCTGGCGTGGCGCGCAAGGAGATAACCGACTGGGAGCAGTATAATGAAAAGCTCAACCGCCTTATGGGGTACGACAGCAAACTCATGCGCCGTTTCTCGGAGCTGGCGAAGGCAAATCCACGCCGCGTGGTGTTTGGCGAAGGCAACACCGACAATATGCTTCTTGCCGCTGTCGAGGCATGCCGGGAGGGTGTGTGCGTCCCTGTGTTGCTCGGCAACGAGGAGATGATAGAAAAGCGTGCCGGCAGACTCGGCGTGAGCCTTGACGGCATCGAGATTGTAAATATCCGCCATGACCGCGAGTCGGAACGCCGTTCACGCTATGCGACGATGCTCGCTGAGAAGCGCGGACGCGACGGCTATACGCGCCGCGAGGCTTTGGAGAAGATGTTTGACCGCAATTATTTCGGTATGATGATGGTTGAGGCAGGCGATGCCGATGCCTTTGTGGCGGGAACATATTCCAACAACTCGGAGGTGACGTCGATTGCCCGCGACGTGATTGGCATACGTCCGGACTACAGCCATTTTGCAACGATGCATATAATGAACACCAAGCGGGGTGTGTATTACCTTGCCGACACGATGATCAACGAGACGGAGGATTGCGACACGCTTGTCGACATTGCAAGACTGGCGCGCCATGCTGTGGAATATTTCGCGCAGAAACCTGTGATGGCGATGATTTCCTATAGCAATTTCGGCTCAAACCGTGCGCAGTCGCCTCGGGCGGTGCATGAGGCGGTGGAGGTGTTGCAACAGCGTTATCCCGACCTTTGCATCGACGGCGAGATGCAGGTTAACTATGCGCTCAACCGCCAGATCCGCGACAGGAACTATCCGTTCAGCCGCCTTTACGGAAAAGACGTCAACACGCTGATATTTCCTAATCTCAATGCTTCCTCGGCGGCTTACCGCATGATGCTTGAGATGGGTCTTTGCGAGGTGATCGGACCGATTCAGATTGGTTTGAACAAGCCGGTGCATTTCATCTCGGTGGAGGCTAAGGTGCGCGACATCGTAAACCTTGCGATTATTGCCACGATGGATGCCGCCGTCAGCGGAAAGGCTCCGCTTGCCGACAAGTAGACGGCATATAGATGCTGAAAAAACAGTCACGGCAACCTTTGCGTAATTGCATCGGTTGCCGTGACTTGTTATGTCGGCGTGAGCGTTATTCGGCTTCGTAGTTCGGAGTGTGCCATAGCAGGAATTTGCCGTTGGCTGATGTGATGAGCATCGCGGCGAGCTCGGGATGGCGGGCGAGGAGCTGTTTCGACTTCTCAAATCCAAGCACCATCAGCGTTGTGGCATAAGCGTCGGCTGTCATGCAGTCGGGGGCTATGACGGTTGCGCTTAGAATGTCGGACTTTGCCGGACGTCCGTTATCGGGCGATATGATGTGGGCATACCGGTTGCCGAGACTGTCGGTCTTGTAGTTGCGGTAGTTGCCGGATGTGGCAATGGCGCGGTTGGTGATGGTGATTATTTCTGCCGACTCATGGTGGATTTCGCCGTCGGATATGATTGGCTTGTCGATTGACACGTGCCACTTTTCTCCCTGCGGGTTGTTGCCGCGTGCCACGATTTCTCCGCCGACTTCAACCAGGTAGTCGGTCACTCCGTTGCGCTCCAGCATACGCCCGATTTCATCGCAACCATAGCCTTTGGCGATGGCGCTGAAATTGAACGATGTGCGCGGATCTTGTTTTATCAGACGGTTGCCGTCGAGACGGGTCTTCGTTATGCCGACGAATTGCAGCATTGAGTCAATCTGTCTGTCGGTGGGCATCGTGCCTGATTTGAAGCCGAATCCCCAGGCATTGATGAGAGGCGACAGGGTGGGGTCGAATGCGCCGTGGCTGTCGCTGTTGATTGCTTTGGATGTGTTGTAAAGTGTGATGAGTGCGGAGTCGAGACGGTCGGTGCGGTTGTCGTTGACGGCAGTGATCAGCGAAGCCTTGTTGAAAGGCGACACACTGAGCTCGACGCGGCGGAATGTGGCGTTGATAGAGTCGGAGAGGTCGGTGGTGCCGAGATAGGTGATGTGATATTCCGTGTTCCACACAATGCCTGCCGGTTTGTGCCATTCTTTCTTGTCGGGTTTTACCAGAAAAACCAGTGCTACGCCGATTGCGCCCAAAGCCGCGAGTAGCAGGGCGCGTTTTTTGTTGTGTTCAAAAGTATTCATATTTTTATGATTTGTGCAAGCCTAAACTGATAAAATAGGTTGATAAACTC
>OIWV01002393.1_pt1 | contig 13712 bp, 11 predicted proteins | sample 1587751 | NCBI WGS metagenome assembly OIWV01 (sample SAMEA3888913, study PRJEB22519) | human gut metagenome | biome: human gut; feature: human-associated habitat; material: faeces | place: Denmark | collected 2010
CAGACCATTGAGAAAATGGAGCACCGCAAGTTCTCCTGTATTCCTATTCTGAATCCAGAGGGCAAATATGTAGGAACCATTTCCGAGGGAGACCTTCTCTGGGGCATGAAGAATCTGAACATTACAGATATGAAGAGTGCTGAGGACATCCCGGTTATGGCGATCCAGCGAAGAGCCACCTACAAGCCGGTTCATGTTGACTGTGATATGGAGGATCTTCTGGACCGGGCCATCAACCAGAACTTTGTTCCGGTTATCGATGACCAGGATCATTTTATCGGAATCGTAACACGTAAAGAGATCATCAAATACTGTTACAAAGAAATGAAGAAAAATGCCTGAATAAAATTACGGCAGTCACACATCTTCCCATTTCATAAGGGAATGCATGGCTGCCGTTTTTTATTGTTTATTTAAAGAACCTTAGATAAAAATTCCTTCAGACGCGGGTTCTTTGGATTTTCGAAAAATTCCTTAGGGGAATTCTGCTCCTGAATTTTTCCATCGTCAATGAACAGAACCCTTGTTGCTACCTCACGGGCAAATCCCATCTCATGAGTAACTACAACCATGGTCATACCTGACTGCGCAAGTTCTTTCATCAATTCCAGAACCTCACCTACCATCTCAGGGTCAAGTGCTGAAGTTGGCTCATCAAAAAGCATCACATCCGGATTCATGGCAAGGGATCTTGCAATGGCAATACGCTGTTTCTGTCCGCCGGAAAGCATATCCGGGTAAGCATTTGCCTTGTCCGGAAGTCCTACGCGGGCAAGAAGTTCATCAGCACGCTTAGATGCCTCTTCTTTGGTCATCAGCTTCAGGGCAACCGGTGCCATCATAATGTTCTGCTTTACAGTTTTGTGTGGAAACAGGTTAAACTGCTGGAAAACCATTCCGATTTTCTGGCGGTGACGGTTAATGTCAACCTTGGGATCAGTAATGTCCGTTCCCTCAAACAGGATTTTGCCGCCTGTGGGCACTTCCAGAAGATTCAGGGAACGAAGGAAGGTGGATTTTCCGGAACCGGAAGGTCCGATAATGGCAACAACCTCGCCCTGACAGATATCTGTGGAAATTCCATCCAGTACCTGGTTTGCTCCAAATGCTTTCTTCAGATCCTGTACCTGGATCAAAACTTTGCTCTTATCAACGCTCACTGGTTCTCAGTCTCCTCTCCAGTTTATTCATAAAGAAGGTCAGTACCATGACCACGATCAGGTAGATTGCAGCCGCTGCCAGAAGAGGCATAAATGCATTGTAGGTACGGCTCTGGATCAGCATAGCTCCTTTTGTCAGGTCCATCATACCGATATAACCGATGATGGATGTCTCTTTGATCAGCACGATAAATTCATTGCCCAGAGGCGGCAGGATGCTCTTGAATGCCTGCGGAATGATAATGTATCGCATCGTCTGGAATTTGTTCAGTCCCAGTGATCTGCCCGCTTCCATTTGTCCCTTGTCCACAGCCAGGATGCCTGCTCTGACGATCTCCGCCACATAAGCACCGGAATTGATACCGAATGTCAGACTGGCGATCAGCACACTGTTCTTACAGGTAGCCAGAATGCCGGACCACATAATCAACAACTGTACCGTAGTAGGAGTTCCGCGGATAATATCAATATAAGCACTTGCAATCCGGGACGCTATGGTCTTCGATCCGTTCTTTCTCGTGGATAATTTCAAAAATGCCGCTATGGTTCCGATCAGGATACCAAGCAGTGCCGCAAAAAAAGAAACCTCTAAGGTTACTCCCAGTCCTTTCAGATAAAGCTTCCATCTGTCAGCTTCAATGAAGGCTGCATAAATATGTTGCCAGATATTTTGCATGTTATTTCCTATGCCTTTCTTGTGAATGTATAAGTGTACGATTAGCCAAACTGTATATGTTGCCTACCTTAATATAGCAAAAAGAAGAGAATGGCACAAGCCATTCTCTTCTTTTTCATGTATATTTTGTATAAAAATTATTCACCGATGTACTCAGCTACCAGTGCATCAAAAGTACCGTCAGCCTTCAGATCAGCCAGTGCCTGATTTACCTGCTCTACCAACTCGCTTCCCTTAGGCAGTGCGATAGCGTATTCCTCAGCTTCGAAGCCGAAATCAGCACCGTCGATGATCTTAACCTTACCCTCGAATTTGGTATTAAATACTTCTGCAGGGTTCTTATCAATGATAACAGCGTCTACTCTGCCGTTTACCAGATCATTTACAGCATCTACAGCTCTGTTGTAAGTCTGTGCGGTAGCACCTTCGATATCCTCTGCCAGGAACATACCGGTGGTACCCAGCTGACAGCCGATGGTCTTGTTCTTCAGATCATCTGCAGCTGCGATCTCGGAATCTGCCGGTACGATCACAAACTGTACAGCTTCATAATACGCATCGGAGAAATCTACCTGCTCCTTACGATCATCAGTAACGGTCATTCCTGCGATAGCACCGTCGATTCTGTTGCCAATGGAACTAACCAGAGAGTCAAACTCCATATTCTCTACCTGTACTTCCATACCCAGTTTCTCGCCTACAGCCTTGATCAGAGCTACATCGAACCCGTCGGGTTCTCCGTCATCTCCTACATACTCAAAGGGAGGGAATTCTGCGTTGGTACCGAATACCAGTACGCCACCCTCGGTCTTATCAGCGGCCTCAGTAGTAGCTGCTACTTCTGTAGTGGTTGCTGCAGCAGTCTCTGCCACACTGCTCCCGGAAGCCTGAGAGCTCTCGTTTGCTGCGGAATCAGAACCACAGCCGGTCAACATTGCTGTACACATTACAGTTGCAAGTAACATTGCGATTGCTTTTTTCATAATATTATCCTCCTGTCTGTTTTCTACGGACGACAGCCGTCCTTAAACGTTGATTACTATAGCACCTTTTTGAAAATTGTGCAACTGTTTATGCATAAATATACGCAGCTTTACTCTGCAAATACAACATTACCGGGATCTGCACCCAGAAGGTTACCACTATATATGGAATAAACGGCTTCGGTACACGAAGTTTTCCATCCGGTGTCACATTTCTTCTGCAAAACTGTACTGCAGCCAGCAATGTCAACGCCGATAACATATGGATCAGAAACCACAACAGATTCCCCTGCCAGGCGCAGCCTGCCAACGCACATACAGAAAATGCATGACAGTCAGCTCTTCCGTACATTTGGGCAAACAATATCTGCTGCAGGAGTACAAACAATGCCATTGCTGCCGCCTGCTGTATGCTAAACCTGTCAGTAATCCTGCACACTCCATCCTCCATATAAGCTTCCGACACCGGAAGCCCCAGCAGTATTCCTGTCCATGGCAGGCACCACCACCATACATAATTATACACATAACTGTGTACAGCATCCATGCAGGCCGCCGCTAACAAACCTCCCGCCAGCAGGGAGCACAGGATCCCCTGTGCCCCCAGGATCACCAGTCTGTTTTCTTCCGGAAGTCTTCCATCCATTCCCCCTATAACAAGAATCACAACTGCATTGATCCAGGCCAGTCCCCCGAGAAGCCACGCTTTTCCGGGTTCCATCCTCTCGATGTCTCCCGATAGTTCCACACGCAGCAGCCAGATTGCACTACCATAGATAAGGCCTCCCAGAACCACCGACCACAGTATCCGGAACACGATTTCCAAGGCTCTCATACCTCCTTACCGTAACCGGGTACGCAGTTCATCCAACACATTTCCCGACACTCCGATCACGCTGATCGTCGGATGATCTTCCAGCCTCTTGTCACCTTTATAGGCCCGCACTGTGATTTCCTGTGTCTGGTTCTCCGGAGTATATAAAGGCACCATAAATTCCAGTTCTTCCGTCTTACGATACCCCTGACTTTCGGTATAATCATAGACTTTATTCAATGTCGGATCCAGTGCTGTCATACATTCCGGGAAAATGACTTCCACCCGGTCCGCATATCCCCATGTGGTAAAGGTAAGAATTCCGCTTTCGCCGCATTTGAAGACCGGCTCCTGCGGCTCCAAAATACGTTTCACACTGCTTTCCAGTGCAAATTCCGTCGTACCGTAACAGATACGGCTCTCATTCCCCACATGATCCGAAGCATATCCCAGTACCGTAAAATCCCCGCTGAACAGCGGTTCGTCCTCTGTGATTGTAATCACGATACAGCCATCTTCTCCGGGAAGGTAGGTCTTAGAAACAGCATTGTCCGTATTACTGATAACAATTGTAAAATGATCCACACCACTTAGAGCATCTGTGGCAGTAACACGTATGGTAACAGCTCCGTCTCTGCGATCGATCAGTGCCCGGTTCTCCAGTATTTCCATCCCCCGGATGACCGGAGCTTCTCCGTCAGCGATCAGAGCGATCCCGTTTTTCTGATCCTGCGTAGATACAGAATATATTTTATCTGTTCCGTGATCCGCTTCCGCTACCGGAATCACCCGAATCGTTTGTCCGTTCCGGTCTCCACTTATGACAAATTGCTGTACTCCGGTAAGTTCCTGATTCCGGTGTGACCGCAAAGTATAGGAATAGGAATGTTGCTGCAGCACATTGGTCCCCTCAGTCGCATAAGACAGTCCCTCCGCATCTGTCCGGATCACATCATCCGTTATCTCCGCAGACGGTGTGACAATGATATTTCTCGCCCTGCCACCGTCCTCCGTCACCGTTTCATATATTGTCCCATTCAGTTGATAGTCCGGTCTGGCTGTACCTTCCATATAAGATGCATTCGTTAACGTGAACGGTGTCTTTCCGTCCGCCCGGACATACCAGGTTTTGTCCGCTGCCGCCGGATATACATTGCCCTCTGCCTCGTTTATCTTAAGCTGTTTTGTATGAAGCTTCCACAGAATCTGTTTTCCATCCACACAAATATGTGTGGTCTCGCTTACATTTCCCGCCACATCCACAGCGGCAACATGCAGATACTGCACCCCATCCTTTACCTCCAGTTCCATATGGGGTTCTTTACAATAACCGGCATCGTCCGTTACGACGGTATCCCTGTTTTGATCCACAAGATAATAATATCCCCTGATACCGCTAAGCAATGTGTTTTTTGTGATATTGGAGTCACATAGTTTGGAAGTACTGCCCGTCAGATAAGATTCCGCTCTATGATAATATACCGTCCCGTAATCCTCCGGCTCTGTCCACGAGATTCTTATTCTTTCTCTGTCCAGTGCTTCTCTTACGACGTTCTCCGGAATTTTCCCGGGAGCCGCAAGATCAGTTGCCCTGACTCCCTTCAGCTGTAAAGTCTCCTGGTAACCTATTGCTTTTGACTGCAGACACAACAGCCCGTCTCCACTCCGTACTCCACTTTCACTTTCATATAGCAGTGCACATTCCGGATTTACATAACTGCTTCCGCCATATGCCGGCTTCGAGAATAGGACCTGGCCTTCCGTATAACCGCATACAAGAGTTCTCCCACCACTGAAACTAAGTGAGCTGATTCCCGCGGTAAACCAGACATTTCCTCTTAAATGAAAATTCAGATGCACGTAGATATGTGTCGTTCCTTCCGGTAATGAGATATGCAGGGACTGCCGGAAATCACTGGCTGCCGGGTCTCCGCCGCCATGTTTATCATAAAAAGGATAATCCCGAAATTTTCCCTGTGCAATTTTTGTTCCTTTTTGATCCAGGATTACAAATTCCGACGGCTGCTTCTCATCCGGCAGCCAGTCGGTATTCACAATATTTCCACCCAGAGATCCCCATCCATCGCAAAAATACGAAAGATTCAATGTCGTATTGCCATTGGTGGGAATCCCCCGATAACCGGAAACATTCCACATCTGTTCCTTAGGATAATTCCCGTTTCTGGCCCATCCGACCCGGACTATGGCACGGCTCCACTCATCATCGTCCGTACTTGTGGTATGTCCGTTATACTGATAAGAATTTGTGCCTGAGGAATCAAAGCAATTCGATCCCCACATAAAATATTCCCAATCTCCGAATGTTGGTGTATAAGAAGCATTTCTATAGCAGTCATTCGTATGGTGATGCACGATCTTCTCTCCGGCGGTTCCTCCATAATATCCGGCTCCGCCTCCGGCCATACCCGCTTCTCCTTCCTGCTGCCCGAGGACACTTTCCATGCTGCCACCCTTGCCGCCTGCACCGCCCGGTGATGCTCCACCGCCTCCTCCTGCGATCAGCAGGATTCCCTTCCGGTCGGATACCACGGATGTCATTCCTCCTCCGTTTCCATAATTTGAAGCTCTGCCGCCTTTGTTATACCCGTTTTGACCACCCACGGCATAAGTCAGTTGTTCCCCCCTCTGCAGCCAGAATGTTCCGGAGGCACTTCCCCCACATCCTCCCCGAAAGGAACCGTAGCCCTGTCCCTGCGCCCCCATCGCCTTTATGACGTAGAGTCCGGTATACGGCACGTTATATGTCCTCGTCTTTGCTTCATAAATACCGGTCAGTTCAACGGCCGCTCCGCTGTTGATATCCGTTGCACTATTAATCCGCATCCAGGCACCGTCTTCCAGTCTCTGATAAATAAGGTACGTTTTGTTGTTGTGATCCGTCTGCTCCCAGGACAGATCCACCGCTCCTTTTCCTTCGTTTTCCTTGTAGTTATCTTTCGCCAGCAGGGTAAGATCCACCCATTGCGCGTACAATGTCGTATTTTCGGACGGTATGATGCTGTCGCCCGCTCCTCCTGCCGGCCGTCGGAATTCCGAGTCATAATACCAGCCTCCAAAGGACCACCCGGGTCTGGTGGTCTCCGGTAATGTGACAGGTTCCGGCTGATAGACTGCCGTCAGCCTGTCCACATTACCGTCCGGAGCATCAAAGATATATTGCTTTCCATCCAGACTCCCCCGGAACGGATGCACCTTTTTCCATTCGACAAACCGATTTTTCCCTTGCACCGGAGTGATCTCCGATCCGCCATTAGCACGAAAACAGACTGTATACCCATCTGGTGCGCAGACCAGTTCTTCCTGCAACAGATATCTTTCAAGATATGGCTGCGTTACAGAAAATATCTCCCGGTCATCATACTTTCCTCCATTGGCATAAAGCACAAGGGTGCTTTCACTCCGCACCCATTGTGCATATAAATTGACTACACCATGATCGTTATCTGTCCAGGTTGTCCGGTCTCTCCAATCCGCCTGCCTGAGATTTTCGATTGCAGCTTTATCCGCATAAGTGGTTCCTGAACCATCTGGCTCTGTGTTCCAGCCCGCGAACAAATATCCGGTCCTGCTGTAATTGTTCTCTGTCAGGTGTGTCACCGGAGTGACCGTCTTGCCTTCGTAGACTATGGCATCGTTGTACATATGGATACTGTCATCCATATAACCGTTATAAGATGCACCTCCCGTATTGGCCTGATAACAGACCTTATACTGATTCCAGGAAATATTTTTACATTTATGTGCCGGCAGATCCACCCCCTGCTCCAGATTGTCGCAGAACGGACAGAGATAATAGTAGCTCATCGGTTTTCTTTCGTTGCCCAGATCCAGGTACTGTATCGAGGCCGCCGCTTCTCTGCTCATATAGATATTGTACTCTTCAATGGCTTCTCCACAATCCGCACAATAGGCTTTCCAGCCGGAATAATAATACTGCATGCATTTTTGTCTGCCAAAAGATACCCCGTGCCAGTTTTTTCCGGTATATCCATTATGAATACACTGTCCCGGCCGGTGGACCACTTTCCAATATCCCACAGGGATTTCTCCATACCGTTTCTCTGTATAAATATGTTCTCCCACTACCGGATCTCTCAGCGAAGAAGGAATCTGCGTATACACAGTGGTGCTGTCATCCCGGGCATACCACACATAATTCCGGTCTCCTGCGCAGGTTGTAAATGCACGTCCATCCGGACTGAAAGAAACATAAGGACTGTTGTAAATGGTCTTTTTCGCTGCCGCTTCCGACTGTATCGAAAACAGGAGCGCAATTCCCAGCACGAGTAATCCTGCCAGATATCTCCCATACCGCATTCTCATTCCTCCTGCCTATCCGTATCCTCTGCCTTGACCACACGCAAGGAGCCCTGTGCCAGTGCAGCATAAAAGTCCGCCACCCTTTCTTTTTCCATATAGATATTTACTCTCTGTGCCGGAGTTGTCCCATCATCACCGCCTATTGCAGCTCCATTCCGGTCAAACACCTGTTGGACAAACACATTTTCCCACAACAGTTTCCCGTTTTGTTCCTCTTCCTCCTGTTCCACACAATAAATATGGATCCTGTCTCCGGCACGCAGGACACCTCCCACTACCTGGTACAGATCTTCGGCGCGGAATCCGGCTATAACAGGTTCCCGCATCTGTTCTGTGATCTCCGACAGTTCCCGCAGCATGCCTGTAGTCAGTACCATCCCCTGTTCCACTCCATATGCCGCTATTCTTCCGCTTGCCGCCTCTGTGCTTTTCAGTGCAGTCTCCGGCACAATTCTTTTGTCGATTTCCATGACTGTAATATACTGCTCTGCATTTTCCGCGGAGATTTTTTCTCCCCTGGGAATTGCTGCCGTTACCACGCATACCTGTTCTTTTTCGTATTCCGTAAGCACTCTCTTTTCTGTCTGCAGCAAAAAAACAAATACTGCCATAGCCGCCACAAACGCTGCCAGGATACTTCCGTTCCAGATTCTATTCTTCCACGCCTGACTCATCTTCCGTTTTTTCATTCGTTTCCTCTCCCATATATTCACTGACCACATCTACCAGCTTACTTTTTTCAGCAGTTACTGTAATTCCCAGAAAACCTTCCACCGGATATGTGATCTCACTGTACACACCGGTATTCTCAATGGTCTGTCCCCCCGGAGTCCTCACTTCTCCCAGGGTTCCTTCCCATTCCAGGATCCTTCCGTCACCGTTTCGTTCCCACACCTGCACTTTTGTTCCCGTGACATTATAGATAATGTAATTTCGTATCTCTACCTTTCCGGAAATCAACTTGTGACTTACTGCTTCATAATTTTCATTTAACCCCAGATTTTCACGGACAGCAGAACAATATCCCGCATACGCCTGTTCCTGATCTGTGATATGTACCTTATGTGTGCTGCCATACTCCCGGATATCAATGACTGCCGATGCCAGATTGGACAGTGCCAATGCATCTTCCAGATACCGTGCGGATGCCTTGTACATTGCCAGTTGCAGCTGCATATACAACAAAATTGCCAGAAACAGTATCAGAAACAATCCCAGCACCCAGGAAACCTGTCCGCTTTCTGCTTTTTCTGTCTCCTGCCGGTTCTCAGTTTTTGGCAGTCGATACTCTCTTTTCCCGTATTTCATAATGTCCGCCCAGCTTTCCATGAATCTGCAGGATAATGCGTTCCCCATATCCTGCAGGTTCCAAAGTACTTCCCTCATAATCGATCTCTGTCAGTCCTGCCGTCTCCAGTTCTGCCGTGAGGTGTGCCTGCTCCGCCGGTTCCAGGTATCCTACCGTTTCCATTTTCAGCAGATAGGCCCTCGCCAGCTGTCCTACATTCTCTTTTGCCTGGAGCAGCTGCACATTCTGCAGGTAGTTCAGCATCACTACCGTCAGTGCCAGCACACACATGCCCATCGTCATCAGCTCTCCTATGTTCCCTGGCTGTTTCCCTCGTTCCGTCATCTTCTCTCCTATCCTATACCCCTGTCAGGATATCTGCCGCTTTGGTCTGCATCGCTGTTACAATGGTCTGTATAAACGTTGTCAGACTGTCCTTCATGACCACGCACAATAACAGTGCAATAATACACAGACCTACAGTGACCAGGATCCCGTCGATCCCCTGCTCCTGCCGTAAGGCATGTTCTTTTACTTTTCCCCAGATTCTCTGTAAATTCTTCATTTTTTGTCCCTTTCTTGTTTTATTTTATTGGTATTTCAGAATTGCACCACTGCCCGGAACATATATCCCACACAGGCATATAAAATGATTCCCAGTACCGCCCCCAGCATTCCCAGCTGATAAAAAGTAATACTACGGTCCAGAGCACTTTTTTGCTGTTGAAGCACCGTAAGTTCCATATCCTTCAACTGCTCTCCCATGTCCTTCAACAGATCTACCGCCTGCCCCGACTCTCCTGCCTGGATCAGGGTAATGCACAATGCATCGATCTGACGGTTGTCAAATTTCTGTTGGAAGTCAGACAAAGCCGTAACCAGATCCGACTGTATGACCAGATCTCCGGACAGTTCCATCAAAGCCTGCTGTAATCTCTGCGTCCGTACGCTCTGGCAGCATTCCGTCAAGGCATCCGTTACATAGACTCCGGCACAGGTCTGTACCTCCAGTGCCTGATAGATCAGCTGCAGATCCGGCATCATCTTATGATTGTCCTGTCGGTTCAGGTACAGCAATAACAGTTCCGGCACATAATACAGTCCCATTGCCGCAAGCAGTGCATATCCCCAGCCGATAGATTCCAGTGTCAGTACTGCGCCAAGAGAAAGAAACAGGCGCATCAGCAGGTATTTTACCGGTGTAATTTTCTTCCCATAGTGAAATTTTGCACCGTTTTTCCTTAATTTCTTTTCTGTTCCGGTGACCCAGTTTTCATACCTTCGGCTCTCCCGCAGCATTCCGGTAAATTCCCCGCAGGCATGCAACACCGTTTTCGGCATTGTTCCCATACCCAGCCGGAACACAAAAATTCCTCCCAGCACCGCTCCCAACAGTTCGGGAATCCAGATAACTCTCCAGCTCATTCTCCACACCTCCCTGACTAGCGGCGAAAACCATACAGTTTCCGCAAAAACAAAAACAATATCAGTCCATAGACACCCACTGCAAGATGCCCCGGTAAAGTCCCGGATACTATTTTCCAGACCGACACATCGATCAGCCGATCCACCGTCAGCAGGGCGAATACCGACATTCCCAGAAGCAATGCCATATTGATACCTGCCTCTCGAAGCATCCCTTTGCGTTCCTCTTCCATGCGCAGATACTCCCTCGCGGAACGTCTGCTGCTGTCTACCAGTGTGGTCAGATCTGCCATGTAGCGGATGCTGATCTCCAGATTTCTGGCCAGTTCCTTTATCTTGGGATGTTCTATTCGTTCCGCCATGGACAAAAGTGCCAGCGAACTGTCTCCGGTCGTCTGTGCTTCATATGCGCATTCCTCCAGTGCTCCTTTTAACGGCTCCTCCACATAACGGCTCACCTGACCCAGAACCATGGTGATCTCTCCCGCTGTCAGACTGTAATTCCCCAGAAAATTCAGACATTTCAGCAGATTTTCATTGGTCACCCGCAATTCTTCTGCCCGCAGTGTGCTCAGGAACAGATATTCCATGGCTCCGCATATCATTATTCCCAATAAAGCTACCTGGAATTTCCCGCTGCTTCCAAGCAACACTCCAAAGATCACCGTCATTCCCAGAAGATTTCCTACGATCCATTTCTCCGGGGTGCACGCCGGAAATCTGCGCCGCATACCGCAATAACAGAGAAATTCTTCCACCCGGCAGATCCAGGTATTGTTACGCTGTAGTTCCTGCAGCTTGTGCCGGTTTTCCAATACCCGCAGTCTTGCCGACTGATCCATCCCTTTTTTCGTCCGGGACAGCAGGCGTTTTGCCGTCTCTACCCACCGTATCCTTCCAAACAGAAGCAGAAAACCCGTAAATATTAAACAAAAGATCCATACGTATATGATCATAAGTCTCTCCTCTCATGTAATGGTCAAAACAATCTCTCATACTCCAGATTCTCTTTCTCCGCATTCCACCCCAGACAGGCGAAGATCTCCTTCACCTGGTAATGTTCCATAAACACCAGGGTCTGAAAGCAGTCCATCATTTTCATTAATTCGTTGCGGGAATAACGACTGTCATACATTGCATAGTCCACGATCTTCTCCGGTGCCCTGTCCGCAGAGGGTGCATGTACCGTAGCCGCACAGATCTGTCCTGTATACGCTGCATTCAACAGATACAATGCTTCTCCTCCCTTCACCTCACCTATGATAAAAAAATCCACGTCCATCGTCAGTCCCGCTATGCTGATATGTTTTAAATCATAATTCACACTGCTTTCCGAGGTTCCCGGAAGCGAATGAAGGAACATCATATCCGGATGAAACAGTGTGGTCAGCTCATCCGCCTGCTGTGCCACCAGAATTGCCATATCATCCGGAAGCGTCTCCTTCAACGCATTTAACAGTGTGGTTTTACCGGAAGAATTTCCTCCGCAGATCAGGGTCGATCCCTGTCGGAACCTCTGCACCAGCAGTTCTGCCGTATTCCTGTCCAGCATCTCTTTCTCCACCAGTTCTGTCATCATGGGAAAACTCTTCGGCACCTTCCGGATACACAGATAAGGTTCGCTGTAGGTATTGACAATGGGCATGGATAAGGTAAAACGAAAGATAAAGTCCGGATGACTTTCTGTATCCGTAAACCGTTGGATCGCATTCAGGTTAGAAATATTCACCTGATTTCTGGTTGCCACATAATCAATAAACTGCCGGTACTCCTTCTCCGAAGCAAAGGCAATTCCGGCATCCATACGTTTTCCTTCTCTCTTGATCCGGATACAGTCATGACTCACCACCCGGATATCCGAAATGCTTTTGTCATCCATGAGCGGTGACAGTCTGGAATAACCGAAAATATATTGTTCAAATGATTTTAAAAGTCTTTTCCTTTTCGTTGCCGGGAAATGATAATATTGATCGATATGTTTTCCTGCCTCCTGCAGAAATTCCTCCTTGCCCAACACACCCTTTTTTACCTGGATCAAAAGCACCTGTTTCTGTGTGATAAAATCTTCTACCAGCCTCTGCAATTCTGCATCAGAGGCGGTTTCTTCCCTTTTGTTTTCTCTTTCCTCCATACATCCTCCTGTTGGTTTTTCTCAAAATAATCCATTTTGCACTAATTAATACATTATGTGATTCCTGGTCGAATATGACCTGATATTTAGAATTTTGACCTCGACTGACCTGTCGGGTAATATGCAGATTACTCCCTTCCGTGGCATCTGTCAACGCCTCCGGAACTATTTTCTCATTTTCGGAAGAATGGCCAAAGAAAAACCGCATTCTGTCAGGTTAATTTCAAAAAGCCCGTCAGAATGCGGTCTGCGCATTTGTCTATTTTGTCTTTGTCTATTTTGCCATATCCAGCTCCCGTTCCTGCTGCCAAAGCAGTTTGTCGAACTCCTCCACCGGCATCGGCCGGTAGAATAAAAAGCCCTGTACATCGGTACAATTACAGCCTAACAGGAACTCCTTCTGTTCTTCCGTCTCCACACCTTCAATGACGATATGTGCTCCCAGCTGCTGCAGCATGGCAATGGTATTGCGGATAATGATCTGACTCTTATCTTTCTCCAGATCCCGGATGAATTCCCGATCGATCTTAATCTCATCCAATGTCTGATTCTTTAACATGTTCATAGTAGAATATCCGGTACCGAAATCATCCATGGACACCAGGAACCCTCGCTCCCGCAGGCTTTCCATGCGGCGATACATACCAACCTCGTCCTCCAGGAATGCGCTCTCTGTCAGTTCCAGCGGAACATACTCCGGCAGAACATCATATTCCTCCCTGAGACGGAGCAGTGTCTCTGTCAGTTTCTCATCATACGCATGCAATCGGGATACATTGATGGAAACGGGAATAAGTGTCCGGCCTTCCTTACGCAGCTTTCCAAGATAAGCAAACACTTTCTCCCAGATATATTCATCTACATTGATGATAAATCCGTTTTTCTCCAGTACGG
>OIWV01002394.1_pt1 | contig 13704 bp, 12 predicted proteins | sample 1587751 | NCBI WGS metagenome assembly OIWV01 (sample SAMEA3888913, study PRJEB22519) | human gut metagenome | biome: human gut; feature: human-associated habitat; material: faeces | place: Denmark | collected 2010
CAACTTTGTGCAAATCTGCTCATTCCCAACTGTTTACGTTCCAACCTCTCTTATTTTCCTTTGGCTGCTTTAGAGCTTTATGTTAATATTGATAATTCTTTGTTTCTTGATGCGCAAAGTTACGACAAATTTTTATTAGTAGAATAAATAGAACAAATAAAAAAAGCCATCGTGGTATTATATTCTGAATTTTAGGTATAAAGAGAAAACGATATTATGTGTATCTTTGCAGCAGAAAAATATATAACCAATAACAATAAAGCAATGTATATAGAGAAGATACAGAGTCCTGCCGACTTGAAGAAGCTGGACATCAAAGCCCTTGAGGTTGTGGCCGACGAGACACGCCGCGCTGTGCTCAACCGTGTAAGCAAGCATGGCGGACATATAGGTCCTAATCTCGGATTTGTTGAGGCTACCGTTGCGCTGCATTATGTGTTCAATGCTCCGGTGGATAAGTTCGTGTTCGACGTCAGCCACCAGTGCTATCCACACAAGGTGCTTACGGGCCGTGCCTCAGGATTCCTTGGCGATGTAGACGATATGAACGCAATTTCGGGCTATTCGTCTCCGGCTGAGTGTCCCGAGTACGACAACTTTGAGGTGGGCCACACTTCCACATCCATCAGTCTTGCAACTGGACTACAGAAAGCGCGCGACGTGAAGGGAACCAAGGAGAATATCATTGCCGTTATTGGCGACGGCTCGCTGTCGGGTGGCGAGGCTTTTGAGGGTCTTGACGAGGCTTCGGAGCTTGGCACGGGCATCATCATCGTGGTGAACGACAACGAGATGTCGATAGCCGAGAACCATGGCGGTATATACAAGAATCTGCGTGCGCTGCGAGAGAGCAACGGCATGTGCGGGCACAACTGGTTTAAGGCATGGGGATTTGAGTATAAGTATCTTGAGGAAGGCAACGACATAGAGAAGCTTATCGAGGTGTTCGGCAGCGTGAAGGACACCGACAAGCCTACCGTTGTACACATTCATACAGAGAAGGGACATGGCTATGCTCCTGCCGTAAAGAATAAGGAAGCTTGGCACTGGGGAATGCCGTTCAATCTTGAGGATGGCAGCCGACCGGTAAGAAATGCCGACGGAACCATGCCGGAGGTAAAGCCTTGCGAGACATATCAGCAGCTGTTCTGCGACTGGATGCTGCGCGAGATGAAGCAGGACAAGACTCTCATCGCCGTAACAGCCGGAACGCCTACTGCAGCGGGCTTTACTGCCGATAAGCGTAAGGAGGCTGGAAGCCAGCACATAGATATGGGCATTGCCGAGGAACAGGCTGTAGCTATGATTTCGGGTATGGCTAAGGGTGGACTGCGCCCGGTATGGACGGTATACAGCACGTTCATCCAGCGCACTTACGACCAGATAGCACAGGATCTTTGCATCAATTCCAATCCAGCCGTAATCAATGTAGTAGGAGGCGGAGTGAACTCGATGAACGACATCACCCACATCTGCCTCTTCGACATTCCGATGCTCTGCAGCATCCCGGGACTGGTATATCTCGCTCCTACCACATGCGAGGAGTATTTCGCCATGATGCGTTGGGCAATCCTGCAGGACCAAAAGCCTATAGCCATACGTATGCCGAGCAACGGAGTGGTGCACACTGCCGACACCGTAGATGCCGATTATAGCTACGAGTCGAAGTATAAGGTTATGCACGAAGGCTCGAAGGTGGCTGTCATTGCCGCTGGCTCGTTCTATCAGAAGGGCGAGAACGTAGTGCGTCTGCTTGCCGACAAGTGCATCGACGCCACGCTCATTAATCCTCGCTATCTTAACGAGGTAGACAAGGATGCTCTCGAAACCTTGAAGACGAACCATAACCTTGTAGTAACACTCGAAGACGGTTGCAAGGACGGAGGCTTTGGCGAGCGCATCGCCTCTTATTACGGCACGTCGGATATGAAGGTGCTTGTATGTGGTGTGAAGAAGGGATTGTACGACAGATATGATGTGGAGCAGTTGCTTGAGGACAACCGCTTGCTTGACGAGCAGATTGTGGAAGATATAATCTCTAACCTTTAATTATATAGCATTATGGCATTATCCAACATAGAGAAACATTACAACAAGCATCCCGAAGACATGCGCTTGCAGCGTAGACATGGCATCGTTGAGTTTGAGACAACCATGCATCATCTGCGCCGATTCATTACCACCGATATGCAATTGCTCGACATTGGTGCCGGCACAGGGCGCTATACCTCGGCTCTTATGGCAGAAGGCTATAAGGTGAAGGCTGTAGAACTGGTGCGACGCAACATTGAGGTGTTCCTAAAGCGTGAGCCTACGGCAGATGTTGTGCAGGGCGATGCAAGAAATATGCCGTTCCTGCCTACAGCATCGGCTGACGTTACGTTGTTGCTCGGTCCGCTATATCATCTTATTGGTGATGAGGAGAAGCTCAAGGCTCTTAACGAGGCAAAGCGCGTGACCAAACCTGGCGGACTGATATTCGTGGCTTACTTGATGAACGAATACAGCATACTGTCGTATTGCTTTGACGAGGACAGGATAGAAGGATTGATGGAGCGTGGCGCCGTTGACAATAACTTCCACATTCAGGCTCAGCCAGACGAGCTATACGACTATGTGCGTATTGACGACATCAACCGACTGGACGAGTGTGCGGGCTTGGAACGTGTCACTATATTCTCGCCCGACGGAGCTTCCGACTATATGCGCACACGTCTAAACCGTATGAGCGACGAGACGTTTGCACGCTTCATAGAATATCAGAAGTGCATCTCCGAGCGTGCCGACCTTATCGGAGCCGGCAGCCATGTGGTGGACGTGGTGAGAGTTTCGTTATAGAGTGTTACCTTATAAAGAAGGCGGATATAGTTATGAAGAAAGCCATCGTAATTGGAGCTACCCTTACCAATAGCAATAATGTGGGCTAAAAGCCCACATTATTTTATACTTCTTTCCAATCTACCAGTCCCTTTCCCATATCATCCAGTTCTATAGCAAGAGCAATGACCTTGCGTTTGTCGGCTTTGAATGGCTCGGTATATTGTTTGGCTCTTATCTGTTCGGCAGCAGCATCAATACCGCCGTTGTTGCTAAGTTTCAATTCAAGGACATAGATGAAGTTGGTTGTTTCTACCACTATGTCTATTCTGCCCATAGCAATCATCTTCTCTACTTCCACTCTGCAGCCTATGGCATTGAAGATTGTGCTCAATATAAGGCGGTAGCGCTCCTCCATATCCATACTTGCAAGCTTCTTGTTGCTGTAGGGTACATCAGCAATGAGGGCTTTTAAGCTTTTCATAGCTTCGGAGAGCTTGCCAAGCTTTAGGGAATACAACAACATGTTTTGAGTGGTTATTGCTTGTGCATTCGATTGCATCGTCAAGGCGGGCAACACAATCTTGTATAGAGCCTTGCGAACTTCATAGTTTGGAATGCCAAGCATATAGATGCCTTCTGTATAACTTTTTATTGTAAGATATCCCGATTGGTAGAGAAATAGTTCAGCACCGCCACCTGTCACATCCGAAGTCTCCAAAGTATCGCTGTCTATTGGGCAATATTCAAAATTCTTCATTTTTATCTCCATGTCGTCCACAAACTTAGGAAGCAGGGAGGTTGCGCCTGATGAAGCCCAATAGTTCTTTAGGTCTGAATCTGCCAATGCATTGATAAGGCTGAATGGATTGAAAACATCCACCATGTTTCGACGACTGAAATGATAGCCATCATAGTATGCGGTCAACTGTGCTACGGCTTCATCGAATGTCCAGCCTTCATATTCAGCCAATTTGTTGATTTCCGGTTTGAAATCACGCAACACCTCTTCCTTGGTAATGCCGCAGATGTCTGCATATTCCGGATCAAAACTGATGTTGCTCAGATTGTTGAGCACAGAGAAGAGAGAAATCTGTGTAAACTTGGTTATGCCTGTGATAAAGACAAACTTCTCGTACTTGTCGTTGGCTTTCAATATGGCAAATACTTCTCTATATATGCTGGTGCATCCTTCATGGTGCGGAGTCTTCCATGAATGTTGCAATGGAGAGTCATACTCATCTATTAGGATAGCCACTTGTTGTCCGGTCTGCTCATACGAACCCACGATTATGGCATTGAAGCGGTCGGCAAGACTATCTGTAGAATTAGGAGCCAGTGAATATTCTTTTTCATATTCTCTGAAAATATTATTGAGATAAGAGCGCAAAGTATCTGGCTCTGCGCCAGCACGACTCATATCAAGCCTTATGACAGGTCGCTTAACCCATTCTTTCTCCATTTCCATTATTTTCAATCCATCGAATAGCTCCTTCTTTCCCAAGAAGTAACTCTCGAGTGTATCGACAAGTACCGACTTGCCAAAGCGGCGTGGGCGGCTCAGGTAATTATACGTTTTATCTGTGTTGGCAAGTTGCCAGACGATATCTGTCTTGTCAACATAAAGGTATCCTCCTTTTCTTATTTTCTCAAAAGATTGTATGCCTACTGGCAATCTTCTATTGTTTGTCTCTACCATATACCAAATTCGTTAGTTTCTTATTGCAAATATACAACGGTTTTTCCGAAACCCCATACTTTTCCTCCTTTCTTTGTAGATTATTATATTTTGGCGACTTTATGTAGAGTAAAGTTCTATCTGCCAGGAGAAACGGCTATGGCACTAAACGTTGCTGAGCAAATAGCAAAGTTATGATCTATTGTAAACAAAGGTTAAATAATGGCTATTTTGTTGCAAATCATTTGGTTTATAAAATAAACTAAGCTAAATTTGCAACCGTAATCATTAGTGTTAGAAGAGAATAATGCTGGCTAAAGCAAGTGAGAGTCGACCTCCTTGCTTCTCTTTTTCCAAAGATGGTTTATATAATAAACTAAGTGTTTAATCTGGCACATCGCGTTTGATATAGGCAATAAGTGTGTCGCAATAAAGTAAGAAAAAATGGAAGAGAAGAAGATTTCGGAGCAGGAGAGCCTTGAGCTTATCACTCGGATGATAAATCAGACAAAGAAGGATTTGTCTGTAGGCAATGGTGACAGTTTCCTTATGTGGGGCTACCTTAGTGCAGCAATATCGTTGGCAGTAATCGTCATGCTGCTCGCAACCAACGACCCAAGATTTGCTTGGCTGTACATGGCCATACCTATAGCTGGATTCACAGCCTCAGGCATAAAGACCTACAAGGCAAAGCGCAAGAGTCATGTGGCAAGCACTTATGCAAGCAACACTATAAATAATGTGTGGGCTATTATTAGTGCCGTGTTTGCAGTCTACGCCATTAGCTGCCTTTTACATTTCGGAGAAGTAAGGAGTTGGAAGGGAATGTTTTTGTTGGGTATGTTGTTGCCGGGTATAGGCACATACACCACTGGCGTGATACTTAAGGAGAAGTCGATACAGATGTGCGGACTTCTTGGTGTGGTGATTGGCACCGGACTGCTTCGCGACTATGTTTGTGGTGAACAAGTTATCAGTATTATGCAGATGGGACAGATGGTCTTGTCCTTTGTCATTACCCTTATCATCCCCGGACATATCCTTAACTTCAAAGCAAAAAAGCAACAATAATGAAAGAGTTGGATCCATTACTCCATAGCCAGTTGCGTCTTGCCGTAATGTCGATTCTGCTGAATGTAGAGGAAGCAGACTTCAACTATATCAAGGAAAAGACAGAATCGACGTCAGGCAACCTTAGTGTACAGTTGGACAAACTGGTCACAGCAGGCTATATATCAAAGACGACAGATGGCTCGGGCGTAAAACCCCGAACCATCTGCAAGATGACAGACACGGGGCGCAATGCCATGATGAAATATGTGGAGGCATTGAAGACGTATTTTGCAGGGTTGTAATCCTTTGTCTATAAAAACAATAAGTGATAAAAATTATGAAGATACTTCCATACATCGGTTTCTGCTTTCTTATGCTTTGTGCATTGTGCACAGGCATCAACAGCTATAACAGAACTAAAGGCATGATAGCGCAGGATGTTAATAGTGCTTTGGAGCAGGTGCTTGCAAAGATGCCTGACAATGTGGTTACTACAGATACCATACGTTGCTATCGCAACTGCCTGACTATTGCCGAACTGAAAGATACGGCAGGTATTGCCATGCGTACTGTGCGTAGGGATGGACGCTTGGAGACAAATCTTGTTGCTGAGGCTAACTGTAGCTTTGCCACTACATTCATAATGTCCGACCAGAAGGCTTCGGGCTCTATCTTGTTGGTTGGAATGTTGTGGCTATTGGGCAGTCTGTGGTACGTCAGGAGGAATAGGCCAGAGCTGATAGTGCAAGGCCTATCGTATGGAGGTATTGTGTTCAATAACGATATGTTCATGACGCAATCGGGCGAGCAGATACATCTTACACCTATGCAACATTCCTTGCTTGAAATGTTCATTACCGCTGAGACGCATACACTATCCAAACAGGAGATTTGCAATCGGCTTTGGCCTAAGAAACCAGATGCCAATGACACGCTCTACACTTTGATAAGACGCATAAAACCTATATTAGAGACTCATAGCACGCTGAAGATAGAGTCGGACAGAGGCAAGAGCTACAGCTTGAAAATCAGATAGATAGGTTTGTTGTCAGCTAATTGTCAGGTAAATGTCAGCCTTTTAAATTGGTTCTCTTATTAGGAGAATATAAATTTGCACCCGAATCAAAACATGGTGCAAATGAAACGATTGATTACACTTTACATTATTCTGTCTTCCACATTCTGCGCTTATTCTCAAAATGTGGAGAAGACAATTACGCTCGAAGGAGTGACGGTAAAAGCTGCCAAGGTTGTGAACAAGGCAGACGGTATGATAATTTATCCTACCGATGTTCAGAAGCAAGCTTCTAACAATGGCTACAGCATTCTTGAGAAACTCACACTTGCCAATCTGCGTATCGACAACATCAGCCATTCTATTACTGCCATTGACAATAGGGGTGGAGTTCAAATTAGAATAAATGGTATCGTGGTTGGCAAATCGGAGATGTTGGCTCTCAATCCAAAGGACATCGCTAAGATTGTCTTTATAAACAATCCCGGCGTACGTTATGGTGACGGCATAGCCTATGTCATAGATATCGTAACACGCAGGAACGAGAGCGGCTATACCGTTGGCACGGACCTTACCTCGGCGCTTACCACGTTGCAGGGTGATGGCATGGTTTATGGTAAATGGAACAAGGGCAAGAGCGAGTTATCGCTTTCGTATGATATTAGCGGATACAGAACCAAGGGCGAAAAGAGCAAGCAGTCGGCAGAATACACGTTGACAGACGGCAGCATCTATACTATAGAACGAAAAGATGTGGAGTCGCTTCGTAAATCCATTGCGCATGACGCAAAACTAACCTATAACTGGGCAGATTCAACGGCAACTGTCTTCCAGGCATCATTGAGCGGAACATTCAGCAACACCCCCGACAACTATAATATTAAGGACATTGCAGACGGCACTCGCCAATATAAAGCAACAAGTAGAGCAAAAGACAAGAGCTATTCGCCAATATTGGATCTTTACTTCTTCCGTCAGATCACTCCACGTCAGTCTATTACAGCCAATGCAGTAGGTACATATATCTCCACACAGACAAGCAGCTTTTATGACGAGGGCACACCTTATAAATATGATGTGGATGGCAAGACGGCTTCTCTGCTTACTGAGGTAGTCTACGAGAACCGACTGAAGCCATTCACTCTATCAACGGGTTTGAACAATAGCTATAAGTACATCAAGAATGACTATCTTGGTGACGCTTCTTCTTTGACCAAGACCAACAACAACCGCTTATATGCCTTTGCCGAAATCAAGGGCATTCTCCAATCGTTTAGCTACACATTGGGTCTGGGCGCAAGCTATATCCATTACACTCAGAACGGTCACAGGTATAACTTTTGGACATTCCACCCAAAGGCATCTCTGACATATCGGATCAACAACAGCATGCAGTTGAGCTATACTTATCAGATGCAGGACAAAGTTTCGCGTATAGCCATGACGAGCGATGCTATGGTTCGCACAAACAGTATGGAATGGACCGTTGGCAATCCCGACCTGAAACCTTCGCACGATATGGAGTATCGTTTGCAGTTCTCGTATACCAACAATCGCTTGCAGACCTTCGTTGAAGGTTATTATAAACAATGTCTAAAACCGAACATGGCTCACTATGAGCGCACCGACGACAACCAATTCATCTATACCCAGATAAACCAAAAGGAGATAGATGCGCTGGATGTCTATGCGTACGCCAGCTATTGGCTCTTGCCCGAAAAACTTCAGATTGCTGCCAATGGCGGAATATATAGATGCTTCAATTTCGGCTACGACTATACGCATTGCTACACCTCATGGTTCTATGCAAGCAGCATCACGGCTTATCTCGGCAACTTCACGTTGCAAGGATATGTTGACAACGGCAATCGGTTCTTGGAGGGTGAATCTAAAGGCTACAACGGAGCTTATTCTGTACTGAAAGCATCCTACACATGGCGCGACTTGCAATTCTCTTTGTCATGGGCAAATCCATTTATGAGCAATTACAAATCGTACGAGAACGAATTGCTCAACCGCAATCTATATAAGCATACTATAGGATACTCAAAGGCAAACAGCAATATGATTTCCTTGAACATCTCATGGCGATTGAGCAGAGGCAGCAAGCATAAGTCGGCAGAAAAGACAATAAACCTGCGTGATACGGATAATGGGATAATTCTCCGCCCTCATGGTTGAGCGAGGCGTTTGGGGTTAAGAAGTATAATAGGCAGTTGTGTTTTCATAAACGCAAGAATATTTATAATGTCAGTTTAATGTAAGCTCGGTCGTCGAAGCTAATGTTGCCTTCTACAAGACCCTTGGTAGCAACAAAGTCGCCAATGTTCTGTGGGTCTTCAGTAAGATGTTGTGCCAAGGCTTCCTCGCTTTCGCTTAGTGTTGGCAGCAGAGTGGGATAGCCATCGGAGGCAAGCACAACGGAATGTGAAGCTTTGACAATGCGAGTGCCTGGCATATATATTGGTGTTCCGTCAATAACGGCATACTGTCGGTTCTGTCCTTCGAGCATAGCCTTTATCAGTTGAGGCTCAATGGCGCGTCGGGCATCTTTAGGTGACATTCCTTTCTTAATCAGTGTGGCACGCTGCATGGCTATCTCTTGTTCGTAAGGCTTGGAGTTGTCGTAATACGTTCCGTCTATTATAGCTTGGCAGTCGCCCACCATCCACACCTCTTTTCTACAGTTGCTATAGATAATGGCAGAAGCCGTGAGGCGTTCTTCAGGATGCTCTGCCATACGTTCCGTAATACCACGCTTGTTGTATTCTTCGGCAATGCGAAGTGTTATGCCTCGGCAGAAGTCGTATATGGTATAGTTGGCCGGCATCTGCTTTATATATTCGCTTATGAGCAGCATGGCAAAGCGTCCGTTCTTCATCGAAGGGTCAAGCCTTGTTGGTGTCTTGCTCGTGCTGCCATCTATAACAGCAGCAAAGTCATTGCTAACGACAATGCCGTCCTCGCAGTCGTCAGCAGTATGCTTACCGCAAATAAATTGTTCAGTTATGGTCATATATTCTTGTCAATTATTTTGTCTATCATTCCTGCATAATAGAATGGCATGTTTATCAGTCTGAAAGTCTTGCCGTTTGGAGTTGTCACTTCATCTATGCTGTATTGACCGGGCCAGATTCTAACGGCAATGTCGGTAGAGTCGGCAGTGTCCATGAAAGAATGAAGTGAGCGTAAGTGGGCATTAGTGCCCGACTTTACTTCTATGGGTACAATAGATGCATGATGTTGCCATACAAAGTCCACCTCAGCTGTAGATCCCTTCTTGTCTCTAACCCAGAAGAATTGTTCGTTTCGATAGTTGCGATCGAGTACGATGCGTAGCTCTTGCGCTACAATCTGTTCGGCAGCATGTCCTTTCCATACGTCGAGAAGAGAGCGGTTCTGCAAGTATTCGGTCTGGATGTCAACCGAAAAATTCATAATGCCAGAGTCGAGCCATATCAGTTTCGGTTGTCGTGTAAGAGAAGGAACCGTTGGAGCCTTTACTGTTGTTATAGGATAGTCGAGGTTAAGAAGAAAAGCATTTTGCAATACTTCAAGTGCTTCGTGTACCTCCTTGCTTGTGTAGTTGCTGCCACCAAAACGATTGAAAGTGATGGTTTGTCCTGCTTCTGCCCAACCGTGTGTGAGCAAATGACGTATGATGTTCACTTGATTGGTATTCTTGGCATATTTCTCCACGTCTTCGTTATAGCCGTTGAGTAATGAACGATATATTGGTGACAATCTTGTTACGTCGTCGTGAGCGGCATATACCACAAGAGCCTCGGGCATTCCTCCTACGAGAGTATAGCGATTGAAAAGACTTATGAGCATATCGTGATAAATAGGCGAAACGTCCAATTGGCGTATCATCTCAGCCAAAGGTTCGTTACCAGTAGCATTCAAGAATTCGAGAAACGAACAAGGACGTAGCGACATATATTCCACACGTCCTACGGGGAACGATATGCGTTGCTTTATGAGCGTCTGTAGTCTTGAACCTGCTGCTATAATGTGCAACCATGGCATCTCTTCATAGAAATAGCGTAGTAGTCCTACGGCTTTAGGCTCGTTCTGTATCTCGTCGATAAAGAGCAAGGTGCGCTTGTTCTTGTCGACTATTATCTTCTTTTGCAGACACAGATATTGGAATATTTCTGACACGTTGTCTGAAATACAAAATGCTTTAGCATCGGCACTTTGCTCAAGATTCAGCTTTATATAATAGTCGTATTGCTTACTGAATTCGTCAATCAATGTAGTCTTTCCTACTTGACGTGCTCCACGCAGAACAAGGGGCTTACGGTTCTTACGCTTGCTCCATTCTGTAAGATCGTCGATTAATTGTCTGTGTATCATAATAGTTATGTCATTGGTTCTTGCTGCAAAGGTAACAATATTTTCCTAAAGAATAGGCAAAATCAAACTAAAACTTTCCTAAAACATAGACAAAAACAAGGTGAAATCTCCCTAAAACATAGGCAAGAGCAAGTGAGATTTTATTTGTTTCTGCTATAATCAATAACTTATAGACAATATATTATAGATAACGAAGTTTTGCTTTATTGTTGAAATGGCAAAAGATTATAAGGTTGTTTGGTTGCTTGAAACGGAGCTTTTAATTGCTTCTATAGATTTTATTTGATTTTTATGACAGATGTCTCGTTATTTGGGACCAACCATTTGATAGTACATAATTCGTGACTTTATTAATGCATCATAGCTAATCTTTAATATTTATCTAAATCTTCAAAAGAGACATTTGAAATGAAAAGAGTCGTAACTAACATCAGCTTGTAGCCTAACTTGCCTTTTCTTATGTCCTAATATTATAGTTGTAAAATTCATAGTGCTGTCGAATTTGTAATCCGTACTCCAATGATTATGATTCACACAAGTCTTTGCATTTCTCCCAATGGGCATCGAATTCCTCTTTGCTAACCAACATATTGGTTTCTATCGAATGCAAGTCATATTGCAGGATGATGGACATCGGTGGATTAAGTTTGATGAAATCTTCAGGAAAGCAACCATCTACGTCGACATTAGCTACGCAATAGTTGCCATCCGCAGAAATTGTAATAGCCCTTGATACTCTCACGCAATCAAACTCGCCATAGCAAACCGTGTCGAACACCTTTATCTTGAAATAGAACTTGTATATCAATATTCTATTGTTGCATGGAAGTTGTTTTCTCAGACGGATGCACAAATGAGCCAAGGACAACAAAAAACTTTTCTTGGCATCCTTTGGAGACATTATCAGCGTGAAGTACTTGCCAAGCTGACCTACGGAATGCACTTCAACTTCTGTTTCTGGGGCTTCCTTGGAGACAAGTATCTTGACTTCATTCACCGCCTTGCTCCAAATCTCGACGTAATCAGGAAAAATAAGGTAATAGTAGCTGCTGAAAAAGAACTCCTTCGTCTCAGGCTTGTACTGTATGAAGAAGTTGGCAGAATCAAAAGATTCGGTAAACTTTTCTTCGGGCATGATGTAAGAATCATCGGGCGACTTCTCACAAACCGTACTAAGCATCTTGACTCGCCTCTTGAACCATATTTTGTATCTTTTGGCAAAGAGAACAAAAGCAATCGAGACAACAGCCCAAACGCCAAGTACGACAACACCGATAATATCCGAGCAGATATGAGTGATGACACCTATGCCATATATGATGACAATGCACCATAAAACGACCATTCCAAGTTTAGACATTATTTTTTCTATCATAAAGCTATTCGTTTTTGTGGTTTTTTGAATCCACGATTTTCTGTTATCTATGATACAGGCAGTGCCCTTTTCTGTAGTCTTCGGGAGATAATCTTTTTTTGTTTTCAAACGCCATTTTATAGTCTTTCATATACCATTCCCATGCTTCTTGCATTACATAGTCCTTGTCATATAATATCCAAATTAACCTGTCCCATTCGTAGTTCGAGGCTTTGGGAACCATCGTTACTTTACTTCCTTTTTTACCGCTTGGGCGATTGGCTTTTACTTGATACCTTATATTTCTATAAACGAAATCCGTCCCTTTGGCAACAGCAGTTTTATCTCTCATGTAATCAGAGTATTCTTTTTCTGACATACCAACCAACATTGCTGCATCATATTCAGAAATGGAACTTGTAATAGACGGTGCAACTCCAAAACTTGCTTGCCATTGCAAAGCAATATCTACAAGTTTATCTCTTAGCATTATTTTTTCTTCCATAGTCGTGAAAAATTGAATTTACGAATTTGCAGTTCACAGAAAGTGAATATTAATGTCTATTTTTCTTTTTGTTGGCATTTTTATTTGCCTCTAACCAAAGCAGGAAAGACAACAGGAAACATATAAGAGCAACATATTTTCCTCTATTTATTCCCGAATCACGACAAAAGACTCTATCAAGTTTCTCATCGTAGAAGAACGTGGTGTTGTTAAACCCAAGCTGTAAACTGTCACTCTTGTTTATGACAGTATCGTATTTTTTACCTTGGTAAATAATGTCTGCCGATGGGTGATGTCTTGAGCCACTTCGCAAATCCAAATTTATTATCTCACAAGCGATATTGCTTTGTGTTGTAGAGATTTTAGTTTCTCTATCAGATACTATAAACATATATGCAGTAAAAAGTCCGACAGCTATGTTTATCATAGCCACAACTATTTTTCTTCCCATAGCTTTCCTTATTTGTCCTTGCGGATTTATAAATTATTGCATTGTTCCATGAGAATTTTATCTATCATAGAACATTTCTTGAAAAAGGGATATGTATGATAAAAGTCCTTCGGGTCAATGGAGTCAGAATCTTGCTCCATCATCCATGCCGAAACGATTAAGACCATCATTTCGTAGTTCGCCTTTTCTTTCTGCCGTGGAGACAATCGTTTCAATGCTTTCCGAAGCCCTTCTATCTTTTGGGGATATTTCCGCAACATTCGGCTTAATCCTTCAGAAAGGGTCTCGTCATACGTCTCATCGGTATGCGACAAGCAATGCCTTATCACCAATATGTAGTCCTGCTCTTCGGAATGTTCTTGGGCAAAGAAATCACCATCTATGATTCGGCTGAGAAATAGGCTGTCGGTATTCGTTTCTTTCTTGCCTTTCAATTCTATCCTTCTTATGCTTTTGTCACAGAAAAGGACTC
>OIWV01002399.1_pt1 | contig 13688 bp, 19 predicted proteins | sample 1587751 | NCBI WGS metagenome assembly OIWV01 (sample SAMEA3888913, study PRJEB22519) | human gut metagenome | biome: human gut; feature: human-associated habitat; material: faeces | place: Denmark | collected 2010
GTTGGCCGGGCATTTGCGCAACAGCTTCTGCACCGACTCTGCGTCGAGCTTGCCGATCAGGTAGTCCGGGAACCGCGGATCGTCCTCGGCAAAGTAGATGTAGTAGTCGTACGGCCCTTCCTGCACGAGCACGTACTTGTTGGAAGTGCCCGCCCGTTGCATCATGTAGTCGTAGTCTTCCCACTCCGCGCGCGTGGGATTCTTGTCGAACGGATATATCGCAGTGACGGTAAGCGGCTTGTACATGATTAGGCATCTCCTTAGTAGGTTTTCTTATTTTTAGATTTCGATGTAGCACCATGAAGTCCTGCTGAGTATCGTGACGAATCATCCACTACTTGGCGGATGGCATGTGGATGGCGTATAATGAAGGAGAATATTTGGGAAAGAAAGTGAAATCATGAAGACGTATTCCTTTACCCCGCAGGGTGTCTGTGCCAAGCAGATCACGTTTGCCATTGACGAGAAGGGCAGGCTCCACGATGTGCGCTTCATCGGCGGCTGCCCGGGCAATCTCAGTGCCATCAGCAAGCTGCTCGAAGGCGCTGACCCCAAGAATGTAGCGGTCCTGCTCAAGGGCAACGACTGCGGCGGGCGCGGCACCTCGTGCGCCGACCAGCTCGCCATTGCGCTGAACGATGCCCTGAACGAACAGTGAATTTCAAAGGCACAGATGACACTTGACGGGTGCTCTGTGCTTTTTGCTTGTCACGTTTTCGGCTAGTAGGGTATAATAATAGAGAAGAGAATAGAGAGGGGGCATGCCAATGAAGCAGCAGGATAGACAGGATCGAATGAATGCGTTGAAAGCCTGGGAGAACCTGACCATCGCGGATAACTTCATCTTCCAGAAGGTCATGCGCAAAAAGCGGCTCTGCAAGCGGCTGATCGAGAATATCCTGAACATCAAGATCCGTAAGATTACCTTCCCGGAGACGGAGAAGGACATCCGCATCCGCCGTGACAGCAAGAGCGTGCGGCTCGATGTCTATGTCGAAGATGAGCAGGGAACGCTCTATGACATCGAGATGCAGACGACGGACTACGCCACCCCTGACGAGCTGCCGAAGCGCACGCGCTATTACCAGGCGATGATGGACATGGACGTGCTGAACAAAGGCGAGCTCTACACGAAACTGCGCCGGACATACATCATCTTCATCTGTACGTTCGACCCGTTCGAACGGATTGAACTGGGACAAGGCCGCAGTCTCTACACGTTCCGTGAGACGTGCCAGGAAGAGCCGCATTTCCTCATGGGTGATGAAACGACGAAAATTTTCCTGAACAGCAAAGGCAGGCGCGAAGGCATCAACCATGATCTCGCCGCATTCCTCGACTATATCGAGGGCAAGTCTCCGCAAGGGAAGTTTACCGAGAGTATCGCAGATGCTGTAGAAGCAGCGAAAGAGAACAAAGAAATGAAGGTGGAATACATGACATTCTATATGGAATTACGCCGCCGTGAGGAAAAAGGCCGTGAGGAAGGCCGTAAAGAAGGGCGCGAAGAAGGAAAGGCTGAAGGAAATGCTGAAGGCCGCTGGAAAGTATTGATGGAACTCGTGCATGACGGCGTCATCACGGTGAAAGAAGCGGCTAAGCGTGCCGGCATGACGGAAGAAGCGTTCCGCAAGCTGGCTATGTGATATGTAAAAAGCACAAACGATAAACCTGAGAATCTGTCGTACAAAAATCTGTATGCTAAGAAGCTGACACAGAGGATGAAAGAGGGGATGCACAATGATGATTCAGCCGACAGAACGCGAGTCAGAACTGTGGGACTTCTTGGATAAAACGAAAGATCCTGAAGAACGCAAAAAAATCAGAGAAGAGATTCAGAAGGAATTCGAAAATAATCCGATTCGACAGAGATTGAAGGATATCTTTGCTTAAAGAATGCTGAATTGCATAATCGCATAGAAGCACTTTGCGAATCATGCAAAGTGCTTTTTGTTACCAAATTTTAGGAGATGATGGCACATGATTCGTTACATACGGTGCAGAGCCTTGGGCGGGCAGATGCAGATGCCATCATGGCGGATGTCATGCTCTGCAGCTTTCCTGCCTCGGTACGCGAACGCTTGTGGGTACAATCTCGACCGCGATGAGACGCCGGGCACGGCGCCGGCGGGGCAAGAGAGCCGCCGAACGGGATCCGGGCTGCTGAATCATCGAAATCTGGGCCTCTTTCAGGAAAACTATAGGAAGAGGGCGTATGATGGTCTTCAAAGCCAAGATGTGGTAAGATAGAAGCAACAGAGCGGGCGAGCCCGCAAGAGTGCTTTTGGAGGAATGAACTATGGCAAACAATGAAGAGACCATGATGTTCCGCTTTGGGAACGATGAGAATAAGGCGGAGAAGATCATCCGCTCGGTCTGCGCGGCGATGGAGGAGAAGGGGTACAACCCGATCAACCAGCTCGTCGGCTATCTGCTCTCGGGCGATCCGGCTTATGTGACGAGCCACAATGATGCGCGCAGCAAGATCCGCACGCTCGAGCGCGATGAGCTCTTAGAGGAGCTCGTGCGCTCGTATCTGGAAAAGGGAAACAAGAAATGAAGCGTTACATGTCACTCGATATCGGCGACCGCACGATCGGCATCGCGGTCAGCGACCTCCTGGGGCTCACGGCGCAGGGCGTCGAGACAATCCGGCGCAAGTCGCTCGAGGACGACCTCAAGCGGCTCGGCGAGCTCATGGATGCATACGAGACGAAGTCGCTCGTCTCTGGACTCCCGAAGAACATGGACGGCACGGAGGGCGACCGCTGCGCCATCGTCAAGGAGTTCATGGCGGAGGTCAAGAAGGCGTATCCCGACGTGGAGGTCTTCTTCTGGGACGAGCGCCTCTCGACGGTCGCGGCCACGCGCTCGCTCATAGAGGCAGATGTCTCGCGCCGCAAGCGCAAGAAGGTCATCGACAAGATGGCGGCTGTCTTCATCCTGCAGGGCTTTTTGGACAGCAAGCGTTGACAAGCCTTCCCGCGATACGTTAAAATGAAGGCAGTTATCTACAGTCGTTTATATTGGATAGGAATCAGAAAGAAGGGCGAGACCTATGGCAGATGATATGATGAATGAAGACGACATCGTCGTCGTCATGACGGACGAGGACGGCAACGAATACTACTACCGTGAAGAGATGATCATCCCGGTGGAGGAAGAGAAATACGCGCTGCTCGTCGGCATCCACGATGAAGATGAGGAGCACACGCATACATGTGGCTGCGGCTGCGAAGACGACGATGAAGACGTCATCATCGCGAAGATCGTCACGAACGACGACGGTGAGGATGAGTACGTCGAGCCGACGGACGAGGAGTTCGAGGCCGTCCAGCAGGCGTACAACGCACTGGTCGACGAAGCCGAAAAGGACTGAATGACGAAATGATTGCTGCTATCCATCTGGATGGCGGCTTTTTCATGTACGGAGAATTTTTATGCAGGATGGAAAGAAGAACGCGCCGGAGTTGCTGACCGAGCAGTCGGCCGGCGAGCAGCCGGCAAAGAGCACAGAGCGGCCGGAAGCATCCGAAGGTGCAGGAGCAGAGGGACCGAAGGCGCCGAAGGAATCGGAGGCTCAAGAGGCTGGAACGCAGTCGGCAGAGCCTGCCGTCAAGCCGGATGAACAGCAGTCGGATCAAGAGGCGGCCAATCATGAAAAGTCGGACGGGGCCTCCAAAGATGAACCGACAGCTGAAAAAGCTGAGTCTGATGGGGCGGAGAAAGCGACTGCCGCAAAGAAGCCGCTGAAGCAGTCTGCTGAGCCTGTCAAGAAAGAGACGGCAGACAAGGCAAAGCCGGAGGGCAAGGCTGAGAAGCAAGGGGCAAAAGAAAATAAGGAAGACACGGGTGATAAGGGCAACGTGCTGGCGGAGCCCGCACGCTTTGAGAAGCTCCGCGCGGCGGTGCTCAATCTCGGTTGGAAGAAGTGGACGGCCATTGCGGTCGTCGCAGCCGTCCTGCTCGGCGCTGGTCTTTTCCTTGCCTTTGGCACCTCACATACCATCGAGCGGTCGGACCGCGATGCCGGGGAGAACATCTACATGGTCGTCAAGCCGGGCACGACGGCGTCGGAGATTTCGGACCGCCTGATGCAGCTCGGTGTCATCGACAGCCGCCTGCGCTTCTGGTGGCTCATGAAGCTGCAGGGCGATGCGGGCAAGTTCAAGACGGGCACGTATGCGTTCACGCCGCATATGGACGAGCAGGCCGTGCTCGACAAGCTCGTCGCGGGCGACACGACGGTCGTCAAGTTCACGATACCGGAGGGCTTCGGCATCAAGGAGATCGCGAAGCGTCTCGCCGACGAAGGCCTCGTCGACGAGCAGGAGTTCCTCGCCGAGGCGAAGGACTTTGCGCCCTACGACTACATGAAGAAGCGTCCGAATGTGCGCTATGCGGCGGAGGGCTATCTCTTCCCGGATACGTACGTGATCCACAGCGATGTTTCCGCCGAAGGCATCATGAAGATGATGGCGGAGGACTTCGACACGCGCCTGACGCCGGCGCTGCGCCAGCAGGCCGCGGCAAAGGGCCTCTCCATCCACGACCTCATCACGCTGGCCTCGCTCGTCGAGAAGGAGGCGCGCTACGATGAGGACCGCCCAATCATCGCGCAGGTCTTCTTCAAGCGCCTGCAGATGGGCATGCCGCTGCAGTCGGACACGACGCTGCAGTACCTCATGGCCGGCCCGAAGGAGGACGTCTCGATCGAGGACACGAAGATCGACTCGCCCTACAACACCTACCAGCACGAGGGCCTGCCGCCCGGACCAATCGCGAGCCCGGGCATGAAGTCCATCCTCGCGGTGCTGAACCCAGCGAACACCGACTACCTCTACTTCGTCGCCGACCGCCAGGGCCACAACCATTACTCGCAGACGTATGACGAGCACCTCGCCATCGTCGAGCAGGTCCGCTGAGGCGCGTGAACAAGGCAGGTATATATGACAGATACAAGCGATACAAGTGAATTTGCAGCACTGCTGCGGGAGATGGAAGCGTATGCGGCCGAGCACCATGTCCCGATCATCAACGAGAACGGCCGCAAGGTCTTCCTCTCGGTCATCCGCGAACTGCGGCCGCACCGCGTGCTCGAGATCGGCACGGCCATCGGCTACTCGGCCCTGTTGCTCGCCGCCAATGGGGCCGAGGACGCGCGCGTCACGACGCTCGAGCTCTCGGAGGAGCGCGCCGCGCTCGCGCGTGCGTTCATCGCGCGCTCGCCCTACGCGGCCCGCATCGAACTCCTGCAGGGCGATGCGGGCGAGCTCCTGACGGAGCTCACGGGCAAGTATGACTTCGTCTTCATCGACGCGGCCAAGGGCCAGTACGTCGACTACTTCGAGAAGATACAGCCCTTGCTGACGGAGGATGCGGCCATCGTGGCCGACAACGTCCTGTTCCGCGGCTACGTCATGGGCACGGAGAAGGCGCCGCGCCGCTACCGCACGATCGTCAAGCGGCTGCGTCAGTACATCGAGCTCACGAGCCATGCAGCGGGCTACACGACGGAGATCTTTGCGCGCGGCGACGGGCTGGCCGTCTCGCGTCGCCATGCCGTGCACCCGGAAGACGAAAGATAAATGAGAATCGGAGGAGATACATGTTGAAGAAACCGGAACTCCTGGCCCCGGCCGGGACGCTCGAGAAGATGAAGATGGCGCTGCTCTATGGCGCCGATGCCGTCTACCTCGGCGGCAAGCTCTACGGGCTGCGCGCGCTTGGCGGCAATTTCACCAAGGAGGAACTGCGCGAGGCGGTCGAATTCGCCCATGCACTCCACAAGAAGGTCTATGTGACGGTCAACATCTTCCCGCACAACAGCGACCTCGCGGGCCTGCCGGACTACCTGCGCTACCTGCAGGAGATCGGCGTCGACGCACTGCTCGTCGCCGACCTCGGCGTCTTCATGATGGCGAAGGAGATCATCCCGGAGATGGAGCTCCATATCAGTACGCAGGCGAACAACACGAACTGGGCGACGGTCAATGCCTGGCAGAAGCTCGGCGCGAAGCGCGTCGTGCTCGCGCGCGAGATGTCCCTGAAGGAAGTCCGCGAGATCCGCGCGAAGACGCAGGCCGACCTCGAGATGTTCGTGCACGGCGCGATGTGCATCTCGTACTCGGGTCGCTGCCTGCTCTCGAACTACTTCACGGGACGCGATTCCAATCGCGGCAGCTGTGCGCAGTCGTGCCGCTGGAAGTACGCGCTCGTCGAGGAGACGCGGCCGGGCAAGTACTTCCCGATCGAGGAGGACGAGCGCGGCACCTACATCATGAACTCGAAGGACATGTGCCTCTTGCCGCACATCGCGGACGTCATCGAGAGCGGCGTCGAGAGCCTCAAGATCGAGGGCCGCATGAAGAGCGTCCACTATGTGGCGAGCGTCACCCGTGCCTACCGCCTCGCCATCGACGCCTACTTCGAGGACCCCGAGCACTTCCAGATCGAGCAACCGTGGCTCGACGAGCTTGAGAAGGTCTCGCACCGCCCGTACACGACGGGCTTCTACTACCACCAGCCCGACGCCGACGACCAGCTCTACGGCACCTCGTCGTACCAGCAGACGTCGGAGTTCATCGGACTCGTGCGCTCGTACGACCCGGATACGCAATACGCCACGGTCGAGCAGCGCAATAACATGAAACTCGGTCAAGAAATTGAAGTATTTCAGCCAAATGCCCCCTTGTATCGCCAGAAACTTTCTGATATGCTTGACGAGGAGGGCAATCCCATCGAGGTCGCCCCTCATGCCCAGCAGATCATCAAGATCCGCATGGACAAGCCGGTTGAACCGTATACGATCCTGCGCCGCGATATCTGAGGCAGGCCGTGATGCCGTGATACATGGTATAGCAGCATAGAGCAGCAGAGCTGCGCGCAGGGCAGAGGAAAGAAGGGCTTTCTATGGCAGAATCCACAGGAATCGTTCGTTACTTTGGCAGAGCCACTGGCCGCGTTCAGGGCGTCGGCTTCCGCATGTTCGTGCAGCAGCACGCCTCCGAGCTCGGCCTGACGGGCTGGATCCGTAACATGGAGGACGGCAGCGTCGAGATGGAGATCCAGGGCGACCCTGCAAAGGTCGACAAGCTTTCGGTGCTGATCCGTGAAGGCAATTACTTCATCAAGGTTAAAGAGCTGAAGTTCGAGCCGATTGAGCCCGTGTCCGATGAGACGCGCTTTGTCGTCCGTTACTGAGCAACTGCATGGCCCGCATAGAGGGCCATCTGGCAGGATTTGAGGCGGGAAAAGCCGGCGCAGCCGTCTTTTGACCCGCTTTATTTTTTTTATAGAAATATGTTTTAAATGGAGGGATTTTTATGCCACGTATCCTTGTACTGCATGGGCCGAACCTCAACCTGCTCGGCACGCGCGAGCCGGAGATCTACGGCTACACGACGCTCGACGATATCAACACGATGATTGCCGCGCGCGCCGCTGAGGCGGGCATCGAGACGGCGTTCTACCAGTCGAACCACGAGGGCGACCTCGTCGACGCCATCCAGCAGGCCAACCACAAGTTCGACTTCATCATCTTCAATGCGGCGGCCTTCACGCATTACAGCATCGCCATTCGCGACGCCATCGCGGCGATCGACGTGCCGGTCATCGAGGTGCACCTCTCGAACATCCATCAGCGCGAGGAGTTCCGCCACACGTCGGTGCTCGCGCCGGTGGCGATGGGCCAGATCTGCGGCCTCGGCGTCGAGAGCTACCTCGCCGCGCTCGAGGCCATCATCTACAAACTCAACCGGGCGGAGTGAGCGTATATTCCATAGATTCCATAGGGGGATGATCCTTTGAATGCCAACCGTTTGACCGCACTGCGCGCTCTTCTGCAGCAGAAGGGGCTCGACGCAGTCGTCGTGACTAAATACGTGAACCTTCATTACTTCAGCGGCTTCCGCGGCGACGACACGACGCTCGTCGTCACGAAGGACGAGGCGCTGCTCGTCACGGACAACCGCTACACGGAGCAGGCCGAGAAGCAGGCGCCGCTCTTCACCGTCGTCGAGCATCGCCACGGCCTCCTGAAGAAGACGGCGGAGCTCCTCTTGAAGCTCGGCTGCCAGCATGTCGGCTTCGAGGGCCGCGCGATCGTCTATGCGGACTACGCGGCGCTCAAGGGCTGGCTGACGGGCGTCGACTTCTCGGTGTCCCTCGACCTCGACGCCCTGCGCCAGATCAAGGATGAAGAGGAGATTGGCTACATCCGCCGCGCCTGCGCCATTGCCGACAAGGCCTTTGAGGACATCGTGCACTTCATCCGCCCGGGCCGCACGGAGATCGAGGTCGCCGCGCGCCTCGAGCAGGTCATGCGCGAGGCCGGCTCGGAGAAGCCGTCCTTCGACACGATCGTCGCCTCGGGCCTGCGCGGCAGCATGCCGCACGGCACGGCGACGGAAAAGGTCATCGAAGCAGGCGACTTCGTGACGATGGACTACGGCGCGAAATTCGAGGGCTATTGCTCCGACATCACGCGCACGGTCTGCGTCGGCGAGGCGACGGCGCGCCAGCGCGAGGTCTACGAGGCCGTGCTCGGCACGCAGGAGATGGTGCTAGCGGCCATCGCGCCGGGAAAATCCGGCAAAGAGATCGACGCCGCTTCGCGCGAATTCCTCAAGAAGTATGACCTGGCGCAGTACTTCGGCCACGGCCTCGGCCACAGCCTCGGCCTCGAGATCCACGAAGAGCCGCGCCTCTCGCCGTCGAGCACCTGCGAGCATCTCATGCCGGGCATGCTGATTACCGACGAGCCGGGCGTCTACCTGCCGGGCTGGGGCGGCCTGCGCATCGAGGACACCGTGCTCGTGACAAAGACGGGCAGCGAGCGCCTGACGAAGTCCTCGAAGGCACTCCTCGAGATCTGCTGAGCCGCAGTGCTTGACGATGGACCGCAAGTTGATTATAATAAAGAATGTTATGATACGTTTTGTATCTTGAATTCGACTATGAAATTATGGAATTTTTGGAGGGCGTAAGTGAATGATTAATAGTACTGATTTCCGCACGGGCTTGACGATTGAAATTGATGGCGGTGTCTGGCAGATCGTTGATTTCCAGCATGTAAAGCCAGGCAAGGGCGCTGCGTTCGTTCGCACGAAGATCAAGAATGTTGAGACGGGTGCAGTGGTAGAGCGTACCTTCAATCCGAATGAAAAGATGCCGGCAGCTCACCTCGAGACGCGCAACATGCAGTACCTCTACGAGGCTGATGGCATGTACACGTTCATGGACACGGAGACGTACGAGCAGACGGAGCTCAACAAGGAGCAGCTCGGCGATGCGCTGAACTACCTCATGGAGAACATGGAAGTCTCGCTGCAGACGTTCAAGGGCCGCATCATCGGCATCCAGCTGCCGAACTCCGTCAACCTCAAGGTCGTCGAGTGCGAGCCGAGTGTCAAGGGCAACACGGCGACGGGCGCTACGAAGATCGCCAAGGTCGAGACGGGCTACGAAGTCCGCGTGCCGCTCTTCGTCAACGAAGGCGATACGCTCCGCATCGATACGCGTACGGGCAACTACATCGAGCGCGCATAATTTGCTTTTTTTGAGCAGCTGTCACGTCAGGCATCTCATGCAACTGGTGTGACAGCTGCATTTCTTTCATTTTATTTTTTTTGTTTGGGCAGGAAAAAGCGTTTGAGCCAGCGAATAATACAGTATAAATATGCATGACAGGAGCATGTTATGCGCCTGCTGTGCATCTGTTGAGTCGCAACTGATACACTCTAAATCAGGCAAGGGGGCCTTTATCATGGCAAACGAAAAAGAAATCGTCAAGAAGGATTCGAGTCTCGGCGCCATCCGCATTGCGGATGAGGTCGTCAGCATCATCGCAGGCCTGGCCGCGACGGAAGTCGACGGCATCGCCGGCATGAGCGGCGGCATCGCGGGCGGCATCGCAGAGATGCTCGGCCGCAAGAACTTCGCCAAGGGCGTCAAGGTCGAAGTCGGCGAGAAGGAAGCCGCTGTCGACCTCTTCATCATCGTCAAGTACGGCGTGCGCATCCCGGACATCGCTCTCGCGGTGCAGGAGAACGTCAAGCAGGCCATCGAGACGATGACGGGGCTCTCGGTCGTCGAGGTCAATGTCCATGTACAGGGCGTCGGCTTCCCCGAGGAGACGACGAAGCAGGATGAGGTACGCGTGCGCTGACCTGGAGCGAGGCGGATACTATGGGGATTATCAACCGTTTTTTGCTGTTTGTCTTGATGATCGGGCTGGCATTGCTCGCCGTGCTCATGCTCTTGCTCTGCATGGGGGCCGTGCCAGAGCCGGTCTGGCTCAATGAACTCCATTACATCCTGTCCCGCCGCGAGACGGTCGCCGCTTCCGTCGTCGTTCTCGTGCTCGCACTCCACCTGCTCGGCGTCTCGCTGCGAGGCCGTGCGGAGCGCACGCGCGAGAGCGGCGACTTCATCCTGCTGCAGAAGGAGCAGGGCGGCGTCCGCGTCGCGCTGCCTGCCATTCGCGCGATGGCGGAGCAGACGCTCATAGGCATGCGCGGCGTCCGCATGGTGAAGGTGCGCGTCCAGCGCGTCCGCGCCACGAGCAAAGCGCCGGAGACGCTGCGCCTCGTGCTCGACCTGACGGTCGGCAGCCATACGCCGGTCGGCCCGCTCACAGAGACTGCCGCCGCGGCCATCCGCGCGCAGCTCCAGGAGACCATGGGCCTTGAAGGTGTCGCAGTCGAATCGCACATCACGGGCATCACCGATGCGCTGCCTGAGGGCAAGCGCCGTGTCGTCTGAGGCGTGAGGCGGTGGAAAGATGAAAGAAGAATTCAAGGAATGGCTGGCGATGGTCTGGCAGGAGGACCGCGGGCAGTGCCTCGGCCTTTTTGTCGGCATCGTCCTGGCACTCATGATCCTGCTGATCGGCTTCTGGCGCACGGCCTTCATCGTGCTCTGCGGCGGAGTCGGCCTCTACATCGGCAGGAAGGCCGACCGCGAGGAAGACTTCTTCGGCAGGATTGCCGATGCGTTCCTCGACCGCATCAACCGGCTGCGCTGACGGCGCGGTCAGCGTCAGGAACAGAGACCAGCGGCCAGTGACCAGTGAACAGTAACGATAAGGAAGGTTAGAAGGTTAGAATGAGTCGTAGACAAGCAAGGGAAGTCGCGCTGCAGGCGCTCTTCCAGTTAGACCTGAATCCGGCGGAGTCGGCCGATCAGGAAGAGATGCAGGAGACGCTCGCCATCGATACGGCGCTCGGCGAGGCCGAGGCGATGAGCGCGCATGACCGCGCGTTCGTGGCGCAGCTCGTGCACGGCACGCGCGCGAACCTCGAGGCGATCGATGTGCAGATCGCGGCGAACTCGCGCGAGTGGAAGGTGGAGCGCATGGCGGCCGTCGACCGCAACCTCACGCGCATGGCGACGTACGAGATGTGCTTTGCCGAGGAGAAGCTCACACCGAACATCGCCATCAACGAGGCGGTAGAACTGGCAAAGAAGTATGGTACGGATGACTCCAGCCGCTATGTGAACGGGATTCTCGGCGCCATCATGAAAAGCGCGCAGTGACATAAGAAGGGGGCCAGACTTTTGTCTGGCTCTTTCTTGTCATACGGGAATCTGAAAAAGCAAGATGGAGGAGGAGTGCTGCCGTGGAGATCCACAGCGTCAGTGAAGTCACGAATTTTATCAAGCGGATGTTCCAGCGCGAGCCCGTGCTCGGCTGCATCCAGGTCCGCGGGGAGCTGTCGAATTTCCGCTGCTACGCCTCGGGCCACTGCTACTTCACGCTCAAGGATGCCAATTCGTGCATCAAGTGTGTGATGTTCCGTAGCCGCGCGCAGGGCCTGCGCTTCCGGCCGGAGAACGGCATGCAGGTCGTCGTCAGCGGCAACATCTCGGTCTACGAGCGCGACGGCGTCTACCAGCTCTACGCCGACCGCATGGTGCCGGAGGGCGCGGGTGACCTCGCGCTGGCCTTTGAGCAGCTCAAAGCGAGGCTTGCGGCCGAAGGTCTCTTCGACGCCGCGCACAAGAAGCCGCTGCCGCGCTTCCCGAAGCGCATCGGCATCGTCACCTCAATCTCGGGCGCTGTACTGCGGGACATCTATCATGTCTCGAAGCGCCGCTGGCCTTCGGTGCAGCTCGTGCTGAAGCCGGTGCTCGTGCAGGGCGAGGAGGCGGCCGCGCAGATTGCGGCGGCCATCGCCTTTTTCAATGAGAAGTACCCCGTCGACGTGCTGATCGTCGGCCGCGGCGGCGGCTCGATGGAGGACCTCTGGGCGTTCAACGACGAGCGCGTGGCGCGGGCGATCTATGCTTCAGAGATCCCGGTCATTTCCGCTGTCGGCCATGAGCCGGATGTGACGATCTCGGACTTTGTGGCTGACCTGCGCGCGGCGACACCGTCCAATGCGGCGGAGCTTGCCGTGCCGAATGCGGAGGATCTGCGTGAGACGCTGCGCAGCTATGACATCCGCATAACGCAGGCGATGCGCAAGCAGATGACGCAGCGCCGCGCGGCGCTGGAGAATTTGGCCGGCCGGCGCGTTTTGCAGTCTCCGGCGGCGTATTTTGATCTCCGGCGGGTGGAGCTTGATTACACCCGCAGCCGCCTGATCGCGGCGGGGGAACGCTATCTTGCCTCACGCAGGCAGACCTTTGCACAATGTGCGGCGGCGCTTGATGCGATGAGTCCGCTCAAGGTGCTCGGCCGCGGCTATGCCGTGGCGTCGGATGCAGCCGGGACGGTCCTCCGCTCGGCAGGACAGGTTCAGCCCGGAGATGCGATCCGCGTACAGCTTCAAGACGGTGCGCTGCGCTGCACCGTGAATGACAGGGAGGAAGCCCATGGCAAAACAGAAACTGACCTTTGAAGCGTCCATGCAGCGGCTGGATGAGATCGTCAAGCAGCTGGAAAAGGGCGATGTGCCGCTCGATGCGTCGCTGGCACTGTTCGAGGAGGGTTCGCACCTGCTCAAAACCTGCAACGAGATGCTCGATCATGCTGAGCAGAAGGTCGTGCAGCTGAAAAAAGGGGGCGACGGTGCGCCCGTCGAGCTTCCGTTTGAAACAGAGGAATGACGCATGGATTATCAGACGCAGTATCACGAATACAAGGCGCTTGCGGATGCGGCGCTCAATACGTACTTTACGGACACGAGCGTGTCCTATCACCGTCTGCTTGAGGCGATGCACTACAGCCTTGCCGCCGGCGGCAAGCGGCTGCGCCCGGTGCTCGTGCTCGCGTTTTGCGCTGCCTGCGGCGGAGACGTGCGCGCGGCGCTTCCGGTCGCGTGCGCGGTCGAGATGGTGCATACTTATTCGCTGATCCATGACGACCTGCCGTGCATGGACAATGACGATCTGCGCCGCGGCAAGCCGACCAACCACGTAGTGTTCGGCGAGTGCACGGCGACGCTTGCGGGCGACGCGCTGCAGGCGGAGGCGTTCCGCACGATTCTCTCGACGTCACTGCCGGCGGAGGTGCGTGCTGAGTGTGCGCGCCTGCTGGCCGAGGCTGCGGGTGAAAACGGCATCTGCGGCGGACAGCAGCTCGACATGGAGGGTGAAGGCAAGGCGCTCACGAAAGAGGAGCTGATGGACATCAACGACCGCAAAACGTCGGCGATGATCTATGCCGCCTGTCTCATGGGCGTGACCTGCGGCGGAGGAAACGAGCAGCAGCGCGAGGCGGCGGCGAAATATGCCAAGGCGCT
>OIWV01002409.1_pt1 | contig 13654 bp, 10 predicted proteins | sample 1587751 | NCBI WGS metagenome assembly OIWV01 (sample SAMEA3888913, study PRJEB22519) | human gut metagenome | biome: human gut; feature: human-associated habitat; material: faeces | place: Denmark | collected 2010
GCAGCTATACATCTTCAAAGGTGGAAGGAAATACGCTCACTGTTACATTTGCGCCCAACGAAACACAGGATGGACGTTATGTTCGTGTAGAAGTTTCCGCAGGTGATATTTCTGATAAAATCATATTTGTGCAGAAACCAGAATAAACAATTTGTCTTTTCTCACCATACAATGCTTCCGTACTTTCGCAGTATGGAAGCATTTTTCGATTTATCCCTACCCACTGATTGGCAGTCATTATCTGACAGCCAACATCGGAAGAGCCACTGCCATAGAAACCGACTTCCAGGACGTGCCGTTCTCGACGTTCATCTCTGCCGCCAACTACTATCAGAGCTTTCTCCACACCAAGAACGAGGCTTTATTGAAAGACCTCGCCACGCTTCTGTACCCAAAGGTCAAGTCGCGACACCTGACAACACCGCTTTTGCTCAACGCCTTCTATTGGTTCTCGTCGCTGAAGCATTACTTCGCCCGTCTGTTTCCGCACTTCCTGCAGCCAATGTCCAGTTCTTCAGAAGACCTACTTGGCTATGCACCGCCCATCGGCGAGGTGCTACGAACTGCCATGAATGCACAGATCCGTGCGCTTACAGGAGGAGACATCACTAAAGAAGAAGCGGTGCTCTCTATGGACACATGGCGAGCACTCACAGAACTTGATGCTAAAGCGAAAGAAGTAGAAGACATCAAACGACAAACGAAATGACAGACAATAACATCAATTGGGATGCCACAGCCTTCTTCGCATCCCTCACCGAAAAGAACAAGTTCGCAGAGGCTCACGACTTCGTCTTTGCCCGGGGCTCCGGACTCAACGGCTTCGAGGAAGTTCTGCAGCAGCTGCAGTCCGCCACCGCCATTGTCGCCGTCAGCGACATCAGCCAGGGCTACATCGGCTGCTTTCCGTTGGGGTAGGGAAGCGTAATATACAGAAAAAGAGGACATTACGTAAAGTAATATCCTCTTCTCTTATTTTTATTCGTTAGAAATTCTCATGGAGTTTTAAAACTCTATTTGAACTCTGTGTGACTCCGGCAGGATTCAAACCTGCAACCTTCTGATCCGTAGTCAGATGCTCTATTCAGTTGAGCTACGGAGCCTCCTAATATTAAGCAATTAGGCTTGTTTCTTAATTGCGAGTGCAAAGGTACGCATTTATTTTGAAACTCCAAAATATTTGCGCACCTTTTTCGTGGTTTTCTTTAATTTTTCTTCTTTCCGATCGACTTTAGCCAGTTTAATGGCTTTTTAAGGATAGTTGTAAGTGTGGTTGGCTGTTTTATAGCTGGCACATTGGGAGTGGATTTTGCTGTGGTGCTCTTTCCATTCTCCTTTCTATCCTGCTTGCGATTCTGATTTGAACGGCGTGAAGCGTTGTCCTTACGCTGGCGACGTTGCTGATTGTTGCGTTTTGTCTGTCCGCCATCACGGTTAGGTTGTTCGTTGTTTTGCTTTGCATGTTCGCCATCACGTGCAGCACGCTCATTGCGTCTCTTGGCGTTATCGCCCTTGTTATTGTTTGCGTTGCTCTCTTTGGCTCCATTCTCCGCCTGCTGATTGTTGCCGCCTTCTGCATTGGCAGGCTTGCGGTTCGGCTTGCGTCTGCGCTTCTTTTGCGTAGTGGGTTGTGTGCCGTCCGGAGTAGTTGTTTCTGCAACGGTCTCTTGAGCATTTGTGGTCTGTGGCGTTTCTGTAGCAGAAGTTTCGTTATTGTTCTGCTCCTTTATGCCGTTCTTCTTTCTGTTGTCGCGGCGCTTGTTGTTGTCGCCCTGCGATCCATTGCTTTTAGAGTTGTTTCTTGGGCGTTTTTCGTCGCGTCCCTTTCCGCCTCTGCCTCTTGAGCGTGGGGCGTTGTAGTCGGGAGTCTCTCCAAGACCTTCTGGCAGTTCGTTCTTGTCGACAACACGTCCGAGAAATTTCTCTATTTGTTTGAAGCTGCTGATTTCGTCTTCGCTTACGAATGTGATAGCGATGCCGTCGCGTTGTGCTCGTGCAGTACGTCCTATACGGTGGACGTAGTCTTCTGGGTCGTGGGGCACATCGAAGTTTATGACCATGGCGATGTCGTCGATGTCGATGCCGCGAGCCACGATGTCAGTAGCCACGAGCACGTCGATCTGTCCGGTCTTGAACTTGTAGAGAATCTCGTCGCGTTCAGCCTGCTCGAGGTCAGAGTGCATCTCGCCAGAGTTAATCTTCATCTGCTGCAGTGTGCGGTTGATAGCCTTCACCTTTTGCTTCTTGCCCGAGAATATTATTACGCGGTTTAGGTCGCCTTTGCGGAACAGGTCTTTTACGATACCTATCTTCTGTGTTTCGTAGCAGACGTATGCGCTCTGTTTGATTTTCTCTGCAGGCTTGCTCACTGCAATCTTTACCTCTACGGGGTTTTTCAGCAGACTTTTTGCGAGTTCTTCAATTTTTTCGGGCATTGTAGCCGAGAACATGATAGTCTGGCAAGTGGCAGGCAATTTGCTTGCAATCATCTTGATATCCTCAGAGAATCCCATGTCGAGCATTCGGTCTGCTTCGTCGAGAACGAAGAAGCTCACCTTGCTAAGGTCGGCAGAGCCGAGAGAGATGTGGCTGATAAGGCGTCCGGGCGTGGCTATGACCACATCAGCACCCATCTGAAAGCTCTTCAGCTCCTGATCGTAGCGGTTGCCGTCGTTGCCACCATACACAGCCACGCTGCTCACGCCGTTGAGGTAGTAGCCGAAGCCCTGCATAGCTTGGTCTATCTGTTGTGCGAGTTCGCGTGTCGGGCTCATGATGACGCAGTTGATGGCATCGTGCGGATAGCCACCGTCGTCGAGTTTTGAGAGTATGGGGAGGAGATAGGCTGCAGTCTTGCCCGTACCTGTCTGCGCCACACCAAGGAGGTCACGACCTTCGAGGATAGGCGGAATACATTTTTCTTGTATTGGTGTGCACTGATCAAAGCGCATATCATATAATGCGTCGAGCACATTGTCATTGAGTTGTGTTTCGTCGAAATACATATTATGTTATGGGTTTTATTTTTTTAATTAGGGGCTTTTTTATAGCAGAAATACGCAACGATTGCAAAGATGAAGTTCGGAATCCATGCAGCTAAAATAGGTGGCGTATTGGCATTGATGGCAAATGTAGACGATACTGTTTGTAGCATGATATAGCCGAAGCTCAAGGCGAGTCCCATGCCGAGATACATACCCATTCCTCCTTTGCGTTTGCGCGATGATAGCGACAGACCGATGGTGGTCAGGATGAACGATGCGAACGATGAAGCTATTCGTTTGTGGTATTCCACTTCGTATTGTACGACGTTGCCGTTACCGCGATTTTTTTGTTTGCTGATATATTCTTTCAGTTCCGGATTGGTGAATGTTTCTTGCTGTCCTTTCGAGTAAACGAGATCGGTTGGCTCCATCTGTATGATGCTGTCGCGCTTTATTCCGCTTGTGATATGTTCGCGTAGTCCGCGCAGCTCACGTATCTTCCAGTTGGAAAGAGTCCAGTGATACTTTGAGTCGGAGATGGTGTCGTACTGGATATCCATTGCCGTAAGATGGCTCACGAGTTTCTTGTTCTCAAACTTGTCGAGAGAGAAGCCATATCCACATTTTTGATTGTTGTCGTAATGCTGTATGTACGCAATAGTGCCTTTGTCCACTTGCAGCATAACGTTCTCTGCTGATGTGTTCTTCTTTTTGTTTTTGTACATCGTCTCGAAGTTCTGTCTTATCACCGTACCGTGTGGAATGACGTATGCACTGAGGAAGAACGAGAGTGTAGAGATGAGTACGCACGAAATCATGTAAGGGCGCATGAGGCGCTTGAACGAAACTCCTGCAGCAAGCATGGATATGATTTCGGAGTTTGAAGCCAGCTTGGATGTGAAGAAAATTACCGCAATGAATACGAATAGCGGGCTGAATAAGTTGGCAAAGTAAGGCACGAAGTTGGCATAATAGTCAAATACGATAGCCTTTAGCGGTGCGTGGTACTGCGTGAACTTTACGAGGTTCTCGTTCACGTCGAACACGATACTGATAGAGATGATCAGTATGATAGAGTAGATGTACGTGCCGATGAACTTGCGTATGATATACCAGTCGAGAATGCTGATATAGTGAAATGGGTTTATCACGTTCAAGACACGGAGAAAGCGCAGCTTATGGCATAGCCATGCCCAAGCTGTGCGTATTCCTTTAGTCTTTCTGCGTACTGTCTGCTGCAGATGTAGCAGTTTGTGTAAACGCCTGATGTTTTTTATTTTCATTTAAATTCTTCTTCCGAGATTGTCTATAACGCTTGCTTTCCATTGTACGAAGTCGCCTTGCTCAATATGTTTGCGTGCGTCAGTGACCAGTCGTAGATAGAAAGCCAAGTTATGAATGCTTGCAATCTGCATAGCCAACAACTCCTGTGCTTTGAAGAGGTGGTGTAGATAAGCTTTCGAGTGTATGCGGTCGATGTCGCATCCGTCGGGGTCAATCGGCGAGAAGTCCTGCTCCCACTTCTTGTTGCGTATGTTTATTGTGCCCTCGTAGGTGAAGAGCATCGCATTGCGTCCGTTGCGGGTAGGCATCACACAGTCGAACATATCCACGCCGCGTTCTATTGCCTCAAGGATGTTCTGCGGTGTGCCCACGCCCATGAGATAACGTGGCTTGTCCTTCGGCAAAATCTCGTTCACCACCTCAATCATTTCGTACATCACTTCTGTCGGTTCACCCACAGCCAGTCCGCCGATGGCGTTGCCGTCAGCTCCCTTGTCGGCGACATGTTTCGCCGCCTCACGACGCAAGTCCTTGTATTTGCAACCCTGCACGATAGGGAAGAGGCTCTGGTTGTAGCCGTAGAGGGGTTCTGTCTCGTTGAAGCGCTTGAAGCAGCGGTCGAGCCAACGTTGTGTGAGTCCGAGACTCTTCTTGGCGTACTCGTAGTCGCTTTCGCCTGGAGGGCATTCGTCGAATGCCATCATTATGTCGGCTCCGATGATGCGTTCTGTGTCCATAACATTCTCTGGTGTGAAGATGTGCTTCGATCCGTCAATGTGTGAGCGGAACTCGCAGCCTTCCTCACGCAACTTGCGTATGCCGGTGAGCGAGAACACTTGAAAGCCGCCAGAGTCGGTAAGTATCGGACGGTCCCATGTGTTGAACTTATGCAATCCGCCAGCCTTTTGCAGAGTGTCAAGACCTGGGCGCAGGTAGAGATGATAGGTGTTGCCTAAGATAATCTGTGCCTTCACTTGTTCGCGGAGTTCGTTGAAGTGTACTCCCTTCACAGAGCCAACTGTGCCTACGGGCATGAAGATAGGGGTCTTTATCTGTCCGTGGTCGGTGGTTATTATACCAGTGCGAGCGTCGCTACACGGGTCGGTATGTTGCAGTTCAAAAGTCATTCTTTCGTTTCTTCTTCAATTTTAAAATTAATCGGATTGTCTACAATCTCATCAGTGAGCGCAAACTTCCATACATCCTGTATATTTTCAACATAGTGGAAGTCAACACCCTTGCGGTACATCTCAGGAATTTCCTCAATGTCCTTGCGGTTTTCCTGGCACATAACAATGTCGGTGATGCCGGCACGCTTGGCTGCAAGAATCTTCTCCTTGATGCCGCCTACCGGCAGAACCTTTCCGCGGAGCGTTATCTCGCCTGTCATGGCTGTGTTCTTGCGCACCTTGCGCTGTGTGAGTGCCGAGGCGATAGACGTAGCTATTGTGATGCCTGCCGACGGACCATCCTTCGGCGTTGCACCTTCTGGTACGTGGATATGTATGTTCCAGTTGTCGAAGATGCGATAGTCTACGCCGAGCGTGTCGATGTGAGCCTTTACGTATTCGAGGGCAATGACAGCCGACTCCTTCATCACGTCACCGAGATTTCCGGTCAGTGTCAGTTTGCCCTTCTTGCCCTTGCTGAGCGATGTCTCGATGAAGAGAATTTCGCCGCCCACGCTTGTCCATGCCAAGCCCGTAACGACACCTGCATAGCTATTACCTTGATATATGTCGCGGTAGAAAGGTGCTTTGCCGAGCAGTCCCTCAATTTCGTTAGGCGTAATCTTCTCGTTTACGTCGCTGTCGAGGGCTTTCTTGTATGCAATCTTGCGCAGTGCCTTGTTCACCTGCTTCTCCAATTGGCGTACACCGCTTTCGCGAGTGTATTGCTCAATCACTCTCTCTATGGCTGCCTTTGTGAATGTAGGCTTCTCCTCATCCTTGTCCAATCCGCAGTTTTCTATTTCACGCGGAATGAGATGGCGTTTCGCTATCTCAATCTTCTCCTCCGTTATGTATCCGCTCACTTCAATAAGTTCCATACGGTCGAGCAGCGGACGCGGTATAGTGTTGAGGTCGTTGGCGGTTGCAATGAAGAGCACCTTCGAGAGGTCGTAGTCAACATCAAGATAGTTATCGTGGAAGGCGTTGTTCTGTTCAGGGTCGAGCACCTCAAGCAAGGCTGATGACGGGTCACCATTGACGGTGTTCTGTGTCACCTTGTCAATCTCGTCGAGGATAAACACGGGGTTTGACGAACCTGCCTTCTGTATGTTCTTGATAATTCTGCCGGGCATGGCTCCCACGTAAGTGCGGCGGTGTCCGCGAATCTCGCTTTCGTCGTGCAGACCACCTAATGACATACGTACGTACTTGCGCTTCATGGCAGCAGCAATACTCTTGCCAAGTGATGTCTTGCCGACTCCCGGAGGGCCGTAGAGGCAGATAATGGGCGACTTGAGGTCGCCGCGCAACTTCAGTACAGCCATGTATTCGAGAATGCGTTCCTTCACCTTCTCCATGCCGTAGTGGTCGTGGTTGAGCACGCGCTGGGCACGTTTCAAGTCAAGGTTGTCCTTGGTGTATTCGCCCCAAGGCAGTGCAATCATCGTCTGCAGATAGTTGTACTGTATGCTGTATTCAGGGCTCTGCGGATTGAACATGTCCAGTTTGTCAAGCTCCTTGCGGAAGAGCTTTGCCACATCCTCCGACCAGTTCTTCTTAGCTGCTTTCTGCTCAAGCTCCTTGCGTTCCGGTGATCCTTCGCCTCTGCCCAGCTCCTCTTTGATGTTTTTTATCTGCTGCTGCAGGAAGTATTCGCGCTGTTGTTCGTCGAGATCTTCGCGAGTCTTCGTGCGAATGTTCTGTTTTAGTTCGAGCAACTGTATCTCCTTGTGCAGCACCTTCAGTGTCTTGATGACACGTTCCTTGATAGAACTTGTATAGATAAGTTCGGCTTTGTCGGCTATGTCGAATGGCAGGTTTGTGCAGATGAAGTCTACTGCGATTACATCATTCGAAATGTTGTTCAGTGCAAACTGCGACTCATCAGGCAAATCTTCGTTCTGTCGGATGTATTCCGTAGTGGTAGAACGCAAATCTTCCATTGCCGTGTTGAACTCCTTGTCGTCTGCATCAGGCAGTTCCTCCATGGCTGGTGATATTTCGCCCATCAAGAAAGGCTTGTTAGCGGTGAGCTTGTTCAGTCGGCAGCGTCCTAAACCTTGGATGATTGCGGTGATGTTATTTCCAGGTCCGGGCAGTTCGAGTATCTTCACGAGGCGTGCGTACACTCCATACTCAAAGAGGTCTTTGGTGTCTGGGTGCTCAACTTCCTGGTCGTGCTGGCAGAACACGGCAAAGCTCGCATCCTGAGTCTTGCGTATATGGTTGAGCAGATTAAGACTTTGTTTTCTTCCAATGATTACGGGAGTAATCACTCCCGGGAACATTGCCATGTTACGTGTGGCAATAATGGGCAGTTCGCCTTCTATGTTTACGTTGAACAAATTTGAAATATCGCCGTCATAATCGGCTATCATCTGTATTGAAGTACTCGTTCTCTTATTCATATCTCGTTAACTGTGTATCGGGGGCGTGTGTATTTCCGTGCAAAGTTACTTAAAATTCTGCTAATGAGTGAATTTTTGTTGTTATTTTATATAGAAATCAGCGGTCAGTTGTGCGTACCATTCTGATCTTGAACCATCAATATCTTGTAGGCATACTTCTTCCATTTCTCTCTCGCATTTGTAGTCTGCGTGGTGGAATGCTACAAGGTGGCGTTTGGGTTGTTTGCGGGGAGTGGTGCGCACAACGCATTGGCGCGACATAGCAAGTCCTGCCTTGTATGCCTCGGCAATGAATGTTTGCAGACATTCGGTTGGTATGATGGCACTGAACTCGCCGTCAGTATCGAGCAATGCTTTCACGGTAGCGAACAACTCGCAGTATTTCAACGTGCAAGCATGTCTTGCTGTAGAGCGTTGTGCGTTGGGGTTGAGCAGACTGTCGATGAAAAACGGAGGGTTTGATACGATAGCGTTGTACTTGTCTTGGGTGGAGTAGTGTTGTATTGCTGTCTCTACTATCTTTATGCGGTTTGCAAACTCGGTGTTGCTAACGTTTTCGTATGCTTGTAGAGCTGCGTCATGGTCAATCTCTACTGCATCAATGATGGCATCAGTATAGCGTTGCGCCATCATTAGTGCAATGAGTCCGGTGCCAGTACCAATGTCGAGAATGCGTTTGCCGCCATTTGCCCATGAACCAAGTAGTACGCCGTCGGTACCAACCTTCATGGCGCAGTGGTCTTGGTGGATTACAAACTTTTTGAAAGCGAACATTTATGATTGTACGATGTTGTTGTGGAAGGCTTAACGCCTTCGCTGTTGTTTACAAGTCGAATTTGTGCTGTACGGCTTTACTCCACTGTTGCAGTTTTAGTCGACTCTTGCTTATTTCTTCGCGTATTATGTTTATCTCGTTGAATAGTTCTGTGGCTGCGTTCTGTAGGGCATTCGGCTTTCTGAGATTTCGGTCAGCCTGTGAGTTTACCACAATCTTAATGCCTTTTGGCTTCAACTCTACGTCGATATCAGCACCCGTCATAACTGGGTCGCCGTCGTAGTGGATTGCTCCTGGTGAGTGGCGATGCACGCGTAGTTTCTTGCAGCGGAATGTCTTAATCTTCGAGTTGTTCTTATCGAGTGTTTTGTTGAACATCTCAATGCTGATTTGTGGGGCGTCAATCAGTCCGAATGGCTCCATGATGATGACATCCATTAGCCCGTCGCTCATAGACGCTTGTGGTGCGATGTATGCGTTGTTGCCATATTGTGATGCGTTGGCGCACGATATTAAAAAGGCTTTGTGCAGGCTCGTCTCGTCGTCAGCCATCACTGTGTATGTTTCAGGTTCGTACTTCAAGCCTTCTCTAAGTACATTTTCAATGTATGTTAGTGGACCGCGTTTGCCAGCTTCTGCGAATTTTAGGCTGATGAAGGCATCAAAGCCCATGCCGCATGTGCAGAAGAATGGGTGTCCGTTGATGATGCCATAGTCAAGATCGCGCACCTCAAAGGTGTTTAATATTTCTATCGACTTCTTTACATTAATAGGTAGCTGTAGGTGGCGTGCAAGTCCGTTTCCCGAACCGCATGGTATTATGCCAAGTGCGGTGTTGGAGTGTACGATGGCACGTGCTACCTCGTTGACAGTGCCGTCGCCTCCGACTGCCACTACCAAGTCGACGTTTGCGTCTTTCGCTTTTGATGCAATCTCTGAAGCATGGCCAGCATATTGAGTTATTGCGATTTCATATTCGAACTTCTCTTTGTCAAGAAGTTGCTCAATCAGTTCGGGGATGGCAGCTTTGTCAGATGTGCCAGAAATTAGATTGATTATGAAAATGGCTTTTTTCTTCATATTTATTGATGCTATAAATAAGGCACAAAGATAATAAAATAATGTTATAAGTAAGGTTGTGGTTTGGTGAAAAATACCAAAAAGTCATATTTCTTATGAAAAACGTGCGTGTTTAACATATTTTTTTGTACCTTTGCACCTTGGAAATAACAAAATTGAAATATACCTATTTAATATTATAATGGGACAGTTACAAGAAAAGTATAAAAGCTATCGTCTTCCGCAGAAGTACATGGCGGAAGGTGTTTATCCCTATTTTCGTGAGATTACGAGCAAGCAGGGCACAGAAGTAGAAATGGGCGGACACAAAGTTCTGATGTTTGGCTCAAATGCTTATACTGGTCTTACTGGCGATCAGCGCATCATCGATGCAGGTAAGGCAGCTCTGGATAAGTATGGTTCTGGTTGTGCAGGTAGTCGCTTCCTGAATGGTACGCTCGATATCCACGTGCAGCTTGAAAAAGAACTCGCAGAGTATATTGGCAAGGACGACGCTCTTTGTTTCTCTACTGGTTTCTTTGTAAACAGTGGCGTTATTCCTGCAGTTGTTGGTCGTGGCGACTATATCATCTGCGACGACCGCGACCACGCCAGTATTGTTGACGGACGTCGTCTGTCGTTCGCAACACAGCTCCACTACAAGCACAACGATATGGAGGATCTTGAGCGCGTGCTGAAGAATCTTCCAGAGGAGGCTATCAAGCTCATCATCGTTGATGGTGTGTTCTCAATGGAGGGCGATCTCGCAAATCTGCCAGCTATCGTAGAACTGAAACACAAGTACAACTGCTCTATCATGGTTGACGAGGCTCATGGTCTTGGCGTATTCGGCAAGCAGGGTCGTGGTGTTTGTGATCACTTCGGCTTGACAGACGAGGTAGACCTTATCATGGGTACATTCTCTAAGTCGATGGCTTCTATCGGTGGCTTTATTGCTGGTGACAAGGATACAATCAACTGGTTGCGCCACTCTTGTCGCACCTATATCTTCAGTGCGTCAAACACTCCGGCTGCCACCGCTGCCGCTCTTGAGGCACTTCACATCATTCAGAAAGAGCCGGAGCGCATTGATGCCCTTTGGAGAGTCACACGTTACGCACTCCGTCGTTTCAAGGAGGAGGGCTTCGAGATTGGTGAGACAGAGAGTCCGATTATTCCGCTTTATGTTCACGATGTTGAGAAGACATTCGTTGCAACAGCTAAGGCTTTCGAGTATGGTGTGTTTATCAATCCGGTTATTCCGCCGGCTTGCGCACCGCAGGATACGCTTGTTCGTTTTGCACTCATGGCTACCCATACAGAAGAGCAGGTAGAACGTGGCGTTCAGATTTTGAAGCGCGTGTTCAAGGAGTTGGATATCATTAAGGATTAATATCTGCGCTTTAATAATATTTTAGTAAGAAGTATATTAAACTATATAATAAGGAAAAGGCAGGCTATCCGTGTGGATAGCCTGCCTTTTTATTTCTGTCAGTTGCTGTTGTTTGCTGATAGCGCAGCGACCTCTTTAGCAATCACGCTGTGAAAACATGGTTATAGTAGTGTGATTTTGATCCGCATCGGTCGATGCAGACATCTGCGCCGGTCGATGCGGACATCTGCGTCGGTCGACGCGGATGACAAACTCTGCTGTTACGTTGTTTGTTACCAAACAACAATAATTACTTAATCAAATCAACTGAACGCTTCAAGAACGAGTCGAGTGCAGCACCTTTCAACATGCCGTTCTGCAGCAATGCAAGGTCGATAAGCTGATGTACAACCTTGTTGCCTGCTGCGTATGTGGCGATGATGTTGTTCTTCTTGGTGCGCTGCTCCTCAAGGGCACTCTCTGTGTTCTTCACATCGTCCTTTTCTTCCTGAGAAATCTCCTCCTGCTTCTTGCCATTCTGGCTCTGGTGCAATGCCGCGAGGCGTGCTTCGAGTCCTTTAAGCTCGCTCTCAACGGGCTGCAACTCTGTGGCGCAAGCTGTCTTGCCGTCTTCGAGAACCTGCTTAATGAGCGGATGGTCGCTATTAAGTACGAGATTGAATGCGTCGGGCATTTGTGCGTAGAATGCCATGCCAGCCTGGAATTTGCTTGCCTCTTTCATTCGGCGCATATACTCGCTCTGTGTGATGAGTACCGGCAGAGTCTGTTCGCCGAGAGCCTGCACGTCTACGTAGAACTCGGTCTTTTCCATCTTCGGCAGTTGTGAGCGGAATGTCTGCTCCAGGTTGTCTTTTTCGTCCTTTGCCAATTCGCTTTCTTTCTTGTTGTCTTTCTGTATGAGGCGGTCGACGATGTCGGCATCTACACGTGAGAAGCGTGTCTTCTCCAACTTCTGTTCGAGCATTGAAACCATTGGGTTGTCGAGCTGTCCGTCAAGCAACAATACGCTGTAGCCCTTGGCCTTGGCTGCTTCGATGTAGCTGTATTCGCCTTCCTTGTCGTTAGCGTAGAGATAGACGAGATTACCTTCCTTGTCGGTCTGGTTGTCCTTGATGAGGGTTTGGTACTCCTCGTATGTAAAATACTTGCCGTCTACGTCCTTCAGCAGCGCAAAGTCCTTTGCACGGTCGTAGAAGTCGTCCTGCGAAAGCATACCGTAGTGGATGAAAATCTTCAAGTCGTCCCACTTTTCCTCGTAGTCCTTGCGGTTCTCCTTGAATATTGCAGCAAGGCGGTCTGCCACCTTCTTTGTGATATATTTTGAAATCTTCTTTACGTTAGCATCACTCTGCAGATACGAGCGGCTTACGTTCAGCGGAATGTCCGGTGAATCGATTACACCATGGAGTAGGGTGAGGAACTCTGGCACAATGCCTTCCACCTGGTCGGTTACGAACACTTGGTTGCAGTAGAGCTGAATCTTGTTGCGCTGCAGCTCAATGTTCGACTTGATGCGTGGGAAGTAGAGAATGCCGGTGAGGTTAAACGGATAGTCGACGTTGAGGTGTATCCAGAACAGCGGCTCGTCCTGCATAGGGTAGAGTGTGCGGTAGAACGACTTATAGTCCTCATCCTTCAGAGTGCTTGGAGTCTTTGTCCACAGTGGCTCTACATTATTAATAGTATTGTCTTCGTCGGTCTCCTGCTGTTTGCCGTCCTTCCACTCGGTCTTCTTGCCGAAGGCTACTGGTACAGCCATGAATTTGCAGTACTTGTTTAGCAGTTCCTCTATCTTTTGCTTTTCGAGGAACTCCTTGCAATCGTCGTCGATGTGCAGTACGATGTCCGAACCGCGATCATCCTTCTCCGCGTCCTCAATCTCAAACTCTGGACTACCGTCGCAGCTCCATTTGATTGCCTTTGCGCCCTCTTTGTAGCTGCGTGTGATGATGTCCACCTTCTTGCTTACCATGAACGAAGAGTAAAAGCCCAAGCCGAAGTGACCGATGATTGCGTTAGCGTTATCCTTGTATTTGTCGAGGAAATCGGTTACGCCAGAGAACGCAATCTGATTGATATATTTGTTAATCTCCTCCTCGGTCATACCGATACCTCGGTCGCTGATGGTCAGCGTGCCTTTATCTGTGTCGAGACTGACGCGAACGGTAAGGTCGCCCAACTCGCCCTTGAAGTCGCCGCGTTCGGCAAGCGTCTTTAATTTCTGTGTTGCGTCGACAGCGTTAGACACCATCTCACGGAGGAAAATCTCGTGATCTGAGTATAGAAACTTTTTAATGACAGGAAATATATTTTCTGTCGTTACTCCAATATTGCCTTTCTGTGCCATAATATGAGTTTATAGTTTTAATATTGATGTTATTTTTTATTTGTAACTATAAAATCTAAATAACAAATAGCGTGCCAAAATGAAAAGGTCGATGGTTGTTGGTAGGGAGTGTAAAAAACTTGCTTGAAATTTTGCGTATGTGAAAAAATAGTTGTACCTTTGCACTCGCAATTTGAGAACGGGGTGTAGCGCAGTCCGGTAGCGCGCCTGGTTTGGGACCAGGTGGTCGCAG